>Ga0209108_10000904_pt1 | contig 16972 bp, 16 predicted proteins | sample Rifsed10ft1_FD_184003 | JGI IMG/M metagenome (GOLD analysis project Ga0209108, IMG submission 184003) | Soil microbial communities from Rifle, Colorado, USA - sediment 10ft 1 (version 2) | ecosystem: Environmental > Terrestrial > Deep subsurface > Rock core/Sediment | place: Rifle, Colorado...
CCTGACGCGCCGCGTGTGATTGCCGCGCGGCGGCTCCTTCGAGTTTCCCTGCTGAAATCCGGCGCGACGCCGGGAAATTAAGCAATTTGCGAGCGCGTGTTTACGAGAATCCGCTTTGCGGGCAGGTCGGCATTGGACACAAGCACAAAATCGGCTTTGCCTTCGCAAGCAGACCTGGCCTGTAGGACGGCATGGCCCGTCCCCAATTGGTCAGCCTGTTCGACGTATTCGGCGCGCGCACCTACGGCTAGTCGAATGCCCTCAGCTCCATGCCCCACGACTAGCAGGGGTACGCCCTCGGTAACGCCCTCCGCGGCTGTCAGGGAATGCAGAATCATGGGCCTGCCACCGAGCGGATGGAGTAACTTGGTCAGTCGCGATCGCATGCGGACACCTTTGCCTGCGGCCAGCAAGATCACGCGAGTTTTCATTTACAGCAAGCTCTGAGGAGCAGGCCACCTTCGGCAACGTAAGTTGAGCTGATATTAGCGGGATAAAAGGGGCGAAGTAAGGGCGGCTCTTCGATCAGTTCGGTATGCATTAGTTTGAGTTAGCAGTCGGGGCGCCTGGGCTCGAACCAGGATCCACGGATTCAAAGTCCGGTGTGCTACCATTGCACCACGCCCCAGCACTGCCCGCTTAGGGGGGCAACAATCGAAATTGTAACATGCGCTGCGATGCTGTGCTGCAACGCTGCGCATCACGGGAGAAAGCGATGCGGTTGGCGCCGCGCATTGCTTCCCCAGTCTTTTGCACATTCAGGAGGTCGAAGGCAGGGAATTATTCTTTTGGAGCCAGGCCAAGTTGCACAGCCTGTTCATACGTAAGGGCGCCTGGCCTGCGCGCAGGCTGCAGTTCCTTTTCTTTATTCCTCCAATATTTATCCGTGCGGCTACGGCTCGTTGGCTTTGTCCCCGCTTTGTCCAAGACGCGTTCCAGGTGTGGGTCAGTATCCCCTAGTTTTCCTGCTGGTTTACCTGACTCGGCGGTATTCGACGGAGCCGAGTGTTCCAGCTGGCGCAATTCGGCGGCCACGCGCCCGACGGCCTTTTGCAGGGCTTCGGCGTGGGCCGCCGTGCGCGCCGCGGTAAGGGGCTGGGTGGCAACCAATAATGCATAGTTGGCGCTAACGCTGGTCAGGTACAGGTGGTAACCCTCTCCCCGGAAGGCCAGCAGGTCGTCGGGTTGCGCCGACTTGGCGAAGGCGGCGATTTGGCTGGCGGCGAAGAAGGCCGACATCAAATGCGGCATTAGCGAGGTCTCTATTTCGTCGTCGGGGAGTGCGCCGGCGCGGGCCAGGATCTGGCCGCGCTCACTGATGAGCGCCACGCTCAACGCCTGGAGATTGAAGCGCAGTTCGGCCAACTGCTTCGAGATATGTTCGGCAGCGTGATCTGCTGCTGAAGGCCGCCCCTGCATGGCGCTGATCTCGGGGGGCAAGAAACTTTGCGCCATGCCAAACAAGCGTTCGACAGCATCCAGCATATCAGGGAGTTCGACCGGCTTGAAGAAGAAGGCGTCGGCGCCCGCGCGGGCAACCTGTTTGCGGATCTCGGCATCACGGACACCACTGATAAGGATCACCTTGGTATCCGGCTCACGGCGGCGGAAGCGCGCCATCAACTCCAAACCGGAAATCCCCGGCAGCAACACATCGGCAATGAGCAGGCCGAATGCGCCTCTATCCAAGGCCTTCAGCGCATCCTCGGCGGATGAGGCGATCACAACTTCGAAGGAGGGCTCTAGGCTTTCCAGCCCGGCGCGAAAGACTTCGGCGCTGTCCCTTTGATCCTCAACGAGCAAAATGCGGCGGGCGGGCATGGCGCGGGCATTTTAGCATCAAGCGTTGCCAGAGGGGGGTAAGGGAGCCATCGAGTTATAGGCCAGGCTGCAGCACCACCCATGGGGTTCCGTGCTGCGGGTTGGGATGGACATGCAGTGGAACCTGGTAAGCGCCTTGCAGGATATCGGTGGTCAGCACTTCTGCGGGGCGGCCAGCAGCGCGGACGCGGCCATCCACCAGCAGGACCAGGCGATCGGCATAGAGGGCGGCCAGGTTGAGATCGTGCATGGCCACCAGCACTGCAAGGTTCTGATCTTTCGCCATTCGGCGCACCAAACCAAGCAGGTTGACCTGGTGATGCAAATCCAAGTGGGCAGTGGGTTCGTCCAACAGTAGGATGGGACAGGCTTGCGCCAAAGCGCGCGCCAGGATGACGCGCTGTTGTTCGCCACCGGAAAGCTCACCGGCGCGCCGCTCGCTAAGATGGCTTATCTCTGCGGCTTGCATGGCTTGCTGGATGTGCTGAAGGTCGCGCGGCCCGAGGCGGCCCAGCCAGGCCAGATGTGGGGTGCGCCCCAGGGCCACGCACTCAAACACGGTGAAAACCGGCGGCAGTTGGGCAGACTGGGGGACCACGGCCAACTGGCGAGCGCGTTCTCCTTCAGAGAGCGTGAAAAGGTTCTTCCCTTCGACATAGATCTCACCGGACGCAGGTTTGAGCACGCCGCTCAGCGCACGGATCAGGCTAGTCTTGCCAGACCCGTTAGGGCCGATGAGGCCCAATAATTCGCCGCGGGCAAGCTGCAGGTCAAGATCGTGAAGCACTTCCTTATCGGCGTAGGCAACGTGCAGTGAGCGAATGGAAAGCATAGTTACCAGATCATCTGGGCGCGGGCGCGGCGCAGCAGCCAAAGGAAGAACGGCACGCCGGCAAGCGCAGTAAGGATGCCGACAGGCAGTACCTGTGGGGCGAACACGGAGCGCGCCAGTAGGTCGGCCAGGAGCAGGACGGCCGCGCCGCCCAGGATGGAGAGGGGCAGTAAGCGGCGATAGTCGCCGCCCCATACGAGGCGCAACGCGTGGGGCACGATGAGGCCGATGAAGCCGATCATGCCGGAGAAGGCCACGGCGGCGGCAGCGGCTAGAGAAGCGGCGGCGATGAGCACGAACTTGATGCGTTCAACGGGCAAGCCCAGTTGTTGCGCCTGCTCCTCGCCAAGTTGGAGCACGTTGAGTTGGTGGCCTGAAATCAGAAGCACACCCAGGCCAACGGCTATGTAAGGGAGGGCGGCCAGCACCGGCTGCCAGCCACTGAGGGAGGCGCCGCCCAGCAACCAGGCGATGGCGCGGCGCAATTCGTTTTCGGAATACAGCATCACGAAGGAAGACAGCGCAGTGGCAAAGGAACTCACAGCTATGCCGGCCAGGAGCATGGTGGTGACGGGGACGGTCTTGCCGATGCGGGCAATGGCAAGCACAACGCTGACGGCCAACAAAGCGCCCAAGAAGGCAGCCGCCGGAATGGCGTAGAAGCCCAGCGGCGTGGAAGGCCACGACTGGGACAAGACCAGCACGGCGCCGAGGCCCGCGCCTGAGGCTACGCCGATCAGATAGGGATCGGCCAGCGGATTGCGGAAGAGACCTTGATAGGCAGCGCCGCTGCCGGCCAGGGCGGCGCCGGTGAGCGCCACCAGGATGGTGTGGGGCAGGCGCACGTCGAAGATGATGGTGGCACTGGTTGCGGATAATGGGCTACCGAGCATGGACTGCAATAATTCACCCGGGGGGATGAAAACGGAGCCTACTGCCACACTGAGCACCAAGGCCAGAGAAACCAGCAAAGTGTTGAACAGGAAAGGTTGTCTCAGTAGGAAGGTCTTCATTAAGTCTGTGGGGAGGCTGAGCGGCCTCCCCGTTATTCCTTAGTCGAAGAGGTCCGGATGGAGCAGGTGGGCCAGTTCTTCTAGCGCGTCCACGAGGCGCGGTCCGGGCCGGCTGATGAGGTTATCGTCAAAGGGGTAGACGCCGCCAGCTTGCACCGCGGCCAAGCCGCTCCAGCCAGCGCGCTGGCCCACCGATTCTACGGTGATGCCGTAGGCTGCATCCCCGAGCAGGATCACCATGGGATCTTGGACGAGCAGCTCTTCGATACTTATTTGGGCAAAGGCTCCTTGGAGCCCCGCGGCCGCATTTTGGCCGCCGGCCCGCGAAATGAGCAGGTCAATGAAGGTGCCGGCGCCTGAAGTCCAAGGGGCAAGCGGGTCGCTGGCGTCCAACTCATAGAACACGGTAGGCGTTTCAGCACGGGCGGCCACGGCGCTATCCACGGCGGCCACGCGGGCTTGCAGTGCAGCGGACAGGTCAGTGGCTTCCAGTTCGTAGCCGGTCAATTGGCCCACGGTGGTCAGATTGGCATACAAGCCTTCAAAATCAAGCGGGTTGGCCAACCAGAACACGGAGAGACCCAACTGTTCCAGTTGAGCAACCTGTTCAACCGGGGTGATTTCGGCGGCCAGCACCAAGTCCGGTTGCAGGCTGATGATCAACTCAGTGTTCAGTTCGATGAAGGTGTCACCGATGTCGGTGACGGCCTGGGCTTCGGTCGGGAAATCCGAGAGCACATCGCGACCGACGAGTTGGGAGCCGGCGCCGATGGCGAAGACGATCTCCGTGTTGGAAGGCGCCAAGGAGATAATGCGCTGGGCGGGAGCTGCCAGGGTGATGGGGCGCTGCAACCCATCGGTGATGGTGAGGGGGAAGGTGACGGCGGGTGCGCTTGTGGCGGTGGCCTGGGCGGCGCTCACTGCCGGGGCGGGCAGAGTGGCCTGTATGGCTGGGGCGCCGCAGGCGACCAAGAAGATGGCAAAGAGTAGTAAACCAGATTGCATAATACGCTTCATGATTATTCTCCTAAGTAAAGAGCCAACGTCAGATAAAGACCAGTCCGATGTGGAGTTGCGTTTAAACAAAAACCCCTGCGCTCAGGCAGGGGAGTCACAAACCGGGAGTAGGGTTCCGGTTGGTGCGCCTCCCTTCCACGAGGACGAGCACTGCAATAACGTGTCCAGGCCGGCGACCTGGCTAACCGCTCGAGGCGGATCACAGTTGCGGGACAGCGCCGGAATCTCACCGGCTTCGCAGTATGCCGCTGCGTGCAGCGGCCACCCGGATACAGTTGTTAAGTTACAGACCTTTATTGTATAGGCTGGAGCGGGCATAGTCAAGGTTGGGAAGGATGGCCTGGCTGCATTCAACATGACAAATGGAAGTTGCGATGCGGGGAGACATAGGGGGCATCATTACTTGACAAGATTGCATGGGCCGCTGCGCCGGGCGCAGTGAATGAGGGAGCAGGGTTGGAGAAGTTGTAATAAGGGACAGACACAGAGGGGTCGACCTAACTTGACATGGGTAAGTTGTAATTCGAGAGAGAGGCAGAGGGGTCGATACACATTAATAATTCTTGTCGATGAGCCGACCCGATGAGACGCCAGCACCTTGACAAGGTTATAGATGCAATGCGGACCTCAACATTAGGGCATAAGATACACCGAAGTTGAATAAGGGCGGACAGTAGGCCGGCGTTGTCAAGCGCCTGGACGCGGACCAAGACAGGTTATAAATAGGCTATGGCCGGAATCACAAAGGCGATAAAAACCGCTCTGCGCAAAATTGTTTTCAATCCATTTGGCTACGATCTTGTGCCGTTAAAGCCGGCAAAAATAGCTACGAAACCCGCGGAAGCTGCGCCCATCCTAAAAAAGAGAAGAGTAAATCTGGATCTGTATGTCAAATGGTTTGGCGAGCAGGCGGTGCGGGAAAGGCGTTTCTATAATGTAGGGGCAGAAGTTTCGTTCCAGCATCCGGCGTGGACCAAGATCAACCATCCTAGTGAGCACTATGGCGACGAAGATGCGGATATTCAGTGGGACTTGACCTCCGATCTTCCCATGCCGATCGAGGACAGCCGGGCCAAGGTGATCCTCTCGCGCTATACGCTGGAGCACGTGAGTAACCCGGCGGTGGAGCACTTTCTTACGGAAGCTTATCGGGCTTTGGCTGATGACGGCTTCCTGCGCCTGATCGTGCCGGATATTGACATCTATAACGCGGCTTACTTACTGAAAGATGAAGCCTTCTTTTATCGGCCTAAGCATGACCTGAAAACCTTTCCCAACGAAGATTTCAAGTCCAATATGAACCTGGCTTCGTTCGAGCAAAAATTCTTGTGGAATTTTGCCAGCAGCGCCAGCACGCTGCATGCGGATGGCGCGGCGGAGAGGATCTCTGACCAGGAATTTCAACGGATCTTCGCAGCGCTGAGTTTTGAGGACGCTCTGGATCATTGTCTCTCCAAATGCTCGGTGGAGGTGCAGCGCCGCCACCCGGAGAACCATATCAACTGGTTTTCGGCCGGCAAGTTGGGAGCCATGATGCGCAAGGCAGGCTTTCGGACCGTTTATCGCTCCGGGTACGGGCAAAGCCAATGCGCGGTGCTGCGCGATGTGCAATTGTTGGAGGCTCGCGAGCCCGGGGTTGGGTTGTTTATGGAGGCGCGGAAGTAGGTGAGCGCGTTTCCAGCTATGGGTTGAAGTAAACGCGGGAGGTTGGGCGCGAGTCCTGGACCGACCCCTACAAACCTGGGACGAACCAAGGGGGGTCCTATTGACATTCGCATTCCCATATGTCAGAATTCATGTTCTGAATGCTGATATGAAAGAGCGCGAATACCGACTTCTCGAGGCCATTTCCGAGGATGAAAGCGTGACCCAGGCGGGCCTGGCGACCCATTTGGGCATCGCGGTAGGCAGCGTCAACTGGTATATCAAGCGCCTGATCAGCCGGGGCTACCTCAAGGCGACGCGCATGGACCGCACCCGCCTGCGCTACAACCTCACTTCCGAGGGCATGTCGGCCTTTACGCGCAACGCGGTTCAGTACATGAGGGATTCCCTAACCGTGTATCGCGATCTGCGGCGCCAGGCCAGGGACATGGCCGGCCACATCCAGGCCAGGGGCATTCAGGAAGTTCATATTGAAGGCAACGATGAGGTTATGGATATCCTGCGCCTGACCTGCATGGAAGCCGGGATAACGCTGCAACAGCAACCTGGAAAGTGGGCGATCAAACGGAATGAGCGGGGGTACGAATTGAAGGAAAATACCGAATAGGCCGGCATGGAAGAACAACAGCGCTGGGACCTGTACAACCAATTTTCCCTGTGGGGAGATGTGGAGCGCTACACAAAGATGCTGGCGCGCTACGAGCTGTTCAAGTTGATCGCGGATAAGCCAGGAGATATCGTGGAGGGCGGGGTGCTGAAAGGCGCCGGATTGCTGTATTGGGCCAAGTTGGTCGAGATCTTCAATCCCCAGTCTCGGCGCAAAGTGATCGGCTTCGATACCTTCGAAGGCTATCCTGAAGACAGCGGCAAGGGCCATGACCGCAAGACGGCCAAGAATTTCAAGCAAATACAGATCAAAAACAATCGAGATGTAGCCATGCAGACGATCATGGAAACCGCAAAACAACAAGGCCTGGAATACCGCATCGAATTAGTGAAGGGCAAGGCCGAGGAAAGCATCCCCGCTTACATCGAGGCCAATCCTGGCTTTCGGGCGGCATTAATCGATCTGGATTTTGTTTTATATGAGCCCACCCTGGCGGCTTTAGAATACCTCTATCCGTGCGTGGTTTCAGGCGGGGTGGTGGCGCTGGACGAATACGCGGTGGCCGGCGCCGGGGAAACTGAGGCCGTGGACGAATTTTTGGCGGGCAAGCATGTGAAATTGCTGGCCTTCCCCTGGGCCAAAAGCCCCACCGCTTACTTTATGAAAGAGGGGACGCGTGGCTAGCCCGTTAGTGAGCATCGGCAAGCGCCAGATCGGCGTCGGGCAAGCGGCTCTGATCATTGGCGAAGTAGCCCAAGCGCACGAAGGCAGTTTGGACAGCGCGCATGCCTATATCGACGCCATCGCTGAGGCGGGAGCGGACGCGGTCAAGTTTCAAACGCATATCGCCGAAGCGGAAAGCACCCCCTCCGAGAAATTCCGGGTGGCTATCAGCCGGCAAGATGCCACACGGTTTGATTATTGGAAGCGCATGGAATTCAGCGAAGAACAATGGAAGGGATTGGCCCGGCACGCGGCGGAGCGCGGGAGGATCTTTCTAAGTTCGCCCTTCTCTGTTGAGGCGGTGGACTTACTGGAACGGGTGGGGGTGCCGGCCTGGAAAGTGGCTTCGGGTGAAGTGGTGAACTTCCCCGTGTTGGTAAAAATGCTGGCTACCGGGAGACCTATTTTATTGTCGGGGGGCATGAGCGGCTGGACTGAACTGGACAAAGTGGTGGCTTTCATCAAGAAGGGAAAAGCACCTCTGGCGCTCTTTCAATGCACGACTGCTTATCCGTGCCCGCCCGAGGAGCTCGGTTTGAATGTGATGGAGGAACTGCGGGCGCGATATGCCGTCCCCGTGGGCCTATCGGACCATTCCGGAATGATCTATGCGGGCCTGGCGGCGGCCAGCTTGGGCGCCAACATGCTCGAGGTGCACGTCACATTAAGCCGCGATCTACTCGGTCCGGACGTGCCGGCTTCATTAACGCCGGCGGAGCTGGCGCAATTAGTAGAAGGTGTACGCTTTATTGAAGCCGCATTGGCGGTTCCCGTGGATAAAGACCAGGTAGCACGACAAAAATCCGAATTACGCGAAATGTTCTTCCATAGCGTGGTCGCCAAACAAGACTTGCCCGCGGGGACCGTGCTGCAGCGGGAACACCTGGCGACCAAGAAACCGGGGACAGGGATGCCAGCCGAGCGCCTGCCGGACCTGGTGGGGCGTAAGCTGGCGCGCGACCTGAAGGGTGACCAACTGCTGGCCGAAGAGGACCTCCTGTAATGGCGCGCAAGATAGGCCTGGTGGTGACGGCGCGGCCCAGCTATGCGCGCATCAAGACCGCGTTGCAGGCCATCCAGCGGCACGACGACCTCGAGCTGCAATTGATCGTCACGGCTTCGGCTCTGCTGGACCGATACGGCAGCATCGTGAACTATATCGAGCAGGACGGATTCAAGATCGCGGCGCGGGTATTCATCGTGCTGGAGGGGGAAAATCTGCTCACTTCGGCCAAATCCACCGGTTTGGGGATCATGGAACTGGCGACGATCTTCGATAACCTGCGGCCCGACGTGGTGGTTACGGTGGCCGACCGGTACGAGACCCTGGCGACGGCGGTAGCTGCCGCTTATATGAACATCCCTTTGGCGCACGTGCAGGGCGGGGAGGTGACCGGCTCGGTGGACGAGAAGGTGCGACATGCGGTGAGCAAATTGGCTAATTTGCATTTCGCCTCGACCAAGGGAGCCGCGGAGCGCCTAATTCGCATGGGGGAAGACCCCAAAACAGTTTTCGTGACCGGCTGCCCTTCCATTGATCTGGCAGCGGGGGTGCTTAAGGATCCGGATCTGAATTTCGATCCTTTTGAGAAATATGGCGGAGTGGGAGCCGTCAATGAACTTTCGGATGGGTATGTAGTGGTGATGCAGCACCCCGTGACCACCCAAATTGCTGACTCCCGGGCGCAGATCACCGAAACCCTGGAGGCTGTGGAGGCCATGGGTCTGCCGGCTTTATGGTTTTGGCCCAATGTGGATGCCGGCTCGGATGATATTTCGCGCGGCATCCGCATATTCCGTGAAAAGGGGAGGGGAACCAAATTCCATTACTTCAAGAACATGGAGCCCGAGGACTTCTTGCGATTGGTTTTCAGCAGCAAAGCCATTATCGGTAATTCCAGTATGGGCATCCGCGAGTGCTCTTTCCTGGGCGTACCGGCGGTCAATGTGGGCGACAGGCAGGCGGGACGCGAGCGGGGCGAGAACGTGCTCGACGTTGCATATGACGCCGAGGAAATCACGAGAGCCATAAGCGCCCAGCTGCGGAATGGACGTTATGAATCCACGCACCTGTATGGAGACGGCAAAGCGGGGCCGCGCATTGCCGACCTGCTGGCAAGCGCGCGGCTCGGTATTGCCAAGCAGATCAGCTACTAGTTGAAATCGGACCACGTGTGAACACCCAAAGTCAGACCGAACGCTCCCAACGCATCCAGGCTCTGGCTTTTAACTATTTAGATCAACTCAAGGAAAGGGTTGACCAATGCAATTTGTGCGGCGGGGAAACATTTGTGCAAATTAGCCACCGGGATCGATATGGTTACGAGGCCGGCGCGTTTACCTGCGGCCGCTGTGGCCTGGTGTTCTTGAACCCGAGATTGAATGCCAAGGCCTACGCCGAGTTTTACGCCCGCGTCTATCGCCCACTGGTCAGCGCTTATCATGGCCGGACTATAGATGCCAGGAGCATCCAGGCGGAACAAGGCGATTACGCCAACGAACGAGCCGAATTTGCGGCTCCTTATTTGCAGAGCAGCCTCGGGCGGAGCCTGCTGGATATCGGCGGTTCTACCGGCGTGGTGGCGCGCCATTTTGTCGAGCGATTTGGGTATGCAGGCACCGTGCTGGACCCTTCGGTGGAGGAATTGCAAGAAGCGGAAGGCCACGGGCTGGCCACCATGCAGGGGTTTATTGAAACGGCGGATTTTTCAGGAAGGAAATTCGATTTGGTCCTGTTGTGCCAAACCGTAGACCACCTGTTGGATATTTCTTTGACGCTGGACAAGACCCGCGAATACTTGGGGGAAGGCGGATTTTTCTTCGTGGATATTGTTGATTTTCGGGCCGGGTATCTGCGCAATTGGAGTGTTTCCGAAGCCACCAAGATCGACCATCCGTATTATCTGACTCAGGAAACCATGGAAGCCTATCTCCGCCGCAAGGGGTTCGAGGTGCTGCGCAAAGGATTTGCGGCGGACCAACTTCATATCAGTTACCTATGCCGGCTGATGCAACCGGACACGGGTTATCTGCCGAGCGCCGAAGGCGTGGAACGCCTGCTACGCGAGATCAGGGCGATCCAGAACGCGCCGCGGGGAAGAGCGCTATGAGAGCTTTGGGGATCATCCCGGCGCGCGGCGGCTCCAAAGGCATCCCTGATAAGAACCTGCGTGGGCTGGCCGGGAAGCCGCTGCTGGCCTACACCCTAGAAGCCGCCAGCTCATCCGGCGTAATCGATCGCCTGGTGCTCAGCACCGATTCGGAGGCAATCGCCGCCCTGGGGCGCAGTCTAGGGTTGGAAGTACCCTTCATGCGGCCTGCGAACCTAGCTGGCGACACCAGCCCAATGTTGGGCGTGCTGCAACACGCGGTGACGGAGGTCGAAGGCCAGGGTTGGCGGCCGGAGGTAATTGTGTTATTGCAGCCCACGTCGCCGTTGAGGCGGCCGGAGCATATTCGGGATGCGCTCAGGTTGCTGAAAGGGGGCGGTTGCGACTCGGTGGTCAGCGTTGTCGAAATCCCGTCCGTGTATGCGCCGCAAAAGGCGCTGACCATTCGGGAGGGCTGGCTGAAATTTTGGTCTGAGGACGGGAACGAGATCACCCGCCGGCAGCAAATGGAACCGAGCTACGCCCGCGAGGGCACCGTGTACGCCTGTTGGCGGGACGTGCTGATGGAAAGGAACAGCCTATATGGCGAAAAGTGCCTGCCGTACCGCGTGCCCGCGCATGAGGCGCTCAGCCTGGATAGCAAGGACGATTGGCAGCGGGCCGAGGCAGTATTGAACGCAAAGGACCGGATAGCGTGAAGCCAAGGATCCGCAGGCAAAGCCACGAGCAGGTTATCAGCCTATCTGAGCAGAGCCGTTTCCTGCGCATGGTTGTTAAATATCTAAGGCCTTACATAGGGATCATTGCGCTGCTATTGTTGGTGTATGCAGCATTCGCGATGCTCACGGCGATCCAACCGGTGATCCTTGCGCCCATATTGGATGTTGCCCTGCAGGGCGGCGCTCCGGCGGCTCCCGCTCCCGGGCAGCCAGCAGATCTTCAGACTATCGACCTTAACAACCTGGGACAGTTTGTGCTGGCTACATTGGGGTTGAGTAACTTAACCCCAATAGAGATGGTTACCATCCTGGCCCTGGCTTATCTAGGGGTGGCCATCTGTATCGCGGCCCTGGATTTCATTAACTATTTGCTGGCGCTTAAATTGCGGATAGCCGCCGGAAGGGACATTCAGGTCGATCTGTTCAACCACTTGTTTGGCCTCTCTCTCGACTTCTTCAACAATGAGAGGACGGGCGAGATCATTGCGCGCCTGGACCAGGATACGCGAAATGCATTGGCTGGACTAGAGCTGGCGCTACGCAACCTCATCGTGTCTCCGCTGCTAATTATTTATTACGGCTACTTGCTGGTGGTAACCAACGTCAATTTGACGATCTTCGTGGCTACCGCGGCCTTGCTGAACTATGCGCTCACGCAAATAATGCGCAAGCCTATCCACCGGCGCATGGCGGCCCAGGTGAACGTTGGGGCGGAGGTGACTGCCTATTTGCAGGAAAAGCTGGCCAGCGCCCGCGTCGTGAAGACCTTTGTGGCCGAGTGTTATGAGGCGAGCCAGTTGCGCAACTTGGTCAACGAATTCGCGAAAATAAACATGCGATATGGTTTTTTGAAGCATGCGGATGAACCGGTGACCGGCGCGATCAACGCGTTGGTTAATGTCGGCATCCTGCTTTTTTCCGCCAACGAATTATTTAGCGGCCGCTTGAGCCCGGTCGGTTTCTTTCTGTATTTATATATAGGGCGTTCCATCCTTGGGCCGCTGACAACGATCACGCAATCTTACAATTCAATTCAGTCCACCATGGCCACCGGCATCCGCGTGCGGCAGCTATTTGACATAAGACCGTCGGTGGTTTCCGGAAATACGCCAGTGAAGGAGTTCAAGGAGGGTATAAGTTTCGAGAATATGTCTTTTCGCTACGAGGATGCTCCCGTTCTTCACGACATTAATTTTGAGATCAAAAAAGGAAGAACCACGGCGCTCGTCGGGCCGAGCGGAGCGGGCAAATCGACCATCACCGATTTGCTGATGCGATTTTACGAGGCCGATTCCGGAAGAATATTATTCGACGGGCAAAATGTGAAGGTTTTTGACATCGCGGATTACCGGCGTTTGTTTGGCGTGGTAGCCCAGGAGAGCATTCTTTTTAATGCCACCATCGCCGAAAACATTGCATATGCGCGCCCCGAACTGGACCGGCAGGAAGTTGAAGAAGCCGCCCAAATAGCCAACGCCCATGAGTTTATTATGGAATTGCCCCAGGGCTACGAGACCTATGTGGGCGACCGGGGAGTGCGGCTTTCCGGCGGCCAGCGGCAGCGCATTGCCATCGCCCGGGCCATCGCCCACCGACCAAGGATCCTGATCCTTGACGAAGCGACGAGTTCGCTAGATACAGAATCGGAGCAAAAGGTGCAGCTAGCCGTGGACCGGGCAATCCAGTCCACCACGGCAGTAGTCATTGCTCATCGCTTATCAACTGTAATCGGAGCAGACCTGATCGTAGTCCTGGACCAGGGACGCATTATTGACAAGGGAAAGCATGGTGAGTTGATGGAGCGCTGTGCGCTGTACAGGAATCTGGCTTCCCTGCAATTCAATCCCGAACTCACCGCCCTTGGAGATCGCTGATCTACATGAAGCTATACGAATATAAAACACGCGACGAATATATCCAAAACCAAATCGAGCGGTCCAGGGAAAAGAGCCAATATTGCAAGGTCTTCTTTGGCGATGTGATCCGTTACAAGGAATTGTTGCTGGCCGATAAAAAGACTGACGCATTTAACGACCGGGGCAACCGCGGGCTAAACCCGATCCTCTGTCTGGGGGTCCGTTCCGGAGCCGAAGTCGACATCTTCCGAGCTGTCTTTCTTGGCCCTTTATTGAAAACGCGGTGGGTCCAACGGCTAGCTGTTCGTCTGGACAGAGATACGGAAGGCTATAAGAAGATAAAGCTAGCCCATTGGTTGGGGATAGGCAGCGGAGGCACCCGTGATGGAAGGGTTGTTGGTGTGGAATTGGCTCCTGAAGCCGAGCGCGCGGATATCTGGATAGGCAGTTACGACGAGTTGCCGGCTGGGTGGAGCGGCCGTTTTGGCCTTATTTATTCCAATTCGATCGATCATTCCCAAGATCCGGAAAAGACAGTGGCGGAATGGAAGCGAGTTGCCGCGCCCGGGGCTTATGCCCTTTTGGCATTCACCCCGGGCAAAAAGGTCAGTTCGCACGATCCATTTGGGGGATTTGGTCTGGACGAAATGAAGACTTTGTGGAACGAACCGGTGGTATTCAGTAATGCCGCCGATAATTTTGTAGGATATAGCGAAATATGCTTCCGGCTAAAGGGATGAGGTTCGCACGGGTGTTTATTTGAAGACCAAAGAATTCATAACCCTGGTTGTAGGAGCCCGGCCCAATTTTATTAAGGCCGGCCCCTTGTTGCGCGCGCTTCAAAGGATGGATTGGCTGCAGGTGCGCCTGATCCACACGGGACAGCATTTTGATGAAAACATGTCCCTGGTCTTTTTTGAGCAATTGCATTTACCCAAACCGGATGCTTTTCTAAACGTAAACACAGGCGATGCTGCCAGCCAAATTGCCCAAGTTGTGGCGGCAATAGCGAATCAATTTACGGACTTCCCCCCGCGATTGGTGGCCGTGTTTGGCGACGTGAATTCCACCCTGGCGGCGGCGATCGCGGCCAACAAAATGGAAATACCCCTTGCGCATGTGGAGGCCGGATTGCGCAGTTTCGATCGCACGATGCCCGAGGAGCACAACCGTGTGGTTACAGACATGCTTTCAGATTTCCTTTTCACACCGTCCGCGGATGCCGACGAGAACCTGGTGAAGGAGGGCGTGGCAAGAGAACGCATCTATAGGGTTGGGAACATCATGGCGGATAGCCTGCTTGCCTTCAGGCCCGAAGCTGAAAAACTGGAAACAACTCTTCAGTTTGGTCTCCAGGAAAAAGAATACGGACTGGTTACCTTACACCGCCCAGCGAATGTGGATAATCCGAGCGTCTTGAAAGAAATTCTGGCCGCCCTGAGAGAGATCAATAGAGAATTGCCATTAGTGTTTCCCGTGCACCCGCGTACACGCAAGAAAATCGACGATCTTGGCTTTAGTTCAAAAAACGGAATAGGCCAGATCCAGTTTACGGATCCACTGAGTTATTTGGACTTCTTGAACCTGGCTATGAATGCCCGCCTGGTACTGACCGATTCGGGCGGGATCCAGGAGGAGACCACCCTGCTAGGCGTGTCTTGCCTGACCTTGCGGGAGAACACCGAAAGGCCAATAACCATCACCCAGGGGACAAATCATTTGGTTGGCAATACGCGCGGCGCAATCATAAAAGGCTTTCAATCGGCGCGGCAACAAACCAAAACTATTACCAAGACACCGGATTTATGGGATGGAAAGACGGCGGAACGAATCGCAAGCATCCTCTATGAAAAACTAAACGACAAATAATGAAGATAGGGTTCTTGTTATTACGGGACACATTTCTAAAGACAATGGGCAGCCTGATAGAAGCCAGCGTGAATCGAGATCATCAGGTCTTGCTGCTCTTCACGGAAGACCCCATTCACGGAAATAAGGCTTACCAACGTATGACGCGGGAAAAACTCCCCCAATTCTTACGGCAATCGGTGGAAACCGTGCCAATTTTGCTAAAAGACCTGGGTATGGTAAAGGAAAAAAACCAGCTGGATGTATTGGTGACGCTGGAGGGCTACTACATGCTCAACGACTACCTCGCTGAGATCCAAGAAGCGAGGGGAAATGGTGTAAAAGTCGTCAGCCTGTCCCATTTCTACGAAAATGCAATGCGCTTGCTTGAGTCCCTGGATTATTTCGACAAGACCTACTACCTAAGCCAATTTGCGGTGGACATTCACTTTGAGTTAAATGGCGGCGGCTCGGTTGACCAGTTGAAAGAGAAGTACGCGGGGAAATATGAGGCTATGGGATCGCCAATGTTCGACCAGCTAAAAAACATTGACCGAAGAAGAATGCGCGTCGAATTCGGGATCCCCCCGGGCAAGCGCGTGGTCCTATTCTTTGCTCCGGCAATCAGCGCAGAGACTCGCTGGCGTTTCCTCGTGTGGGGCCAGGGCGGCAAGATCAAACACATTAAGCAGGCGGTAAAGGAAGGGTACTGGTCAGTTATTCCGGATGCTATTTTTGTCCCAAGCCTAGAGGAGGTCCTTGAGGAGTTAAGACAATTCTGTGAGCGTAACAACGCCTTTCTTGTTATCAAATCTCGAGCCAAGCAACGTGACTCAATGTATTTCCAGGAGAAGGCGGACCTGTACCTATCCGGGGAAGGGGACAGGTATTACCCGGTTTTCACCGGCTATGAGTTGTTGGCCATCGCCGATGTGTGCATCGGGGTAATGAGCATGTCGGCCTTGGAAGCAGCGGCCATGCAGGTTCCGGTTTGGAATATCTATGTGCCCAGCGCGGAACTTGAATATCCTACTAATCCCCTTTACCCCCGGCAAAAGCAATTCTATAGAATGATTATGGGCAAGGAAAAAGAGGGGCCGTTCAATTATCCAGGCGTACTCAACAACATTGAACCGCGCAATATCCGCCAATGGTTCCGGGAAAGCAGCCTCGACGATGCGGCGATAGACCCTAAAGCTGCAGCCAGATATGCCGAAAGATATCTGGGCTTTTCCGATAAAGCGAGCAGCGATCGCATCCTCGATTCTTTAGAAGAATTGCATGCCTCTCGGGCGCTTAAGGCCAAGGTCCCCGGGGTTGTTCCACCAAGGACTCAATGACCAAGCTGATCTCAAAGCTTCTCCTATTTCTCTCAAGGCGGATGACGTTGAGTCGTCTTGAGGAAATGATCATTCGCTCGATTCGGGAGCGCCTAGCTTCAATGTCTCCCGAAAATGCCCTGCGCTTCCTCTTTCGGCTGGACACGGAATTGTATGGACTAGAAGGCCCCCTAGCAGTGGCCTATGACGGGGGGACACATACAAAACATCGCCATACGGCCTATCATGATTTTTTCGTCAAGCGCGTGCGACCGGGGGTACGTGTGCTCGACGTGGGCTGTGGAATTGGCGCGGTGGCCTATGATCTGGCGTCAGAAGCAGGGGCGATGGTCGATGGCATCGACCTAAACGAAAACAGCATTCAGGAAGCGAAACGGCGTTATGTTCACCGGAACTTGCACTTTGCAGTTCAGGATGCGCT
>Ga0209108_10000906_pt1 | contig 16953 bp, 15 predicted proteins | sample Rifsed10ft1_FD_184003 | JGI IMG/M metagenome (GOLD analysis project Ga0209108, IMG submission 184003) | Soil microbial communities from Rifle, Colorado, USA - sediment 10ft 1 (version 2) | ecosystem: Environmental > Terrestrial > Deep subsurface > Rock core/Sediment | place: Rifle, Colorado...
GTGATCTCTGATCAGTATCGCTATCAAGCGGTTTGGCAATTCGCTATCCGCCAACTCGCTTCGCTCAATTTCGGTTAATGCTTATCCGTGGATTCAGGTATGAGCAGAGTTCGAGTACTGGTCGGCACGCGCAAGGGCGCGTTTATTCTGACATCGGACGCAAAGCGCGAACGGTGGGACATCGGCGGCCCTCACTTTGCGGGCTGGGAGATTTACCACCTGAAGGGATCACCCGCTGACCCGAACCGGCTGTATGCCTCGCAGACCAGCGGCTGGTTCGGGCAGGTGATCCAGCGCTCCAACGACGGGGGCAAGACCTGGGAGCCAGCGGGTAACCAGTTCGTGTACGACGGCGTCCCCGGCACGCACCAGTGGTACGACGGCACGCAGCACCCGTGGGAGTTCAAGCGCGTCTGGCATCTCGAACCGTCGCTGACCGATCCGGACACGGTCTACGCCGGCGCCGAAGACGCGGCCTTGTTCCGCTCGAGCGACGGCGGGAAGACGTGGCAGGAGCTTCCCGGGCTGCGCGGCGCTAAAGGACACCTCTGGCAGCCAGGCGCCGGCGGGATGTGCCTGCACACCATCGTTCTGGATCCGAGCAATCCGCACCGGATGTTCATCGCCATCTCGGCGGCGGGCGCGTTCCGCACCGACGACGGCGGCCAGACGTGGCGGCCGGTGAACCGCGGGCTGAAGTCTCAGTATGAGCTTCCTGATCCGAATGCCGAGGTCGGCCATTGCGTCCACAGCCTCGCCATGCACGGCTCGCGCCCGGGCGTGCTGTTCATGCAAAAACACTGGGACGTCATGCGCAGTGATGACGCGGGCGAGTCGTGGCACGAGGTCAGCGGCAACCTGCCAAGCGACTTCGGGTTTCCGATCGCCGTTCACGCGCACGAGCCGGACACCGTCTACGTCATCCCGATCAAGAGCGACTCGGAGCATTATCCGCCCGAGGGGAAACTGCGCGTGTATCGCAGCCGGACGGGCGGAAACGAGTGGGAGGCGCTTACGAACGGTCTGCCGCAAAGCGACTGCTACGTCAACGTATTGCGCAGTGCGATGGCGGTTGACTCACTGGATTCGTGCGGCGTGTATTTTGGCACCACTGGCGGGCAGGTGTACGCCTCGGCCGATGCCGGCGACAGTTGGGCCCCCATCGTCCGGGATCTTCCGGCTGTACTGTCGGTCGAAGTTCAGACACTGCCATGATCCGAGTCGTGCTCCCGCATCATCTGCGGACGCTGGCGCACGTTGGCAAGGAGGTCGAGCTCCAGGTTGAAGGGCCGGCGACGCTGGGCTTGGTCTTGGACGCATTGGAAGCCCAATATCCGATGTTGCGCGGAACGATCCGCGACCACGGCACGCAACAGCGTCGGCCGTTCATTCGGTTCTTCGCCTGCGGGCAGGATTTGTCTCATGTGCCACCGGATACCCCCCTGCCTGAGGCGGTCGCGACGGGAACAGAGCCTTTTCGGATTGTGGGCGCTATGGCTGGCGGCTAATGGGATTGGGTTTTATATCAAACAAACCAAACGGTTACACGTCCGTCGCGCCCTATCTCATTGTGGATGGCGCGAGCCGCACGATTGAGTTCATCGTGCGAGCCTTCGCTGCGGTCGAGTTGCGCCGCTTCGCCGACACATCCGGCAAGATCATGCACGCCGAGGTGCGGATTGACGACACAGTGCTGATGCTCGCGGATGGTGCGGAGGGCTGGCCGCCGATCCCAGCTCACGCTCAGGGCATCGGTTTCCTCTTGCGGTTCAGGGAGAGAACCACTCGTGAGCACTGATCTGTCAGGCGCTACCGACGCAACGCGAAGGGAAACGCAGCGATAAAAACAATAAGCCCGCCATCGCTCGCCGCCTGTCACTTGATCACTAATTTATATCCCACGCCCGTCAGTGTCTCGATGCTCACCTGGCTATTGGCCAGTCTTTTCCGCAAATGAGCGATGTGCACGTCCACCGTGCGCGTCTGACCGTAGAAGTCAAAGCCCCAGACAAGGTTCAGCAGTTGCTCGCGCGTGAGCACAATGCCTTTGTTCTCGGCCAGCGTTTGCAGGAGGTCGAACTCTTTGGTGCGGAGGGTGGCGGGCTTTCCGGCCACAGTCACTTCGCGGCGGGCGGTGTCAATCGTCACGTCGGCGAGATGGAGCACGGCGGTTTGTTGCTTGGGGGCGTGCTCCGTCCGCCGCAGGATGGCCTTCACGCGCGCCACGAGTTCGCGCGGGTTGAAGGGCTTGGTCATGTAATCGTCCGCGCCCAGTTCCAGCCCGATGATCTTATCAATGTCCTCGTCGCGCGCGGTGAGCATGATGATGGGCAGGTCAGATTTGGCGCGCACGCGGCGGCAGACTTCGTAGCCGTCCAGCACCGGCAGCATCAAATCCAGCACCATCAGCGCCGGGTTGTCTTTGTCCGCGCGGTCGAGCGCGGATTGGCCGTCGCCGACCGAGAGGGTGCGGAAGCCCTCCTTTTGCAGGTACATCTTGGCCAGTTCCACGATGTTTGGCTCGTCGTCCACGAGCAGGATCAGTTCGCCGGGCATGCTGTTGCCTCCGACCGTCGTGGGGACCGCGGATCGGGGTGGATGCTAATCTGCGTAATCCGCGGTTGCAAAATCCTCACCGGTATTCTAAGTTATTCGACATGAGCGGGCAAACGGGCGCAGGTGCGACCATGCGCTGCAGCGCGGCAGAACTTGAACAAAGTGGCGCTACCCGTAAACCACGGCTGTCATTTTACCCGGTATTTCCGCCATCCTATAACCGCAGCGGCGGCGACTGCCACGAGACATATGAACACGAGATAGACAAAGATCTTCGGAAGTGCAAGTAAATCGGGGAGTGGGAAGGCGTTATTGGAAGTCATGTACCACGAATTAAGCAGGAAAGAAAAGAACGAGAGAGCCATCGTGGCCAGGGCGAGGGGCCAACTGAGCGCAAGACTGGTCGCAGCAATCAGCATCATCAAATAGTATGACAACCCCTCTCGGGCAAGAAAGATCGAAATACACAATGCCACGAGCGTCCAGCCTTTGAGCAACTGTATATGGCTGCCATCCTGCGTGCGGCCAACCCAGAGAGCAAAGACCAGAAATGCCAATGTCAACAAGCCCAGCGCGGGAATAGGCGCGGCGGGCGCAGCGCGTCTCAGCAGGTTGAAGAGCGATGCAGGAATTAAGCGGGGATCCTCTAAAAAGGGGGCGTAGATCACAAGTGTGGTTAAGGCGAACAGACAGACATGGACGATCACCTGACGCCGTCTCCCCTGCCGCAGATTCCATAACCAGTCGGCGACGACCAGCGGAAGCGTGAACGGCTTGACAAAGACCGAAAGCCCCAGTGCGACAACACTCGCTGATCTGCGCCCGGCGATCAGGAAGAGGGCAGCCAACAGCAGAAAGAAGACCATCACCGTATCCACCTTGCTTGGCCCATATAAGACGACGATGGGATTCCAGCCATACACGACCCAGCTGGTGAGCAGGAATCGCGGATTGAGCTGCTGCACGATGGCTGCGATCGACGCGAGATTGGCAAGGTTGAAAAGCATTAACGCGGAGCGGTAGAAGATTAGATTCGTGAGGGGAGAGGCGCCGGCCAATCGGGCTAGACCCACGTTAATCCACGTCCAGGTCGGCAGTTTGTCCTCGACATAGGGTGTGTACCGGGGACTGGCGTAAGGATAAATCGGGTCATCTGGAAAATCGGCCGGGGGGACGTAATAGGGATTGCGGTGGTGCACCGCTGCCACACGGCCATGCAATATATAAACGAAGATGTCCGTATTGACGGTGGGTAAAGCCAAAACGGACATCCCGAAAAACAAGAACGCGGCCATCCCTACCGCTAAACGGCTGTGCAATCGCCCAGACTGATTCCAGCTGATATAAATCGCCAAACCGTAAACCGTGAATGCGACCACAGCCAGGACAATCAGGAGAATGGCGGTGCCCCAGCCATCGTGCGGGATCGGCAGAGGCCAGGACACGATCTCTGACCACAAGCGTAGCTCCGGGATCAGGGCCGCGCTGGCCCGCATGATGCGCGCCGGGGCCGCGGGGAGCACAAAGTTGTAGAAGAAAATGGTGATCATCAGCGGGACAGCCAGCGCGCTCAGGCTGAGCGCCAGCCGCGCCTCGCTCTGAGTCAGCCCAGCCCGAATGAATCCCACCTCAGAACGCTGAGATAAGCCGACCCCCGCTTTTTCTGCCGGATATGGCAACTGAGCCGGTTTCTTTTCTGACAATGGATGCTCGCTCATCGGGCCACCCTCATGAAGGAACGCACGGCTCCTTCACTGGTCTTGACTGATCAGGCTGGTCGTCGGGGCAACAGACAAATGATCCGAGGCCTCCGGTCGGGAGCCAGTCTCGTAGAGCGCCGTCACGACTTCCGCTGGCCCGTCAGCGACGATCTGTCCATGTTGGAGCCAGAGGGCGCGGCGGCAGAAGCGCCGGATCATCGTCATGTCGTGCGAGACGATCAGCAGCGTTTTACCCCGGCGCTGGAAGTCCTCGATGCGCTCGACGCATTTCTGCTGGAAGTGGGCGTCGCCTACGGCCAGCGCCTCGTCCACGATCAACACGTCCGGGTCCACGTGCACGGCCACCGAGAACCCCAGCCGCATCTGCATGCCCGAGCTGTACGTGCGCAGGGGCTGATCAATGAACTCTTCAATCTCCGCAAAGCGCACGATCTCGTCAAAGAGGGCATCCACCTCCGCGCGCCGCAGGCCGGAAACCACGGCGCTGACGTAAAGATTTTCACGTCCGGTGAGCACATGATGAAAGCCAACCCCCAACTCTAGCAGTGCGGCGACGCGCCCATCAACGCGTGTGCGTCCCTGGGTTGGGCGGCCCAACCCGCAGATCAGGCGCAGCAATGTACTCTTGCCTGCGCCATTCTCCCCGATCAGCCCGACTGCCTCGCCTGCCTCCACGCGAAACGACACATCCCGCAGCGCCCAGAATGGTGTGCCCCGCTGGAGCGCGCCCACCATCTGGCCGAGCGCCTGCTGAAAGGTGCGCGGCGCAGCGCTTTGGAGCCAGTACCGTTTGCTCAATCCTTCGACGATGATGCTCACCTAGACCTCTTCGACAAACGCATCCTGCAACGCGCGAAATATCGCCAGGCTGGCGACCAACAGCCCGCCCCCCACCAGCGCCCACACCCCAAGGGCCGCCCAGTCCGGCATCTCGCCCCGGAGCGCAATGGCCCGGTGGGCCTCCACGATCACCGCCATCGGATTCAGCCTGAACCACCGGGCTTTGTCCGACCCGATTCGATCCACATCGTAGAAGATCGGCGTGAGGTAGAACCAGAGCAACATCCCTACCCCGAGCAGGTGCTGCACGTCGCGGATGAGCACCCCCAGCGCCGCGACGAGGGTCGTGCAGGCAAGCGTGAAGATCGCCTGCACCAGCCAGACGAGCGGGAGCAGCAGCAACAGCGGAGAGAGGCTCAAGCCCTCAATCAGGATCAAGGCCAGTAAGACGGGCAGGGCCAGTAAGTAGAGCATGAAGTTAGTGGTCGTGACTACGGCGGGCAACAGGGGCCGCGGGAAGAACGGCTTCCGCACGAGGTCGCGATTGTCTATCAGCGTAGATGCGCCGGTCAGCACTGCCGATTGAAACCAGGTCCAGGGCAGCAGGCCGCTATAGATGAAGGTCGCATAGTGCGGAATGTTGAGCGGCAGGATCTGGGTGAAGAGGATATGCAAGATCACCACCGTGCCCAAAGGACTGAGGATAGCCCACAGCAGGCCGAGCACCGAGCCTTTGTAACGGATGCGCAGCTCTCGACCCACGAGAGTGGTCGTAGCATCCCACGAATAACCGGGTGAACGGAGGATGTTCACAAGTGCACTCCTGTAGTTTGCTGAATCGGCCTCTGCCTCAACTGAGCGCCCAGTGTGCTTCAGCCAGTCGTCGTAATATTGCCTTCTCCTGCACCTGCAAACCGGAGACGAGACAGTCTTATCCGCTTCGCCGCCGCCTCGGCAAGTGTAAGGGCCGCCCCCCCGATCATAATCAAGAGAAAAGGCTGAAGCGGTTCACTTAACCGGGCCTCGGCGTGTGTGGCGGCGTGCAACAATGTGTTGTACACCAACAGCGCAGAAATCGGCAGGAGCGTCCGCCAGCGGCGCCAGGTCGTCACGAGCGCCAGCAAAGCGATGATAGGCAGAACGCGAGCAATGAGGTACTGAACGGCGACGAGGTGCGAGAGACCCAAGCCGCGCAAGGCTTGATAGTTGAAGACCCATGTCCCCGCCCAGTCGGCGTATGGATCGCCCACCCAGTAAGTCCCCAGCTTTTCGACGGCATACTTGAGATAGATCAGCGGCTCGGCGGCAATAGATCTGAGCGCGCGTTGAGTCCACCAGCGATCGCCCTCAACCGTCCCCGGCTCGTGCCCCTCGTTGGATGGCCCATAAAGGACCTTCTCCCAGATGTCCAGGTAGCTGTAACCCTGGTCGTGGAGGAGATGGTAATACTCCGGGCTGCCCTGCCATAGAATCGCATGACTGGTTGCCAGCGGATAGACGGCGGAGTACTTCAGATAATTGCGCACCATCCATGGCATAACAACGAGCATGGCGGCCAGCACAAGCACACCCCCGTAGCGCAACGCCCGCCGCCACCCGAGGAGAATCCACAATACCACGAGGGCAGCGAAGGGGAAGAGGAAGAGGGTGGGGCGCACAAGATTGCTCACTCCAATCCAAAATCCCGCCCACGCAAAACGCTTCAAGGTTGGGGCCTGCGCCGCATCCCAGAATGCAAGGGCCGCCATCAGGATCACTGGCGTATACAGCGCCTCGCTCAGCAGGTGGAATGATTCCCAGATAAGGACATAGCTGACGGCCGCAAGGCAAGCACCGATCAGGCCGGCGGTGTGGCCGAAGACCCGGCGGCCGAGCGCGTAGGTCAATAAAACCGCGGCGACCCCAAGCCACAACTGCATGTAAGTGACGGCGGCATACGACCCGTGCGCCACCACGTAAATGCCGGCCAGCCACAGCGGATAAAGCGGCACCCGCCCCGGCCAGGTAAAACCGTAACCCCGGAGAAGGCCACGAGCCAGACTATCGTAACCAGGCTCATCGGCCCAGAGCCGCTGAGGGCTATCCGGCACGGAACGATTCCACTGCCACTCCAAGTACAGGCGCAACGCCGCCGCCAGGAAGAAGACTCCCCACATGCTCCAGAAAACCCACTGCCGCTTGATGGTCGAAGGCCGGATCAGGGCGGCCATCGCCGACCGAACTTGGCCTCTCCACCCATAAGCCAGCAGCCCGCCACACAACAGCCAAACGAATCCAAAGTTTCGCCATCGGTACACCAGCTTTAAAAAGCGAACCAGCGGCGAGTCTGGAGGTTTCTCGCTGTCAGGCGCAGGCGGGGCTTTGGCCAATTGAGCGTCGAGCTTTTCCCATCGCAATCGGTACAAAGTGTAATGACTATCCGCATAGAGCGTTTCGTACCAACTCGCGCGCGCGACTAAGCCGGTAAGGGTGTATTGATTCCATTCCTCGGGGAATTTCGGCGTGTTTCGATCAACGATCAGGTGGGTCACGCCCAAATCGTGCAGTCCGCGCAACACATGGTCGTCCTGGCCGGGGCCTGCCCACGCCACGTCATTCGCGGCGGCCGACATAGCCCAGATGCGGTCGGGCCGAGTGTAGAACTGTTCGCCGTTGCTCCACGTGAGCACGCGCGCATCGTCTGGCAGGGCGCGATTCGCGAAATTCCACACTGCATATGAGCGGATGGTGCGCGTGAGATAAGCCTCGCGCGACTCGGCCCCGATCACCCCCTCAAGCGGAACGCCGTGCAGGACGGAGTTGAGCCAGCCCTCCCACTCGACGCGATCATGCTCATGAAACTGGATGAAGGGCGGCAGGTTGAGCATCAGCAGAAACGCGCCCGCCCCGGCCAACAGGGCCGCTCCGCGCCGATGGGCGGCGAGGCGCGCCAGACCTCTCAGCCGCCCGAAGGCAGCAGCGCCCAGCGCGGCCAGGAATGGGGTGATGGGGACAAGGAACCGCATTTGAAAGCTGGACCATGGCGAGGCCCATACCCCTACGAAGAAAAGCACAAAAGCGCCCAGCCACGGCAACGCGCGCCGCCAGCGGGCAATCAGCAGGACAGGCAGCAAGATCAGGAATAACGGCCCGAGCGCCCCATCGTAGGCCGCAGCGTGGATGGTCATGTGCCAGGGGAGCGTCAACAGATTGAAGAGCGTGCGCGGCGGGCCGAAGTGCTCCAGAAAATGTTTTAGGCCCTGTGCGGTCACGGCATCCCAACGCCCCAGCGGCGCGCCAAAGACCGCATACAGTTCGGGGAAGACCGGGTTGCCGCTGGCGAGCGCGCTCCGCAGATACCACGGCAGCGGGAAAAGCAGGCTCAGGCCGCCCAGCAGCAACGCCGGCCACAACGCCCGCCAGAGATTACGCTCCGTCTTCCAGAGACGTAACACCAGGCCCGTGCACGTCAAACCGAACACGATCAAAGCTAAATGCTTGGTCGCCATCGCCAGCCCGAGGTTGCAGGCTGTGAGCAACAGCCATTGCCACTGGCGACCATCGGCGTAGCGCAATGTGGCGTAAATCGTCAGCGTCACATGGAAGGCCAGGGCGAGGTCAAGGTAAGCGGTTGAGGCCTCCCACATCACGGTTGGCACGGTCGCGAACAACGCCACAGCCAGCCAGGGTGAAGCGCCGGGAACAAATCGCCGCGTGAGTTCGAAGGTCATCAGTGCGGTCAGTATCAGACAGGCAAAGTGCAGCAACGTCGCCGCCGTCTGCCCGCCAAACGCCAGTCCATAGCCAAACCACAGTTCCCACGTCATCGGGTAGAGCGAGACGTAGTCGGTGGGCACATCCACGAGGCGTCCGTGCTCCAGATAAAGGCGCGGATAGGCGAGGTGATACCAGAGCGCGTCAAACTCATGCTCCGGCGCAAGGGCAGCCACGAATGCAAACCCGACTGCGAGCACGGCGCAAGCCATCCACAACCACTCTACCCGCCACCGCAAGGTTGCGCCGGGCCAGCGCCAGCGGGGCATCGGCCGTCCACACTTCAGCCACCACCCGAGGCCGCCCAACAACGGGAGCATGGCCAGCACCCGCACGACTTCAACCCGGTAGAGACCGAAGGCCGCCAGTCCCAGCCCGGCATAGGCGAACGTACCGATGCCGAGCGCCGCGGAGAATGACACCGCCTCGCGCCAATGGCTGTAGCGCCAGCGCACGGCCCGACTGATGGCATAGCCCACCAGAATGGCGCCGACCAGCAAACTAGCCGCGCCCGCTACGCCGGCGATTGTCCGGCTCAAAGCCTCGCCCAGGTAAGGGAGAGTTCGCTCGCCGTGGAAATCTGGCCGCACCCATTCGCCCTTCAACAAGAAACGCCAGAGTTGGGTGTAGTAGATCGCGAGCACACAGGCCAGCCAGCCCAGCGCCACGGCCAGAAGCACCCCAGCCCGCCGCCGCAAAGCGGCCAGCGTGGGCGCGCCCCTGGGAGCCAGAGAGAACCGAAAGACAGGCATCATCGGACTACATGCTTGAGCTACTTGACCGGGGCTATCCTCGCACAAATGATCATGCGCCCAGCTTCGCAATAAATGCGGGCAAGTTTTCAGAATTCACAAAGGTCTGCGCGCGCAGAGAGGCCAGGGTGCCCGCCAGTGTCCCGGCGGCGTTGTGGGCAGGGACGATGACCGAAACCTTCATGCGTCGGTCTCTTCGGGTTCGGTGGGTTGACGCAATTCCCGGGGCAATGACCCGGCCTGGCTTAGCGTGATCCAGAGGCGCTGCCCAAGATGGTCGCTGATCTGACGCGCCAGATACGGGCGGAGCGAGCTTTCGATGGCATAAGGCAAGTACAGTTCTCCGAGGGTCTGCCCCTGACAGGTGACATCGGCGACGCTTGGCCCCTCCACCCAAAAGGGAGGCAGTTTTTCCGGGAGTCCGTCGGTGATATCCAAGGTTTGCCAAGGCCCAGGAAGCGCACCGGCCTGATAAGCAAGCAGTCCCTCCCACGAGCCGAGCACGTCACGCGCGCCGCGCCAGTAAGCGTAGCCGCGCAAATGCCCCAACAACTCGACCCAGCGCCGCCGCATTTTGGTGCGCTCGTAAAGCGGCAGGAGATGCCGCAGCATCACCATGATCCGGTCACCCAGCGCGGGGGCGTGAAAGGCCAGCCGAGCGAGCAGGCCATAGCCGCCGGTCGGCAGCCACGCCACGCGCAGGCCGGCGCGCAACTCCAGGTGCTTACGGCCCAGCAGGACGTCGCCGTGCGCTTCTTGCCGCGTCGTACGCAGCACGCCCGCCACGGTCGTGGGGTGATAATGCAGTGCCTGCGCCTTTCGGTCGGCGACCAAGCGCACGCCCGCACACAACAAGCGATAGCCCAACTCGTAATCTTCGCCGCCGTAGCCTCGGAAGGCTGTATCAAAACCGCCCACACGCAAAAAGTCCTCGCGGCGCAGCGACACGTTGCCCGTGACGAAATCGCGGTAGCCGGGTTGGCGGCCCGGCAGGGCGCGCCGGTAAAACTTGTCTTCCCACCACGCCCAGACGCCCAGGTGATAGAGGGAGTCTTGTTGTTCACGCACCACCCGGTAATCGCCCAGAACCGCCAGGGGCTCATTCCGCTCGTGCCAGCGCAGATGCACCTCCAGCAGATCCGGTTCCGGCACAACGTCGTCATCGAGAAACAACACGACGGGCGCTTGTGTGAGATGCACGCCCATGTTGCGCGCCGTGGCCTGGCCGCTGTTCGGCTGCAAGTGCCAGCGCAGGTTAGGTAGCCGGCCAGAGGCATGCCATGCAGTCAGCATGGCTGCCGAATCATCCCTTGAACCGTCGAGCACCACGATCACTTCAAACGCCTCGCACGGTGTCGTCTGCCGCTCCAGGCCGCGCAGCACCATCTCGAGCGTGGCCCGGCGATTGTAACTGGGGATGACGACACTGCACCCGAGCGCACTCATGATTGTGCTCCCATCGATTCCGCCTCGGGTGCCGATTTGGGCGATACCGCACGCTCGCGGCGGCGGCTGACGAAATAGGCCCATGGGCCGAGGGGAATGGCGAGGATTTGCGCAAGCACGAGGTCGAGCGGGAGGCGATTGGGCCGGCGCAAGAGGGCGCGCGCGAGCTGGCGCAGGTGATCGTGGCGGAACCACGACGCGGCCACCGCGAGCGCTTGCCAGTCGCCATGCTGAATCCAACAACGCGTTAGGAGCGCAAAGCCGCCGACGTTGTAGGCGGCCAATGTGTTGCGCAACGAAGCGTAATCGCGGCGATGGCGATGCCAGACGAGCGCAGCAGGGTTGTAAACAATCTGATAGCCCTCGGCTAGCAATTGATAGAAGGCGTAAGCATCGCCGCCCGTGCGGGTGACGGTTCCGGCGTCGAGTTCGGCGTCGAACAGGCGCATGGGGTTGAGCAAGTCACGCCGGAAGGCCATGTTAGCCCCCGCCCCCACGATGCCGGCGGCGCAGGGCGCCATCATGGTGTAATCGAACGCCCGGCGCTGAAAACCGCGCGCCAGGCCGCCATAGATTTCAAAGAGTTCCTGCGCCTGGGTTTCGAGTTCGAGCGGCATCGTCAGCCCGGTCACGGCGGCGACGCGGGGGTTGTCGAATGGATCGAGGATCGCCTCAACCCATCTCGGATCGACGACGACGTCATCGTCTGTGAACATTACGATCTCGCCCTTTGCCATCCGTGCGCCGTAACTGCGCGCCCAGTTCAGGCCGGGGCGATCCTCGCGCACGTAGCGCACAGGATAGCCGCTGACCAACTGCGCGGTCCGGTCGTCCATGGGCGCATTGTCCACCACGATGATCTCTCCACCCGGCGTCCGCAGCCTCATCAACGAGTTCAGACAACGGCGCAGGTCGTCCGTCCGGTTGCGCGTGCAGATGACGATGCTCCATGTCGGCAACGAGGCTGGAGGCGGCTCGGTCCGCAACAACCAGTGGCTAAGCACGGCCTGTGCGAGACGCCTGCTCAGTGCATCATCCGCTTCAATCGCGTCGCGCAGGTCGGCCGCCCGCAAGGTGCCCGCCTGGCACGGTACGCGCACGCTCCCCACCGGTCTGCCGTGATAGCGCAACAACACAAGCGCCTGGCCATAATCGCTAAGGCCAGTGCGGCCGCGGAGTCCGTCTGTTAATTCAATTTCAAGCACGCGAGCGGTCATGAACGATCTCTTCACCTTTTTGAGCAGTTTGCGGTCGGAGCTGGCCGCTACCCCCGGAGCGGTGTACCGCCTGCCAAAAGCGCAATGGCCCCACGCACGCCCCCGCGGCCTCGACGAGCAACAATGCGAGCGGCAGGGTGGCCTGGCCCTGCAGGCGACGCCGCGCCGCTCTAAGGAACGGCCCACCGAACCAACGCGCGGCGACGACGAGCGCGCCCCAATCTCCCATCTCCAATAACCTTTTCGTCAGAAAACTATATAGCCCCACCCCGTAGCCAAAGAGACACTGGCGAAGCTCCGCCTCGTCACGCCTGTGGCGATGCCAGACGAAAGCCTCTGGCGTGTATACAATCTGCGCGCCTGCGTCGAGCACGCGCGCAAACATATCGGTGTCGCCACCGGAGCGCGTGAGCGTACCGCCGTCAAGGCGCGGATCAAATCCGCCCAGGCTTAGGAGCAGATCACGGCGGAAGGCCATGTTTGCGCCCATGCCCGCCACGCCTCCCGCCGCCGGGGGAAGCGGAGGCGCCTGGAAAGTCAGCGGCGTGAACGTGCGGCGGTGGGCGCAATAGATCTCAAAGAGCTCCTGCGCCCGCGTTTCGAGTTCGAGCGGCAAGACCAACCCCGTGACACAACCCACCGCCGGGAACGAGAAGGGCTGGGCGAGCGCGTTGACCCAATTCGGGTCGGGCACGGCGTCGTCGTCGGTGAACGCGATGAAGGGATGGCTCGCCGCGCGCAGCCCGCAGTTGCGGGCATGGTTCAGTCCACGGCGCGGTTCACACAGGTAGCGAAAGGGATAACGGGCAACGAGTTCAGCGGTTCGGGGTGTGTGCGGCGCGTTGTCCACGATCAACACTTCGTGGCCCGCGGCCGCAATGGGCAAGAGCGCGTTCAGGCAGTGCACCAGGTCAGCGGGGCGCTCGTGCGTGCAGACGACGATCGAGAGCGGCGAGGGCGCAGGCCAGATCGTGGGCCGTGCCCCCGGCAGTAATAGTTGAGATAGGATCGCGGCCCGGAGTTGCCCGGCGGGGATGTGGCCCGCGGCGCTCCACCGCACCAGCCCGATGGGCCGCCCATGCCAGCGCACGAGCGCAAGGACGCCGGTCTCGCCGTGCCGCAGGTCGAGGTCGGGCCAGGGCGCGCTGAGGTCGAGGTCAATCACGTGGGTCGGCATCGGATCAGTCCGCGGCCAGGACGACAGACGGCTTGGGCTGGCGGGTCCCTTCGAGAAAGCCCTGGCCCCACGCCCACATCCCCAGCCAGACCAGCCACGTGAGCGCGGGCCGCCGCAGGATCAGGGCGCGCTCCACCCACCCGCAGGCGCGCACGGTGCGCGTAAAGCGCATGGCCACCAGCAGAGGCAAGGTGAGCCGGACCAAATGCGGATTACGGGCGAGAAATGCGCCGGGCAGGTCGAGCCGGTTCACCACCTGCGCATTGACGCATCCAATGCGTCGCTGGTGTTGGAGAAACTCGTCGCGGTCCGTGCGATGAAAATGGGCCACCACAATCTGTGGATCGAGGCCGAGGCGGCGTCCCCGCTGACGCAGGCGGTCGTGAAACACCTGATCCTCCTGCGGGAAATAGCCGACCGGGAAGCCGCCCACGTCCGCAAAAGCTGCCCGCCGGTAGACGGCATTGCCCAGCGTCAGGTTGTTCACGTCACGCGCCGGGCCGCCGGGGAGAAATTCGCGAAACTCACATAGATAACCGGCCCAGCTCACCAGGGACTCGCCGTTTGCATTTGTGATCGCGCCGCCCGCGGCGTCGTATCCTTGTTCGAGGAGGGCGCACAGCCGCTTCAGCCAGTCGGGCGCGGCCACGCAGTCGGCGTCAATGAACGCCAGCACCTCGGCCCGGGCCTGTTTCGCGCCGAGGTTCCGCGCCACGGCCGGGTCGGTCTGCTGTGGCAAGTGGATCAACTGCGCCTGCGGAAAGTCGCGGCGCACGATGTCAGGGGTGTCGTCCGGCGAGCTGTCCACGACGATGATTTCGTAGGGCCGCGAGAAGTCCTGGAGCACAAGCGCGGTCAGGCAGGCGCGGAGGGTTGCCGAGGCGCAATACGAGGGGATGACGACCGAGCAGGCGGGCTGGGTGTTCACAGCAGGCCTTGCGCGCGATACCAGGCGACAGTGCGGCACAGGCCCGTCTCCAGATCAACCTGAGGGACGAAGTTCAACTCGCGGCGCGCGCGCTCGCCGCAATAGGCCCGGCTCTGAGTCATAAAAGCGATCCGGCTGCGGGTCAGCGGTAGACGCGCGGGCGGGATGCCCGGCAGGGCTTCGAGCCCTCGGGCGATGACGAGCGCGAGCGACACGGGGAGATGCAGGCGCGGCAGGCGGCGCGCCAGGACGTGCGCCATCGCCTCGGCCAACTCACGAATGGGAATCGCGCGCGCGCCCGCCAGATGATAGATCCGGCCCGACGCCGAAGCCTCGGCGCAGCGGAGCAGGCCCCCGGCCACATCGTCCACGTAGATGGGGTGAAGCAAATTGTCTCCCCGACCCACGACGAAATAGTAACCGCGCTGAATGGCGCGAAACCAGCCGAGCAGATGGAGATCACCGGGGCCGTAGACCAGCGCCGGGCGCGCGACGGACAGCCGCAGGCTGTGGCGGCGCGCGATGGCGAGCGCGAGTTCCTCGCCAGCGGCCTTGGTGCGTTCGTAGATATTGCCCGGTTGCAGGGGCGCCTCCTCCGTTGCCGGCGTCGCGCCGGTCGGCCCAAGCACGCCCGTGGTACTGCAATAGACGACGACCGGCGGCGATTCCCGCTCGGCGCAGGCGGTCAGCAAATTGCGTGTGCCCTCGACGTGCAGTTGTTCATACGCGCGGTCGGGGACGCCGGGCACGAACAAGCGACCGGCGAGATGAAAGACGTGTGTGACCGCGGGCAGGGCCGCGCGCAGGGAGGCGCCGTCGAGCACATTGCCTGACACGCATTCAACTCCGAGGGGCTTAAATACGCTGCTCCGCGCGGAGGGCCGCACCAGGACGCGCACCGCGTGCCCGCGCTCGTGCAGCGCCCGGACGAGGCGCTGACCCAAGAACCCTGTTCCCCCTATAACCAGAATGTGTTTGACCATGCGCGCTGCGCCTGTCTGTCACGCCGCCGGAGCAAGCTCCAGGGCACGCTCTGGCTGTCCCTCCGCGTCCGAAGGCAGAGGCGATGGCATGAAGTGTGCGATGCGGTAGGAGAGCACGGCGGCGGAGTCCGAGGCGCCGTGGAAACTCAAGCCGGCGGCCAGGGTCTTGACCTGCTCTTCCAATGGGGTCAGAGCCGTTACGTCGGCGGAGACCAAAAACAACACTTGACTCAGCCGCCGTGACCACCAGCATAATTCGCCTTGCGATGCGGGCACGTTCCTCAAGGCCCGGATCAAGCGGGCCGGCCTGACACTGCCCGTGCGGCACTGTAACACCACAATCATGAAGGGCCGTGATCGGGGGCTAAGTTGTTTGGTGCTGGGGGCCGGCCTCCAGATGTGGTGACGTTGCCCGAGCAGAAAGTCCAGCGCCCCCAGGAGGCGCGCCCAGGATTCCAAGAACGCCGCGCCGGCCACCAGGGGCAGCAGGAACGAATACCGCTTGAAGGCTTCGGCCGCCAGCACGATCAGGTGGCTGGGAGGCAGGGACGCCGCCATGTAGCCGTAGGTCCTGGCGATGTGCAGGTGCCCGGCAAAGATGCGCCGCCGCTGCCACAGGAAATCGCTCAACGTTTGGGGCCCACGGTTATACACGACCGCATCGGGGACGTAGACCAGGCGGTAACCCTGAGCACTGATCAAGGCTTCCAGCGCGACCTCGTCCGTGGCGGTGTTGACCGGCAGCGCGGACACAACTTTGCGGAAGGCCACCAGTTCGCCCAGCTTGGGCCAGCGGAGCGCCATGCGGTGATGCACCCGCCACATAATCTGGGTGGTCAATCCCAGAAAGGTGCGCAGGCCGTTGAGCGGTACGACCCGCGCGCCCGTCATGCCGACCGACGGATCGGCAAAGGGCTGCACCAGCAGCTCAAGCGCGGTGGGGTCGGGCAGGGTATCAGCCCCGACGAGCACGATCACGTCGCAGCGGGCCAACTGGATCAGCCGATTGATCGCCGCGGCCTTGCCGGCCCGTTCGCCTTGAACGTCCACCGTAATGAGGGGGTGGGCGCGCGCCATGGCTTGCGCCCGCTCGACGGTGCGATCGGTGCAGCCGCTGGCGATGACGATGATTTCCGCGATCTCACAGGTGTGGAGGCGTTGGCCGAGCAGGGCGTGAAGGGCCGGGATGATATTGTGCTCTTCGTTGTAGGCCAGCACGCCGATGGTGCAACGCATCATGGGGGGATCCCTCTCGGCTATTGTTTCGCCGGCCGCCGCCGCAGGCGTGTCTTCAACATGTGCCAGCCGACTTGCCAGAGGCTGGGCGGATCACAGAGCATCGAGCTGTAGGCCGCGTTGGCGAGCGGACAATGACACTCGCCGCGGCGGATGCTGCCGCGCAGATCGTCAGCGCGCGGGCTGTTCCACACCTGGCGCAAGTCGTAACCCACCTCGCGTAAATTGCCCATAGGCTCGGCGCGGATGCAGCAGGTCCACACGTCGCCGTTCGGGGCGATGTGCGCGGAGGCGATCCCGGCATAGCACGGCAGCACCTGTCGCTGTTCTTCCAGCGTGCGCCGCGCGATCTGATAATAGTGCCGCCGAAACGCCTGTGCGATCCCGGCCACGCCGTCGGCGGG
>Ga0209108_10000913_pt1 | contig 16931 bp, 16 predicted proteins | sample Rifsed10ft1_FD_184003 | JGI IMG/M metagenome (GOLD analysis project Ga0209108, IMG submission 184003) | Soil microbial communities from Rifle, Colorado, USA - sediment 10ft 1 (version 2) | ecosystem: Environmental > Terrestrial > Deep subsurface > Rock core/Sediment | place: Rifle, Colorado...
AGCCGACACAACATATTTGTTGTTCGGCGGATTACGGCAAAAACCGCCTAACCCGCCCTACATTAATAATTAAATTTAAAAAAAAATCAGACCTTCTCGCGGATACGCGCCGCTTTGCCGGCCAGATCGCGCAGATAGTAGAGCTTCGCGCTGCGCACATCGCCCTTGCGTCTCACCTCGATCTTGGCGATGGCCGAACTGTAAAGCGGAAATACCCGCTCGACGCCCTCACCATAAGAGGTCTTGCGCACCGTGAAGGAGGAATTGTAGCCGCGATTACTACGCGCAATGACCATGCCTTCGAAGGCCTGCAAGCGTTCGCGTTCTCCTTCCTTTACCTTGACGTGAACGGCAACCGTATCGCCCGGGGAGAACGTCGGGATTTTTTTCCCTGTCATCATCCGCGTTTCCAATTCCTGCATGATCTTGCTCATGACTTATCTCCGTGATTCGTGAATCGTGATTCGTAAGTCGCGCAGCGTAAACCGTTAATATAGATATCTCTCCGCCCAAGACGGTTTACGTCTCACGACTCACGACTTAGGTATTCCTGCCGGTATTCTTCCAGCAATTGTTTTTGTTCGTCGTTCAATGGCAGCCGTTCCAGTAAATCCGGACGCCTCAACCAGGTCCGCCCCAGAGACTGCTTCAGCCGCCAGCGGCGAATTTTTTCGTGATCGCCGGACAGCAGTATTTCCGGCACTTTTCTGCCGGCATGGACTTCCGGCCGGGTGTAGTGCGCGTAATCGAGCAACCCACCCGCAAAAGAATCCTGCAGCGCCGAGTCGGCGTCTCCCAACGCGCCGGGAAGTTGACGCGTGATGGCATCGATCACGACCATGGCGGCGAGCTCACCGCCGGAGAGGACGTAATCGCCTATCGACCATTCCTCGTCCACTTCGCTCTCGAACAGCCGCTCATCGATGCCTTCGTAGCGGCCGGCGAGCAGAATCAGTCCCTCGCGTTTAGCCAGCGACACAACACCGGCATGATCCAGTCGCCGCCCCTGGGGCGACAGATAAAGCACTTTGGCGCCCGGCGTCTGTCCGTATCGGGCAGCCCTGATGGCGCGCTCGATAGGCTCCGCCATCATCACCATCCCCGGGCCACCGCCATAGGGGCGGTCGTCGACACTGCGATGTCGGTCATCGGTGTAATCGCGCGGATTCCACACCCGCAACGTCAACAGGCCGTTCTTGATCGCCCGTCCGCTGATACCGTGTGCGGTAACGGCCTCGAACATGGGCGGAAACAGGCTGATGACATCGATTTTCATCGGTTAGAAATCCGCGTCCCAATCCACCCGGATCAGTCCCGATTCGAAGTCCACTTCGCGAATGACTTTCCCGGTCGCCGGCAGCCAGCGTTCATTACCGTTGCGTACCACCATCACATCGTTCGCGCCGGTATCGAAGAGGTGGCTTACTTTTCCAAACTTTTCCCCCGCGAGATTGATTACCTCAAGTCCCACGAGCTGCGCCCAATAATACTCGCCTTGTTTCAGTGGCGGCAGTTGTGACAGCTTCAGGGCGATTTCCGCGCCGATGAGTCCGCCGGCCTGATCGCGGTCATCGTAACCGGTCAATTTGGCAACGATGCCTTTTGCCTGTGCACGGCCGTCCTCGACCTCAACCTCGCGCCAGTCACCGCCGATTTTTACCAGCCAGGGCGAGTAACCGATGATGGCTTCGCGCGGACGGGTATGTGAGAAAACCTTCACCCAGCCCTGCACCCCGAAGAGACCGTTGATCCGGCCGATAAACACCAAGCCGTCAGGAATTGACGGATTGGACATGTGGGCTCAGGACGTGGCGGCTTTTTTCAGTAACTGCGCCACACGTTCGGTGGGTTTTGCCCCCTGGCCCAACCAGTACTGCACACGATCAAGGTCCACCTGGAATTTCTTTTCATTCTTGGTCGCCAGTGGATTGTAAAAACCGATGCGTTCGATATTGTTGCCATTCAGCGCGCGGCGCCGGTCGGCGACGATGATGCGGTAATAGGGCCGCTTGTTCGCGCCACCACGGGCCAGTCGTATCGTTACCATTGGTTCTTCCTCATTCCGTTTGTCCTCCTGTCCGAACGGTTAAGCCAAGGCAGGGTTTGCGAAAGCGCGCGATTTTACCCTTGATCATAAGGGAAATGAAGGGGTTTCACCGGAAATTAGTGTTTAATTTCCAAACTCATGGTTAAAACGTGTTCAAACCTGCCGGAATCATCCACCAATCCCTCTACCCGCCCGGAGATTCCTGACAAATGTCACGGGGACGACGCGGGAGCATTCTCCGGACGTTGCTTCGGCGCATCGGGCGCGGGATTGTCGTCCTCGAACAAGAAAGCGGGAGGCGCTGCTTGAGGAGGATTGCCGTCATAAACCTGATTACGGCGAAGCTGGCGGAAAGTTTCGCGCACGAAGACATAAGGATCCTGCCCGGCGGCCTGGTCAAGGATATCGCTGGCATCCAGCAGTTGCGCCCGCTTGTCGACGGTTTCCACCAGCAGAAGCTTGGCGCGGGTGCTGCGCTCTTCCATGTGATTGGGCGGGTAAGTTTCCCAATCAACCACCAATGCCGGACCGTCGCGCAAATTGCTCGGCCCAAAAAATGGCAAAACGAGATAGGCCCCGTCACCCACACCCCACACGGCCAGTGTCTGGCCAAAATCCTCATTATGTTTCGGCAGGTCCATTTTGGATGCGACATCGAACAAGCCAAAAATCCCGAACGTGGAATTGAAAACAAAACGACTGAGATCTGAAACGGCATCCGCGGGCTTTCCCTGCAGCAAATTATTCAGCATCACGATCGGTTCGCGCAGATTGCTGAAAAAATTGGAGATGCCTCTTCGCACCGGTTTGGGCGTCACCGCCCGATATCCCTTGGCAACCGGTTTAAGAATATACCTGTCCATTTTGTCATTGAACGTGTACATGGCGCGATTGAAACCCTCCAGCGGGTCGCCTGGTTTATTCCGCGCTTCCGCCGTGGAGTTGCCTTCAGCCGTGACTTTGGCTTCGCCGACTGCCGTCGCCGCATCGCTATCGACTGACCGGGGCGGCACGGTCCCACACGCGTTCAACAGCAGGAGACATAGGCCGCCTGACAGCAACCGTTGCAGCACCACAGGAATTGGCATCAAGGCAGGCTCTTGGTTAGTGGCATCCAGGACGTGCGCCTAGGCTAACGGACGATCTGTACCTGTGTAAAGACCGGAAATATCCTGAGCACGAAGAAATCTGCACCAAAATCATCCCGCCGTTTTGTGTTTCAACAGGCCCGGGGATCCGTTGCGTGTGGCAGTCAAACTCCCGATGTGGACGGATCGGAAAGGAGCAGCTCTCAGCGTGCGCGAAGGTAGGTACCCATCAATTCCGTCTGCGCCAGAATGTGACCTTTCATCGCCTTTTCAAGGATTGCCTTGGCCGGCCGATTCAAATCGGGCAGTACCGTGTCCAACGCATACAGTTTGTGATAATAGCGGTGACGGCCGATCGGCGGACAGGGACCGCGGTATCCCGTTTGTTTCCAGTCATTAATTCCTTCAAGGGTTCCTGTTGGCAGATTTTTTACGGTTATCCCTTCCGTAAATCCTGCCGTGCCCGGTGGGATGTTATAAAGCACCCAGTGGACCCAGATCATTTTGGGTGCTTGCGGATCGGGTGCATCGGGATCGTCCACAATCAGGGAAAGGCTTTTGGTCCCGGCAGGGACACCGGTCCAGGACAGCGGCGGCGAAAGATCTTCACTGTCGCAGGTGTGGCGTTTGGGAATTTCCGCGCTGTGCTTAAAGGCTGAAGAAGTGATGGTCATTGGCATGGCGTGCGCCTCCATTTCGTTTGCAATGAGGATCAAGGCAGAACCAACCCCGAAACAGACAATAATTCCTGCTGTCTATAAATGCGTCCTGCGTATCACCGTTATCCTGCCGGTTTGTTTCGCTATTTGTAATGCTTTGCGGGGCCACGCACAAGACAGGTGCATACTCAATCATTGTCTGGGCCTGTTTCAGCGTGGGCAAGAACGCGATCATCGACGCGATACGCCAGAAACGTCCCGGCACGATAGAAGAACATTGCCTCAAAGCCGGCACGAATTGTGGTTCCTGCATCCCAGAGATTAAAGCTTGACTACGTCAGGCGCAGTCGGAAGCATGATGTAACTAAACGTAGAGCGCGTGATACGCCCCCTACGCTTGCTAAAATTCGACACTCGCCAGCTTAGCCAGCTTCCATCGCCTAAACAACAGACATAAAAAAAGGGAGCCGAAGCTCCCTTTTTTTTAACTGCTTACGCGTTAAATGCTCAGGAAATCCGTTCTTCCTCCAGCGCCTTGATGGACAGACGGATGCGACCCTGCTTGTCCACTTCCAGCACCTTGACGCGGACCACTTCACCCTCGCGCAACTTGTCACCGACGTTCTCGACGCGCTCGCGCGAGATCTGCGAGATATGCACCAGGCCGTCCTTGCCGGGCAGGATGGTGACGAACGCGCCGAAGTCCATGAGCTTGGCGACCTTGCCTTCGTAGATCATGCCAACCTCGACGTCGGCGGTGAGTTGCTTGACGCGACGCACGGCTTCCTGCGCCGCGTTGTTGTCGGCCGAGGCGATCTTGACCGTGCCGTCGTCCTCGATGTCGATGGTGCAGCCGGTCTCCTCGGTGAGCGCGCGGATGGTGGCGCCGCCCTTGCCGATCACGTCGCGGATGCGCTCCGGATTGATCTTGATGGCGATGATCCGCGGGGCGTATTCCGAAAGCTCGGCGCGCGGCGCGGAAATCGCCTGATTCATGATGCCGAGAATATGCAGACGGCCTTCTTTGGCCTGCTTGAGGGCGGAATCCATAATCTCGCGGTTGATGCCTTCGATCTTGATATCCATCTGCAACGCGGTTACGCCGCTGGCGGAGCCGGCGACCTTGAAATCCATGTCGCCGAGATGATCCTCGTCGCCGATGATGTCAGTAAGGACCGCAAAGCGATTTTCTTCCTTGATGAGACCCATGGCGACTCCGGCCACCGGGGCCTTGATCGGCACACCGGCATCCATCAGCGATAGCGAAGTGCCGCAGACCGTGGCCATGGAGCTTGAACCGTTGGATTCGGTGATCTCGGAAACAACGCGCAATACGTACGGGTAAGTTTCCATGTCCGGCAACACCGCGATCATTGCGCGCTTGGCCAGCCGTCCGTGACCCACTTCGCGGCGTTTGGGGCTGCCGACACGTCCGACTTCACCCACGGAATAAGGCGGGAAGTTGTAATGCAGCATGAAGGGGTCCTTGCGCTCGCCTTCCAGCGCATCGATGATTTGCGCATCGCGACTGGTGCCCAGCGTGGTCACAACCAGCGCCTGGGTCTCGCCGCGCGTGAACAGCGCGGAACCGTGCGTACGCGGCAGCAAGCCGGTGCGAATGGTGATCGGGCGCACCGTCCGGGTGTCGCGGCCGTCGATGCGCGGATCGCCGGAGAGAATCTTTTCGCGCACGGTCCGATATTCAATGTTGCCGATGATATTGAGAACTTTTTCCTTCGTGCCCTCGGGCGCGCCTTCGGCGGCATGCTTGCCGACCGCCATTTCGCGAATCTCGGTCATGCGGTCCTGACGGGCGACCTTTTCCTTTATGCGATAGGCCTCGGCGATGAGCGGACCAAACTCGGAAATCAAGGCATCGTTCATCGCCGTGTCTTCCTGGGGCGGCTGCCATGCCCAGGGCTGCACACCGGCTTCTTTCACCAGTTCGTTGATGGCCTTGATCGCGACCTGCATCTGCTCGTGACCGAACATGACGGCGCCCAGCATGGCTTCTTCCGATAGTTCCTTCGCCTCGGATTCCACCATCAACACCGCTTTCGCGGTGCCGGCGACGACCAGGTTGAGCTGGGACTCGGCAAGCTCCTTGTTGCCCGGATTGAGCAGATACCGGCCGTCCTGGTAACCCACGCGCGCGGCACCGATCGGACCGTTAAAGGGAACGCCCGAGAGTTTAAGCGCGGCCGAGGCGCCGATCATGGAGACGATATCCGGATCAATGTCCGGATCCATGGATATCACGGTGGCGATAATCTGGACTTCGTTGGTGAATCCTTCGGGAAACAGCGGGCGGACGGGGCGATCAATGAGACGGGAGGTGAGAATTTCTTTTTCCGAGGGACGGCCTTCGCGTTTGAAGAATCCGCCCGGGATGCGGCCGGCGGCGAAGGTTTTCTCCTGATAATCCACCGTCATGGGAAAGAAATCCTTTCCCGGCGTGGCTTCCTTCATCGCCACCACGGCCGCGAGAACGATGGTATCGCCCATGCTGGCGATACAGGCACCGCTGGCCTGGCGCGCGATTTCGCCGGTTTCCAGGGTTACGATATGTTTGCCGTACTGAAATGATTTCGTAATTTTTGCCAAGACGTTGTCCTCGATTTACTTCGTTACTGAATTAGAGTTTGCTGGATTGCGAATCCATGGCTCCAGCCACGGAGATGACGGAACGCAAAGCGATAGCGATAATAATTTTGTCCTGTGATAACGGTGTACGCTGCGGTCCCTTTTTTTTCATATTGTCAGGGTATTCGATTGCCTACTTGCGCAGACCAAGTCGCTCAATGAGGCCGCGGTAGCGGTCGCTGTCGGTTTTCTTCAGATATTCGAGCAGCTGACGGCGTTTGTTCACCATTTTCAGCAGACCGATGCGGGAATGGTGGTCTTTGGGATGTGTCTGGAAATGAGTGGATAATTCGTCGATTTGCGTGGACAGCAGGGCAATCTGGACTTCCGGCGAACCGGTGTCGCCTGCGTGAGTCTGGTATTCCTGCATAACCTTAGCTTTCGTCTCGCGGGGGACAGCCATTACATTTTCCTCTGATTTCTACTCAGTTGCGCTTTGAAGGGCGCGTATTCTACCTGCGGGTGAACCCATCCTCAACCGCCAATATCAGGCCCGCGCGCGGCAATCGCCCGGGTTAATCTTTCTGGTCATTCTCAGGGATTTTCACCAAGGCCCAGCAACCGACGCGGTGCCACGCGCCCGTCATCCAGCACCTGCCCCATGCCGAGAAAGCGATCATTGCCCTCATACAGCCTCACCCACCCCGAGGCGACGCGATGACGCGCCGACACCGCCTGTCCCTGTTTCAGATAATGGACCGCGAGCGAGGTGAGATGCACTTCCGGCACCGTATGCAGCACTGCGTCCACCGGTTGCAGCAGTTGCGCGCGTTCCAGCGAGGTATTCATGACCTCCAGCCGGTCGAGGGTGATAGCCTGATCGACGGACAGGCTCCCGATGGTCAGACGACGCAAATTGACCACGTGCGCCCCACAGCCCAGAATTTCACCCAGATCGTGCGCCAGGCTGCGAACATACATGCCTTTGGAACAGCTTATTTCCAGCACCAGTCGGTTATCCTGAAGACCGAGCACCTTGATTTCATGCACCGTGACGCGCCGCGGCTCCCGCGTGACTTCCATGCCTTTCCGCGCCAGCTTGTACAGGGCCTGACCGTTGTGCTTGATCGCCGAAAACATGGGCGGAACCTGATCGATCTCGCCGAGAAATCCCTGCACCGCTTGCTCGATATCTTTCAGGGCGGCATCGACGGGGCGGATGGCGGTCGCCTTTCCTTCACTATCAAAAGTTGTCGTGCTCACGCCCAGTTGAATTTCTGACCAGTAGCGCTTGTCCGCATTGAGGAGAAACTGCGTCAGCTTGGTGGCCTCGCCGAAGAAAAGCGGCAACAGTCCCGTCGCGATCGGATCGAGGCTGCCGCTATGTCCGGCCTTGACGGCGTTCAGCAGACGTTTGGCAATTTGCAGCGATTCATTCGAGGTCAAACCCGCGGGCTTGTCGAGCAGAAGAACCCCGTTGACATGAGAACGGAGACGGCGTGTGTTCACGGCTAGCACTTACGATCCTTGTCTTCTGAGATGGCCATCTCGATCAGGGCGTCAATTTTCGCACCGCGCTCGATCGATTCATCGAAATAAAACCGTAGCGCGGGTACCGTGCGAAGCGTCACGCGCCCCATCAGGGCGTGGCGCAGAAATCCGGCGGCGCGATTAAGCGACTTCACCACATGTTTCGCTTCGGACGCGCCGCTGAGCAGCGAGAAATATATCCGCGCCGACGAAAGGTCGCGCGACACTTCGGCTCCCGTCAAAGTAATCTGGTGCGCGTGAGGGTCGTCAAGTTCACGCGGGATCAATACGGCGAGTTCACGCCTGATTAGTTCCGCGACACGGCGCGTCCGATTGGAATCTTTGACCATCAGTAGCAAGTAACAAGTTGCAAGTGGCAAGGAGAAAGAAGCTTGTGCAAATTTCTTGCTACTTGCTACTTTCCACTTGCTACTCGGGTTTATAGCGTTCTGGCGACCTCGACCCGCTCGAACACCTCGATCTGGTCACCGACCTTCACGTCGTTGTAATTCTTCACGGCTATGCCGCATTCAAGACCCGCCTTCACTTCACCGGCATCGTCCTTGAACCGGCGCAGGGATTCCAGCTCGCCTTCGAAGATGACGACGTTGTCGCGCAACACGCGGATCGGCCGGTTGCGCCGCACCACGCCTTCAACGACGTAACATCCGGCGACGGACCCCATTTTAGGCGAACGGAAGACATCCCTAACTTCCGCCAGTCCCAATAGCTGTTCCTTGAACTGCGGCTTCAGCATGCCGCCCATCGCGGCCTTCACCTCATCCACGGCATCGTAGATGACGTTGTAGTAGTGAACGTCAATACCCTGGTGTTCGATCAATTTGCGCGCGGTGCTGTCGGCGCGCACGTTGAATCCGATGATGATGGCGCGCGAGGCAACCGCCAGGTTCACATCCGATTCGGTTATGCCGCCGACCATGCCATGGATTACCTTCACCTTGACTTCGGGAGTGGAAAGTTTCTCCAGCGCAACGGTAAGCGCCTCAATCGAGCCTTGCACGTCCGCCTTGACAATGAGATTGAGAGATTTCGCTTCTTCGTCTTCTTTAAGTTGCTCGAATACGTTTGAAAGTTTTGCCGCCTGCTGACGCGCGAGCTGGATATCCTTGAATTTTCCCTGCCGGTACAGTGCGATTTCCCGCGCCTTGCGTTCGGATTCAACGACCATGACTTCCTCGCCGGCGTTCGGTACCCCCGAGAGACCTTGGATTTCGACCGGAATGGACGGGCCCGCCTCCTTAACCGGACGGCCTTTTTCATCGAGCATGGCGCGCACACGCCCGTACTCGCGCCCGGCCAGCAATACATCGCCTTTATGCAACGTGCCGCGATGGACCAACACCGTGGCGACCGGGCCACGGCCCTTGTCAAGCCGCGCCTCCACCACCAGCCCCGTCGCCGGGCCGGTTCTAGGCGCCTTTAGTTCCAATACCTCAGCTTGCAGCAACACCGCTTCGAGCAACTTATCGATGCCCTCGCCGCTTTTCGCGGACACATTGACGAAAATTTCATTGCCGCCCCATTCTTCGGGGACCACTGCGTGTTTGGTGAGTTCCTGGCGCACGCGATCCGGTTGCGCCTCGGGTTTGTCGATCTTGTTTACCGCCACCACCAGCGGCACCTTGGCGTTGCGGGCATGGTGTACCGCCTCGATCGTCTGCGGCATAACGCCGTCATCGGCCGCCACGACCAATATCACGATGTCGGTGGCCTTGGCGCCACGGGCGCGCATGGCGGTAAACGCCTCGTGACCGGGCGTATCCAGAAAGGTGACCACTCCTTTGGGTGTTTCCACGTGATAGGCACCGATGTGCTGAGTAATGCCGCCGGCTTCCCCCGAGGCCACTTTGGATTTTCGAATATGGTCCAGCAGCGAGGTCTTGCCGTGGTCGACATGGCCCATGACCGTAACCACGGGCGGGCGCGATACGGCTTCGCTCGCCGCTCCCGAGACCGGGACGGCCAGCAAGGCCTCGAGGTCGCTCGGTTTCGCTTCCTTGACGACATGACCCAATTCCTCGACGACGAGCGAGGCCGTATCGCGGTCCAGCACCTGGTTTATCGTGACCATCGTGCCCATCTGCATCAGCGCCTTGATGACTTCGGCCGCTTTAATCGACATTTTCTGGGCCAGTTCCGCTACCGTGACGGTTTCCGGTAACGCCACTTCGTGCACGATCGGCGCCGTGGGTCTTTCGAAACCGTGCTGGCCCGTAACGCTGGTAACAACCGGCTTGTTCGCGGAGAGTTTTACCTTGCGCCTGACTTTCTTGCCGGCCGCCAGATGCAACTCGTCGCGTTCGCGTTCGGCAAGCTTTTCCAGCCGGCCTTTTTTCGACTTCTCGTGTTTTTCCTTGTGTGGTTTTTTGGCCTCTTTCGAAGGTTCAGGTTTCGGCGTCGGCGCCGGCTTTACCGGGGCAACAACGCCAGGCACGGCTTGCTCCTGAACCGAATCCAGGACAGTCGACGGTACCGGCTGGGCTTTTTCCGCCGTCGGTACGGTTTCCGATACGAGATCGCCCACCGGCCCGGCCTCCATATCGGGGGCAAGCTCAACGGGAGGAGTCTCTTCGATCGCGCCGCGTTTAACAAACGTACGCTTCTTCCTGACTTCCACCTGAACCGTGCGCGAAGCACCGGTACGCGAACTCTGCACAACCTGACTGGTGGATTTGCGTTTAAGCGTGATTTTTTTCTTCGCCGTTCCATCATCGACGGCACCGTGACTGGCGCGCAGGTAATGAAACAGTTTTTCCTTTTCCTCGTCGGTCAAGGCATCGTCCATCTGCTTGGCGGAAATACCGGCCTCAATAAGCTGGCGCAGCAAGGTATCCGGCGGTATGCCGATCTGGTTCGCAAAGCCTTTGATGGTGATCTGTGTCATAAAATCCTGAAATCGGACTGCTAGCCGGCCTGTTTGTCCTCAAACCATGGCGCCCGGGCCGTCATGATGAGTTCGCGCGCGCGCGCTTCCGTCATGCCCTCGACCTCAAGCAGATCATCGACCGCCTGCTCGGCAAGCTCTTCCATCGTTTTGATGCCTCGGGCCGCGAGCAGATGTGCCGTGTTATCGTCCATGCCCTGCATTTCCAGCAAATCCTTGGCCGGTTCCGCCAGACTTATCTTCTCTTCCTGGGCGATAGCGCGAGTCAGCAGCAAATCGCGTGCCCGGTTTCGCAGTTCATCCACGAGCCCTTCATCAAACTCTTCGATGGCCAGCAGTTCCTGCTTTGGGACATAGGCGATTTCTTCGAGATTGGTGAAACCTTCCTGCACCAATACCGTAGCGACGTTTTCATCCACCGCAAGCTGTTGCATAAACAACGTGATGGCATTCGCCGCTTCCTTGGTCCCTTTTTCCTGGGCCGTTTGTTCCGTCATAATGTTAAGTTCCCAGCCAGTCAGTTCGGAGGCCAATCGGACATTCTGTCCGCTGCGGCCAATCGACTGCGAAAGTTGTTTCTCGTCCACGATGACATCCATGCCGTGCATTTCCTCGTCGACCACGATGGACTGCACTTCCGCGGGGGCGAGTGAATTGATTACGTACTGCGCCGGGTTATCCGACCACAGGATGATATCAACGCGTTCTCCGGCGAGCTCGTTCGAGACACTCTGCACCCGCGAGCCGCGCATCCCGACGCAGGCGCCGATGGGATCGATGCGGGAATCAGAGGAGCTCACGGCGATTTTCGCGCGCAGACCCGGGTCGCGGGCCGCGCTATGGATCGTGATCAATCCTTCTCCCGCTTCGGGAACCTCAAGCTTGAACAGTTCAATCAGCAATATTGGATCGACGCGGGAAAGGAAAAGCTGCGGACCCCGCGGAACAGACTTGACATCCTCCAGCAGCGCGCGGATTCTGTCTCCCGGACGCAATCCTTCACGCGGAATCATGGAGTTTTTGGAGAGCAGCGCTTCCGCGTTGCCCAGGTCCACGATGATATCGCCGCGCTCCAGGCGCTTGACCACACCGGTCACCATCTCGCCTTTGCGATCCTTATAGAGATTGACGATCTGTTCACGTTCCGCCTCGCGCACCTTTTGCATGATGACCTGCTTGGCGGCCTGCGCGGCGATGCGGCCAAACTCTACGGGTTCCAACGGCGCTTCAATGAACTCGCCCGCCTGGATATCCGGTTTTTGCGCACGTGCTTCGGAAACCTTGACCTGGCGATCGGGAAATTCGACCAATTCCGTTTCGTCCGGAATTACCTCCCAGCGGCGGAAAGTATCGTAGGAACCGGTGTCACGATTTATCGCCACGCGCGCGTCTATATCGCCCTTGTGACGCTTGCGTGTGGCCGTCGCGAGTGCAGCTTCCAGAGCCTGGAATATGATTTCCTTGTCGACGCCCTTTTCACGCGACACGGCATCAACAATCAACAGCACTTCATTTCCAATCATCTCAATCTCCCATGACAGCCGGCTCTCAAAGCCGGGGAACCAATCGGGCCCGTTCCATGCCTTCAAACGTTAAGTCAAAACGTTCCTTGTCCACTTCAATGACAACGTGATCCGCCGTTACATCCACCAGCCGGCCGGAGAAATTTCTGCGCCCCAGCATCGGCTGCTGCATCTTTATCTTGATCGTTTCGCCGACATATCGCATAAAGTCTTCCGGTTTCACCAGCGGTCGGTCAAGTCCGGGTGAGGACACCTCCAGGGTATAATGGCCCGGGAGCGGATCCTCGACATCGAGCAAAGCCGAAAGCTGGCGGCTGACGCGGGCGCAGTCGTCCACGTTCACCCCCGCGGGACTGTCTATGTACACCCGTAGGGTGGGGTGGTGGTGGCTTCCCGCGAGCTCCACCTCCACGAGGTCAAATCCCGTGGCCGCGACACCCGGTTCGAGCAACTTTCTCAATTCCGCCCGTGTACGCATAACTTCGTGCCCCATAAAACAAAAGTGGGCGCGCGGCCCACTTCTTCTCACTCTGGCTTCTGGTCGGTACTGGACTGAATTATAAGCATTCCCCCCGAAATCGGAAAGTACCGCGATACTTGCTGATCGAGCTTTATCAGCAAAAATAACCAAAAAGGCCCCGTCGGGGCCTTTTGGAATTGGTAGCGGGGGTAGGATTTGAACCTACGACCTTCGGGTTATGAGCCCGACGAGCTGCCAGACTGCTCCACCCCGCAGCAGGACCGCGAAGTCTACCGTTCGAGGAGGAATAATTCAAGAAAAATAGGAACTTAACCCAATCAGTCAAGACTAGCCGCTGCCCCGACGACTTTGGTGAGTTTTATTCTGCTTTCAGACGGAACCGAGGTGGACAGGATTTTTCGTCTGTTCCTGAAGACGTTCGACACAGTAAATATACGCGATCCATCCCATGAGTCCACCGATCACACTCAACATCAAATCCACCCACCACGGGCTTTTCGTGGGCAGGAGATGTGAAATTATTGTGGGCAGGAACACCAGCAGCGCCAAGAAAGCGGACGAGGCAAGACGTGACCAGGCGATTTTCAATGCCGCACGGAGGCTGGGAAGCAACCGAAATTCCCGCTGCACAAATACGAATGGGAGCCAATATACAAGCATGAAAGACAATATGGATATCATCAGGCTGAAAAACGGGGACAACATGTCGATCAAGACTTTGAGGTCTTTCCCCGAGACGATCAGCGCCAGGTACAACAACACGTTCATAATCAAAAAGAACAGCAAGCACGCTTTAAGACTCAACCAAACAAAATCAGCAAACACGGATTTGCCCGCACGAAGTACGTCAATCACCGACACTGAATTTCTACCACGGGTCAAGGCGTGAAAGGCCCCTGCCTGCAAATACAAAAAAACCGTCAAGACCGCCGCAATCGGCAATATCTCCCATACAGATACTCCGGGGGAGGCATCGGCCCGTACCCTCCAATTCAGGGAAAAAACCAGCGTAATCTGAGCGGCGAGCACCATCCAGATACCGAGACTTAACGCCGCCCGAACGATGGCGTGCAGGCGGCGTCCGTTTTCGGTTTGGCCTGCTTGATTATAAGAAATCTCTGACATCAGGAATTATTGATTTTATCCGAATTCAGCAATGGCTTTTATTCAAAAACCATAATGCAATCAGGCAATCTCGTCGTTTTGATTGGAATATTCCAGGTTGCAGCCAGTATATCGCTAAAACTCGACAGCGAGGCACGCCAATGGGCATGTCGCGATAGATATTAAATTAGGCCGAGGCATATTATTGGAAAGGGACGTCAGCGATGCTAAACCTTATATATTAATGTCGGTCCGTGTCAAAGTTATTAGCGCGGCTCAACTCCCGAGGCACAGGGACACCACCTTGGAAAGGATTTAACCGCCGGTCAGGAATTCACTCGCATTCGTCATTTGATCCTGACTCGGGTGGTGGGCGTAGTTTACTTTTATACATATCAGATTCAATGATCGTTCAGGCAGTGGGTAACGGAGAAAAGGAATGATGAGCAAGAAATGGATTCAATCCGTCGGCGCCGTGACGGCAGCCATCATGGCTGCCGGTTACATCCAGGCCATGGCAGCGCAAGACGAGACTGTCACCGCAAAGGACGACAGTCCCGCCAGCATTACCAGCGATCAAAAACCTCGAGTGGAAGTCTCGGCTCAGGCCGCGATCGCACCCGAGCAGACGTTGCCACAGCCTGCGGATATGCTGGTCAGAGAGATTAAAGTATTTCCTGTTTTCTGAACATTTAGTCAGGTTTTTCAAAAAGGCCCCTATGGGGCTTTTTTGATTTATCCCTGCCTGAGTCAGGAGAGCGATCGTATCGCCACGCGGCAAAGTTCCATGAGCGCCCCGATCCACGGCAAGATGCCGACGAGCAGCAAGGCATTGAAACCGATCATTACCTGCATGTCCCAGTTGGCGCGAATCGGGCTGTGTTCGGTTGCGTCATCGAAATACATCAGCTTGATCACGCGCAGATAATAATAGGCACCGATCACCGCAAGCAGGACCGCGGCGACCGCGAGAGGAATCATGTTGGCCTGAATAACAGACTGGATCACGAGCAATTTGGCGTAAAATCCGGCGGTCGGCGGCACCCCGGCCATGGAAAGCATGAGCAACATCATGAAGAGCGCATGCCACGGACTGCGTTGATTCAATCCCTTGAAGTCCTCAAGACGTTCCGCTTCGAATCCCGCGCGCGACAACAGGATAATCATGCCGAAGGAACCGGCGCTCATAATCGCGTATATCAAAATATAAAACAGCGATGAGCCATAGCCGTTCGGGCCGGCGCTGAGGATGCCGAGCAGGAAAAATCCCATGTGCGATATCGAGGAATAGGCGAGCATGCGTTTGATGTTGTCCTGGGCGATCGCGATGATGTTACCTATCGCCATGGACAAAAGGGCGATGATGACCAGCATGCTCTGCCAGGAGCCGTTGAGCGGTTCAAGCCCGCCCACCAGCAGCCGGATGAATAATGCAAAGGCGGCAAGCTTGGGCGCGGTGCCGATATAGAGCGTGACGGATGTCGGCGCACCGTGATACACATCCGGTACCCACATATGAAACGGCACTGCTCCCACCTTGAACGCCAGTCCGGCAATGACAAAAACCAAGCCAAAAATCAGGATGATATTATCCGCCGGCATTTTGGCGATGCTGCGTGCGACCGCGGCAATTTCGAGGTTTCCGGTCACGCCATAGAGCATGGACATGCCGTAGAGCAACATCCCGGAAGCGATCGCCCCCAAGACAAAATATTTCATCGCTGCTTCCGTCGCCACGGCCGAATCACGCTGAAATGCGACCATGGCATAGAGTGACAGCGACAACAGTTCGAGTCCGAGATACAAAGTAAGGAAGTGGCTCGCGGACGCCATGATCATCATTCCCACCACGCCTAGCAAACCCAGAACGTAATATTCACCGCGGAACATGCCGCGGTCGCGCAGGTAATCCCGCGAATAAACAAAAACGAAGAAAGTAATGACATAGGTACCGAGCTTCAGCAGGTCTGCAAGTCTGTCGGCTACAAACATATTGCTGAAGGTATGAACCGGGGCATCGGACATGATCTTGAAAGTCAATAGCGCCGCACCGAGCAGAGTCAGTTGCGTAAACCAGTAAGAAATCACACGCAGACGGTCCGACAGGAACAGGTCGAGCACCAGAATCGCGCAGGCCATGGAGAAGACAAAGATCTCCGGCAGCGCGGGTGCAATTTCAGGGATGACAAATTTCATACTTTCAACCCTAGAGTTTTGACGTCATTGCCTGCTGCAACAGATGATCCACGGATGCATGCATGACATCCAGAAACGGAAATGGCCACAATCCCATCAACAGCACGACAAAAGCCAACAATGAAAGAAATACGATTTCACGCGGTGTGGCGTCAGTCAGTTTGTCGACCTGTTCATTCGCGACTTCGCCGAACAAGACGCGTTTGTACATCCACAGCGTATAGGCCGCGCCAAAGACCAACGTCGTTGCTGCCGCAACGGCGTACCAGACATTTACCTGGAACGCCCCCAGGATAACCAGAAATTCGCCCACGAAGCCGGAGGTACCGGGCAAACCGGCGTTCGCCAAGGCGAACAGCATCATGAAGGAGGCGAAGATCGGCATGCGGTTGGCCACGCCGCCGTAGTCCTTGATCATGCGCGAATGCAGCCGGTCGTACATCACGCCGACGCACAGGAACAGCGCCCCGGAGACAAAACCGTGCGAAATCATTTGCACAATGCCGCCCTCGATGCCCTGTACGTTGAATATGAAAAAACCGAGTGTCACAAACCCCATATGGGCGATCGAGGAATACGCGATCAGTTTTTTCATGTCGTCCTGGACCAGTGCCACGAGGCCGATATAGATCACGGCGATCAACGACAAGGAAATCATGAGCCAGGCTAGCTCATGCGAGGCGTCGGGCAATATGGGGAGCGAGAACCGCAGGTAACCGTAGGCGCCCATTTTCAGCATGATCGCCGCCAGGATCACCGACCCGCCGGTGGGCGCCTCAACGTGCGCATCGGGCAACCAGGTGTGCACCGGCCAC
>Ga0209108_10000914_pt1 | contig 16927 bp, 17 predicted proteins | sample Rifsed10ft1_FD_184003 | JGI IMG/M metagenome (GOLD analysis project Ga0209108, IMG submission 184003) | Soil microbial communities from Rifle, Colorado, USA - sediment 10ft 1 (version 2) | ecosystem: Environmental > Terrestrial > Deep subsurface > Rock core/Sediment | place: Rifle, Colorado...
CCTGCCGATCACCACTGCAAGCTCGCATTCCCAGTCGACTCGCTCGCGTCCCACGGGGATGCGGATCGCTTCGCCGTCAGCAATGATCGTAGAGGAGAGTTTCGGAAAGAGGTAAGGATTCTGGCGAACGTCGCCGGGCTTGCGCTCCCAGGCCCCGGGGATCGGCTCCGGCACGGGAGCTTGTGGCGCCGGCGGCTGGTTGGGGTTGGCGCGCCTTTGCATCTCGGCGTCGTGCTCAGCGTAGTTAGACGCCGCGTTCAAGACAGTCTTGGGCATGACCGGCGGCAGGATCTTCACGGATTTTACATCTTTCAAGTAGGCCGGTCGCCCACCAGACGCAGCGGCTGCGGTAGCGGCAGCGGCGATGGTGTAAAGGCGCGGCTTGAGTTCCTCGTAGCGCACGATGAGTTCTCTCATGTCCGCCGGGATGGCTGGCTTGGCCCCCTCCAAGGCGGCGTTGGCCTGGGCGATGTTGGCGACGAGGCTGTCGCGGACCACGAGACCGAGGAAGACCCGGCCACCCTCCTCGAAGGCGCCCAGCTTAAAGGGCTCCCGAACCTGGGCGAAAAGACCCGGCGCAGCAACGGAAACCAGCACAACAGCGATGATCGCTCGTTTCATGGAGTAACTCCCTTCTATCTCATTGCCCCTTGTGGGGAGCCAGCGCGTCAGGATTTACTATCCGTTCCGTCCCAGGCATGGTAGCACTACACCCATTCAATAGACATAGGCGGCGCCGGCCTCTGCGGCTGAGTTGTCGCCCTGATCTCCGTTGATACCGCCGGCGGCACTGGATTCGAGGTCGGCGCCGACCGCCAGTGCCTTGCCGTCAGCACTCAAGGCGACGCGAACTCCAAACTCGTCAAACGGCCCTGTGTTTGAGGCTTTGACATAGGCCTGCTGCGACCACGTGCCGCCGCTGCGGGTGAAGATGTACGCCGCGCCGGCGTCCGGGAAATCAGCGCTGTAGGTCTGGCTGCCATTGACACCTACGCCCGCCCCCTGCTCACCGAAGGCGCCGACCGTTAGTGTGTTGCCGTCACGGCTCAAGGCAACCGAAATTCCGAACTCATCAAAACCGCGCGCATTGGAGGCCTTGACATAAGCCTGCTGCGACCACGTGCCGCCGCCGCGGGTGAAGACGTAGGCCGCGCCAGCCCCCGCCGCTGAGTTGTCGGCTTGGTTGCCGTTAATGCCCCTGGCTGCGCTGAATTCGCCGGCCGCGCCTACCGCCAGTGTGCTGCCGTCGCCACTCAACGCGACATGATCGCCAAATTCGTCGTTGGCTTCTGTGTTCGAGGCCTTGACGTAGGCCTGCTGTGACCACGTGCCGCCACTGCGTTGGAAGACATAGACGGCACCAGCCCGTTCGGCCGAGTTGTCGGTCTGGTTGCCGTTGACGCCAGTGGCCGCGCTATCTTCGAACGGGGCGCCCACCACCAGCATGTTGCCATCGCCGCTCAGGGCCAGGGAGACTGCGAATCCGTCGCTGGCCCCGGTGTTTGAAGATTTGATGTAGGACTGCTGCGACCACGTGCCGCCGCTGCGGGTGAAGAGATAAACAGCACCGGCCCCTGCGGCCGCGTTGTCAGTCTCGTCGCGGTTAACGCCAGTAGTGGCGCTGGCTTCGTTGCGCGCCCCTACCGCCAGCGTATTGCCGTCGCTGCTCAGCGCCACGGAAGATCCGAACCGGTCACCTCCCCCCGTATTCGAGGCTTTGACGTAGGCTTGCTGCGACCACGTGCCGCCGCTGCGGGTGAAGACATAAACAGCGCCGGCCTCTGCGGCTGAGTTGTCGGCCTGGTGGCCGTTGATGCCCGTGGCCCCACTATCTTCGAGCGGGGCGCCGACCGCGAGCGTGTTGCTGTCGCCGCTCAAGGCCAGCGAGAATCCAAACTCGTCACCTGCGCTTGCATTGGAAGTCTTGACGTAGGCTTGCTGCGACCACGTGCCGCCGCTGCGGGTGAAGACATAAACAGCACCGGCCTCTGTGGCTGAGTTGTCGGCCTGGTTGGCGTCAATTCCCGTGGCTGCGCTGTCCTCGTTGATAGCGCCCACCGCCAGGGTGTTGCCGTCGCTGCTCAGGGCGAGCGAGAATCCAAAGCGGTCACCTTCTCCGACATTCGAGGCTTTTATAAAGCTGGGGGCAGGGGGCGCCATGGGCGCCGGTGGTCCGCTACAGGCGGCGAGGGTGACCGCCAGCAAACCAGACAGGAACAAGCCAAACGAATTTCTGTCGCTCTTCACTCGGTCAGCCTCTCCCGCATGTGCGCGACAGTACAGTATTGACCAGCGGTTCTAGACCTCGAGGAGAGCGTACAGTTTTCTCGCCGCCTGTCTTTGTCAATCGAAGATGCCATAGCCGGCCACGACAGCAGCACAAATAGAGGCTCCACATGTTCGAGCCAACCACATATTATTGACGTCCAGTGGGATTCCCTGACCAGTCGTGACACGCCGGCATCGCCTCAGCGGTTCCCGTAAACAACGAGTTCTTGGCCGTTCGCCAAGATGGCCTTCCCCAGACGCATCATGGCCGAGCCGTCCTTGGCGGGATTGCCGATGGCGGTGATCTGGTCCCCCGGCTTGACCGTGTTTCTGTCCCACCCGCCCCTGTTCATCCGGCTCGGACTAGGACCGCCGGCAACCCATTTTCGAAGTTCGCCCCGCTCGTCCCTCACGTCAATATCGATTGATATGTGAGGATTGGACCAGTTGAACCGGCTGACGGTTCCATGCACGGTGGTCAACTTCGTCAAGTCGTAGCTGGTCCATGAGTGGTGCGCCAAGGCTCGGCCAGACACCGAGAGAATGCCCATGGCTAAGACAAAAGCTGCCAGTGGCCGTATTTTCATCGGGACACCTCCACACTCAGGGCCGAATCTGCCATTGACAACTGCGCACTGTCAAGGTGCTTCTATTGCCGAAGGCTCTTGGATTGCCGGCTGACATAGGAACCGCTCCGTCCAGTCATGCTGTTCTCAGCACGAAAGGGCGGGAAGTCTCTTTGCGCACTTCGGGATCCGATTAAGAAATCTTGCTGGCTTGGGCTTGCGCCACGTTTGCTGGTGCAGCGGTGCACATCAAGCTGGTCGAACAGCCGGCGAGGGGTTCGCGCGGAATCGCAGTCTTCGCAGGATTACAACTGGATTTCCTTGGGGCCTCTACCAAGACGTCTGGTGTGCAAAGTTAGGTAGCAAACCACAGCCACAAAACCACCACAGTGGATTTTGCAGCCATATGTTCGTCCCGAACGGGCCAACGTGGGGTTCTTTCCTTCTTTGATGCCAAAGTACCCGAGACGCTACTATGACCGTGGCCATCTGCATTTCATCGTGTTTGGCTGTTACCGCCGGTGACGCCACCGCTTGGTGGGGAGGTTGCTAATGACACCTCAGCGATCAAACGTTGCCCGATTGCCAATTCTTCTGCTTGCCGCCTTCCTGGCCTTTCCTTTATGCTGTTCGAGATGTTGACCGTGTGGTCACGGCGGCAAGGCCCGCCTGAGCCACGCGGCTATGGAACGGTAAATCGATCTCCTACTGAGGAGAACCCGATGCGACTGCTCGGGCTCTCGTCGCCGTGAGCTTCGCCAGGCAGAGGAGCTTCCTGATGATTGTGGTATCGAATCGAGTTCCGGTCGCCAAGGGACACGAAGCGGAGTTTGCTGCACGGTTCCGAGACCGCGCAGGTCTGGTCGAGCATCATCCCGGCTTCGTACGGCTGGAAATCTTGCGGCCGGAACCCATCGTGCTGCACGGGCAGCAGATGGGCGGCTCCGACTACCATGTCGTCCTGACATACTGGGAGCGTAAAGAGGACTTCGTGGCGTGGACGGAGAGCCAGGACTTCCGGACGGCGCACTCGCAGCAACCGCCGAAGGAGATGTTCGCCGGCCCCAACGTGTTCGAGATGCACGAGATCATCCAGTCAGCCGGCCAGCCGGTTGACGTTCGCTGAAGCTTGGCCGGATCAACTTGGCGGGCCGTGGCGTGCTGATGGATCTGGGCAGTGTGAGTCAGCGTGCCCGTGGTTAGCTTACTGCCTTGGTGGCTTCGAATCCTCCGGTGGTTTGGGGCCTGCAGCGTATTCCCATGGCCATCTTCCTAAAATCATTTTACACCCTAGGATCATCATCCCAGTAACCAGGGCGCCAAGGAAGCAACCGCCGGTAAGCACCCAGATGTTGCTTCTCTCTGATGCTGGAACAATCGTAAAGACGACAGAAATCCCTAGGGTCAAAGGTAGGGCGACAAGCCATAGAGTCACGCCTATCATGGCCCAGTCGAAATAGTTCAACATCCGCATGGTCGCTCCTGTTGCGAATCCGTGAGCTAATCCCAGCCCTGAGACTTGGGCGCGCCGGAACATCGTCGCGTCTGCGCGCGAACCCCACCGCCGCTACGTTGCCGCGGGCTGCGGACTTCCTCGACATCCTGCCAGTCGCCCGCCGCGGTGTCAAGATCGTCCCGGCCTCCAAGAACCGCCGGCTACTTGCGCGCAGACCCCATCGTGAAGACGCCTGTCACGGAGGTTTAGAATTGTGCTGGCGCGCCGTGTTCGTCGAACTACCAGCCAGGCTCTGCTTCCCTTGGGGCCCCCACCACAGATCGTTGCACCAGATTTGAAGGCCGTGGCCGACGCGATCGCGCGGTTTAAATCACCTGGGTTACTTCCTCGTATTTCTCGAGCGCCATCCGAATGTTCACACATCCGTACACGTTCCCCCGTGCGTCCGCGGTGACGCCTTCCGGATCTCGCACCATCGCAGCCGTGTAACGTCGCGTCCCTGGCGGGACTCGCCAGGAGGCGCACCCATGCAAGAAGTGCAAGGTCCGGGCTTCGGAACCCGGTGAGGTTCACTTGACTCCAGAGGCCGGAGATGCGGCACGCGGCGAAACGGAGATAGCAGATTTGAGATTGGAAATTCCAGAGGAGTTGCAGGAGAAGAAGGCAACGAGCACTGCCCATCCTTCGGCCCGAGAACGGGCCTTCCTTCGGCAAGCTCCCTTCGACTTTGCTCAGGGTAAACAGGACAGGAAGGATGACCCGCCAAGAAGGCAAGTAACAGGCTGATCTCCGGTTTCGGGAGTCCGGTGGACTCCACCGGAGTCCAGCAACCGGACCTGGTCGGATCGTCAGATCGCTTCGGGCAGGAGCGTTACGGTGTGGGGATGGCGGCGGTGGCCTGGTTCGAGTAGGTGCTTTCAACGGTGTCCGCGGCCACAGAAGTCACGACGTAGTAGTACGTGGTGCCGGATTGGATAGTGGAGTCGGTCCAGCGCAGTTGAGGATTCGCAGTGGAATTCAACGACGTGTACGGCCCTCCCGCGGTCGTGGCCCGATAAGCCCTATAACCGGCCACGCTCGAGGTACTGGCATTCCAGGTCAGCGTAACTGAATGCGTGCTGGGTGTGACCCCCGTTCCGGAAAGGGCGATTTCCAGTGGAGCGCCCAAAAGATTGACAGCGACCGTGACCTTGCCGGTCACGTTGCCGGTGCTGGCAGGAGCAAAAGTCGCGGCCAGGGCCGCGCTCTGTCCCGGAGTCAGGATCAGCCCGGCAGGCACTCCGCTGGCGTTGAAACCCGCACCGGAGACGCTGACGTTGGAGACGGTCACGCTGGAGCTGCCGGAATTGGTGACGGTCACGGTACGGGTGCTGTTGCTACCGGTATTCACGCTGCCAAAGCTCACGCCGGACGGTGTGGCGCTCAGTCCCGAGGCAGCGCCGCCGTCCGCGCTGGAGGCAGTGCTGGTCGCGCCAACGCATCCGGATAGGAGAAAGGCGGCCAGGAGGAGGATCAGCAGACCCAGCAACACGCCGTTGCGGGTCGCGGCCGCTTTGGCCAGATCGTCGCTATTCAGGGAATCGGAGGACATAACGTAGGTGATTCTAGCGACCGTTCGGCGATTAGCGCGACTGTCCCAGAGGACAGAAAAGGAAGGGGACCAGTTTCTGTTCGATAGGCCGGGTGAAGCGCTGTACTTGCAAGAAAAGCCGGCACCCCGACTCGGTCGGGGCGCCGGCTTTTCCGGTGGGCCATCTATGGAATCACTGCGGACACTTGGGCGGAGTAGACGCTTTCTACGGCGCTGGAGTCCACCGCGGTGACCACGTAGTGGTACGTCTTGCCGGACTGGACGGTGGCGTCCATACAGCTTGGCGTGGTGACCACGGACGGCGTCAGTCTCGTGTACGGCCCGCCACCTGGGAAGTATAGACCTGGTAGCCCGCCACGCTGGAAGTTCGGAGAGGGACGACCGGCCGGCAGAGGCCCGGCCATCGTTCCTTCAGGGGAGGATCACCCGCTTACCGGGCAGTAGACTCGTTGCGGACAATTTCGTAGCGCCGGATCATCGCTCCGATGCCGACGTGCTGGCTGCCCTCCGCGGTCCATTCCTCGACGCGCACCACCTTGCCGACGGCGCGCACCAATACCCCGCCACCACCGGCGACTTCAGTTGGGAGAACCATGGTCAGGTCAAAATCGCTATCCTGGCTGACCGCGCGATCAAGAAACAAATACACTCCTCGGGTGGAGACATCCCGGGTCTTGCCCTTCTGTGGAATGGCTTTCCCGCCGACCGGAGCGCTTACAACAACCGGGAGGGAGAGATCGTACCGGCGGGTCGTGCGACGTTCGATCATAGGCCCCATTCCCCACGCAGGATGCGAGCTACATCCGTGGGTGCAATCCCGGTGCCAAAGGCGGCAGTTCAGCCGCGCTGCGCTGGGGCCTCAGGCGTCGCCAGCCGGAAAATTGAATGGGGGTCGCATTAAGTCGCACAAACAAAATAGGTAATGCGACGGTGGAGCGTCGGGGCTTGCCACTCGATCAGCCCACAATTCAGCACTCAGAAGAGTGCCATGAATGCCAATCGGCGACCAAGACATTACCGCCAGCAGGGAATTAAGTTGTATCCCTTCCTTAGTTGCGCAATGGATTTCATCTGGCTCACTCCCCATCGTGGCCCACAGGGACCAGCGGCGCCGCGGTTCGGTTGCGGCGAGTTCGGCCGGAATCCAGATTGAACTGGCGAATCTTGTACAGCAGCGCCTTATAGCTGATGCCCAGCATGCGCGCGGCATCTTTACGGCACCAGCGGGTTTTCTCGAGCGCGTCGGCGATGGCCTCCGTTTCAGCTTCGTCTTTCAAGCCGCGGACCAAGGCCTTCAATCCCTGATCCCGCACCGGCGCCGGTTCTTCACGCGGCGATGTTCGCTGGCGCGTCGCCCCCATTTCCACCAGTTCGCGGAAGCTGCCTTCTTCGTCCTCCAGAATGACGTAGCGCTTCACAAAGTTCTCGAGTTCACGCAGGTTGCCGGGCCAGGGGTAGCGCATGGCGGCGTCCATCAAGTGATCGGATGGCGTAGGCATTTCCTTTTGAAACTTCTCGCTGTACTTCGTAAGAAAATGCCGGAATAGCAGCGGGATCTCCGTGGTGCGTTCCCGCAGCGGCGGGACATTGATGGACAAGACGTTTAACCGGTAATAAAGGTCTTCCCGCAGGCGCCCGGACTTCATGGCCTCCTGCACTTCGACGTTGGTGGCGGCGAGCACGCGAACGTCCACCTCTACCAGGTGGCGCCCGCCCAGCCGCGAATACTGATGATCCTGCAGGACGTGGAGGAGCTTGGCCTGCAAGTGGGGACTCATCTCCGCGATCTCGTCCAGGAAAATCGTGCCCTTGTTGGCCATCTCGAACTTGCCGGGCTTCGATCGCACCGCGCCGGTGAAAGCTCCCTGCTCATATCCGAACAGCTCCGACTCCAGTAGCTCGCCGGGCAATGCGGCGCAGTTGACCTTGACAAACGGCAGGTTGCGGCGGGTGGAGCGCATGTGAATCATCCGCGCCACCACTTCCTTGCCGACTCCGCTCTCACCGCAGATAAACACGGGCACGTCTACGGGGGCGATCTGCAGGATCTGCTGGCGGATGCGGACCATTTGCGGGCTGGCGGCCAGAAAAGAGAGGTCCTCGGTGAGGTGGTCGCAGTATTCGCGAAGCGCCTGGTTTTCCTTGCGCAGATCCATTTTCTGGCGGCACTTCAGCAGCGCGGCATCGAGCTCGGCCTTCTCAAATGGCTTGGTGAGATAGTCTTGCGCGCCCAGGCGAATGGCTTCGACCACCGTGGTCACTTCATTCGAGCAGGACAGCATGATCACGTGGAGCGTGCGGTCCACCTGCATCATCTGACGCAGTGTTTCCAGCCCGTCCATCTCCTGCATCAGGACGTCCAGGATGATGAAATCCGGGCGCTCCTCTGACTGGATCTGTTCCAGCGCCTCGGCTCCGGAACCGACGGCGGTCACCTGGAATCCGTCCACCTCCAACAGGGTCTGCAAATACTTGCGGATACTCGGTTCGTCGTCCACCACCAGAACGCGTTCTTGTTCAGCCATGTTCGTTTTCTCCCTAGAGAGCCTATACAGTGTCGGTCGGCAGCAGGACGGTAAACGTGGAACCGCGATGCAGCTCGCTGTCCACCCAGATTTTGCCGCGATGCGCTTGGACCAGCCGGTGGGCGATGGCCAGCCCCAGCCCCATCCCGGAAGAAGAACGGTCCACGCGCACGAAGTCCTCGAAGATTTCCTGGTGATGCTCGGCGGCGATTCCTGGGCCGGTGTCCGTTACGGCCACCTGCACCGAGTTGGCCGCCTGGCTTCGTCCCTGACGCCGGTCGGCGGCCGGGGCTTCCACCGCACTGCGGCGTTCCCAGAAGTGCGTGGTGGCGGAGAGCGTGACCGTGCCGCCGGCCGGGGTGTGTTTCAGGGCGTTGTCCAGCAGATTGGCCACCACCTGCTGCACCTTCTGGTAGTCAAACCGGAAGACCGGCAGGGCCTCATCCAGCGACACTTCCAGCCGCACGTGTTTTCGCTGGAAGGCCTCCTGCCAGCGGGTGGCCACTTCGGTCAGGCAATCGCGCAAATCGTTCTCCCGCGAATGCAGCAGCAACTTGCCGCTTTCGAGCGCCGAGTAGTTCAGGAACATGGAAACCAGCCGCACCAGCCGCTCGGAGCTTTCTTTCGATTCCTGCAGGATGTCCCGCTGTTTTTCGTTCAGATTGCCGAGCGATCCCGAGAGCAGCAGATCGTAATATCCCTTGATGACTGCCAGCGGAGTCTTCAACTCATGCGCCGCCGAGGCCAGGAACACCGTTTTTTGCCGGTTGACTTCCTGCAGGCGAAGATACGCCGCCAGCAGGTTTCTATAAGTAATTTCGCGTTCCTGCAACAGGGCCTGCACGGTGGCCTGTTCGCCCAGGGAGGGATCCTCCCGCACCCCAGCTTCGGGTTCCAGCCGCACTACCAACCATTGCGTATCCGGAAGCGAGTGCATATAGGCGCGCATCGTTCCTGATGGCCCCTCAAACTGCAGCCGTGCCTCGGCCTCGCAGTCCTCGAGCTGGCCCAGAATCACCCCTGCATCCATCCGCAGCAGATCACGGAATAGGTTGGGTGCAGCGCCGTTGGAAACGGAAGCATCCAGGTATCCCTGGGCGCGCTGATTGGCGATCACGATGCGGCCCGAGCGGTCCGACAAAAGCAACGGGACTCCCAGCACCTCAATCAAGTTGAGAACTGAATGAAGCCGAAGGGAACCTTGGGTCAGCACTTCACCGGCAGCGGTATGCTGCAACTTTCTCTCCCGAGACACATGGCTGTCTCTTAATGGCTTTCGGGATGCTCTTAAGCAAATTTCTTTGCTGATCTTACGGCGAGGACTGAATCAATACTGGCAAACACCCATCGCAGTGTCAATGGTAAGCGAGTTCCATTCTGCACCCTAAGAGTGAACGGTCCGGGACAATTGTTTTCCGTGACCAAAGAGATTGACTCACAATTCAAAATGTCGCATAACTCTATGGGTTACGGGGACTTGCGCCGCCTGCTCCGGAAGCAACGTGGCGCTACTGCATTTTGATTGTCTCTGCGTACTAGTACATCCGTACTATTCAAGCTTGGAAGAAGGAAAAGGATTTCCGTCATTTTTGATGCGGAGTGGCTAATGCCGCAGCTACCAATGTTCTTTTTAGGTGCGAACGAAAGCAAACATTTGCCGTTGCCATTACATGGATTTCTCCGGACGAACGCAGAGAGCACCGTGAGTCGCCGTATTCTCCAGTATATGCGGCGTTTGTGACTACCCGGCAGTTGGTCCTCGGCATGCACCGCATTCAACGCACCAATCCGCTATCCCATCCCTACTGGGGTAAGCTGGAGTATGGTTGCATTCTCGATGCCCAGCCCCGGTGATCCCGTGCCTTCCGCCATGTCGGCCGAGGAATCCTTCCTCGAGCTGCTCGCTGAAACGCTGGACAGTCTGGACCGAGCGCCGCGCGCACAGTTCCTGCAGCGCTTCTTCAAGACCCTGGCACAACTGGATCTGACCGATACCGCTAGCCTGGAATACTGGGAACACATCCTGCGCCGGCGCCGGGAGCTGGCCGAGACCCTGGAGAAGCCGGTGTCGCTGCGAACCGCGATCGTGGAGGTCTTGGCATCCTCAAGCCATTTGCGCGTGCCAGTGCTGATGGAGTACGAGCAGTTGAAGAAACTGCAGATCAACGCAGCCACCGATCCGCTCACCGGCCTCTATAACCGCCGGTTGTTTGAGGACCATTTTGAGAGGGAGCTAAACCGCGCGCTTCGTTATAACCAGCATCTGTCTCTGGTGATGCTGGACCTGCATCAGTTCAAAGAAGTGAATGACCGCTACGGCCATCCACGCGGGGATCTGTTGCTGCGCACGGTAGCGGCAACCCTGCGCAAGTCGTTGCGCACCTCCGACTACGCCTTTCGTATCGGTGGCGACGAATTCGCCCTGCTGCTGGTGCAATCAGACAAGGATCAAGCGGCGATTCTGGCGCACCGGGTCCGCGCGAATTTTGCCGCAGCCACCGAGTCCCTGCAAATGTCTACCGCCGTGAATCTGGATTACGGCCTGGCGGTATACCCTGAGGACGGAGACCAGAAAGAGGTACTGCTGCGCATCGCCGACGAGCGCCTTTACGAGATGAAGCACTCGCAGCGAGAGGCGGCCGCTCCGGCTCAAGCGCCGGCCTCTCGCCGGCCCGCGACGCCCGCGGCCGCCGTGTTCGGGCCCACCATGCCCGTCCTGAAGACTCCGACGGGAGCGGGGCCTCTTCCCGGATCCACCGCACCGGAGAATCGCAAGTGGGAGCGTGTACAGCTTGCCGGAACGCGCGCCTATGCGCAATTGACCGATCGATCCCAGACGGCCCGCGTGATCGACTTGGGTTACGGCGGCGTAGCGCTGGAGTTCAAATCGATGGAAGAGCTGGGCGCCACATTCGAAGCCGTTCTTCACGTGCCCATCCTGCCGCCGGTGCGCGTCAACCTCAAGCCGCTTTACCAGGTGCGCACTCCCAGCGGGCAAAAACGCGTGGGTTGCGCTTTTGTGAGTTAGCCCCGGAACAGAATGCGCCGGCGCGGCCGCCGGCCTCAACCCGTAGCCTCGAACTCTTGCCGCAGCGTCCGCGACGCAAAAAGCAGCGCCTGCTGTATCCGCGCCAACTTGCGGCGCGCGATTGACTTGCCTGGTGGCGGCATCTAAAGTATTGCTGATCGCATCTAAAGAAACGTAGGATAATTGTGTCCTGTAAACGAGGGAATAGATTCGATGAATGTATTGAAGACGGCGTTTCTGCTGACCACCCTGACCATGCTGCTGGTAATCGGCGGGCAGGCGCTAGCCGGGGGGCGGGGCATGACGTTGGGGCTAATCATGGCCCTGGCCATGAATGGTATCGCCTACTTTTTCTCGGACAAGATCGCCCTGATGTCCAGCGGAGCTCGCCCGGTCACGCGCGAGCAGGCCCCGCGCCTTTACGCTTCGGTGGAGAGGCTGGCGGCCCGGGGCCATCTGCCCATGCCCAAGGTTTACATCATCCCGCAGCCGGCGCCGAACGCCTTTGCTACGGGCCGTAACCCGCGCCATGCCGCTGTGGCGGCCACCGAGGGCCTGCTGCAAGTGATGACTGACGATGAACTGGACGGAGTGATCGCCCACGAACTGGCCCACGTCAGGAATTACGACATCCTGACAGCCTCGATTGCCGCCACCCTGGCCGGCGCCATTACCTGGATTGCGCATATGGCCCAATGGGCCATGATTTTTGGCGGACGCTCGCGGGACGACGACCGGGGAGGGGGAGGTATCACTGCTATAGCCATGCTGATCCTGGCGCCGATCGCGGCCGTGATCATCCAACTGGCCATTTCGCGCCAGCGTGAATACGCCGCCGACGCTTCTGCCGCGCGCCTGGTAGGCCACCCGTACGGTTTGGCCAGCGCGCTCGAAAAGCTTGGCGCCTATAACAAGCGCATTCCCATGAACGTCCCCCCGGCGACTTCCTCGCTCTTCATCGTGGCTCCCTTGAGCGCCGGGCAGGTTTTCTCCAGCTTGTTCAGCACTCATCCGCCGCTCGAGAAACGCATCGCCGCTCTTCGCCAGATGGTCGTCTCGCAGTAACCCAACGCACGGCGGCGTTTTACTTCTGAGGCCCCGGGGCAACCCCCGGGGCCTTTTCCCCGTTCGCAACCACCATCCAGAAATGCCAGCAAGCAAGTAAACCTTACAGGGTGGCCCGTGCCGCAGCGGCGCCGCCGATCCTGCCGGGCCATTGTAAGTGCATCCGGATGAAACGGTTAGCTGCCTGGGTGTGCTGACCGGCCCCTTGGTGCCAGGCGTGCACCACACCTGCTTGCAGCAGAGCAGCAAATGCAGCGTCAACGGGTGCGGGCTGTACTTGCAGCCCGCAGGAAAAGAAGGATCGAAGGAGATTCAAAGATGAGCGACGAATACGGAAACGGAAGCAACGTGGAACTGTCGGCGCAAGGCGCCCCGCGCTGGGTGCCCATAGCAGTCATCGCGCTGGCGGCGGTGTCCGTCCTGGGACTGGGCGTGGCTTGGAGCGCCACCACCTACGCCCGGAGCACGGAGCAGGGCCTGGAGGCGCAGAATCAGCAGAACAAAGCCATCCAACAGAGTATTGGGACGATGAATCAGCGTCTCTCTCAGGCCGAGGAGATCAACGCGCAATTGCAGGGTGAGCTGAAGCTGGTCACCGACCGGCTGAAGATGACCCAGGGCGAGCTGGCCAATGCCCGCCAGCAGGCCCGGCAGATCCGCACCGAATACTCACAGAAGATCGACACGGTGCAGAGCCAGATCGCTACCAAGGCCAACGCGGAGGACGTAACGACGCTGGGCGGGGACATCAATGGCGTCAAGACCGACCTGGAAAACACCAAGAATGGACTGCAGATGGCCCGAGGCGAATTCGGCACACTGATCGCCAGGAATTCCGGCGAGATTGACCAGCTTCGCCGCCTGGGCCAGCGCGAGTACTATGAGTTCACGGTGAACGGCAAGGGCCAGCGCTCGAGAGTGGGCAACTTGCTGGTGGAGCTGCGCGGCACGGATACCAAAAGGAATCAGTTCACCGTGGCGCTCTACGTGGACGACATGCGGCTGGAGAAGAAAAACCGCTCGGTGGACGAACCCATCTACTTCTACACTCGAGGCGTTCGCGTCCCGATGGAGCTGGTCGTCAACCGCGTGGGTAAAAACCAGGTGGCCGGCTACCTGAGCGTGCCGAAGACGCAGCCGGCAGGAGCCGCCGGGGCTTCCTCCGGCAACTAACCACTTCAGGCAAAGCACATAGAAGAACAAAGTGGGGCGGGAGGGCCTGGATGGGCCCTCCCATTTTCTTTCTCACCAGCCGGCACTGGCAATTCGCGCGGCGCTTCCAGTACGATGCCTGCGGGACCAACGTCGCCCGATGCCCCTCCAAGCCATTCTTGCCGGTCGCGCTTTCACGCCACACGAAGAGATTCCGGATGCAGTCATCCTAGTTGAAGACGGAAAAATAGGAGCCGTGGGCCGGCGCGATCAGGTTTCGATCCCCGCGGGGGCCCGCCGTTACGATGCGCGCACGCTGACGATGGCGCCGGGATTTGTGGACGTGCACATCCACGGCGCAGGCGGCCACGACGTGATGGAAGGCACGGCCCAGGCGCTGGCTGCCGTCACCAGCACCGTGGCCCGGCACGGGACCACGTCGCTTGTGGCGACCACGGTGACCGCCAGCGCCGAACACACCTGCCGGGCGGTCGCCGGCATCGCTCAATGGATCGAGTCCCACCGAGAGCCGCCGGCCGGCCATACGCCCCAGGCCGAGATCCTGGGGATTCACTTCGAGGGACCGTTCATCAGCCCCGCGCGGCGCGGCGCTCACCCGCCGGAGTGGATTGTGCTGCCTTCGGTGGATTTGCTGCAAACCCTTGCCGCCGCTGCGCGCGGCACGGGCCGCATCCTGACGCTGGCCCCGGAGCTGCCCGGCGCGCTTGAACTCATTTCGGCAGCGCGCCAGGTGGGACTCGTCGTCTCGCTGGGCCACACCGACGCCAGCTACGCCGAAGCCATGAGCGCCATCGAGCGTGGAGCACAGCATGCGGCGCACGTTTTTAACGCCATGCGGCCCTTCGAGCATCGGGAAACCGGTGTGCTTGGGGCTGTGCTCACATCGCCCGCGGTGACCGCTGAATTGATTGCCGACGGCGTGCATGTGGACGCCGCGGCGATGCGCTTGCTCCTCGCGGCGAAAGGGTCAAGAGACGTGATTCTGGTAAGCGATGGCACGTCGGCCACGGGGATGCCGGACGGGATCTACCGCCTGGGAACATTCGAGGTGGCCGTATCGGGTGGGGTCTGCCGCAGCGCCGATGGAAAACTGGCCGGCAGCACGCTCACGCTCGATCGCGCCTTGCGAAATATGGTCGCCCTGGGCGTAACGCTCGCCGATGCGCTGTCCATGCTGACCAGTAATCCGGCGCGCCTGCTGGGGCTAGAGGGCCGGAAGGGCGCGATCGTTCCTGGCGCCGATGCAGACGTGGTTTTGCTCGACGCTCAATTGGCCGTCGCTGGCGTGATGACCCGCGGCACAGGGATTAGCTAGAGCTTGGGTGGCTGAGTGACGGTGGACGGAGCGCGGCCACGGCGGACTTCTACAATCGGTCTTCCAAGGCAAGTGCAGGCACGGGTAGCTCCGTCAGCCATGTCGCCAGCAGCATCACATTGCCGCGGATCGGTGAGGCGTGGATAAAAAAGACCCGGCCGGAATTCTCCACTTCATAGAAGTTCTTGCGGTTCGGATCGACGCGTGCTGCCACGCCCGACGTTAGTAACTCTTCCAGTTGCTCGACAATCTCTGTGGGATAGCTTTTCAGATTGTCGATGCTCAACTGCTCGTTCATCCTAAGTAGCATTTTCCTCTGCTTTCACTACAGTTTGGTGTTTACAAAACAGACCTGCATTCACCCGGTCTTCTTGTCCGGCGGGCGAATTACACACGCTCCGTGCTCTGTGGCCAGATCGCCGGTGACGACTTAACGCTTGACCAATCTTGCGGCAGCCCCGGGCAACCTCGGCGATGCCTTCCCGCTACCGCCCTTTCGGAGCGAAGACGATACAGATGTTGTCTTGACCCACTTGGCTCGAAAGCGCTCCGGAGGCGTCAGATCCGACAGCTCGACCACCATCAGCTTGGTGACGAATTTCTTGGTGCCACGAAGCTCAAACTCAATGGAAGTTCCTTCGTCGTCAGACTCGGTAATGACGCCAAAACCGTAACGATAATGTCTGATGTACTGACCTTTTGGCAGAGCCGTCATAAGTGCCTCCTCTCGAGCTGGCAATGCAACACGATGGATATCGTGCATGCACACCCTGCATGCAAGTCTGGCCGCCTGCTGGGTTACTGCAGCAGGGGGCGTGTGGAACAGTCCCTGCTGGTTCAGATAGGCTGGAAATTCCCCCGGTCCACTAAAAAGCATACACCCATTGACGGATTTTGTCAATATCGACGCGAGGACAATAATGCTTCAGTAATATATCTGCATTTGACTGTGCTCAGCCGCACCAGGGACGCTTGCCTGCTGATCAAAGTTCTGGACGCCTAAGCCGGCTTAGGGATTGAGGGGGATGGCAAATTCTGCGGCGAGCTGCACGGGGTCGAACGGGCTGCAAGCGAAGTAGCGGCCATCCAATTCGATGGTGGGCACCTTTCGCAGTCCGTCGTTCACTCGAAGAATGAGTTCCTCGGCATCGGGATCCTCGTCCACGTTGATCTCCTCGAAGGAGACACCCCGTTCTCGCAGAAACTGTTTCGCATACCAGCAGTCGGGGCACCAGGAGGTCGTGTAGAGCCGGGCGGTGGACATAGGTTCTCGGGCGGCGCAATTCTCAGGGTGCAGGATGACTTTCGGGGCGGTGCGCAGCGGCCCCACCGGGCGCGGCGACTTCCAGGCGGGTGCGGGCGCGCGCCATGGCTTGCTGGGCGGCTTCCCAATCGGTCCCAGCGCCTCCGGCAAGCTGCTTTTCGGCCCCAGCCAAAGCCGTGCGAGCACGAGCAGTGTCAATCTCCTCGGCGCGCTCCGCGGCTTCGGCCAGCACGATCACGCGATCCGGAAGCACCTCGGCGAATCCGCCGCTCACAGCCAGGCGGCGCGTTTGCGCGCCCTGGCGATAACTCAGGACGCCCGTGGCTAGCTCGGTGAGCAGCGGCGTGTGGCCCGGCAGAATGCCCAGATAGCCCGCGCGGCCGGGAAGCTGCACTTCAGCCACGGATTCGCGCACCACAGCGCGGTCGGGCGTGACCACTTCGAGCGTCAGGGCATCGGGCAGCATCACCGCTCCTGGTTTTGCCGCCGGCTCAAGCCGTGGCGGCCATCTTTTCGGCTTTCTCGCGCACTTCGGCGATCGTGCCCACCATGTAGAAGGCCTGCTCGGGCACGTCGTCGTGTTTGCCTTCGACGATCTCCTTGAATCCGCGGATGGTGTCTTCGATCTTCACGTATTTCCCTTCGAGACCGGTGAACTGCGCCGCGACGAACATGG
>Ga0209108_10000915_pt1 | contig 16924 bp, 12 predicted proteins | sample Rifsed10ft1_FD_184003 | JGI IMG/M metagenome (GOLD analysis project Ga0209108, IMG submission 184003) | Soil microbial communities from Rifle, Colorado, USA - sediment 10ft 1 (version 2) | ecosystem: Environmental > Terrestrial > Deep subsurface > Rock core/Sediment | place: Rifle, Colorado...
GCGAGCATCCCGGCGTGTTCTTTTTCACCCTTGGCCAGCGCGAAGGCCTGAACATCGGCGGCATGCGCGGGTTCGAGCCCGCGCCCTGGTATGTCGTGGGCAAGGATGTCGCCAACAACGTGCTGTATGTCGACCAGGGCATTGAGAATCCCTGGCTGCAGTCGCATACCTTGTGGTCCGAGACCGCACACTGGGTTTCAGGGTCGCCCCCCGCGGACCGGTTCGAATGCACGGCGCAGACCCGCTACCGGCAGGCGGACGAGGCTTGCGAGGTGACCATCGAGGATGATGGGCGGCTGCAGGTGCGGTTCGTCCGCCCGCAACGCGCGGTCACGCCGGGCCAATCCCTGGTGCTCTACCGCGAAGACGAGTGCCTTGGTGGCGCCGTCATCGCATCCACCGACGCTCCATTGGAACAACGCATGAAGGCCGACGCTGCATGAGCGATACCCCGCAAGAGCGCACTACCCATCCCCTGCAGGACCGCATGCTGGCACTGGCCGGGCTGGTCCAGGCGCTGGCGCAGGTGCGCCGGATCGCCGATACCGGGCAGGCCGATGCACGCGTTCTGGCCACTGCGATGGATTCGATATTCCAGATCGACGCGGCGTCACCGGCTGCGGTGTTTGGCGGCCGCGAGGCGTTGCGGCCGGGACTGATGCTGCTCAGGGACTATTTCGACAACCAGTTGCGCGAGGAGCAACTGCCGCGACTGGTGCTGGCGGTGATGCAGCTGGAGCGGCGATTCGTGCGCGATCACGCGATGGCCGACCGCGTGCAGGAAGGCATCCGTGCCCAGGCCGCGGCCGCCGAGCGCCTCGGCAGCGGCCATCCCGACGTACTCACGGCGCTGGGAAGCCTTTACGCCGAAACCCTCAGCCACCTTCGCCCGCGAGTGCTGGTACAGGGAAATCCCCACTATCTCGGCCAGGCTGGCGTGGTCGCGGAAGTCCGCGCCGTTCTGCTCGCCGCCGTCCGGGCCGCCGTGTTGTGGCGCCAACTCGGTGGGAGCTTGTGGGACTTCATCCTGCGCCGGAAAGACCTCGTGGCCGCGGTGCGCGCGCAACTGGGCTGACCGGGAAAAATTCGCACACGCCGCCGGTCGTCGGGCATCGAAATGGGGTTTGCGGCATAATTGAACGGTTCCGTCGCGGTGTTTATTTCCCGCGATTTCCGTTCTTTTCCCTGCTGCAGTCACGGAGCCCCCCAATGGCAGACTCCTTCGCCACCCGCGCGCAACTCGACGTCAACGGCAAGTCGTACACGTATTTCAGCCTGCCGACCCTGGGCAAGCGCTTCGACCTGTCGAAGCTGCCCTACTCGATGAAGATCCTGCTCGAGAACCTGCTGCGCCACGAGGACGGTGGCATCACGGTCGGCAAGCAGCACATCGAGGCCATCGCGCAGTGGGACTGCAAGGCCGAGCCCGACACCGAGATCGCCTTCATGCCGGCGCGCGTCGTGTTGCAGGACTTCACCGGCGTGCCGTGCGTGGTCGACCTTGCCGCCATGCGCGATGCCGTGAAGAAGCTCGGCGGCAATCCGAACCAGATCAACCCGCTGATCCCGTCCGAGCTGGTCATCGACCACTCGGTGCAGGTCGACGTGTTCGGCCGTGCCGATGCACTGGAGCTCAACGGCAAGATCGAGTTCGAGCGCAACCAGGAGCGCTACAGCTTCCTGCGCTGGGGCCAGAAGTCGCTGGAAAACTTCAAGGTGGTGCCGCCCAACACCGGCATCGTCCACCAGGTCAACCTGGAACACCTTGCGCGCGTGGTGATGGGTCGCGAGGTCAGCGTCGACGGCGTGGACGAGCTGCAGGCGTTCCCGGACACCGTGTTCGGCACCGACAGCCACACCACGATGATCAACGGCATCGGCGTATTGGGCTGGGGCGTGGGTGGCATCGAGGCCGAGGCGGCGATGCTCGGCCAGCCTTCGTCCATGCTGATTCCGCAGGTCGTTGGCTTCAAGCTCACCGGCAAGTTGCCCGAAGGCACGACGGCGACCGACCTGGTGCTGACCGTCACCCAGATGCTGCGTGCGCTGGGTGTGGTCGGCAAGTTCGTCGAGTTCTTCGGTGACGGCCTGCAGCACCTGCCGCTCGCCGACCGCGCCACCATCGCCAACATGGCGCCGGAATATGGCGCCACCTGCGGCATCTTCCCGATCGACGCCGAGGCCGTGAACTACCTGCGCCTGTCAGGCCGCAGCGAGGAGCAGATCGCGCTGGTCGAGTCCTACGCCAAGGCCCAGGGCCTGTGGCACGACGTCGATTCGCCGCAAGCCACCTACTCCGCCACGCTGGAGCTGGACCTCGCCGAGATCCTGCCATCGCTGGCTGGTCCCAAGCGCCCGCAGGACCGCGTGCTGCTGTCGAAGATGCAGGAGAGCTTCCATGCCAGCGTCGAAGGCATGACCGCCAACCGCAAGCTGAAATATGAAGTGGTCGCGGACTTCAAGGAAGAAGGCGGCGCCCAGCCGCAGGCCGAGCACCTTGCCGCGCCGCCGGTGTCGAACATCCGCGTCCAGGACCAGGACGCCCAGCTCAAGGACGGTTCGGTGGTGATCGCCGCGATCACCTCATGCACCAACACCTCCAATCCGGCGGTGATGCTCGGCGCCGGACTGCTTGCGCGCAATGCCACCCGGCTTGGCCTGAAGTCCGCGCCGTGGGTCAAGACCTCGCTCGGACCCGGATCGCTGGTGGTCACCGACTACCTGCGCAAGGCCGGCCTCCTCGACGACCTGGAGAAGCTCGGCTTCTTCGTGGTCGGCTATGGCTGCACCACCTGCATCGGCAACTCGGGTCCACTTCCGGACGAAGTGTCCAAGGGCATCGCCGAGAATGACCTCGCGGTGGCCGCGGTGCTCTCGGGCAACCGCAACTTCGAGGGCCGCATCCACGCCGAAGTGAAGATGAATTACCTGGCTTCGCCGCCGCTGGTCGTGGCCTATGCGATCGCCGGCACGATCGACATCGACCTGACACAGGATGCGCTCGCGCATACGCCCGATGGCAAGCCCGTCTACCTGCGCGATATCTGGCCGACCAACAAGGAAATAGGCGACATGATCGCCGCCACCGTCGGTCCGGAACTGTTCGCGCAGAACTATGCGGACGTGTTCAAGGGCGACAGCCGCTGGAACCAGATCGCATCGCCGGAAGGCGAGTCGTTCGAGTGGGACGAGAGCTCCACGTACATCAAGAACCCGCCCTACTTCGACGGCATGACCATGGACGTCGGCAGCATCGATGACGTGCATGGCGCGCGCGTGCTGGGACTGTTCGGCGACTCGATCACCACGGACCACATCTCGCCGGCCGGCAACATCAAGGCCGACTCGCCGGCAGGTCGCTTCCTGCAGTCGCGCGGCGTGCAACCGGCTGATTTCAACAGCTACGGCTCGCGTCGTGGCAACGACGACGTGATGGTCCGCGGCACGTTCGCCAACATCCGCATCAGGAATCTCATGCTGGGCGGCGAAGAGGGCGGCAACACCCTCTACTTCGGCAAGGATGGCGGCGAGCGCATGTCGATCTACGACGCGGCGATGAAGTACAAGGCCGGCGGCGTGCCGCTGGTGGTGTTCGCGGGCAAGGAATACGGCACCGGCAGCTCGCGCGACTGGGCGGCCAAGGGCACCAACCTGCTGGGCGTGAAGGCGGTGGTGGCCGAGAGCTTCGAGCGTATCCACCGCTCCAACCTCGTCGGCATGGGCGTCCTGCCCCTGCAGTACAAGGACGGCCAGTGCGCCAAGACCTACGGCCTCGACGGTTCCGAGACGATCGATGTGATCGGTCTCGACGACGGCGCGTCGAAGCATGCGACCGTCGTGGCGACCAAGCCCGACGGCAGCCAGAAGCGCTTCGACGTCAACGTGCTGTTGCTGACGCCCAAGGAAGTCGAATACTTCCGACACGGCGGCATCCTGCATTACGTGTTGCGCCAGTTGGCATCGAAGCAGGCCGCCTGATCGCGGCCTGAGGCTGCCAGTCCAGCGGTGGCGCAAAAGACGGATCGGGTTGGGAAAAAGAGAGCGGCTACGGCCGCTCTCTTCTATGGCGCGCTACAGTCGCGGCGTCCATTGCGCACTGATCAGGCGCCATTCGCCGCCCTCCATCCGCCATGCCGTTTCCACGTCGTGGACCGTGGCTGCATCGGGCATGATGCCGCCGGCACCGCCCGTCAATGCAGCGGTGAAACGTACTGTCGCATGCTCGTTCTGGATGCTGATCCGCGGCGGACCAAGGGTCGCGCCGATGTCGCGATGGCGCAGGAACATCAGTCGAGCCAGCCGTCCCGCTCCCTCGCGATCCATGCCGTCGTGGCCGACAAAGTCGCTGGCCAACGTTTCCTGGATTGCCGACACATCGCGCTCTTCAACCGATGCCTGCAACGACATCAGCGCCTCTCGCAATTTCTGTTCGGGCGGAGTCCGCGTGCAACCTGGCAGCATGGCCAGGACGACCAGCAATGCAATCGCTCGGCGTGTGCACGACATCTCGAATCTCCGGTTTGAAATGAAGCAGCTGCGGACTCGCCTTCCCATGGTGCACGCAACGACTGTTGCGCGGGTGGCGTCCGCCTTGCCAGTCCATAGGGCCTATGCTCCAATCGGTTCAATCAACCGTACGGCCGCGCATCGGACGGTTTCGAAAGCGACGAACACAGGGGATCACGATGAATCTTGAACGTCCGTGGCTTGCTCAGTATCCGGCGGGGGTGCCGGCGGAAATCGATGTGGACGAGTATCCGTCGATCGTGTCGGTGCTTGAAAACGCGATCACCAAGTACCACGACCGGCCGGCATTCTCCAACCTCGGCAAGACGATCACCTATGCCGAAGTGGACCGGCTCAGCCGGCAATTCGCGGCGTACCTGCTTGGCGAACTCAAGCTGAAGAAGGGCGATCGCGTCGCGATCATGATGCCCAACTGCCTGCAGTACCCGATCGCGACATTCGGCATTCTTCGCGCGGGCCTGACGGTCGTCAACACCAATCCCATGTATACCGCCCGCGAGCTCAAGCATCAGCTCGTCGACTCCGGTACCAGCGTGATCGTGGTGCTCGACAACTTCGGCCGCACCGTGCAGGAAGTGATCGCTGACACGCAGATCAGACAGGTCATCACCACCGGCCTGGGCGACATGCTCGGCTTCCCGAAGGGGGCGATCGTCAATTTCGTGCTCAAGCACGTGAAGAAGATGGTGCCCGACTACGACCTGCCCGGGATGATCCGGTTCAAGGACGCCCTGACGCTCGGCCAGTTGCACACCTTGCCGGAGATCGTGATCACCCCGGACGACATCGCGTTCCTGCAGTACACCGGCGGCACTACCGGCGTTGCCAAGGGCGCGATGCTGACCCACCGCAACCTGGTCGCAAACATGCAGCAGGCCGCGGCGTGGATCGGCACGAACATCAAGTACGGCGAGGAAATCATCATCACCGCGTTGCCGCTGTACCACATCTTCGCGTTGACGGCGAACGGACTGGTCTTCATGAAGTTCGGCGGCTTGAACCACCTGATCACCAACCCGCGGGACATGGAGGGGTTCGTCAAAGAGCTCAAGAAGGTGCCCTTCACCGCGATCACCGGCGTCAACACCCTGTTCAACGGCCTGCTCAACACGCCGGGTTTCGACGAGATCGATTTCTCGCGCCTGCATCTCACCCTGGGCGGCGGCATGGCGGTGCAACGGTCCGTCGCGGAGGCCTGGAAGCTCGCCACCGGCACTACGTTGATCGAAGCCTATGGACTGACCGAGACCTCGCCGGCGGCCTGCATCAATCCGATGGACCTGGCTGAGTTCAATGGTTCCATCGGCCTGCCCATCTCGTCCACCGATGCCTGCGTCAAGGACGAGGATGGCAACAAGCTGCCGGTGGGTGAAGTCGGCGAACTCTGCATCAAGGGCCCCCAGGTCATGAAGGGCTATTGGCAGCGTCCGGAGGATACCGCCCAGGTGATGGACGCCGACGGCTGGCTTCACACCGGCGACATGGCGAGGATGGACGAGAAGGGTTTCTTCTATATCGTCGACCGCAAGAAGGACATGATCCTGGTGTCGGGGTTCAACGTGTACCCCAACGAGATCGAGGACGTGATCGCGATGATGCCTGGCGTGCTGGAAGTGGCCGCGGTCGGCGTGCCCGACGAGAAGTCCGGCGAAGCGGTCAAGGTGGTCATCGTCAAGAAGGATCCCGCGCTGACAGCCGAAGACGTAAAGGCCCATGCCCGCGTCAACCTCACCGGCTACAAGCAACCACGCATCATCGAATTCCGCACCGAATTGCCCAAGACCAACGTCGGCAAGATCCTGCGTCGCGAGTTGCGTGACGAGCCGACCCGCTGAACTCCCGTAGTCGTTGACTGCCAGAAGCCCCTCTCCGGAGGGGCTTTTCATTGGTGGCGACGCGAGTGCATGAATGCGCGGTGTAGCATCCAGACCGTGGGCCACATCTACCATGCGTCCGCGCCCACCCAGCCTGCGGACCGACACCTCACGAGGACTCCTGATGAGCATGATCGAGAAGCTGCACCGCGCCCGCCCCTACCCCACCCTCCGGATCGAGTCGGACGTCGCAGGGGATAGCCACTGGCTGTACATGCACGCCGATATCGGCCGCGGTGTCCGCCCCTGCTTCCGTACCGAACTGATGGAAGACATGTGGAGCTTCCTTTCATCGATCACGCTGCGCGAGTCACAGCGCCAGAGCGGCCGCCTGCGCCATGTCGTGCTGGCTTCCGCGGCGCCGGCATTCAACCTCGGCGGCGATCTCGCCCTGTTCTCCCAGCTGATCCGGGACAACAACCGCGAGCGATTGCTCGACTACGCGCGTCGCTGCATCGATGGCGTGCACCACCTGCATTGCGGCCTCGGCGGCGACGTGCGCACGATCGCGCTGGTCCAGGGCCACGCGCTGGGTGGTGGTCTCGAACTGGCGCTGGCCTGCCACACCATCGTTGCCGAGGAAGGTGTCGACATGGGGCTGCCAGAGGTGCTCTTCGGCCTGTTCCCCGGCATGGGCGCCTATTCGTTCCTGAGCAAGCGGGTGTCGCCGCAACTGGCGGAAAAGATCATCCTGGATGGCCATATCCATAGCAGCGACGAGCTCTACCGCATGGGCGTCGTCGACGTGCTGGTGCCGAAGGGCCAGGGTGAAGCGGCGGTGCAGGACCTGATCCGCCAGCAGCAGCGTGCCCCGCATGCACACCTGGCGATGAACGCAGTGCGCGGGATTGCCCACCCGGTGGGATACGATGAACTGATGGGGATCACCGAGGTCTGGGTGGACACCGCGCTGGCCCTGGGCGAAAGGTCGCTGCGGACGATGGACCGGATTGTCAATGCGCAGGAAAGGCACTCCCGCACTTCGGCCGCCTGAACGAATCGGACATGGAATCAGGGGGAGCGCTCGCCACCATCGCGGGCCTCTCGTGATTGCTCCCGCGACGCGAGCGCCGCCCTGCCCTGGAGCAGGCGCTCGCCCAAGGCGCCCGACCGCTGTCGCCATTCCCTGGCCAGTTGCCAGTCGGGCAACCGCATCAGCTCGCCACTGACCGCCGACAGCTTGATGAGACCGAGATTGCTCGCCACGCCCTTGAGCGCGTGCGCGTGTTCACGCACCTGAGCCCAATCGTCGCGCCCGCCGGCCTGGCCAAGCGCGTTGATGCATCCATCGGCATCGCGCAGGCACTGGGTGATGAACTCGCGTTCGAAACTGTCGCCCATGCCGAGTGCGGCAAGTTCGTCGAGGACGCTGGCATCGAACACGCTGTCGGTTGTCGCAACTTGATCGGGCATGGGCATCACCACACTGGTGGTTGGGGTGGATCGACTGGTCGCAACATCGGAAAGCGTATCGAGCAAGCGTGCGGTCGAGACCGGCTTTGCCAGGAATGCACGGGCGCCGGCCTGTTCGCAGGCCTGGATGGACATGGGAGTGACATCCGCGCTAAGCACCACCACCGGCGTGCGACGCCCACCGCCGGCTTCCATCAACCGCAACTGCCTGAGCAGGTCCAGCCCACTAAGGCCGGGCATGTGCAGGTCGACAATCACCAGATCGTAGTCGGCGATTTCCAGCGCACTGAGCACCTGCTCGCCGCCTTCGACGCAGACCGGCCGATGCCCCGCTTTCTGCAGCAGGCGCTGCAACACCATGCGATTGGCCGAATGGTCGTCGGCCACCAATACCTGCAGGCTCCTGACCCGCGCTCGGTGGCGCAGGAACGGATTGGAAAACGCGATGACGTTTTCCGGTGTCTCGTCGACCTTCGCGGTGGGCTCCGCCGCTGCCCGGGGCATTTCGCCAGGGCCCACGTCCGGTATCTGCATCACCTCCAGCGAGGCGATCCGCTCGAAGGGCAGCTCGACCCAGAACCGCGTGCCGCGCTGCTCCGCACTCTCGAACCCGATGCTGCCGCCCATGGCCTCGGTCAGGCCCTTGGCGATCGTGGTCCCCAGGCCGGTGCCTCCGTAGCGCCGGGCGAGGCTGGCGTCGGCCTGTTCGAAGGCTTCGAACAGCCGCTTGCGCACCGCTGTGGGGATGCCGATTCCGGTATCGGTGACGGTGAACCGCAGGCGCACGCCCCCGGCGTCCTGGTCGGTCATCGCGACGTCAAGGCGCACCGAACCATCATCGGTGAACTTGACGGCGTTGCCCGCCAGGTTGATCAGCACCTGACGCACGTGCGAGACATCGCCCCGCAGAAGCCCCGGGACGTCGTCAGCGACGATTCCCTCGTAGCTGATGTGCTTTGCACGCGCCTGGGGCTGCAGGATGAGGCCTACGCTCGTTACCAGGTCGCGCGGCGAAAATTCGGTGAGGCTGAGCTTGAGCTTGCCCGCCTCGATCATCGAGATGTCCAGCACGTCCTCGACCAGCGCCATCAACGAACGCGTCGAGGCCTGGATCGTATTCAGGCACTCGCGCTGTTCCACATCCAGCCGCGTGGTCGCCAGCAGTTCGGACATGCCGGCCAGCCCATTGAGCGGGGTGCGGAACTCGTGGCTCATGTTGGCGAGGAACCGGCTCTTGGCCTCATTGGCCCGCCGCGCCTCCCTGGTGGCCTGGGTCAATGCCCGCAGCAATCCCGACAGGTACATCGGGATCGCCACCAGTCCCAGCAACAAGCCGATGCCGAGGCTGCGGTTGTTGCCCCAGTAGTCGCTGGTGAACACCACCAGCCCGAAGCTGACGGTGGCCATCGCCACCGCGCCGACCAGCCACCGGTTGCCGTAGCGCAAACCATTGCCCACCGTCACCCACATCAGGATGACGTACACCCACGCCAGCGGTTCGCCCATGCGGATCATGGCCGCCGCCATGAGTCCGTAGTCCGCGACCATGCCGATCACCCGGCGGGGACTCGACGAGCCTGGTGACGCAAGGATCGAGCCGATCAACCCGATGCCCACGAAGAAACCAACCGCGACCATCGCCAGCACATCCTCATACACCTTCGGGGTGAGGTCGTCCTGGCCGCGGACCAGCAGGTACAACAGCACGATGGACAAGACCGCGATGCGGACCATTGCCTGGCCGTGTTCGCTGTCGGGTCGTTGCGACAGGCGTCGCTTCAGTGCGTACCAGGCGAGGTTCATCGATTTCAATCCATGCCGGGCCGGGGCGAAACCATCGAATAGCGCAGGCAGATGTCGTCCAGTCGAGGCCGGCAGTGGACCAGCGCATCGACGCAGCGCGGGTCGAACAAGCGGCCGCGCTGGGCATAGAGGTAACCCAGGGCTGCCTCGATGTCCCAGGCCACCTTGTACGGACGGGACGAGATCAATGCATCGAACACGTCGGCGACCGCGACGATCCGGGCTTCCAGCGGAATGTCCTCGCCGGCCAGCCCATCGGGATAGCCACTGCCGTCGAAGCGCTCATGGTGGCGCAAGGCGATCAACGCGCCGGCCTGGATGAAGCGGTTCTGGCTGTCGCTGAGCAACTCATGACCGATGCGGGGATGGCGCCGCATGACCGCCGTCTCCTCGTCGGTCAGCGGTCCGGCCTTCATCAGGATCGCGTCGGGAATGGCGATCTTGCCGATGTCGTGCAGCGGCGCGGACATCTCGATCATCCGCACCTCGTCGTCGAACAGGCCCAACTCCTCGGCGATCAGCCCGGCGATCCGCGACATGCGCTCGAGGTAGGCGCTGGTGCCGGTATCGCGGTATTCGATCGCGCGCGCCAGCCGCGACAGCGTCTCGCGCTCGCGCTCCTCGACCTCGTGCATGCTCGCCAGCAGGCGCTGCTCCAGCGACAAGGCGCGCTGCTTTACGCTCTCGGACTGCTGCCGCAACTGCAACAGGTTGCGGCAACGGGCCTTCAGCTCCCGCGGTCGCACCGGCTTGACCAGGAAGTCGATCACCCCAGCCTCGAGGGCCGCCTGACGCACCGGCTCGTCGCCCACCACCGTCACCAGGATGATCGGGATGTCGCGATGCAGCGGCAGCCGCCGGAAGCGGCGTGCGAACTCGAGCCCGTCCAGGCCGGGCATCCGGTAGTCGAGCAACAGCAGGTCCGGCTGGTTGGACTCGCACCAGTCCAGGGCCAATGCGGGCTCACCGAAATCGTGGACCTGCAGCTCGGCCCCGATGTCCTCGATTATGTGGCGCAACATCGTGCGCGCAGAGGTTTGATCATCGACGATGACGACGTTCACACCGGCATCCGCTGGGGGCCACCGCAATGGAGGCTACGTGAACGAGCATACCGCGCGGAGACGCTTCTGGCAGCCGTCGCGTGAAGACAAGGTTTCATGGGAAAAGCGATCCTTCGCCAGCTGGTGGTTGTGGTCGTTCAGCCCGCTTCCGGGCGCCCCCCAAGGGGACTTCCTTCGGGGCGCATGTACGGGAACAGCAGCACGTCCCGGATCGACGCCGAGTCGGTCATCAGCATGACGAGGCGATCGATGCCGATGCCCAGCCCGCCGGTCGGTGGCAGGCCTACTTCCAGCGCGCGGATGTAGTCGGCATCGTAGTGCATGGCCTCGTCGTCGCCGCCGGCCTTCTGGTCGACCTGCGACTGGAAGCGCTGCGCCTGGTCCTCCGGGTCGTTGAGCTCGGAGAAGCCATTGGCCAGTTCCTTGCCTCCGATGAACAGTTCGAAGCGGTCGGCGACCTCCGGGTCGGCGTCGCTGGCGCGTGCCAGCGGACTGACCTCGACCGGGTGATGGGTGATGAAGGTCGGCTGGACCAGCGTGTGCTCCACGGTCTTTTCGAAGATCTCCAGCAGCAGCTTGCCCCAGCCATGACCAGCCTTGACCGGCACCTTCAGGCGCGCGCAATGGGCGCGCATGGCATCGACGTCGCGCAGCTCCGCGGGCAGGATTTCCGGATTGTGCTCGAGCACGGCATCGACCATCGACCAGCGACGGAACGGCGGGCCGAGATCGATCGCGGCGCCATCCCAGGTCAGCGCCGTGGTGTCCAGCACCGATTGGGCGATATGGCGGATCACACCTTCGGTCAGGTCCATGATCTCGTGGTAGGTGGCGTACGCCTCATACAACTCGAGCATCGTGAATTCGGGATTGTGCCGCGTCGACACGCCCTCGTTGCGGAAGCTGCGGTTGATCTCGTACACGCGCTCCAGGCCACCGACGACCAGGCGCTTGAGGTACAGCTCCGGCGCCACGCGCAGATAGAGCTCCAGGTCGAGCGCGTTGTGATGGGTCACGAAAGGTTTGGCGATCGCGCCGCCGGGGATGTAATGCATCATCGGCGTCTCGACTTCGAGGAACCGGCGAGTGTCCAGCCACGCCCGCATCGCGCGGACGATCTTCGAGCGCTTGACGAACACCTCGCGCGCGTCGGGCGACACGATCAGGTCGACGTAGCGCTGGCGGTAGCGCTGCTCCACGTCGGCCAGTCCATGGAACTTGTCGGGCAACGGCCGCAGTGCCTTGGTCAGCAGCCGCAGTGCATCGACCCTGACCGACAGTTCGCCGGTGCGGGTACGGGTCAGGACGCCTTCGGCGCCCAGGATGTCGCCGACGTCCCAGCCCTTGAACGCTTCGTAGGTCTCGCCCAGCGCGTTGGACTGCAGGAACAGCTGCAGCCGGCCCGACTCGTCCTGCACCTGCACGAAACTGGCCTTGCCCATCACCCGCTTCAGCAGCAGGCGGCCGGCGACTGCGACGCGGTGGCCCTTGGCTTCGAGCGCCTCGGCGGTCCACAGCGCGGCATCGGCGTACTCGGCCTGCAGGTCGCCGGCATACTCCGCGCGACGGAAGTCGTTCGGGTAGGCGTTGCCCTGCCCGCGCAGTGCGGTCAGCTTGGCGCGACGTTCGGCGATGAGCTTGTTCTCGTCGTGATGCGGCGCGTCGGCGGGCTTCGGGGCGGCGTTGTCAGTCATGTGTTTTTGGTCTGCGTCGCTGGACAAGGTTGGGTAGGAGCGGCCAATGGCCGCGCTTGCACTGGGTCGCGGCCATGGGCCGCTCCTACGGAATTTCAGATCGCGTCGCTGCGTTTGGCGCCCACTTCCAGCCCGGCCTTGAGGCTGGCCTCGACGAACTCGTCCAGGTCGCCATCGAGCACCTTCTGGGTGTCGCTGCGCTCGATGCCGGTGCGCAGGTCCTTGATGCGGCTCTGGTCGAGCACGTAGTTGCGGATCTGGCTGCCCCAGCCGATGTCGGATTTGGTCGACTCCAGCGCATCACGCTCGACGTTGCGCAACTGCACCTCGCGCTCGTACAGGCGCGCGGCCAGCATCTTCATCGCGGTGGCGCGGTTGGCGTGCTGGCTGCGGCCGGTCTGGCAGGCGACGACGGTATTGGTCGGGATGTGCGTTATGCGCACCGCCGACTCGGTCTTGTTGACGTGCTGGCCGCCGGCGCCGGACGCGCGGTAGACGTCAGTGCGCAGGTCGGCCGGGTTGATCACGATGTCGATGTCGTCATCGACTTCCGGCGACACGAACACCGAGGTGAAGCTGGTGTGGCGCCGGTTGTCGGAGTCGAACGGCGACTTGCGCACCAGCCGGTGCACGCCGGTCTCGGTCTTGAGCCAGCCGTAGGCGAAGTCGCCCTCGACCCGGAACGTCGCCGACTTGATGCCGGCCACGTCGCCGCCGCTGACTTCCATCAGCTCGGTTTTCCAGCCGCGCGACTCGGCCCAGCGCAGGTACATGCGCAGCAGGATCTCGGCCCAGTCCTGTGCCTCGGTGCCGCCGGCGCCGGCCTGGATGTCGACGAACGCCGCGTTGGCGTCCATTTTCCCGGAGAACATGCGCTGGAATTCAAGCTTGTCGATCTCGCTGCCATAGCGCTCGACATCGGCCACCACGGCGTCGGCGGTGGAGGCGTCGTCCTCCATCTCGGCCAGTTCCAGCAGTTCCTCGGCGCCAAGCAGGCCCTCGGTCAGCGAGCGCGCGCCGATGACGACCTTTTCCAGCGCGGAGCGCTCGCGGCCCAGGGTCTGGGCGCGGTCGGGGTCGTTCCAGATCGTGGGGCTCTCGAGCTCCCGGTTTACTTCTTCGAGACGTTCGACTTTGCCGTCGTAGTCAAAGATACCCCCTGAGCGAATCGACCCGACCCTTTAGGTCGGCGATGCGCTGGCGTACGGGATTGAGTTCGAGCATGTCCGGTTCTTGCTGGTGCGAATGACCGTCGATTCTAGCAAATCAGGGCGCCCCGACGGCCATCGCCAGCGTGCGCGGTTTACCAGCCTGCGCCAATGCAATCGATTTCTGCGCCTCGACGTCGGTCAGGCGGATTCGCGATGGACGACGACCAGCTGCACCGCATCGCCACCGCGGTAGTCATCGGGTTCGAGCCGAAAGGCGACGCGGACCCGGGACGGTGGCGCCGTGCCGTCCCAGCCGCCGAATTCGATCGCGTTGAGGCGCAGGTCAGCGTGGCCCGGCGCGGACAGGCCGAGCTCCAGCTTGAGGTGGCGCTCGCCGACCACGCGCCAGCCGAGCACATCGAACTCGCCGTCGAACTGCGGCTCCGGAAACCCCTGCCCCCACGGCCCACCGTCGCGCAGGGCCTGGGCGCTGGCCCGGGTGAACTCACCATCGTGCAGCTCGCCATCGCTGAGGATGTCGTCCTGCAGCATTTCCGGTGTCAGGTTCGCCTCGGCGTAGTCGCGGAAGGCCTGCCGGAATGCGTCGAGCGAATCGGCCCGCAGCGACAGCCCGGCCGCCATCGCATGACCGCCGAAACGCTCGATCAGGCCCGGCGCTTGGGCGTTCACCGCGGCCAGCGCATCGCGGATGTGGAAGCCGGGCACCGAGCGGGCTGAGCCCCGAAGCATCCCGCTTCCCGGCTCGGCCGGCGCGAACGCGATCACCGGGCGATGCGCGCGGTCCTTCATCTTCGACGCCACCAGGCCGACCACGCCCGGGTGCCAGTCGGCATCGAACAGGCAGATTGAACCGGGCATCCCCGAGGCCACGTCGACATGCGCCAGTGCGACGCGCGCCATCACCGCCTCGGCCTCGTCGGTCATCTGCTGCTGCACGGCGCGGCGCTCGCCGTTGATCGTGTTGAGCAGCGTGGCGATCTCGCGCGCCTGCGACAGGTCATCGGTCAGCAGGCATTCGATGCCCAGCGCCATGTCCTCCAACCGCCCCGCCGCGTTGAGCCGCGGGGCGATCGCAAAGCCGATGTCGGCCGCGGTCACGCGACCGGCGTCGCGCTGCGCGACCTCGATCAACGCGCGCAGGCCGGCGCAGCCGCGGCCCGCGCGCAGTCGCCGCAGGCCGGCGCTGACCAGCGCGCGGTTGTTGGTGTCCAGCGCCACCAGGTCTGCCACCGTGCCGACCGCGACCAGGTCCAGCAGCACCGACAGGTCCGGGCCTTCGTCGACGAACGCACCCGCGCCGCGCATGTGCCGACGCAGCGCCAGCAGGACGTAGAACATCACCCCGACGCCGGCCAGCGCCTTGCTCGGGAACCCGTCGCCGCGCTGGTTGGGATCGACAATCGCGTCCGCCGGCGGCAGCGTTTCGCCGGGCAGGTGGTGGTCGGTGACGAGTACCTGCCAGCCGCGCGCCTTGGCGGCGGTGATGCCGGCGTGGCAGGCGATGCCATGGTCGACGGTGACCAGCAGGTCCGGTTGCAAAGCCGCGATCTCCTCGACCAGCGCCGGCGACAGCCCGTAACCGTGAACCATCCGGTTGGGCACCGCGTGCGACACGCGTTTCGCGCCGAGCATGCGCAAGCCACGCACGCCAACCGCGCAGGCGGTCGCGCCGTCGCAGTCGAAATCACCGACGACGACGATGTGGCGGTCGTTGGCGATCGCCTCGGCCAGCAGGCCGGTGGCGGCATCGAGTCCCATCAGGGTGTCGGGCGGCAGCAGTTGCGCGAGTCGGGGCTGGGCCTGCTCGATCGCAAGCGCGCCACGGGCCGCGTACAGGCGCGCGAGCAGCACCGGCACATGGTCCGGCCACACGCCGGGATCGGCCGGGGCGCGACGGCGCAGCGTGGCCGCCGGCTTCATGCCGGCTCCAATCCGGGCGACAGCGCGCGCAATGGCCGACGCCAGAATCGCCAGCGCTGGCGCGCTTCGATCGTGTAGCGCGCACCGTCGGCGAAATCGAGGATCGCCGCACCGAGGCGTCCGGCATGGATGTCCGCCACCAGCGGCGCGAACCAGTCCGCGTGCAGGCCCGCCAGGTCACGCGCATGGCGCAAGTCGAAGGCGCGGTCGCCCTCGCCCTCGCCCCCCGGCCAGCCCGCCGGCAGCGCCGATGCCGTCACGCCGGCCAGCACGGCGAACGCCTGCGTGGCCTCGTCATCGCTGCGTACCTCGCTGAACCCGCAGCGGACGTGGTCGGGCAACGCGCCCCCGCCCCAGAACCACAGTGAGTTCACGGGCGCCAGGCCGCGGGCGATCCGCTCGGCGTTGCGCGGATGGTTGTGCAAAACCACCTGCGCTTCGCTGAGCAGTGCGCGCCAGCGACGCCCCTCGTTGCCTGCAGGCAGGTGGTCGAAGAAGTCGGCACCGAGGGCATCGTCCGGGCTGGTGAAAGTCGGCAGCTTGGCCCCCGGCGGCAGGCGCAGGTACCAGTGCGACGGTGCGGCGGCGTCGATCGGAAAGCCGGTGTCGCCAAACAATGGCTTCAATGGCCGCAGCAAGGCTTCGGCGTCCTCCGGTGTCAACGACAGTGCCGGTCCGTGGGCCATCAGCCGCGCGCCGTTCATGTCGGGCTGCACGAACACCGGGTCGGCACGCAGCCAGGCTGCATTCACCGCATCGCCGACTTCCCGCTGGCGGGTCGCCGCCGCCACCGGCCAGCCGCGCGGCAGCACGTCGAAGACGCGGCGGCACTGGTTGCCCGTGACCGTCACGCAGTCGGCGCGCGCCAGCCATTGGGCCAGTTCGGTAGGCAGTCGCTGCGCGGCGAAGTTCGCGCGCCCTGGCAACAGCAGAGTGGCCGTGGCCATCGGTCAGTCGTCGTAGCTGACGCCGATGATGTCGTACTCACGCGTGCCGCCGGGCGCTTCGATCGTGATGCTGTCGCCGTCGTGCTTGCCGATCAGCGCCCGCGCCACCGGCGAGGAAATCGCGATCAGGCCCAGCTTGATGTCGGCTTCGAGGTCGCCGACGATCTGGTAGGTACGCTCCTCGTCGGTGTCGGTGTCGGCCAGCTTCACGGTCGCGCCGAACACCACCCGCGAGCCAGGATTCAGTGATGCGACGTCGATGACCTGTGCGTGCGAGAGCTCACCCTCGAGTCGCTTGATGCGGCCCTCGATGAAGCTCTGCTGCTCGCGCGCGGCGTGGTATTCGGCGTTTTCCTTCAGGTCGCCATGCGCACGGGCCTCGGCGATCGCGTGGATCACCGCCGGGCGCGTGACGGACTTCAATTGTTCCAGTTCGGCGCGCAGGCGCTGTGCGCCCTTCACCGTCATTGGTGCTCTCATCTTGATTCCTCGCGCCGGCATGCCGCCGGC
>Ga0209108_10000917_pt1 | contig 16914 bp, 17 predicted proteins | sample Rifsed10ft1_FD_184003 | JGI IMG/M metagenome (GOLD analysis project Ga0209108, IMG submission 184003) | Soil microbial communities from Rifle, Colorado, USA - sediment 10ft 1 (version 2) | ecosystem: Environmental > Terrestrial > Deep subsurface > Rock core/Sediment | place: Rifle, Colorado...
CGACCGAGTGCAACGCCTCGATGACGTCCTCGCGGGTGACCACCCGGCCAGTGTAGTCAGCCCAGGGCAATCAGCTGCAAGCCAGCCCAGTGCAGCCAGCCCAGCCCAGCGCAGCCAGCTGAGCGCAGCCACCTGTGCGTCGTCAGCCGCAGTAGGCCAGGAGCTCAGCCCGCCGGAATACCGACGAGCTGGTCCGCGCGACGCAGCACGAGGTCCATGACCTCGGCGAGCGCGTTCTCGAGCGAGTCGTTCACGACGATCGGGACGTCGTATCGGCGTGCGCGCTCGAGGAGGAATTCCTGGATCTCGCGGATCTGCGGAAGGGCGTCGAGGTACTTGTCGAGCGGCCGCAGCCCCTCGGTGGCGTGATCCCGCACCCAGAAGTGGCTGCGGTGCAGGTTCTCGTCCTCGATCGCCACCACGCACTGCACGACGAACGCGCCGGGCACCTCCCCGGCGACCATTCCGGGCACGAGGTGGACGCCCTCGAGGACCATCGACCACCGCTCGGTGGCAGCGCGCTCGAGCGCGGCGTTGGCACCGACGAGGACGTTCCTCGTCTGGTCCAGAAAGCCGAGGAGCGCGGCGTCACCTGACTCTTCCTCCTCGGCCCTCGTCAGAGCGAGCCTGGCCTCGAAGCTGGAGTAGTGCACCGAGGGCATGAACTCCTTCGAGAAGAAGGCGCGCATCGTCTGTCGGATGAAGTCCGTCGAGGTGACACGAGTGATCCCGAGCCGGTGTGCCGCCTCGGTCGCGATCGTCGACTTCCCCGTCCCGGTCGTGCCGCCGATCAGCAGGAGGAGCGGCAAGTCGAGCCGTTGGAGCACATCGAGGCGCCGCAGTCGCCGAACAGTCCGAGACGCCTCCTCTTCGCCGATCACGTCCGCCGCGAGCTCGCCGAGCCGGTCGAGATCGAGTGCAGTCGCTGCACGCTCCGTCAGGTCCCGTTCGGCACGCCGGGCGATGAGGTGGGCGCTGACGGGATCCAAGCCGGTCACGATCAGCGCGCGCGCCATCAGACCCTTCGAGAACGGGATCTCCTGCCCGAGAGGAAGCGGAGTCAGGTGCCTGCGCTCGCTCATACCGTGATTCCTGCCATTTCCAGCAGCATCTCGTCAAGTTTGTGCGCTTCTGCGACAGGAGTCACGTCGTTTGCAGCGAGCACGATCTCGGCACCCCGCCCCACAGCGTGCTCGGCGACGACGTCGATCGCCGCCGCCTTGAGCTCGACGACGTACACGTCCGCCTCCACGTGCTCGAGCTCTGCGCGCAGGGCCTCTCGATCCGCGAGATTCCCGGACACGTAGACGACATCGGCACCGTGCTCGGTGCGGAGATATGACCCGAGCAAGGGGTGTGCCGAGGTGGGTGCGGTCGAGAAGTACGCGACCGCCCGGCCACGCACGTCGGAGGCCGGGCGCGGGCGCAGAACAGTCGGCACGACCTCCACTCCCGGGCGCACGACCCGCTCCACGGCGTCTCGCACACGCTCCCACTCGGAGCTTCGCTCAGCCATGGTGAGGATAACGAGGTCCGCGAGGAGCAGCCGGTACTCGTTCAGGTACCCCGCGGCGACCGCAGGATCCTGGTGCCCCCCGACGACGACGATCCTGCGCTGCGTCGCGACCGGAGGCAGGGCCGCGCCGCTTCCGTCGAAGATCACGAGGTCCCGCTCCAGCGCTGCGGCGATGCGAGCGCCCGCCTCGACGTTCGAGGCGAAGACCGCTCCGGCGAGCCCTCCTCCGCACCGGCGGCAGCCGACGGTCTCGACGCCGGCGAGCGCGGCGGTCTCGAGGTGATCCGACGCTGCGTGACGGCCGCTGCGCGAGAGCTCGATGAGCGCCTCGATCGTCGGGGCGACACTGATCCGCTCGGGCTCGGCCGGCCCCCCGCGCCCCATCGCGACGACAACCACGGAGAGGCGCGACGAGACGAGGCGTGCGAGATGCCCCGTGACTGCCGTCTTCCCGACTCGCTTCCCGGTTCCCACGACGGCGATCGACGGGGACGGAAACGGCTCGAGCGCGGGAGGATCGAATCGGAAGTCGGCGCCGACGTATGGAAGTCCGTGCGCGAGGACGCCGCTCGCGAGTTGGAACCGCTCCACCGGCCCGAGCACGGGCTCGTCGGACAGGTCGACGACGAGGTCCGGGCGGAAGCGGTCGATCGCCTCGGGCACGCCGGCCGCCAGCGGAACGCCGTAGTCCTCGTCGCCGCGGAGCTTCTCACGCCCGCCCACGAGCACCGCTGCGACGACGTCGTAGGGAAGAGCGGCGATGGCGTCGCGGACGACGGGCGCATAGTGCTCGCCGTCGACGATCGCGAGCGCTCTCAGGACTGGTTCCGGAATGATCACCCGTCGCTCATTCTGGAGCGAGTCCTCAAGTTCGGGCCGTTACCTCGTCCTCGATGGCGCCTGTGAACTTCGCGTACTCGAGCGTGTCGAGTGAGAACTGAACGAGCTTCACCTGGCCGTGGAACGGATGGCGGCGCCAGATCTCCACCTTGCGATCGGCGATCTCGATGACGTTGTAACAGGGCCTCGTCTTGCCCCGGAGCCGCAGGGAGGAGACGGTTCCGGCGTTCACGACGAACAGGTCCTCGAGCCGCCACACGTACGGCACGTGCTTGTGCCCCGAGAGCACGAGCCGCACGCCGGCCCGCTGAAGGCACTCGATCGCATCGCCCGCGTCGTAGACGACGTTCCGCTCGCGGCCGGTGCCCGGCACAGGCAGGAGGTGGTGGTGGAGCACGAAGATCCTGAGGTCCGCGGGCTCCTGCGCGAACTGCTCCTCGATCCAGCGGTAGCGACCCCGCCCGATCTGGCCGTGATCGAGATCCGGCTCGCTCGAGTCGACGGCGACGATCGCGATGCCGCTCTTGAAGAGCACCGAGTTCCGCTCCCCGAACATCTCCTCGAAGTGGACGTAGCCGACGTTCCGGGAGTCATGGTTTCCGGGGACGACCACGAGCGAGTCGCACTCGATCCGGTCGAGGTACTCCCGCGCGGTCAGGTACTCGTGCCGAAACCCGAACGTCGTCAGGTCGCCGCTGCACACCACTATGTCCGGCTCGAGCTCGTTGACCTCGCCGATCGCCCGCTCGAGCAGGCTGGCCTCGAAGTAGGGACCACCGCAATGCAGATCGGAGATCTGAGCGATGCGAACGACGCCCGCCGTAGTCGACATGACGAGAGTCTACGAGAGCGCGGACGGCCCGCAGAGGGGCCGCGGGCGACGTCCGAGGTGGTTGGTACCCTGGCGCAGGTGCGGGTGGATAGCACCGCTTTCCAGGCGTTTTGCGGCATGGAGCCGCCGCGATTCGCAAACGACATCGAGCTCGAGTGCGCGAAAATCCTCGACTACTACGGGGTTCCCTGGGATTACGAGCCCCAGACCTTCGTGCTCGACCGCGACGCCGAGGGCCGTGTGGTGAGCGCGTTCACGCCGGACTTCTACCTCCCCGAGCAGGATCTGTTCATCGAGGTGACCGTCATGAAGCAGTCGCTCGTCACCCGCAAGAACCGGAAGCTGCGTGAGGTTCGCAGGCTCTACCCGAACGTACGGGTCAAGCTTTTCTACCGACGCGACATCGAGCGCCTCGCGCAGCGGTACCGGCTGCGCTTGGCCTCATAGGGGCTGGGCCTCATAGAGGCCGGGCCTCGTGAGTCGGCGCCTCGCGCCGCCCGCCACCCGCTGACGTCCCAACTGGCGCCCTCCGAGCACGGCGTCGTGGGTGCCGTCTACCTGACGAGAGCGCAGATCGCCGCACGCGTCAGAGAGCTCGGCGCCGAGATCGCCGCGGACTACGAAGGTCTCGACCCGCTCCTCGTCGCGCCACTCAAGTCGAGCGTCGTCTTCCTCGCCGACCTCACGCGGGCGCTTCCGGTGCCCCATACGATCGACGTCGTCGAGCTCGCCCCGTACACGGGAGGAGGCAACACGAACGGCGGCGGCGTGCGCCTGCTGAAGGACGTCGACGTTCCGCTCGAGGGACGACACGTGCTGCTCGTCGAGGACGTCGTCGACACCGGCTTGACGCTGCACTTCCTATGCAAGACGTTCGCGCTCCGCGACCCGGCGAGCCTGGCCGCCGTGACGCTGCTCGACCGGCCGCACCGGCGCCTCGTCGAGGAGCTTCCGCTGCGCTACGCCGGTTTCAGCGTCCCCGACGAGCTCTTCGCCGGGTACGGCCTGGGGCTCGACGAGCGCTGGCGCGCGCTTCCGGACCTGCACGTCGTCTCCGCAGTCGAGCTCGGCGCCACCAGCAGCGCAGCCTGACGCAGGTTCCGTGCTGCCACGGGTGTCTGGCGTTGTGCGTGCCTCGTGGCCTTCCAGGGCCGAAGGGCGATTCATTCGCCCGTAGGCCAGCTGCGGTGATGCGTGTCGCGGCAGGAAGGAGGGGCACGCGGGGGAACCATGTGGTTCCCCCGCGCTCAGAGGTAGAGGAGCGGGTCGACGGCGACGCCGTTGACGCGCACCTCGAAGTGCAGGTGCGGCCCCGAGGAGTTCCCTGTCGACCCGACGAGTGCGATCGCCTCGCCCTGTGACACCTGCTGCCCCACGGCGACGAGGATGGCCGAGGCGTGGGCGTACGCCGTCGCCAGGCCGTTCCCGTGGTCGACCACGGTGAGATTGCCGTATCCGCCGAGCCAGCCCGCATGGATGACCGTCCCGGCCGCGGCGGCCCAGATCGGCGTCCCTGAGGACGCGGCGATGTCGATTCCCTCGTGCATCCGGCCCCAACGCATGCCGAAGCCGCTCACGACGACCCCGTTCACGGGCCAGATGAACCCGGCCGCCGACGGAGCGCCGCTGCCGGTCGAGCCTGCGCCGGCCTGTGCGTCCCGAATGGCCGCGGCGAGCGCAGCGCTCTGCGCGGCGAGCGCCTCGACCTCCGCGAGGTACTCCTCTCGCGTCTCGCGGGTGTCCGCCAGCGCGGTCTCTTTCAAGTGCTCCGCGGCTGCAAGCGTGTCGCGATCGGCGGCCAGCCGGTCGCGCACGACTCGGGCCTCCGAGGTCCTCGCGGAGATCACCGCAACCGTGGCCGCCGTGAGGCTTCGGGTGTGCGCCGTCGCCCGCCGCTCCTCCGCAGCCCGCAGCTTCGCAGCCTCGACCTCGCGCGCGATCCGCTGGTCCTGCTTGCCGATTCTCGACAGGTACTCGTAGTTGTCGACGAGATCCGAGAAGCTCGACGCGGAGACGATGAAGGACAGCGCGTCCGGCTGCTCGTTGATGTACGCGGCTCGCACGCGTTGCTCGAGCACGTCCACCGCGCGCGCGTACTCGCGCTGCAGCCGGACGAGCCTGCGGGTCTGGACGCGGAGGAGCTCGGTCAGCTCCTCGAGGCGCTCGCGCTCGCTCGCCAGCTCGGCCTCGAGCACGTCCAGGCTCCCCTGCGCCTCGTCCACGGCCGACTGAGCCTCGCGGAGCTCCGAGACGACCTCCGTGAGCTGCGACGTGAGCACACCCTCGCGACCCTTCGCGGCCGCGATCTCCTGCTCGAGCTCAGCGATCCGCGCGTCGACCTGCGCCTTGTCGGACCCGGGATCCTGCCCGGCCGCAGGGGCCGCGAGTGCGAGCGCCAATGCGAAGACGGAGACGAGCAGAGCGCGCCGTCCCATAGCGGTCAGGTTCGCTCCCCGGTCGGACGTCCCTCCCCGTCGAGGGCACGGAGGGCGGTCGCCGCCTCGCGTCGCAGCGGGCCGACCAGCGCTCTGTAGTCCTCGTCGGAGATCGTTCCAGTCCTGTGGTCGAACTCGAGCTCCTTGAGCGCGGCGAGAGAACGGTCTCGCGCCTCGAGGAGCTCGAGGCGGCGCCGCTCGTCCTCGTCGAGCTCGTGCAGGCTATCGGACTCCGGCTCGGGCTCCCGGATGAACGGGAGCGCGACCGCGACCACACAGGCGACCGCGAGGATCGCCGCGAGAACGAGCGCCACGGAGCTCAACGCGTCGCGGGCAGGCCGATCTCGCGCGTGCGCTCGACGAGCCGGCGCTGCTCGCGGGCATCGGGCCAGAGCGCGATCAGAGAGCCCATGACGAAGACGAGCCCGGCGATCCAGATGAGGTTCACGAGCGGCTTCACGAAGACACGGAAGTACACCGTCCCGTCCGGGTCGATCTGCTCCGTGATGACGAACAGGTCCTCGCCCGTCAGCGGGTCGCTCCGGATCCCCACCTCGTTGGAGAGCTGCTGCTCGACGGTGTACGCGTTCTTGCCCGCCTCGAGCGTGCCCAGGTCACGGTCGCCGCGACTGACGGCAAGCTGCGCGCGGATCTCCGTGGCGTTGGACGTCTGGCGCTCGTCGAGCGCCTCGTAACGGAGGTTGTAGTCACCGACCGCCATCGACTGTCCGGGCCGGAGCTTCGCGTCGGCCGCCTTGTCGAACGCGCTCGAGCCGGCGATCCCGACCGCGAGGAGGACGATCGACGCGTGCACGACGTAGCCGCCGTAGCGGCGGCGGTTCCGTCCGAGGAGCGAGAAGAACGCGTTGGGCCAGCTCGAGGCGCCGAGCGCCTTGCGGGCGCGGGTCCCGCGTGCGAACTCCATGACGATGGTCGCTGCGACGAACGCCGAGAAGGTGTACGCGACGAGCCCTGGAACGGAGCTTCCCGCGCCGAGGACGAGGAGTGCCGCCCCGGTGGCAAGCGCGGCGAGCACGGGCCAGCGGAAGGTCGTCACGAGACTTGCAAACGATGCCCGACGCCAGGCGATGAGCGGCCCGATCCCCATCAGCAGCAGCAGCGGCAACCCGAAGATCCGCAGGAAGAAGTCGTAGTAGGCACGGCCGAGCACCACGGCCTCGCCGCGGACCGCCTCGGAGATCAGCGGATAGACGACGCCCCACAGGATCGTCAGGCAGAGCGCCAGGAGGAGCAGGTTGTTGTAGAGGAACGCCGCTTCACGAGAGACGGGCGACTCGAGCCTCGTCTGAGAACGGAGCAGTGGAAGCCGCCAGAACACGACAGCGAGCGAGATTGCGACGGTCAGCGCGATGAAGGCCAGGAACCAGGGGCCGATGGAGCTCTGCGTGAAGGAGTGGATCGAGTTGACGACCCCGGAGCGGGTCAGGAATGTCCCGAAGAGCGAGAGGGAGAACGCGAGGATGACGAGCAGGACGTTCCACACGCGGAGGATCCCTCGCTTCTCCTGCACCATCACCGAGTGGAGGAACGCGGTCGCAGCGAGCCACGGCATCAGGGCTGCGTTCTCCACCGGATCCCACGCGTAGTACCCGCCCCAGCCGACCTCGACGTAGGCCCAGTGCGCCCCGAGGAGCTGCCCGATCCCGAGCGCCGTCCAGGCGAAGAGCGTCCACCGCCGCGTCGCCACGAGCCAGCGCTCGTCCGGGCGGCCGGCGAGCAGGGCGCCGAGGCAGAAGGCAAACGGCACGGTCAGGCCGACGTAGCCGAGGTAGAGCAGCGGGGGGTGAGCGAGCATGTACGGGTTCTGGAGGCTCGGCGTCATGCCGGCGCCGTCGGCGGGCGCCGCCTGCATTACGAAGGGGCTGGCAACCGCGACGAGGAGGAACGCGAAGAAGACGGCGACCGCCGCGAAGACGGGAACGACCCAGACGATGAGGTCGCGAGCCCAGCCTCGATTCAACCGAACGGCGGCGGCCCCGAAGCCCGTGAGCACGAGCAGCCAGAGGAGGAGCGATCCCTCCTGGCCTCCCCAGAAGGCCGAGATCGTGTACGCGGTGGGAAGGTCCTCGCTCGTGGTCCGTGCCACGTACGTGAAGGAGAAGTCGTGGCGTAGGAGCGCGCCGAGGAGAACAGCGGACGCCACGAGCGTCGAGAAGAACGCGGCGACGAGGGCGTTCTGCGCCGAGAGCGCGAGCCGCCTGCGGCCGAGGTGGGCGCCGGCAGCGCCCGCCACGAGCGCGTACATCACCAGGCCCAGGGTGACGAGGAGCGCGGCGCGACCGAGCTCAGCCATGGAGTCGCCTCAGGCGAGGCCCGTCAAGCGGGGCCGCCGTCTTGCTTGGGCGCGTACTTCGAGGGGCACTTCGTGATCATCGATCCCGGCTCCGCGACGAACACGCCGTTTCGAAGCCGCCCGTCGATCACGATGTGACGTCCCACCTTGAAGAGATCCGGCACGGATCCCGCGTACAGCACGTTGACCCGGGTGCGGTGTTTGCCGCCGATGTCACGCAGCGCGAAGCGCAGCCCTCCCGCGTGTGAGTCGCCGCGGACCGGGCCGACGACGAGGCCTGCGAGCTGCACCTTCTCCGTCCGGGTGCCGAGCTCGCTCGGAGCTATCGAAGGGTTGCCTCCGCCGGCGATGGACGTGTAGAGGAGGAAGACGGCGAGCACCGCCGCGACCGAGAGCGCGATGACCAGACGGGCCGGGCTGGCCTTCCGTGCCACGAAGAAGAGTGTACCCCCGGGTCCAATAGGAGACTGCGGAGCGCGACTCGCTGAAGAGAGCCTTACGCCGCGTCCCGGCCCAGCGTAGAGCGGGGGGTAGAGCCGGGGGACGGCTCCGACACCGAGTGGAGATGCCCAACTCGGGGATGTCCAGCTCGGAGACGTCCAGCGGCCGGGCGCTCCGGTATCCGATATCCGTGCTCGACGCAGAGCGCTCCCGGAGACTCCTCCACGAGCGCGTCGCAGTAACCCTTTCCGTACGCGGCGCGAATGAACGCGGCGACGACCTCGATGTTCCAGTCGGTCACGTCGACCGCCTCGCGCCAGAGGTCCGCAAGCCGGACGTCGATGTCGAGCTCAAGCAGATCGATGCGGGTGGGCACTCGGGACACGCCTCGAGCGTACGCAGACGATCGGACGGACTTTCGAGCGGGTCCGGGGTCAGGCCTCCTCGCTGCGCACCGTGAACGCGAGGCTCCAGTCCTGGCGCGCCTCGCCGTCGATCGTCAGCCGCCACTCGTAGCGTCCCGGCTCCAGCGGGAGCGGCGTCGAGTTCATGGCCAGCGGGAAGTCGAGCGGCGTGCCGGGCTTGAGCCCGGGCGGGCGACCGACCTCGAAATCGCCCCCGAAGGCGACCGCCTGCTCCTCCTCCTCCTCCGGCGAATCGAGGACGACGGGGCCGCCGTCGGCATCGAGAAGCTCGACCCGGAACGAGTGAGGCGTATTCGCCTGGTCCCAGGGCACCTGGATGAGCAGCCCGATCCCGAACGGCGCGGGCTCGGGGCCGGTCTGCGACCAGCCGCCACCCACGATCGTGAGCTTGCCGTCGGAGACGACCGCGTAGTCCGCCAAGAGCATCGTCGCCCTCACGCCGGGAGCCAATCACATGGGGGCACTACGATGGCGTGATGGCCGGCCGGATCCGCCTGGGGCCCGCGCGGATGCCCTCACGGGAGTCGCCCGAGGACGCGATCGACCTCCTCCTCGAGCGCGGTTACGACGCCTGCGAGATCGACTTCGAGAGCGGATTCTGGATGGACTATGACTTCGCGGAGCGGCTCGGCGAGCTGGCGCACGAGAACGAGGTCGCGCTCTCGGTGCACGCTCCGCTGTTCGGCTTCATGGGACACGTGGAGCCGAGCGGCCGCAAGTGGAGCTCGGCGGTGGGAGCGCTCGACCGCAGCGCCGGCATCGCCGCCCGGAGCGGGGCCGAGGTCGTCGTGTTCCACCCCGGCTTCCTGCTCGAGCGGACGCGCGAGGCGGCGCTCGATGCGGTCGTCGAGCAACTCGGAACGCTGCGGGAGCGCCTGGAGAGCAAGGAGCGCGCCGTGCCCTTCGGCGTCGAGGTGATGGGGCGAGTTCGCGACCTCGGCTCGCTCGACGACGTGCTCGAGATCTCCCGGCGCACCGGCTGGGTGCGGCCCGTTCTCGACTTCGCGCACATGCACGCGACGAGTGACGGAGGCTTCACGAGTGTCGAGCCGTTCGCCGTCGCGCTCGAAGCGGTCGACGCGCTGCTCGCGCCGAGCACGCCGTTCCACATCCACTTCTCCGACATCGCCTTCGCAAACCGCAACGAGACGAAGCACCTCCCGTACGGGGAAGGAACGCTCCGCGCCGAGCCTCTGCGGGAGGCGCTCGAGCACTTCGAGCGGCCCGCGACGATCATCTCCGAGTCGCCCGACGAGCGCTCGAGTCAGGCGATCCGCTCGGTGCTCGTCAGCGGCGCGAACTCCGCAAAGCGGCCTGCATAGGCAGCTGCCTCGTCGGTGCGCCCACGGTCCCGCAGGAAGCGTGTGAACCGCTCGAGCGGCTCGATCTCCAGCACCTTGAAGTCGGTCTCCTCGGCGAGTGCGAGCGCAGACCGGAAGTGCTCCTCCGCCTCCCTATCGCGCCCCTGAGCCGCCCGCACGGCCGCGAGAGCAGTCGTCGCCGCGACGACGCAGTGCGGATCGCTCGGAGAGGCGTTCAACCGAGCGTCGCCCGCAAGCCGCTCGGCCTCGTCGATCTTCCCGAGATCGGCGAGCGTTGCTGCGAGCTCAGCCTGGAGGTCGGGGAGAAAGCCTCGGTCACCCCGAGTGGTGGTGATACGAAGAGCCTCGCGAAGCAGCTTCTCCGCACGCTTGTGGTCACCCTTGAGCCGGGCGAGCCAAGCGAGCTTCGCGAGCGCCGTGGACACAGCAGGCTCGACCCCGAGCTCCGCCGAGGTTGCGCGTACCTCCTCGAAAAGGGTCTCGGCGGCGTCCAGCTCACCCTTGACGGTCAGGAAGATGCCGTAGGAGAGCTTCGTGCCGACCTTCGCCCGCACGCTGCCGCTCTCGCCGGCCAGCTCGAGCGCACGCGTGAGGAGAAGCTCCGCCTCGTCGAGCTCGAGCCGCCAGATGTGCGTCTGGGCGAGCGCCTGCGCCGCGATCGTCTGCAGGTCCTTGCGTCCTGCGTCAAGGGCGATCACGTACGCGCGCTCCATATACCTCACGAGATCCTCCACCTCCGCCTGCCACCCCGCCGCGGTTGCACGAACGGTGAGCGCGTCGAAGTGGGCCACCGGATCGTCTTCACCCTCGAGTAGCTCGAGCGCCTCGTCCACCAGCGTCTTGGCCTGGTAGGGATTGGCCTCGCGCTTGAGTGCGGCCTCGCCCAGCGCGGTCAGCGCGAGCGCCTCGATGACCTTCTCGCTGTGCTCGCGCGCCTGGTCTCGGACCTTGGGCATCTCGACCTGCACTGCTGCCCAATCCTGGAGTCTCCAGGCGGCCCGTGCAGCGACGTAGCGGGCGCCGAGCGTCGGGCGAAGCTCGAGCGCGCGCAGGCCGAGTCTGCGTGCCGTCGCGTAGGACTCGCGCGCGACTGCGCGCTTCGCGGCCTTGACGAGGGCCCCGGCGGTCTCCTGCGCCAGCTCCTCGGGCGGAGCACCCTCGAGCTCCGTGAGCAGCTCGACGGATTGATCGAGGTGGTACGCGCGGATCTCGAGCAGCTCCTCTCCGGTGCGGTCGTGGAGCCACTCGGCGAAACGAGCATGGTGGTGGGCGCGAGCGAGCTTTGCCAGCCCCGAATAGGCGACCTCGCGTATGAGCAGGTGCTTGAACCGGTAGGCCGTCTCACCCGAGATCGAGGAGCGCGGCTCGCGGAGCAGGAACTCGCGGAGGAGCAGGTCGTCGACCAGTCCGTCGATGCCGTCGAGATCCGGAGACAGATGCTCGATCGCGCCTGCCCAGAACACCCTCCCGATCACGGAAGCGCGCTGGAGCAGCGTCTTCGCGCTCGCCGAGAGATGGTCGATGCGTGCGGCGATGAGCGCCTGGAGGGTGTCCGGGATCCTCTGTGCGGCGACCCGGCCCTCGCTCTCGACGAACATGCGGATCGTCTCCTCGACGAACAGCGGATTCCCCTCGGCCCGCTCGACGACTTCCCGCGGCAGCTCGGGCGGCGCCTCGCCGGTCGCACCCGCCAGCTGGCCGAGCAGCTTCTCGACCAAGAGCTCGCTCTCCTCCTCGGACAGCGGCTCGAGCTCGATGGCGGTCGAGCGCACCCGCCCTCCACCCCAGCCGGACCGGTTGTCGAGGAGCTCGGGCCGAGCGAGGCAGACGATGAGGAGGGGCGCGCGAACCCAGTCGGCGAGATGCTCGATCAGGTCGAGCAGCGGCTCCTCCGCCCAGTGGATGTCCTCGAAGACCAGGACGAGCGGTTGGACGTCCGCGAGCGTCTCCATGATCTCGCGGGCGGCCCACGCGATCTCCTGGGAGCTGCGGTCTCCGTCGAGCGCCTCGAGCAAGCCGGCGGCGAGACCGAGCACGTCCGCCACGGCCTCTTCTTCGCAGCAGGCGCGGAGCTTCTCGAACGCCTCCTCGAGGGGATCGTCGTCGGAGATCCCGGCCGCCGCCTTGATCATCTCGGCGAGCGGCCAGTAGGTCACGCCCTCGCCGTAGGGGAGGCAGCGGCCCGTGAGGATGCTCGCGCGCTCGACGCCGTCGGCAAACTCGTGAGCGAGCCTGCTCTTGCCCACGCCCGGCTCCCCGTAGACGGTGAAGAGGTGCGCGCGCCCGTCGCGGATCGTCCGGGCAAACGTGTTCTCCAGCAGCTCGAGCTCGGTGTCGCGACCGACGAGCGGTGCACGCGGGCCCGTCGAACGAGCCCGGCCGTCCACGGCGTCCAGGACCCGCCATGCGCGCAGCGGCCCCTGAAGCCCGCGAAGCTCGAGCGGTCCTGCGTCCTCGACCACGAGGCTCGCGAACGCCAGCCGGTGTGCCGTCGGCCCGATGAGGATCTCGCCGGGAGCGGCGGCCTGCTGGAGGCGCGCTGCCATGTTCACCGCTTCCCCCGTGGCGAACGACGAGTCGGTGGACCCGTCGACGACGAGCTCGCCGGCCTCGATCCCGATGCGGGCCTGGAGCCCGAGCTCGTGCACCGCGGTCCGCATGGCGAGCGCGGCCCGCGCGGCACGCTCGGCGTCGTCTTCGTGCGCCTGCGGGATGCCGAAAGCGGCGAGCACCGCGTCGCCCGCGAACTTCTCGACGATGCCCCCGTGGAGGGTCACGCAGTGCGAGACCGTGTCGAAGAACTCGGTCACGCGCCTGCGCACGACCTCCGGGTCGGTCCCCGTGACGATGCCCGTCGAGTTGACGATGTCGATGAACAGGACCGTGGCAAGCTTGCGCTCCATGCCTGAAGTGTAGAAACGACGCCAGCCGCCGCTTCCATCCCTCGGCGTACCCCCTCGGCGTCGTTACCAGCCGGCCGCTTGGGCAGCGAGCAGCTGCGGCCATGGATTGCGCCGCTCGTCCCGCCGAATCGTGCGGAGAACCACGCCTGCTTCGAGGTCGGCCACCTCGAGCTTGCCCTCTCCCATCCAGACGTAACCGACGGCTCCCGCGGGGTCGATCCATCGATACTCACCCGCGTGGAGCCGCCACCACATGCGGCCGTCGAGGCCGAAGGCCAGTAGCCCAGGGCCAATGCTGCGCTGTGCCTGCGGATCCCAGCGCCCGCCCTGGGCGATGACGATGCCAGGAGCGACGGCGAAATCGCTCGCCTCGCTGTTCAGCACGCGTGCGCTCCACGAGCGCGTGTCGACCAGGCTCAGGCCGACCGGTGTCCCGACCGAAGCACGTTGGCCCTCTGCATCGGCCACCATCGAGTTGTCCATCCCCGACACCGCGATCATCCCACCTCCGAACCAGAGCGCATGCCGGTACGGCCCCACGACGGACTTCGCCTCGGCCGCCGGCGTCAGCCAGCGCAGGAGGCGCTGCACCAGCGATGGCCGCTCGAGTGCGTGGTAGGAGACAGCAAGCGTTCGGAGGTCGACCTCGGCGATCGCGCCCGAAGCGGGAACGAGGAACGCACTTCGTCCCTCTGGATCGACGGCGAAGCCTGGTGAAACCACTCGCTGGCTGTGCTCCGTGCTCGGCTCTTCGACGACGCTGCCTTCCAGGACTCGCGCAACGGTGACCTCGCGCACGACTCCCTCGGCATCGACGACGGCGAGTCGGGCAGCGGCGATCTCGCCCTCGTTTGTCAGCAGGAGGACGAGCTCGTCGCGAGTCCGGCCGAGCGCAGCAGCCGTTCCTGACGGCAACGGCTCGCGCTGCACCACCCGGCGCTCACCGGGGTTGACTACGAGGACCTCCGATCCCTCCTCGGTGTTCACGACGACGAGAAGGCGATCCGCGCGGAGCCAGGTGAGCGAACCCGCGCAGCCCGCAGTCGATGCCAGCTGCAGCTCGCCCACGACCCGCATCACCCGGGCGTTCACGAACCTGATCCCTGGCACCTCGGGTCCCGAGTCGGTGCCACAGCTCGCGCTCGCAAGCACCGCCCGGTCGCCCGAAAACGCCCAGCTCCCGAGGAAGCCGCCCAGCGGAGCCTTCCGGCCGGGGAGCATCCGAAGGGTGAGCGGATCGAACCACGCGAGCACACGGCGAGGCGAGCGATAGGAGATCCCCAGGATCGGCGGGAGCTTCTTAGCGGAGCGCACCTGGGTGGGCGGCGCGCTTTCCGAGCTCTGCGCAGGCGCAGCGCCCGTGAGTGCGGCTGCGGTCACGAGCAGGAGGAGCGAGCGCGCGAGCGTCCTGATCACCGATCTCCTACACCGGAGCGCCCAATGGGGTTCCCGCCATGCGTGGTGTACGAACGAGAGGACGGACGAGGTCCGCCGATAGCATCGATCCGTGCTCGATCCGAAGGTCTTCAAGGCGTACGACGTGCGCGGGCTGTATCCGTCCGAGCTCGACGAGGACGGCGCAGCTCGGATCGGACGCGCGTACGTGCAGCACTTCGAGCCCAAGGCGGTCGCTGTCGGGCGGGACATGCGGGTCTCCTCGCCGACCATGGCGGCCGCGCTGATCGAGGCTATCGCCGCCGCGGGCGCCGAGGTCGTGGACCTCGGGCTGGTCGGGACGGAGATGGTCTACTTCGCCGTCGACGACCTCTCGCTCGACGGTGGGATCTGCGTCACCGCCTCGCACAACCCCAAGGACTACACGGGCCTCAAGATCGTGCGGCGAGGGGCGCTCCCGGTCGGCGGAGACTCCGGGCTCGCCGAGATCCGAGAGCTCGCACTCTCGTACGAGGAACCGCGGGTCGCGGACGGCGCCGGACGCGTGCGCGAAGCGGACATCTGGCCCGGCTTCGCGCAGAAGGTCCTCTCTTTCGTGGACCCGAGCGCGATCCGGCCGCTCCGCGTCGTCGTCGACGCGGCGAACGGCATGGCCGGGGTGATGCTTCCGCCCGTGCTCGAGCAACTCCCACAGCTCGATGTCGTTCGCTGCAACTTCGAGCCAGACGGGACCTTCCCGAACCACGAGCCGAACCCCCTGCTGCCCGAGAATCGCGAGTTCGTCGTCCGGAGGACACGGGAGGCAGGCGCCGATCTCGGCGTCGCGTACGACGGCGACGCCGACCGTTGCTTCTTCGTCGACGACACCGGCGAGTTCGTGCCGGGCGACTTCGTCACCGCCTTGCTGGCTCGCTCCGTGCTCGAGCGCGAGCCCGGAGCCAAGGTGATCTACGACGTCCGGGCGAGCTGGGCCGTTCGGCGAGAGATCGAGGAGGCCGGCGGCGTGCCGCTCGTCAACCGGGTCGGCCACGCGTTCATCAAGCACCGAATGCGCAAGGAGGGCGCCGCCTTCGCCGGCGAGGTGTCTGCGCACTACTACTTCCGCGACTTCGCACAGGCCGATTCGGGCGTCGTGCCGTTCCTCCTGATGCTCGGGCTTCTCTCCCAGACGGGCCGAAAGCTCTCCGAGATCCTCGCTCCGTACCGCGAGCGCTACTTCCTGACCGGGGAGATCAACACGCCCGTCGCCGACGTCCCGCTCACGCTCCAGGAGCTGAAGGAGCGCTACTCGGCCGAGGGCGGCCGTATCTCGCATCTCGACGGCCTCTCGGTGGACTTCGACGACTGGCACTTCAACGTCCGCCCCTCGAACACGGAGCCGCTCCTGCGCCTCAATCTCGAGGCGCTCTCGCACGAGGTGATGCAGGCCAGGCGGGACGAAGTGCTCGGGATCATTCGAGGCTCGTGACCGACCCGCTCGAGCTCGGCCGGGTCACCGACCGCCGGCCGCCGTTCAAGTACTCGGCCCTCGCGCGAGTGTGGTTCTCGGACACGGACGCGCAGGGGATCGTCTACTACGGCAGGTACCTCCCCTACTTCGACCATGCCCGCACGGAATACCACCGGCACCTCCTGATCGCACCGTTCGCGCAGGGGGGCGGCGATCTCGTGATGCGCGCCCTCCACGTCGAGTACCACGCGCCGGCGCGCTTCGACGACCTCATCGAGGCGTTCGTGCGAATCAAGCGGATCGGGCGGACGAGCATGACCTACGAGTGCGCGGCCTACCGTCTCCCCGACGACGTGCTCATGGTGACGGCCGAGCTGACCGTGGTGCTCGTCGATCTCGAGGCGCGCAGGCCTCTGCCGATCCCGGATGCCGTACGGGAGACCGTGCGCACGTTCGAGGGAGACGACCTCGAGGGGTGAGCACGCGCGCGCTCGAGGCGCTCGACCGGATCCTCAACCGCGGCGGAGACCCCGACGACGTGCTCCGCGCCGCGGTGCAGGTGCTCGCGGACGAGCCCGGCATCGCGTGGGCCGGAATCGCGTTTCACGAGGGCGACGCTCTCGTCGTGGGGCCTCAGGCGGGCGAGCCCGACGCGGCCACACGCACACGCGTTCCCATCGTCTTCCAGGGATCGAACGTCGGGGAGCTCTGGGTCGACGGGGATGCGGAGCCGGCGTTCCTGGAGCGGGTCGCGCTGCTCGTCTCGGCTCACGTGCTGATCGGCTGGGACACGCGCGGCGAGCCCTGGGAGCCGTAGTACGGAACGATTGTCCGCGCGCGGGCGGGATGCGCCCGCGTCGATGTGAAAAGGTGCGCCAAGGCCGCGAAGCGGCCGTCTTCTAGGGATTTCGCGCGACCGGCGAGGTTGTGCCGTGCACTGCGACAAGGCGGCGAAGCCGCCGTCTTCAGGGATTTTCCGCGCGACCGGAATCCCCACTCGGGGATTCCGGTCTTGCGCAACGGGGGAGGGGGACGGCTCGA
>Ga0209108_10000918_pt1 | contig 16895 bp, 18 predicted proteins | sample Rifsed10ft1_FD_184003 | JGI IMG/M metagenome (GOLD analysis project Ga0209108, IMG submission 184003) | Soil microbial communities from Rifle, Colorado, USA - sediment 10ft 1 (version 2) | ecosystem: Environmental > Terrestrial > Deep subsurface > Rock core/Sediment | place: Rifle, Colorado...
CCGAGGGTGGGCGGGAATAATGCCTCACCGACCGCGGTCACCTGGGTGCCGAGTCCGGGGGCGGCCGCCTCCTCGGCAATTGCCACCTCCAGCGCCTCGTCGAATGGCGCCCCGGTCTTCTCCGATGCGAAGCTGGCCGCAGCGACAGGTGTCATGACCCTCGACACCGCGGCGCCGACCACCGACTGGATCTGAGGGCCAAATCCATCGGGCCGGGAGACGAAGCCGATCTCCACCCGCTCACCGGCTTCGGCAACTTCATCCAGGCCGCCGGGAATGAACAGGCCGGCCTGGGAGCTTCCCCGCTCCACCGACGAAGTCAGCTCTTCGGCGGTCTCGAATCGCCTGACATCGAGGGTGTCCTCCGATTCGACCTCTTCGGCGATGGCAACAGCCAGCTGATCATCATCCGCCATGTAGAGACCGATCACGGGATCGACATCACCACCGAACTGGGCGCCGATGAGGAGGATCAACGCCAGCGGGAAGATGAAGACGAAGAAGATGTTCGACCGCTCCCGCAACATCCGTCGCACGTTGGACCCGGCAATGGCGAAGACCTTCATGTGGCGATCCTCCGACGAAGCAGGGTCCAACCGATACTCCCCAGGATCAGAGAGAACGCGAGAAGGGCTCCGACTGCGGGCAAGGCAGCCGTCCACTCCGCACCACCCGAGATCTCGGCCAAGCCCTCCATGAACCACGCGTGCGGAGTGAGATAGGTGAGCTTGCTCAGGAGATCGTCACCCTGGCCGACCGGGAAGAAGGTCCCCCCGAGCATCCCCAGGATGACGGCGATGATGGCGCCGAGATTCCCCGCCCCCTCCGGAGTCTTGGCCACGCTGGCCACCAAACCCATGATGGACACTGCCGAGAAGACGCCGGCCACCGCGAGGAGGGCGACGCCCAGCGGCGGCCCCCAGGTGGCGCCCATCAGAAAACGGGTGGCCAGGATCAGAACGCCCAGAGAGATGACCCCGAGCCAGAACGAGAGCAGGGCCTTGGCGGTGATGACGCTGGTGCGGCGGATCGGAGCCGCCAGCAACCGGGCGAGTGTGCCGTCCCGTTGCTCCTCGAGGAGGCCGATGACCCCGAATTGGACGGTGAAGAACAGGAAGAAGACCGCCATTCCCGCCGCGAAATAGGTGGTGCCGTCGAGTTGACGGGTCTCGGTGGTGACGTCGGTGAGGGCATAGGAAGCCCCTCGCGCCGCCGCCTCCTGACCCCAAGTGGCCGATTCCGGGGGCGGGGGGCCATCCAGCAAGTGGAAGGAAGTGGCCACCGCGAGCTGCACCCCCGCCACCCCGGCGCCGTACTGCTCCGCGATCGAGGCCGCGATCTGGGTCGAGGTGGGGGCATCGACGTCGCCGATGATCCGGATGTCGAACTCCTCACCGGCCAGTGCCGCCGCCTCCATCCCGGTCTCGATCAGGTAGTAGGCGTCGATCTGGCCCTCCCCGATCGCTGCCTCGGCCTCATCGGCATCGTCGTAGTCGGTCAGAGCGAGAATCCCCTCGCTGTCGAGATCGCCGAGGATCTCTCGAAAGGACTGGGACACCTCTGTGTCGTCGAGATCGACCGCTCCGAAACGGAGGTCCAGCGAGGTCGCACCGAAGACCCCGCCGAAGACCAGTTTGAAGATGAAGGCGAGGACCAGGGGAGCGAAGATCCCGAGGATGAACGCGGAACGGTCTCTTATCCGGAGTTTCAGGTCCTTGGCCGCGATCCGGGTGGCTGGGCCCACGTCTAGTCCCGCAGCGCCTTGCCCGTGACATGGAGAAACACTGCCTCCAGGTTGGGCTCCACCACCTCGACCCCGGTGATCACCGCGCCGGCAGCGGCAAGCCGCCTCAAGAGCTCAGGCAGGAGCCTCGATGCCTCGTCGGCCAGCACCTCCAAACCCTGGTCCGAATGGCTTGCCTCGAACACCCCCGGGATCTCACGGGCCGCCTGCACTGCCCGGGAAAGGTCCCCGGTGGCGGTGATCGTGATCCGGTCCCGTCCCCCGACCATGGATACCAACTCACGTCGGGTTCCTTCGGCCTTGAACGTGCCCTCGTCGATGATCGCCACCCGATCGCAGAGGCGTTCGGCTTCCTCCATGTAGTGGGTGGTGTAGAGGACTGCCATCCCCTCGGCCGAAAGACTCTCCACCGACTCGAGGATCGAGTTGCGGGACTGGGGATCGACGCCCACCGTGGGCTCGTCGAGGATGAGGAGTTTGGGGCGATGGAGGAGCCCGATGCCGATGTTGAGACGTCGCTTCATCCCGCCGGAGAACTCCTTGGTGAGATCGTCCTTTCGATCGATGAGCCCGATCACCTCCAGGACTTCAGCGACCCGTTTCGACAGCTCGTCACCCCTCATCCCGTAGAGACGACCGAAGAAGGAGAGATTCTCGGTGGCGGTGAGATCGGGATATATGGCCAGATCCTGAGGAACCAGCCCAATGGCGGCCTTCCCGGCGACCGAGGCCGGAGAGATGGATATGCCGGCCACCACGACGTTGCCGGCGTCGGGCTCGAGAAGACCGGCGACTATTGAGATCGAGGTCGTCTTGCCCGCCCCATTCGGGCCCAGGAGACCGAATGTCTCCCCCTCCTCGATCGTGAAACCCACCCCACCGACCGCGGTGATATCTCCGAAGTTCTTCACCATCCCGCTTGCGGTAAGAACGGTCGCCAAGATCCCTGCCTGTTGTCGCTTAGGCGAGCACCCTACCGATGCCCAGCGAGACGGCGGTGGCCTGACCCGCCGTGGGCTCCGCACAACAGAACCAGCTCTCGGTGAGACGCGGGGTCGGTGGGCCCTGTTCGGCAAGGGGGCCAAGGTCGACACCAGTTTCGCGGCCAACAGCCGCACGCATCGCAGCCAGGGTCTCACCGGGGTCGGCGCCCCCATCGGATGCCTCGGCGGCCATCAGGTCGAGCTGTCGGTGCAGCCGCCCGGTTGTGGCGTGCTCGAACTCCCAGGCCCAGGTGAGAGCCGCCGGCTCATAGCCCAAGAGGAAAGGAGTCACCGCGGGGTGCTGCTCCAGGAGAGAGCCCTCCGGGATCAGGAGTTTGATGGCCAGTTGCACCGGGTCCGTGGCCGACCAGAGTCGGTGCACATCGATGAAGGCCACCATTCGGGCCATATCGTCAGGACGGGTCCAGGGAAGGAACGGCAGCCAGGTGGGTCGAATATGGATCCCAACCTCCCTGAGGGCCCGGACTGCCCGACCCATGTCGTCCACCGTGTGGTTCTTGTCGAGAATCTCGAGAGTCCTCGCATCGACGCTCTCGAAGGCGCTGACCACGAACAACACGCCGAGCTCTGACAGCTCCGCCCAGAGAGCCCGATGAGCCAGGATGTGCTCCACCTTGACCGTCACGTCGAAGGTCAACCCCGGAAAGGCAGCGTGGGCCGCCCGGAGGACCTCCCCGCTGTATCGGGGGGCATTCAGGAAATCGGGATCGGCGAAACTCACATGTTGGACGCCGGCGGCGACCAATTGCTCGATGTCATTGAGCACCGGCTCGAGGCCGACCACCCGGATCCTCCCGTCATAGACCACCGGGATGGGGCAATGACGGCAGCGATGCCGGCAGCCACGGGTTGCCTCGACCGCCCCAGCCAGCCGCGACTCACCCTCCCATTCGAGACGGGCATAGCCCTCGTGGGGCGGAAGGGTGCTGCGATCCGGTATTACGGGAACCGACCGGTCCAAGCGGACGACAACCCCTCGCCGCGGCTCGACACCCTCGGCAATCGCCCGGGCCCACCCCACGAGCTCGGAGAGGTACTCACCCGCGATCACCAGGTCGGCCACCCGGCCCACCGTCCATTCGCGCCCGACCGCGGCGTACAGACCGTAGAACGCGATCGGCATGCCGGGCCGGGCTTCGCGGATCCTCAGGGCCAGATCCGTCGCCAGCCGCATCGCGGTGTGCATCGGCACGGAAAAGGCGACGGCGTCCATGCCGTCCAGAAACCCTTCGTCCAATTGCTCAACCGACAGGTCCAGGGTGTGGACTTCGACCCCGGAGGTGGAGAGCTCGGCTGCCGGGAGCGCCAGGTGTAGTGGCTGATGGCCCAGTTCGTACGTGGAGACGAGGAGGAGGCGCACCGACAGGAGTCTAAGTGCAGGCGGTCGGTAGCCTCTTCTCCATGGGAGAGTACGTGAAAGCGGTGACCGGCCCTGTCCACATGGTCGACTTTGGTGGGAACGGGGAGTCGATCGTGCTGGTGCACGGTCTTGGCGGTTCCACGACCAATTGGATCGCCGTCGCCGACGGCCTCGCCAGACATGGGAGAGTGCTCGCCCTCGATCTTCCAGGTTTCGGCCTCTCCCCGCCAGGACGCGACTATCGCCTGGAGACCCATCGGGAAGCGATCGAGAACTTCATCGAGTTGGAGGGAGCGCCCGCCACTCTGATCGGCAACTCGACCGGCGGCCTTCTTTCCCAGATGGTGGCCGCGCATCGGCCCGACCTCGTCGACCGTCTGGTTCTGGTGGCCCCGGCCACCCCGCCGGTGCTCCCCGATCCCAGACTCGATTGGCCAACAGCGATCCGCCTCGCTCTTCAGGCAACTCCCGGATTTGGCACTGCCTACGGGCGCCGATTCATAAACAGCCACAGTGCCGAGGAGCTGGTGCGCCTCAGCCTGGAGATGATCACCCACCGAAAGGGCCGGGTGCCCCTGGATGTCATCGAAGCGTCGATCGACATGGCTCGGATCCGAAAAGACCTTCCGTGGTCAGCCGAAGCCACCGCCCGGACGGCCACCTCCATTGCCGCGTTCTACGCCAACCGGGCGAACTACATTCGCATGATCCGGTCGATCAAGGCCCCGACCCTGGTGGTGCAAGGCGTGTCCGATCACATCGTGTCACCTACCGCAGTCGAGCGGATCTGCAGTCTCCGACCGGATTGGAAGCTGGTGCAGATGTCGGATACCGGCCACACCCCACAGATGGACGCCCCGTTGCGGTTCCTGGCCGTACTCGAGCACTGGCTGAGCGAGCTCGGGGCCCGGCAGTCGGTGCCTGACCTCCTGGTTGGGAAAGTCCCGTCCTAACTAGGCTTCGTCAGATGTCAGGCGATCACGGATTGATCCTCGGAGAGGAATACATCCATCAGTTGCCGGATAGCGACCCGACCGAAACCCAGGAGTGGGTCGACTCGTTCGACGCCGTCGCCCGGGACCATGGCCCGGACCGCGCCCGTTTCTTGATGGCCAAGCTGCTGGAGCGCGCCCGTGAGACCAGCATCGGGATGCCGAGTGTGGTCACGACACCGTACATCAACACCATTTCGGTCGAGGACCAGCCCGACTTCCCAGGGGACGAGATCATCGAGCGCAGGATCCGCCGCTTCGTCCGCTGGAATGCTGCCGTCATGGTGGTGAAAGCGAACCATCGGGAGAAGGGCATCGGAGGGCATCTCTCCACCTTCGCCTCATCGGCCACCTTGTACGAGGTCGGGTTCAATCACTTCTTCAAGGGCAAGAACGCCCCCGGGGGTGGCGACCACGTCTACATGCAGGGCCACGCCGCGCCCGGGATCTATGCCAGGGCCTTTCTCGAAGGCCGCTTCGACGAGAAGCACCTGGACAATTTCCGATTCGAGATCGGGGGGGACGGGCTCTCCTCATACCCCCACCCCCGTTTGATGCCGGAGTTCTGGGAATACCCGACCGTGTCGATGGGATTGGGCCCGATCAACTCCATCTACCACGCCAGATTCAACAAGTACCTTCAGAACCGGGGACTCGACGACACGTCCCAGTCGCGGATCTGGTGCTTCATCGGCGACGGGGAGACCGACGAGCCCGAGACCCTGGGGGCGATCTCTCTGGCGACCCGGGAAGGATTGGACAACCTCACCTGGATCATCAACTGCAACCTGCAACGTCTCGACGGGCCGGTTCGCGGCAATAGCCAGATAATCACCGAGTTGGAGGCGGTGTTCCGCGGCGCCGGCTGGAACGTCATCAAGGTCATCTGGGGCTCGGGATGGGATCGCCTTCTGGCAAACGACAAAGAAGGCGCCCTGATCGGTGTGATGGGCGGCACCGTCGATGGTGAGTACCAGCGGTACAAGGCAGAAGACGGGGCATACGTCAGAGAGCATTTCTTCGGGAAGGACCCCCGAACCAAGGCCATGGTGGCCGACATGACCGACGACGAGATTTGGGCGTTGCGCCGCGGAGGTCTCGACTACCGCAAGGTCTATGCCGCCTACAAGGTGGCCACCGAGCTCGGCAACGGCAAGCCGACAGTGATCTTGGCGAAGACCATCAAGGGCTGGACCTTGGGACCGGACGTGGAGGGCCGCAACGCCACCCATCAGATCAAGGAATTGACCAACCAACAGCTGATGCAGCTGCGGGAGACACTCCATCTCGACAAGGAGATCCCGGCCGAATCGCTGGACGGAGACAGCGTGCCTCCCTATTTCCGCCCGGGCCCGGGGACACCTGAGTACGAGTACCTGCAACAAAGACGTCAAGAGCTGGGCGGGCTGCTTCCGATGCGGGTGTTGCGGGAATTCGAGCTGCAGCTTCCCGTCCCCGAGTCCTACGCCGAGATCCATGCCGGATCAGGCAAGATCGAGGCTTCGACGACTACGGCGTTCACCCGCCTCCTCCGCAACCTGTCCCGAGTCGAGGGCTTTGGCGAGCGGGTCGTGCCCATCGTCCCCGATGAGGCCCGGACCTTTGGCATGGACTCGCTGTTCCGTGAGCTGAAGATCTATGCCTCGCATGGCCAGCTCTATGAGTCGGTTGACGCCTCGATGCTCCTCACCTACGCCGAGGCCCAAGACGGTCAGATCCTCGAGGAGGGCATCACCGAAGCGGGCTCTGTCGCCTCCTGGATCGCCGCCGCCACCTCATATGCGACCCGTGGCCTGCCCATGATCCCGTTCTTCATCTTCTACTCGATGTTCGGTTTCCAGCGCGTCGGTGACCTGATCTGGTCGGCAGCCGACTCGAGAGCCCGTGGCTTTCTGCTCGGCGCCACGGCGGGAAGGACGACGCTTCAGGGTGAGGGGCTCCAACATCAGGATGGGCACAGCCTGATCCTCGCCTCGACGGTGCCGGTGTGCGACGCCTATGACCCCGCGTTCGCCTATGAGGTGGGGACCATCGTCGAGCACGGCCTCCAGCGGATGTACGGCGCCGGTGAGGACCGCTTCTACTACCTGACCCTCTACAACGAGAACTATGTCCAGCCTCCTCGCCCCGAAGGGGTGGCGGAGGGCGTCATCGAAGGCCTGTACCGGTGGCAGGAGGCGCCCGCCGCGGCGGGGCCGAAGACCGCGATCCTCTTCTCAGGGTCGGCCAACCTGGCGGCACGGGAGGCGGCCAGCGAGTTGGCCGAGCACTACGCCGTGGCTGCGGAGTTGTGGTCGGCGACCTCGTACAAGAAGCTGCGGGAGGAGGCCCTCGGAGTCGAGCGGTGGAATCGGCTTCATCCCGACCAACCACCTCGTGTTCCCCTGGTAGCCAGACGTCTCTCCGCCGTTGGCGGGCCGGTGATCGCAGTCACCGACTTCATGAAGCTGGTCCCCGATCAGATCGCCCGATGGGTGCCATCCCAATTCGTAACGCTGGGCACAGACGGGTTTGGTCGCTCCGACTCCAGGCAGGCCCTCCGCGAGTTCTTCGAGATCGACGCCGCCAGCATCGTCGCTGCCACTCTCTGGGCCCTGTCCAAGGACGGCCTGGTCCCCCGGACGGCAGTCCAGGATGCATTCACCCGTTATGGGATCGATCCGGAGACCCCGGACCCGGCGCATCGCCATTGAAACCGGCCGGACCGCTGCTGGTGCCGGAGCCGATCCGGAAGGCGATCCTGGCTCATGCCGAGAACAGCCTTCCCGACGAGTGCTGCGGGCTGATTGCCACTGAGGAGGGTGCGGTCCGCTTCGCCTACCCCCTCACCAACGCCAACCCGTCCCCGGCCACCTTCACCGTCGACCCTCTTGAGCACTTCGGAGCGATGCGACACGCCGAGAGCCAGGGTTGGGAGATCTCGGGGGTGTTCCACTCCCATCCCGATGGTGAGGCCACTCCCTCGCCGACCGACGTGGCGATGGCCTGGGATCCCGACTGGATCCATCTCATCGTGGGGCGTGGTGAGCTCGGCGCGTTTCGGATTCGGGGCGGCGAGATAGAACCGGTCGGGTTGTGGTGGGTGTCCAAGGGCCCACATGAACTCGCTCAGCCTCCTGAGTAACGTGGCCGTCGGAGTCCTAGGAGGTCGGAGTTGCCCCGCATCGAAGAGTCTGCCCTGCCCGGCGTTGGGATCAGATATGAGTTCAACACCGAGGACGGGCGTCGCATAGGGGTCGTTCATCACCGAACCGGCCGTCGCGAGCTGTTCATGTGTGAGCCGGATGACACCGACGCCGCGGTGGTGAACATGAGCCTGTCCGAGGAGGAGAGCCACGCCCTCTCCGAAGCGTTGGGCGGCTCGACCGTGGTCGCCAACCTGGCCAATCTCCAACAACAGGTCGAGGGTCTGGCCATCGACTGGCTCATGATCGACGAGCGATCGCCATACGCCAACCGCACCATAGGTGATGCCCGGATTCGCACCCGCTCCGGGGTCTCTGTGGTTGCCGTGCTCCGTGGCGCCCAGGCGTTTCCTGCTCCCGGTCCGGATTTCGCGATCCAGGCAGGTGACACCCTGGTCGTCGTGGGCACCCCCGAAGGTATCGAGCAGACCCAAGAGATCCTTCGCACCGGCTGACCGATGGACGAGAGTGCCCTCTTTCTAATAGAACTGGGCACTGTCGTACTCGCACTCGGGGTGATGGCCCGCCTCGCCGGCCGATTGGGGATCTCCCCGATCCCGCTCTATCTGATCGCCGGGCTCGCCCTGGGAGAGGGCGGTCTGATCCCGGTCATAACCTCAGAAGACTTCATCGAATTCGGCGCCGAGCTCGGTGTGATCTTCCTGCTCCTGATGTTGGGTCTCGAGTACTCGGCCAGGGAACTGGTGCAAGGCGTGAGGTCGGTTGCGGCAGCAGGTGTCGCCGACTTCGTTCTCAACTTCACACCGGGGTTTGCCACCGGTCTGATTCTCGACCTCGGGGTAGTGCCCTCGGTCTTCTTCGGTGGAGTCACCTACGTGTCATCGACGGGGATAGTGGCCAAGCTCCTGGGAGATCTCGGATGGTCGGGAAACAGAGAAACCCCGGTCGTGCTCTCGATCCTGGTGTTCGAGGACCTCGCCATGGCCCTGCTCCTCCCGGTGCTCGGCGTGCTCGCACTGGGGTCGACGCTGGCGTCGGCGGCGCTCACGGTGGGCCTCGCCGTTGCCGTCATCGTCGTGATCATCTCCCTGGTGGCTCGCAGCGGCGACCGCATCGGCTCTCTCGTATTCCACCACTCCGACGAGGTCAGCCTGCTCTCGTTGTTCGGCCTGACCCTCCTCGTAGGCGGGCTGGCCGAGGGGGTGAACATCTCGGCCGCCGTGGGAGCGTTTCTCGTCGGAATCGGGGTGTCGGGTGACTCTGTCGGTCGGGCCCGGTCCCTGTTGACTCCTCTCCGCGACCTGTTTGCCGCGGTCTTCTTCGTCTTCTTCGGCCTGCAAACCGACCCCGGGGACATACCCGACGTGGCGTTGGCCGCGATTGCGGTGGCGATCGTCACCGGTCTCAGCAAAGTAGCCGTGGGATGGTGGGCCGCTCGGAGGGTGGGGATCGGGCACCAGGGCCGACTCCGGACAGGGGCCCTTCTGGTGGCCAGGGGGGAGTTCTCCATAGTCATCGCCGGTCTCGCCGCATCCATGGCCGTAGGGCAGGAGTTGGCTGCCCTCTCCGCGACCTATGTCCTGATCATGGCGGTGTCAGGCCCGATTGCCGCCAAGCTGGCCGACGCCCGCCGGCCCCACGTCGTCCTCTCCTGACGGACCCCCGGAAACGCTCTCACGTGGGCAGGTGCTCGCCAATCTGACAGGCGATCAGATGGCCGCGAACCACCCCATCGCTCCCCGCTCGGCGAGCCAGTGCTGATGAGGATGAAACATGTATCGCCCGAGATGGGGCAAGGTGAACTCGATCATGGCCCGCTGTGCCTGGCCGAGGACGATGGTGTCGTCGCGGAACGTGGGCGTCATGCCCATACCGGCCGGATAAACATCGAAAGTCGCGGCATGCAGGTGGAACGAGGCGACAGGCTCATGCTCCACCATGTTGACCAGATAGGCGCGGACCGGCTCTCCCACCGGGACCTTGACCGGGTAGGAGTCGTAGAAACCGGCTACTCCGTTCCAGGCCACGACCCCGTTCCGTCCCAGCTCGTCGTCACTGAAGCCCGAAAGGACCAGGGCAACCTCGTGGGCCGGCGACCTTCCAGCGGCCGGGTCAACGATCATCATCCCGTATAGGCCGCGTCCGATGTGCCCGGCAAGCGGTGTGGTGTGACAGTGGTAGGGATGGAGCCCGGCAGGCCCGGCCTCGATCTCGTAAGTCGTCTCCCCACCCGGAGGCACCTGCTCCCACCCGTCCTGCTCGGGGCGATGCGCCCCGTGGAAGTGGAGGTTGTGCGGGTGGCCGGTACGGTTCTCGAAGCGAATGCGCAGAGTGTCGCCCTCGGTGGCGCGGATGATCGGCGCCGGCACCGTCCCGTTGTAGGTCCAGGCTTGAAACAGCACGCCGTCACCAACCTCGATCAACCTCTCCTCGACTGCAAGCTCCAATTCGCGGAGGGCTCCGGCTGGCCGACCGTCGGGGGGTGGGGGCATGGTGAGAGCATCGAGATCGCCTGGGCCCATCGAGGTGGGCGGCGAATGGAGGTGACCGTAGAGACCTGGGGCATCGTCCTCTCCAGTCATCGCGTGCTCGGTGGCCCGAGGGTCGTACTCCTCGGCCACCTCAGCGGCCTTCGCCTGGTGCTGGACGGTGTGGCCCAGGACCGAGCCCCCGAGAAAGACCGCTCCGCCCAGCCCGACCTTCTTCAGGAGCTCGCGACGGGACACACCTTCGGGCATAGGTCGACTCAGACGATGCCCCCCACGACCATGCCCAGACCAAGGAACAACGCATAGACCGCCATTCCTCCCGCCAGGAAGACCCAGCGTTGCCAGACCGGGATGCTGCTCCGACCGAGCAGGTAATAGGCGATCACCCCGACGAAGGGGACGATCAGGATCACCGCCATCCAGCCAATGACTTTGCCCCGCCCCAGATCCTCGCGACGCGTGAGATCCCAGATCGCGATCACCACCCAAGAGGTGTACAAGACCAGCGGGAGGATGTATGCGTAGAGACCGAAGAAGACCCCGGCGGCCGAGGCCAAGCTGACACCCATGATGTTGATTCCTCTCTCCTGTGTGACTTCCGAGCCCGGAGGCATCTCCGGGACCGCAATGCTGTCGAGGTCGGGCTCCGACCCGGCGAAGACGTTGACGGCTGGGACGACGGGGGCGTCGGCGCCCCCCGGCATGTTGGGTTGCGGCTGCGGGTCGGGCATAGCAGCTGGATCGAACTCGGGCCGAAGGTCAAGCCCGCTCTCGAAGAGACGCCCCAGCTGGGCCGTGCTCGAGCCGAATTCGAATAGGGCGGGAAGGCGAAGACCCTCACAGGGCTGCTTGAGCTCGAGGGCGGCCGGCAGCGTTGACGAGTACTCGTTGCCCTCGAAGCAGTTGCCGGACGCAGATGGCCCACCAAGGGTCAGGTCGGCGAGGCCGGAGCCCGCGACCACATTGCCCTCGACGTGATGGTCGTAGGACATGTACACGTTGGCGTCGATCATCGGCAGGACGATGATCCCGCTCTGGGGGTGATTGAACACCCGATTCCGCGACACGTATGAGTCGCCGCCCCCGGAGAGCATGATCCCGTTCCCTTGTGCCGCCCACTGCAGGGCTTTGGCGGGGGCGTCCTCGTTCCCGTTGTCGTGTACCAGGTTCCCCACGACATTGACCCCATGGAACGGTGGCAACAACTCACCATCGAGGGTGTTGGGTCCGATCCCGGAGAGGTTGTACCGAAACACTGATTTGACGATGTAGAGGTCTGACGAGGCGTTGGTTCCGGAAAAGCCCAGCCCGTTCCATTCCGAGATCGAGTCGGTGAGGGTCGATTGACATGGATCGCATTGCCCGATGTAGAAACCGGCATCGGGAGAGCCGAAGGCGTAGGAGAATTCCAAGAGCCCGTCGCTGGAGTCGAAGGCGTAGATCCCGTAGTCCTGGTTGTCGAGCGCGGTCAGGTAAGACCCTCGAAAACCGCGCACTCCGGTCCAGAAGACGCCGTTCCCGGTTGCGTTGCGAACAGTGAGATTCTCGATGGCGACACCATCGGCGAAGAACACCTCGATGCCGTTGGGTCGCTGCAACTCACCGTCGATGATCACCTCGTTGCGATCGATGCCTCTGATGATGAGCCCGGGTGTGGTGACCTGAACCTCCTCCCTATAGACCCCACGATCGATGAGGACCAGATCACCCGGTTCTGCGGCGTCGACTGCCGCCTGGATCGTCGGATAGCCCTGAGGGACGAGACGGGTCTCTCCGGTCCACTCCGATGGGGAATCAGTGGCAGGATCCCCGAGCGCAGCTGGTGACGCGTCGCCAACTGGAGGGCCGGCACAAGCAGCGAGGCCCAAGCCGACCAGCGCCCCCAGGAGCCACCACCGCGGTCTCACTCTTCGGGGACCTCCACGATGATGGTGCCTGCCATGCCATCACCTTCGGCATTGCCATGGAAGGTGCAGAAGAAGGGGTATTCCCCGGGTTGGTCGAAATCGATGACGGCCTCGTCGCCCTCGAATTGCTCCAGACTGCCGAGCACATCCTCGCTCGACCAGGAGCCATCGGCCGCAACCGCGTTGTGGGCGTTCCGCCCCGCTCCAACGAAGGTGACCGAGCCACCAGGTGGGATGTGGATCTCGTTGTACTCGTATCGGTTGTCGAACATCCGCACCGTCACATCCTGCTCCTCGATGACCGTCGTCGCGTCGCTTCCGCCACAGGCGACCAGGACGAGCGCGGCGAAGAGAGCCACGACCGAGCATCGACAGGTCACTCGTCGCCCTTGCGGAACAGGCGTTTGAACCAACTCCACAGCGAGGCGAAGAAGAGTGACATTCCTCGCACCTCACCGGCCCGTATCGAGTCCGCCTCCTCCTCGGTGCTGGCGGCGAGCTTCGCCTCGAGACAATCGACGAACTCTCCGATGAGGCGCTTCGACATCTCGTTGATCAGGCCGGTGCGCCCGAATTGGGCGGCCGGGCCGGAGAGACTTACGTCGGCGTCCACCATCACCTTGGAGCCGGTGCCCTCGGCGACGATGGTGTAGACCACCTTCATCTGGCCGCGGGAACCACCCTTCTTGTCGGTCCCCTTGCCTTCGATGGTGGCGGTCAGGGCCGCATGATCGGGGACGACGACGCAGTTGCCCTCGAATGCAGCCGCCATCGGGCCCATCTTCACCAAGAGGTTGCCTTCGTATGAGCCGTCTTCGCCCTGACCGGTGAGATTGGCTCCGGGAAGGCATTGGGCTACGTCAGGCACATCCTGGAAGAACTCCCAGACGACGTTGGTGGGGCGCGCCACCACGAATTCCTGCCTGATGTTCATGATCCTCCCGCGAGGTGGTCGAAGAAGCCCGCAAACGGTAGTGGATCGCCGACTGGCGCGTCACCGGTGCTCGGTGTCGCCGGACAACAGATCGAGGGCGTGTGGGATCACATCGAGCACCGCCTCGAGACCCTCGACTGCGCCTCTCGCCGAGCCGGGGACGTTGATCACCAGTGTGTGCCCGATCGAGCCTGCCTTGGCCCGCGACAGGCCTGCCATCGGAGTCGTCTCCAGGCCATGTGACCACATCATGTGGGTAAGGCCCGGCGCCTCCCGCTCGAGGACCCGGGCGGTGGCCTCCGGAGTCACGTCACGTGGGCCAAAGCCGGTGCCACCAGTGGTGACGATGAGACTGGCCTCGACCGCCGAATCCTGTATGGCCGAGACAATCGCTGCGATCTCGTCGGGTACGACTGCCCTCCGCACCTCGAAACCTGCCTGGGAGAGGATGACCTCGAGGGCCTGGCCCGACTTGTCCTCCCTGGTGCCGGAGCTGACACCGTCGCTGACGGTGATCACGTCCGCGATGCGCGCAGTCACCCCCACTTGGTTGGGTCGACCGACACCCCGCCCCGCAATACGAAGATCTCGAAGAGGAGCATGACGAACAGGGTGCCACCCATCCCCCAGGGCCACGTAGTGGTCTGCGGGTCTTCGGGGCCCTGGACGGTGGTGGTCCCGGGGGCCGCAGCCACCGTGGCCAGGAAGATGACGGCTGACAACGGCAAAGAAGGGATCACCCCGCTCCCGGCGTCGGGAGTGAAGAAGGGTATGGCGAGGAACACCGAGACCACCGCCGGCGCCAGGGCGATCCAGACTGCGAATGTGAACCGCTTGCGGCCGGTGGTTATCAACCGATGATGCGGCGTGAAGGCGAGAAACGCAGACGCCGCCGAGAGAACGATGAGGAGAAGCCCGACTCCTCCTCCGGCGGCGATGACCACATCCAGACCCGCCGGAGCCTCGAGAGTTGCATAAGCCTTCGCCAGTTGGCCACCTGTGTCGAAGGGGAGAAGGACCGCTTGTCCGAAGGCTTGACGGAGGATGTGCAGCAACATCCAGAGCAATGCGAGTCGCGCCGTCCCGTGGCCACGAGCGGTGGGGTAGGAGAAGAGGGCGAGAAAGCCAACGATCAGGCACAGCAGGAATCCACCTGCCCAAGCGAGATCGGTGGCTCCGGAGAGCTCCACCCGGTTGTTGTAGACCACGGCGTCGCCACCGAGGATCAAAGCGAGGATGGCGTCACCCAGGTCGTCGAGGAATTGGGCGACGACGATTCCCATCGTCGAGCCAAGGATGGACGCGACAACGAGCGGAGGGCCGATCCTCCTGATCGTCTCCGTTGTCGATGACTCCTGAGCAGATACCCCACTCGTCACGCAGGGTGATGCTAAACGACAGGTCTCCCGTGACCAGACCTTCCCGTTCCTCGGCCTGCCCGGTTTGCCGGTCAGCTTTCGGTGATCGCAACCGTTGCCAATGCCCAGAACAGGAATAACCCGATAGCCACCAGCAACACGAGGGCAGTTCGCCTCCAGTTGGCCGCGGACCAGACGGCGAGCACCAGCCAGAGGACACCCATGGCCACGGTCCATGTGAGCGGGACCACACCGGCAACAGCCTCGCCCACGATCAAGACCAGGACGATGAGGAGAAAACCACCGGCCACCAATGCGTAGAGCACCTGGCGTGGGGTGGGCTCGCTCACAGGAGGCCCGCCACCCTGCCCACCTCGCCCAACCAACGGGCCAGGGAGTCAATGGTCTCATGGGCATTGAGACCGGACGGATTGGGAATCACCCAGATCTCAGCCCCGGAGACATCGGGCTCCTGGCGACCCAGCGAAGCATCGGGTTGGCCGAACGCGGTGCGATAGGCGGTCACACCCGCAATCGCCACCACCGTTGGGTGCAGGGTGGCGATGGTGGCCAGGAGCCGGTCACCACCATCCCGCAACTCTCCGGCGGCGATCTCAGAGGCTCGAGCGGTCGCCCTCGAGACCAGATTGGTCACGCCCATCCCCCGGGCCAGGAACTCGGCGCGTTGGGCGTCGGTCATCCCGACATCGGTGTCGATGTCGAGGTCGATGAGACCCGCCCTGCGCAGCGCCTGATAGAACCGATTCGAAGGGTGACAGAAATGGGTCTGAGTGGCCGCGGTCCACAGCCCGGGGTTTATGCCCACGAAGAGGAGCCGGATATCGGGGCCGAGCAGGTCGGGAACGGTCCTCCCCTCGAAGGCCTTCAGTTGCTCCCGGGTGAATCCCACAGTCGGTTGGTGCTCAGCCAGCCGCAAGCCAATGCGGCGCAGGGGCGTCGATCCGGGAGAGCCTGGAAGGCACCGGGCCGAACCAGTCCTCGTCGTGAGCCTGCCACGCCCGCCACGCCTCGAAGTCGGGCTGGGCCGGGATCTCGAGACGGCCCGGCCGCGCCCTGATGTCCGCCCCCACCATCTTGGTTTCAACCTCGGCCGTCATGAGATTGAGCTGACCGGGGTGGATCGGCTCTGCTCGGTCCCGAGAGAGTCACTGTGGAGGGCTGACCCCTCAAAGAGCCAGGTGACTTTTGCCAGACCGGTGTGAGGATGGGGGCCGATCTCGCTGGCTACTTCTTCTGACTCTCGATGTACGGATTCTCACCCGAGGCGTGATCGGTGACGTCGACGACCTGGGTCAGCTCGGGGATGGCTTCGAGGAGTGTGCGCTCGATCCCCTGCTTGAGCGTGACCTGGGCCAGGCCACATCCCTGACATCCCCCGTACAACCGGAGATAGGCGATGGTCCCGTCCACCGAGACCAACTCGGCGCCCCCTCCATGTGTCGCGATCGCCGGGTTGACCTGCTCGTTGAGGACCTGTTGCACCTGATCGACCAGCGGGCCGGTCAGGTCACCGTGGATCCCCGACATCGCCGGCGACGACGGGCTGTTTGGGTTGTTCATCGCCAAGCCCTGGTCGGTCAGGTCGAGCGAGGCACCCTCGAGCTTGGGGATGTCGGCCTCGGGGAAGATCACCGCAAGATCACCATGACGCTCGACCACCCAGCCCTCCTTCTTGTCGGCCAGGGCAACAAAGGCCAGCTCATAGGTGAATTGGGGGCCACGGAAACCGGTCACCTCGATGGAGAGCGAGAACTCGCCCTCTCCCGGCTCCTGGTCCCGCAGCTGCATGATCATGTCGAGGGCATCGGGAGCAATGCTGATCGCGGTGGGTTCGGACATCTGCGAGGATGGTAGTGGCCGCCACGAGAAAGCCCATGCCGACCGCCGTAGTCGTCCTCCCCAGCACCACCTACCGGGCAGCCGACTTCGTGGCCGCGGCC
>Ga0209108_10000923_pt1 | contig 16851 bp, 18 predicted proteins | sample Rifsed10ft1_FD_184003 | JGI IMG/M metagenome (GOLD analysis project Ga0209108, IMG submission 184003) | Soil microbial communities from Rifle, Colorado, USA - sediment 10ft 1 (version 2) | ecosystem: Environmental > Terrestrial > Deep subsurface > Rock core/Sediment | place: Rifle, Colorado...
CTGCCGTGTCTCTACAGGGCGTTGAAACCCTGAGAGACCATCACATCAGCGCAGCCGCTTCCTGATTCTCGAATACCCGCTCATCAATGGTAGAGCACTGACTGGACCATGAGCATGTCGAAGTTGCCGAGAAACTCGTCGAGGCGCTCGGCCGAAGCGCCTTTTTCGGCAACGAATAATTGCAAGGACTGCACGAATCTGTCCGCGACGTCACCTTGCAAGAACGTACCACGCAGCCAATGCTTGTCGACCACCTCGTACCCGTGCTGCGCGGGATATTCCGCAACGTAATAGTTCGCACTGTCGTAGATCACGTTCATGATCGCCTCCATGCGCGTAACCGCGAGCCGCTCTGCCCTGCAGAGTCGCACTTGCGGCCGTATCAGCTCACACGCATGTTAGGCGGATAATCATTCTTTATCTGTGCGGTGGGCCACTTTGGGGTAATTGGGGACAGATCCTGAGGTTTCCCCCTCTTTCGCGTTCTCGGTCTCCTTGTAGACGCATCAAGCCCGCAGCCGCACCGAATTGCCGTTATCTATGGTGACGATGGTGCCGCTGACGTGGGAGGCGCGGGCAGAGGCGAGGAAGGCGACCAGGTCCGCCACCTGCGACGGCTTGCCCGTGCGCCTCGTCGGCGCGGCCGCCGCGACCTTCGCCTGAATCTCTTGCCATCGCGACGCATCGCCCAGTTCGCGCTCCGCCATCTCCTTGAAATGGTCGATCGCGCGTTCGGTCTGTATGCCGCCCGGGTTCACGCCCACCACGCGCACGCCGCGGTCCACGCTTTCCGACCCGAGCGCGCGCGTGAATGCCATGAGCGCCGCGTTGCCGCTGGTACCCGCGATGTAAACGGAGCGGGGGCGCTCGCCCGCGACGCCGATCACATTGACGATCACACCCGAGCCGCGCTCGCCCATGCGCCGATAGAGTTCGCGCGTGAGGTTGATGTAGCCGAACACTTTCAGGTCCCACGCGTGCCGCCACGTCGCGTCATCGACCTCCATGAGACCGCCGCTGGGAATCGCGCCCGCGTTGTTCACCAGGACGTCCACGTCGCCGCAATCTTTCGCCAGCGTGAGGACGTTCTGCGTCTTGCCGAGGTCGAACGGATGAATCGAAACTTCGGCCTTGTGCTGCCGCGCTATCGCGTCAGCGGCCGCCTTGAGTCCGGCTTCGCTGCGTGAAGCGATATGCACGTGCGCGCCTTCTGCAGCGAATCCATGCGCGCACGCCAGTCCAATTCCTTTCGACGCCCCGGTAATCAATACCTTCTTGCCGCGCAGTTCCAGATCCACGATTTTCCCTCCCTGGGTTCAGCAGTCTCTACTCCACTGGCGGGTGGCGCTTCACCCACTGCGTCGCCTGCTCGTAGGCGTGGGCGACGCGATAGACGAGTGCTTCGCTGAACGGTTTGCCGACGATCTGCATCGCGAGCGGCAGGCCCGCTTTGCTGAAGCCCACAGGCACCGAGAGCGCCGGGCTCCCGGTCACGTTGAAGGGCGCGCGCGCCTGCCGCGCGTACGTGTACTCGATCGCCTTTGGGTCGTCGATGCGGCACGCCGGGTCCATCGAGCTCGCCGTCACCGCCACGTCGATGCCGGAAAACAGCGCATGGAACTTGTCCGTCATGGTACGGCGCAGGCGCGTCGCGTTCACGTAGTCGGAGGCGCGCACGAAGGCGCCGGCCATCAGCCGCTCGCGCGCCAGCGCGCCATAGTCCTGCGGTCGCTCCCGCATCCACTTCTCGTGCACCGCGAAGGCCTCGCTGGTGAGGATGGTGCGATTGCAGGCGACCCACTCGCCGAGAGGGGCGGTCTCGATCTCCCGCACTTCGGCCCCGAGATCGGCGAGCTTCCGCATCGCCGCGTCGATCCCGGCCGTCATTTCCGGATCGGCTTCCATGTCGCGCGTATAAAAGTGCCGGATCACGCCTATCCTGAGCCCCTCCACGCCGCGGCCGAGCTCAGCGGTACAGCCGCTCTTCGCGTGAGCGCTGCTGCCGGGATCGAGCGAATCGTGGCCGGCGATGAGATCGAGCATCAGCGCGTTGTCCTCCACCGTGCGGGTGAGCGCGCCGACATGATCGAGCGAGAACGCCAGCGGTAGCACGCCGCGGCGGCTCACCAGGCCGTAAGTAGGCTTGATGCCGGCCACACCGCACATCGAGGCTGGATTGCGTACCGAGCCGCCGGTATCGGTGCCAATGGCTGCGGGCAGGAAACCCGCCGCCGTCGCCGCGCCCGAGCCGCTCGACGAACCGCCGCAGAAATGGTCGCGGTTCCACGGATTGCGCGCCGGCGGCCAGGGCAGATCGAACGACGGCCCCCCGATGGCGAATTCGTGCGTCGAGAGCTTGCCCATGAATACGCCGCCCGCGGCACGCAGCTTTTGCGTCACCGCCGCGTCGGCTGCGGCGACGTTCGCCTGCAGGATCTTTGAATGGGCGGTCGTCGGCAGGCCCGCGTAATCGACGATGTCCTTGAGACCGTAGGGCACGCCGTGGAACGGGCCGCGCCACGCGCCGCGCATGATCTCCGCCTCGGCGCGCCGCGCGTCCTCGAGCGCAAGGTCGGGCGTGAAGCGGACGAAGGCGTTCAATTTTGCGTCGTGGCGCTCGATGCGGTCGATCAGCGCCTTCGCGTACTCGACGGGCGAGAGCTTCCTCGCGCGCAGCAGCCCGGCGGCTTCGGCCACGGTGAGCCAGGATAGGTCGGTCATCGGCTGTCCTCTGCCGCAAGCCGGAACACGTGAGCCGGTTCGTCGGCCGGCCCGAGGGTCGCCACCGGCAGCGCCGCCCGCCGCGCTTGCGCCACTCGCGTCGCGCGCAGAAGCTGCTGCAGATGCTCATCCGTAAGCCGGGTCATGCCGATCCCCTCGGCCATGCGCTTCACCTCGTCGAACGTCAGGGATGGCTCTTCCATCGTGTGCTCCTCCATGAAAATATCAGCTCTATGTGTCTGGTAATATAACCGCATGCTCAGAATCGAGCCAGGCAATGCAACGCTCGGCGCCAGAGTCACCGGAGTGGACCTCGGCCGCTCCCTCTCCGACGCCGATTTTGCGGCTGTGCTGCGGGCGCTCGGGCAATACGGGGTGCTGTGTTTTCCCGGTCAGCCGATCGAAGCCGCGGCATTACGAACGTTCTCGGCGCGCTTCGGTGGCCTGCAGGCGATGTCCTCCGGCGTGAAGGATCGCGGGGAGCCGGGGATGCCCGAAGTCTCGATCCTGTCGAACGTCGTCGAGAACGGGCGCCCTATCGGCATCCCGGACGCGGGACAGGACTGGCACACCGACATGACCTACAACCGGGTGATGGGTTTCGTCAATGTGCTGGTGGCGAAAAAGGTTCCCGTCCGCAACGGCAAAGTCCTGGGCGCTACGGAGTTTGCGAACACGCAGGCGGCCTATGAGGATCTTCCTGCCGGGGTGAAAGCCAGACTTGCCGACGCCACCGCCACGCACGACTGGAACAATTTCCACGACATCATGCGGCGCAAGGGCAGCCAGCGTCCGGCGCTGACCGAGGCGCAGCGGCGCGAGCGGCCTCCGGTGTCGCATCCCGTTTTTCTCACGCATCCCATCAGCGGCGGGAAGGTGATATACGTCAATCCTGGCTTTACCGTGGCAATCAACGGGCTCGCACCCGACGAAAGCCGCACCATGCTCGATTTCCTGTTCGCGCACGTGCTGCAGCCCAGGTATCGCTATGCGCACCACTGGAGTGTGGGCGACGTTCTGGTGTGGGATCACCTCGGCACGTGGCATCAGGCGGTGGGGGACTACACTGCCGAGGAACACCGTCTGATGAAGCGCTGCCAGGTGCTTGCGGACAAAGTGTTCGAGGCGGCTTTCCTGGAAGCGGCGTCGCGCGAGCGCGCCGACGCGTCGGCTTGACGCTGCTCACCGACCCATCCCCACCCCAGCCCTCCCCTTGAAGGGGAGGGTGAGAATGGGCAAGTGCAATCGAGGATGGGGAGGGAGCTATTGATCAGCGCCCGCGAAACACCGGCGCGCGTTTCTCGACGAACGCCCTGACGCCCTCTCTTGCGTCCTCGGTATCCCTGCAGATGCCCTGGGCGAACGTTTCGAACTCCAGCCCGGCACGCAGATCCACGTCCTGGCTGTGATGGATCGCCCGCTTGGCGAGCTGAATCGCCACGGCCGGGCCGGCGGCAATCGTCCGGGCGAGCTTGCAGGCCTCGGCCATGAGCTCCTCGGGGGCGACCACGGCATTCACGATTCCGAGCCTGAGCGCTTCGGCCGCATCGATGGTCTCCCCGGTAAAGATAAGCTCAAAGGCCTTGGCGGTGCCCACGATGCGCGGCAGGAACCAGGTGCCGCCCCAGTCCGGGTGGAGCCCGCGCTTGACGAAGGCCTGGGAGAACTTCGCCGCGGTCGATGCGATGCGCATGTCGCAGGCGAGCGCCAGGTTCATGCCGGCGCCCGCGGCCGCGCCGTTGACGGCGGCAATGACGGGTTTCGGGCAATTCCGCAGAGCTAGAATGATCCGGTCACGGATCGGCGCCCACCGCTCGCTGGGGGGCGGCGCCTCGCCGCTCTGGTCACGCTCGCTCATGGCCTTGACATCCCCACCCGAGCAAAAGCCGCGTCCCGCGCCCGTGATCACCAGCACCCCGACATTGGGGTCGGCGGCAGACTTCGTGACCGCGTCGTAGAGGTCATCCCGCAATGTATCGCCCAGGGCATTGAGCCGCTCCGGCCGGTTCAGGGTGAGCGTCGCGATCCGGTCCTCAACGCCGTACAGCAAGCACTTGTATGTCATTTGCAGTCCTTTTCTCTCTTGACTAAAACCTATCTCAAACGCAAAAAACAGAAATTGGCCGCCGATAGACGCCGATAAGAACGAAGGATGAAGGCGGAAGGATAATGGATGAGTGAGCGCGCGCATTGGCGCCAGTCGCCGCCTTGTCCTTCAATTATCGCCTGCCTTAAGTCCTTCGTTTTTCCTTCGTGTCCTTTGTGTTGATGCTTTTGATCTCGGTCTTATCGGCGTTCATCTGCGTCCATCGGCGGCTCAATGGCCCTTGAATTGTCTTTGAGACAACGTCTATTCTGACGACCGATGTTCGGACGTGAATAGCGGCGTGGGAATCAGAGCATCGGGCCGGGCTGGCCGAGGGCGTGCTCGGCAAGCTGGCGCACGGTCCAGTCGTAGGCATCGTCCACCGAGTCGGTGCGGTGCATGAGCTCGACGTCAGGGGCATTGATCGTGCCGTGGCGCACGAGCGCGTCGAAATCGATGACCTGCCGCCAGTATTCGGTGCCGAACAGCACGATCGGCATCGGCTTGCGCATTTTTCGGGTCTGCACCAGCGTCAGCAGCTCGAATAGCTCGTCGAGCGTGCCGAACCCGCCGGGAAACACGATCACCGCTTTCGCGAGGTAGGCGAACCAGAACTTGCGCATGAAGAAATAGTGGAAGTGGAACGCGAGCTCGCGCGTGACGTAGGGATTGTCGAACTCCGCCACCGGGATCGAGATGGTGAGGCCCACGTTCATGCCGCGCGCCTCGGCCGCACCTCGATTGGCCGCTTCCATGATGCCCGGGCCGCCGCCGGTGCACACCACGAAGCGCCGTTCGTCCGGGTCGAGTTCCTTGGACCAGCGCGTCAGGCGCAACGCGAGCTCGCGCGCGGCTTCGTAGTAGGCCGACATTTTCAAGGCCATGTGCGCGCGGTCTAGGCCGGCGCCGCCGGCCTCGGCCGTGCGCAACTCCGCCTCCGCTTGTTCCCGTGACTTGACCCGCGCCGAGCCCATGAACACGATGGTGTCGTCGACGCGATGGCGTTCGAAGCGGCTTTTCGGTTCGAGATATTCCGCGAGTATGCGCAGTGCGCGCGCATCCTTGCTGTTGAGAAACCCCGGGTTGCGGTAGGCCTTGACCGGGCTGCGCGGGCGTTCGGGCATGATCACATCGCCGATTCGAGACCCCTCTCCCGGAATACGCCGGACGAGGCGGGCGCGAGGAGAAAGCGCAGCAGCGCGTCGGCTGCGGCTGGTTGTGCTGAAGTTCTGAAGATCCCGGCCGCAGTCTCGAACACCTTCTGGATTTCGTCCGGCAGCAGTCCCACGACATCGATGCCGGGCACGGCCAGCAACTCCACGATCTGCTGGATTGCGATTTCGGCTTCGCCCGCGGCGACGACCCCGCCGATGTAGCCGCCCTCGCGCGTGACCGTCCGGGGTTTCATCTGCTCGGCGATCCCCAGTCTCTCCAGCAGCACCGGAACGTACCTGCCGCTCGCGCCGTTCACCGTATGCGCGATCGATTTCGCATCGAGCAGCGAACGTCTGAATGCTTCGACCGATGAGATATCAGGCCTTCGCGCGCCCGCGCGCACGGCGACGCCGACGCGGGATCGCGCAAATAGACGGCGGCTGCCGGGCGCGATGACGCCGAGTGCGACCAGTTCGTCAACGTCGGATGCCGCGAGCACGACCACGTCCGCGGTCTCGCCGTCTTTGATGCGGGCGAGCATTCTTCGGGCAGTATCCACCTGCGCCGAGTACCGCTGTCCGGTGGCACGCTCGAACGCGGGCGCCAGCGCGTCGAGCACCGGGAATGAACTGTTGGAAGTGAGCACCCTGAGATCGGTCGCGCCGGCGGTGTCCGCTGGGGTCGTCATGACCACTTGTCACCAGTCCTCGTCACCATTTCTCGTCACCCGTCAAGTCAGCCGGTCCACTCAACGGTATGTGTGGTCGGCATGTTCGCAATTGAAGGCTGGTTGTTGAAGGGAGAACGCTGCGGGAAGCACGATATTACAGGATACGTTGCAGGAACGGGATACCCGGGTCCGCCCGTATCCGCCATCGCCACGCGGCGCGGTAGAATGCCGCCGGTGGCATCGAGCCGATCACCTGCGCTCCGGAAGAGTTCGGCGACCTCACCCTGAGCGAGACGGTGCGCTACGCCGAAGTGAGCGAGGACGCCAACATCACCATCGACTACATGAGGAACCGCATGATTCCCACTGCCGCAAGAGCCGAACTCACGCCGACCGGGAAGCTCCGCGTCGGCATCAATTTTGGCAATGAACTGCTCACCGTCCCGAGCACCATGAATGACCCGGAGCCGCGCGGCGTCGCGCTGGATCTCGCGCGCGAACTCGCCCGGCGCCTCGGCGTGGCCGTCGAGTTTCACCGCTACGCTTCAGCCGGAGCGACCGCCGATTCGGTGCGCACCGGCGCGTGGGACGTGGCGTTCCTTGGCGCCGAACCGCAGCGCGCAAACGAGATGACCTTCACCGCGCCCTACCTCGAAATCGAAGCCACGTATCTGGTGCCGCCGGGCTCGCCGCTGCGCACGATCGCCGATGTCGATCGCGAAGGAACACGCATCGCCATATCGGCGAAAAGCGCGTACGACCTCTACCTCACGCGCACCCTGAAGCACGCCCAACTGGTGCGCGTGCAGGGCACCGACGCGCCCTTCGAGACCTTTGTGCGCGACAAGCTGGAAGCGCTCGCGACACTCAAGCCGCGGCTTGTCGCCGACGCCGCGAAGCTTCCGGGATCGCGCATACTCGACGGCCGCTTCACCGCCGTGCAACAGGCGGTGTGCACGCCCAAGGGGCGCGCTGCCGCCGCGCAGTATCTGCGCGCGTTTGTCGAAGATGTCAAAGCGAGCGGCATGGTGGCCAGGCTCATCGAGAAGAATGGCGTGCGCGGCGTAGCGGTTGCGCCAGCAGAGCCGGTGTAGTCAGTCGAGTCTGACGGGTGGCGAGTGACGGGTGACCCTTATCCCTCCGGCTTCACCGGCGAGTGGTTCACGACCTTCGGCCCGATGACGCTCGCGCCGCAAGGTGAGAAAGTTGTCGGCACGTATCGCTACGCCAACACCGAAGGCCGCATCGAAGGCGAGGCGACCGGAGACACCCTGAATTTCACCTATACCTCGCCGGACGAGCGCGGGGAGGGAGCGTTTCGTCTCCTGCGTCCCGGGAAATTCGCCGGCACATACGTGGGGAGCGGCGAGAGCCGCGCCCAGCGCTGGGAGGGCGAGCGTGGCTGGGACGGCGTCTGGGAAAGTGATTTCGGGCGGGTGCGGTTGATACACGAGGCGGAGCGCATCCACGGTTTCTACGAAGGCGCGGGCCTGTCGGTCATCGAAGGGCAGTTGCGTGACGGAAGGCTCGAATTCCGCTACCGCGAACCGAACGCTTCCGGCGAGGGCCGCTTTCTGTTGAGCGATGATGGCCTCGCCTTTGCCGGCGAATGGCGCACGCCCGAGAGCGCCGAATGGTCGCCCTGGAGCGGCAGGCGCCTGCAGCCTGAGCCGGGATTGACATGGCTCGTCGTGCTGGAGGCGCATTGGCAGCTCAGTCTCGCCGAAAGCGAATACGCCTTCGGCGACATGTTGCGCGAGGTGTTCGCGCCGCTGCCTAACGTGCGCGTGCGGCAGCGGTTCTTTCACGACGCGCAAAGCCTCGAGCACTGGTGCCGCGAGCTGCTCTTTCTTCCCGAGCCCGCCATCGTGATGATCGCGAGCCACGGCGTCGCCGAGGGCCTGAGCGTGCACGGCGAGGTCATCAACACCACGCGCGTGCTCGAAAGCCTGCGCTACGCCGAGACCCTGAAGCTGCTGCACTTCTCGTCATGCCTCGTCGGCGAACGCGCGTTGACCAGGCAGCCTTATCCCATATCCGGCTACACGACGAGCGTCGATTGGGGCGCGAGCGCGCTGCTGGAGTTCACCTATCTTGACCTGATGCTCAATCGCGGGCTGGATCCGGCAGAAGCAGCGGCGAAGCTGCCCACGCTGATTTCCTACGCCGGTGATGTCGTGTCGCGCGATTCGCCTTACCCCGCGGCCGGCTTTCGCTTCTTCCCGGCCCGCTGATCCGCGCGACCGGGCTAGCCCATCAGGGCGTTGGCGCGCTGCTGAATCTCGTCGGCGGGGACGTCTTCCTTGTGGGTCGCGATGTGCCAGATGTGCCCGAAGGGATCCTTCAAACTGCCGGAGCGGTCGCCGTAGAATTTGTCGTCCACCGGCTGCTCCAGCTTCGCACCAATGGCAACGGCCTTGCCGACGAACAAATCGACATTCGCGACGTAAAGGAAAATTCTCATGGGCGAGCCGCCGAATGACTGCGGCCCCCGCAGGCCCGTTGCCGGGTGCTCGTCGGAAACCATGATGCGGGAATTGCCGATCCTGATCTGCGCGTGACCGACCTTGCCGCCGTGTTCGACGCGCATGGTTTCCGTCGCCCCGAACGCGCGCTTGTAGAAGTCGAGTGCCTCCGCGGCGTCGTTTACGACCAGGTACGGTGTTGCGGTATGGTGTCCCCGGGGGACGGGCCGTGCCTTGGTTACCATGACTCCTCCAATTTGCCGTCCTCACCGCTCACAGGCAAAGCGCGCTTGTGCAGGGCCTCGTGAGAAACGCGATGGAGCGTGCCGGTTGCCAGATCCACGTAGGCGCCGGGTTCGCTGATTTCTTCCCATGCCAGGGGGTGAAGCGACCGGTCGTTCCGGATTGCTGCCGCTTTGAGTTCAGCCATGACCGTGACTCCTTTCAACATCGGTTCGACGTCTGTCAACCCGGGCGGCGGGGCGGGGGTGCCCGCGTCGCGCCGTCATCGACAGGCTACGGCGGCAACATGACCCGCACGTGACAAAAAAAATGTCAGTCGATCTGCCCGACGTCTCCGGCCGCCCGACACAGGCCAATCGCCGCACTCTCACTTAAATCGCAAAGTGGAAGCGATATCCGTGCCAAACGTCGCAGGTTTCGAAAATGACGCAGAAAAAGCAAGATCCACGAGGGAAGAAGCGTACCGAATCGATTCCCGATGCAGGAGGGGGCCAGACGCGCGGGTGCCGCGAACGTCGTCGGCTGACGACGTCGATGCAGCCGCGCGCAGTAATCGCCTGATTATCGTACTGTTCCTTTGTAGCTGATCGGAGACGCCACAAAGGCGGAGTACACCCGCACGCTCGGGATTTGAAAGAAAAGTCACGAATTGCAAGGCCGCATGAAACCATGCCACGATCGCGGATTATGGTGAAACTGAACGCGCAGGACCTGGAAGCGATTGCCGGGGGCACGCTGGAGCACTACGAGCGGCATGCCGCGGACTTTTGGCGGGGAACGCGCGGGCACGATGTGGCCCAGAACATCGAGGCGCTGCTCCGGCACATCGAGGGCGCGCCGCCGTTCACGATCCTCGATTTCGGGTGCGGACCGGGCCGCGACCTGAAGGCGTTCTCGGAACTCGGTCACGTCGCAGTCGGTTTGGAAGGCGCGGAGCCCTTCGCCGGAATGGCGCGCGCCTTGAGCGGCTGTGAAGTCTGGCAGCAGGACTTCCTGAAGCTCGATCTGCCCGCCGCCCGCTTCGACGGCGTGTTCGCCAACGCCGCGCTGTTCCACGTCCCGAGCCAGGAGCTGCCGCGGGTGTTGCTCGAGCTGCACGCCGCACTGAAGCCGCGCGGCGTGCTGTTCAGCTCGAATCCGCGCGGGCAGAACGAGGAAGGGTGGAGCCAGGGGCGCTACGGCGCCTATCACGATCTTGCGGCGTGGCGGGGCTATCTCGCTGCCGCCGGATTCGTCGAACTCGCTCACTACTTCCGCCCCGCCGGCCTGCCGCGGGATGAGCAGCCCTGGCTCGCAAGCGTGTGGCGCAGGGAGTAAGAAAGCAGAGAAAGGGGTCAGTCTGCCCCTTCTTCGTTTTCGCAACCTAGCAGTGCGTCACGAACTTCGTGACCAGGTAGCCGTCGAAGGTTTCCGTTCCGCCCTCGCTGCCGATCCCGCTTTCCTTCACGCCGCCGAACGGCGTCTCGGAGAGCGCGCTGCCGAAGTGGTTGATGTTGACCATACCCGCTTCGAGCGCATTCGCCGCGTAGGTTGCGGTCTTCAACGACTCGGTGAAGACATAGGATGACAGGCCGTAGGGCAGGCTGTTCGCGCGGCGCACCGCGTCTTCCGGCTCGGTGAACGGCACGAGCGGCGCGATCGGGCCGAACGGCTCCTCGGTCATCAGCTTCGCGTTGTCCGGCAGGCCGGTGATGACGGTCGGCGAGAAGAAATTGCCCGGGCTCTTGATGCGCGCCCCCCCGAAGACGATTTCACCGCCGTGCGAGCGCGCATCTTCCACGAACGCCTCCATCACGTCGACCCGGCGCGCGTGCGCGAGCGGCCCCATTTGCGTGCTCTTCTCCAGGCCGTTGCCGACGTTGACCGATTTGATGGTTTCGATGAAGCGCGCCGCGAAGCGGTCGTAGATCTTGCTCTGCACGTAAAAGCGCGACGGCGAGACGCACACCTGCCCGGCGTTGCGTAGCTTGAGCCGTGCGAGCGTGGTCGCGGCCTGCTCCACGTTCGCGTCGTCGAACACCAGCACCGGCGAGTGGCCGCCGAGTTCCCACGTGCCGCGCTTCATGTGCGCGCCCGCCAGCGCCGCCAACTGCTTGCCGACGGGAATCGAGCCCGTGAAGGACACCTTGCGCACGATGGGCGACTTGATGAGGTACGTAGAAATCTCGCTGGGGACGCCCCACACGAGGTTGAGGCACCCTGCCGGCAAGCCGGCGTCGTGGAAAAGGCGGGCGAGCGCCACCACCGCGCTGGGGGCGGTTTCGGGTCCCTTGATTACGAGCGTGCAGCCGCTGCCAAGCGCCGCCACCATCTTGCGGATCGCCTGGTTGAACGGGAAATTCCATGGCGTGAACGCAACGCACACGCCCACCGGCTCCCGCAGCACCATTTGGCGCACGTCGGCGCGGCGCGGGGGAATGACGCGGCCGTAGATGCGGCGGCATTCTTCGGCGTGCCACTCGGCATGTTCCGCGCAGACGTTCACTTCGCCGACGGATTCGGCGAGCGGCTTGCCTTGGTCGAGCGTGATGTTGCGGCCGATGGCGTCGGCGCGCGCGCGTGCGAGCTCGGCCACCTTGCGCAGAACGGCCGAGCGCTCCAACGGCGAAGTCCTGCTCCAGGTCGTGAAGGCCCGCTGCGCGGCGGCCAGCGCGCGGTCGAGATCCTCGCGCGTCGCGTGCGGCAACTGCGCGAGCACCTCGCCGCTCGCGGGATTCAGCACGGGCTCGGTCTTGCGCCCGTCCGCCCCGATGAACTTGCCGTCGATATACAGGGCGAGCGTTTCATACGCTGTCGCCGGCTTCGATTCTGCAACTGCGGTTCCGCTCATGTTTTCACCTTTGAACGTTGGTCGAATAGAATTCGGCATTCCAAGGAGTTTGTCGGACTTAACCCCGACAAACTTCTAATGCGAAACCGCCCGCAGATTTGCAACAAGGCGGGGTGTAAAGACTTTTTTTGATCGTCAATAAGGACACGAGCAGGGACGAATTCATGTATTTTGACTCCAATTGTACCGTTTGTCTGTGGGTGGTTTTGCGTAAGGATTGTGTCGTGACCAAGTCCGACACAATCCTGGGGAGCGAATTATCATGCAAAGCTGCGCACGATCCAAGCGCATGACGCGGGTAGCATTTTGACGGGCCCGCGTGAAGCGGAGGCCGCCGCCCGCGAACGGCCGCCGGGCATGCGCTCATTGTGGACCGTCGCGGTCCTCCTCGCGCTCTGTGCCATGCTGATCGCAGCGCCGGCGCCCGCCGGGCTGCCCGAGCCGGGCAAACGTGTGCTCGCGGTCGCCGGGCTTGCGATCGGGTTGTGGTGCACGGAAGCGTTGCCGGCCGGGGTCACCAGCCTCGTTTTGGTTCTCGCGCTGGTACTTTCGGGCGGGGTTCCCGGATTCTCCGAAGCGCTGGCGGGCTTCGCTGATCCGGTCGCCTATTTTCTGATTGCGGTGCTCACCATCGGCCTCGCGGTGTCCCGCAGCGGATTGGCCGAGCGGATCGCACGCTTCTTTCTGCGCCGATCGCGGGGCAGCGCCCGCTCGCTATATCTGCAACTGCTGCTCGCCTTCCCGCTGCTGACGTTTGTCCTTCCCTCCGCGACGACCCGCACCGGCATCCTCGTGCATGTCTACGAGCAGGCGCTGGAACTCGGGCAGGTGCCGCGCCGCGCGCCCCTGGCGCGGGCGATCATGATGGCGCTCAATTCCATCAATCGGCTTGCCTCCACCGTTCTGCTGACCGGCGGCATCACGCCGGTCGTAGCGGCGGCGCTGATCGGCGGCATTTACTGGAGCCAGTGGCTGCTCCTCATGAGCGTGCCGTATCTGGCGCTGCTGACGATCGGTTCCACGCTGATCTACCTGCTGTACCGGCGCGGGTTCAACCTGAGATTGCCGCCGCTGCCTGCCGAAGAAGCGCGGCCCCTGTCCGGCAGGGAAACGCGCACGGTCGTCATCACGGTCTGCGCCTCGCTGCTGTGGCTGACCGACGCCGTGCACCATTGGCACCCGGTGGTGCCGGCGCTGCTCGCGTGGATCTTCCTTCTCATGCCGCGGGTCGGCGTGCTGACGTGGAGCGAGTTCGAGCGCGAGATCGGCTGGACCAATTTTTTCGTGCTCGCGTCCTCGCTTTCGCTTGCGCGCGCGCTCACAGCGAGCGGGGCCAGCGCGTGGATCGCCCAGCTCATCGTGCAGGCGGTGCCGCAGTTTCGCGACCAGCCCGTCCTGGTCATCGCGATCCTGCTCGTCGCTTCGGTGCCGGCGCGCCTGCTGATCCCCAATATCACGGGGTTCCTGGCGACCACCATCCCGATCGCCATGTCGATCGGGGCGGCCGCGGGGGTGAACCCGATGATCTGCGGACTCGCGGTGATGATAGGCGGCGACGCGGTGCTGTATTACCCGGCGCAGAGCGCCTCGTCGCTCGTCGTGTACGAGCGCGGTTATCTCACTGCGCCGGAGATCTTCCGCTTCGGCGTGTGGATGACGCTGATCGCGTTCGCGGTGGTGCTGATGATTGCTTTACCGTACTGGAGCATGGTGGGCGAGCCCCTGAGTATGCCGTAGGCTGCGCCACCAAAGCGTGGCGACTGGGAGAGTTGGAACTTGGCCTGATGCCGCGTTTAGATTGCACCCCCAACCACGGCAATTCTCTCTTCTACTCAAGTCTTCAAAATGGTGTGCGATTTGCACGACGTCGTAGAGCTGCACGGCCTGGGTTCCGGGTCCGCTCCGGCCCTCTACGTTCACGCTTCCCGCTTCGTCGAACACCTCGGCATACGCGCGGCTCGGTTTCCCCTTGCCAAGCCCGGCGATGAACTGCCGCACGCCTTCCTCAGGCATCAGAAAGCCCGCCGCGAATGCGTTCGCCCGGACCTCGACGAGATCGTCGCGGTCCGTCGTTCGGCTCACGAGCCCTGCGCGATCGCGGTCCACCACGACATGGGCGTACTCGTGTGCGAACGAAAAGCGCCGGCGGAGGTGATGATGCGCGCGGTTGCCGACCACGAAGAGCCCGATGTTGCGGTCGCTCAGCGTCAAGCCGGAGACGTCCTCCGGCAACTTCACGATGCCGGTACGCACCCCTTGCGTCTCCAGCAGTTCGGCGAGATCGGGAAGTGGCGCGCTGCCGAGACCGAGACGCCGGCGTTCCTCGTCTGCAAGACGGTCACGATGGAAAGTGATTCGGTTTCAGCTCGAGCAAGAACTGCTCGCAAGGCACGCACAGGATGCCATCGCGCAAGAACCGCTCCCGCCCGCGATACAGCAGCCAGCGGCGGCTTTCCGGAAAATCTTCGCCAAAGCTCTTGAGCCCGCGCAGATGTTCCGGCCGCACCTGTGCGGCGTTTTTCACTTCCAGCGCGTGCAGGCCGCCTTCGCCGTAGACCACGAAATCCACTTCCACTTTCGAGCGGGTCTGCCAGTAGTGCAACCGGTGGTTGCCGTCGGAATAGTCGCACCAGGCCCGAAGGTGCTGGGCCACGAGACCCTCCAGCGCGGCGCCACCAATCTCCGACGAAGCATCCAGCGGGCCTGCCGGACGGTTGGCACGGAAGACGCCGGCATCGAAAAAGAAAAACTTCGGGTGTGCCGCCAGTTTGCGTTTCGCCCGTCGGGTGAAAACCGGCACCCGGAATGCCAGCAGCAAGTCCTCCAGGATTTCCAGATAACCTTCCACCGTCTTGTGGTTTACGTGGCACTCGCGGGCGACACTGGCCAGGTTGAGCACGGCCGCCTGCGAAAAACTGATGGCTTCGAGAAAGCGCGAAAAACTTCCGACATTGCGCACCAAGCCTTCCATCTGCACTTCTTCCCGCAAGTAGAGGCCGTTGTACGCGCGCAGGATTTCCTCTGGGACCTTGGCACTGCGGACGATGGGCAGCATGCCGAGGCGCAATGCGTCCTCCAGTCTGAATTGTTTGCCGAGCTCGGCAGCCATGAAGGGATGCAGTGATTTTTGCGCCGCCCTTCCACCCAGGAGATTTACGCCGGCGCGACGCAGCGTGCGGGCGCTCGAACCGGTGAATATGAACTGCGCGCCCTGCTTTTCCTCGATAAGCAGATGGGCGACTTGGAGCAGTTCCGGTAATTTCTGCACTTCGTCGATGACCACCTGCCGGACTTCCGGTCTGGCCGCGATCAACTCCCGCAGACGTTCGGGTCGCGCCGATAGCGAACGCACGGTCTCCGGCTCAAGCAGGTCTACCCGGAGGGCGTCCGGAAAACACCTCTGCGTCAACCACGTCTTGCCCGTGCCACGCGGGCCGAGCAGGAAAAAGTGATCGGCAGGAACTTTGAAATATCGCTCTGTTGATTCCATTTTGCGACGCAGAATAGCATAAGTGATGCAAATATGATAGTCCTGGCGCTTCCGGCAGAACTTGGCCGTGCCCGAGCGCGTTCTTGCGCGCATCGCGCGGCAGCGCCCGCGCTCCCCCGCAATATCTGGAGCGCTGCGCCGCCGAAACCGGCTTTCAGGTCACGTCGCTGGAAAAGGTCGTGACCGCAGAGGCCGACCTTTGATCCCGCGCGCCCATGTCACGGCCTCGCGCGCAAGGGCGCCCTGGCCTACCCCGGCGCTACCTCCGCATGCCCAATAACTCGACTCGGCCGCGCTTGCCTTGATTGCAGGGCAGAACAAATTTACCGTGGTGAGATGCCTGGCAGCGATTGCTGGTGCCGCGTCGGAATGCTAAGATGGCCATCTAAATGGCTATATCAACGGAATCAACCATGAACGACGCTTACTCGATCGCGGAAGCGAAGAACAATTTGTCCGGTTTGGTGCATGAAGCAGAGCAGGGCCACGCCGTGCGGCTCACGCGGCGCGGCAAGCCCGTGGCGGTGCTGATTTCGACGGAGCAGTACGAGCGGCTCAGCAAGCCCAGGAAGAAAATAGAATGGGGCGCTGCAGTAATCGACACCAAAAATTTCAAATTCGATCGCGATGAAGCCAACGAACGATAGGGTATTCATCGACACAAATGTACTCGTCTATCTTTACTCGGGTGACGAATCCGCCAAGAGGACGGCTGCGATGTCGGCGGTCGGGAATGGTACAGCTTGCGTGACGACACAGGTATTAGGTGAGCTTGCGCATATTCTGACGAAAAAGTTCCTGTTGCCGACCACTAACGCGCGAGCCGTGGTGCATGAAGTTTGTGACGCATGCGAAGTACATCCAGTGACGCCGGAACTCATCGTCGCCGCGCTTCGGCTTCGGGAGCAATACCGCTACGGCTTCTACGACAGCCTGATCATTGCCGGCGCCCGAATGACTGGCTCGGTCATCCTATATTCCGAAGACATGCAACATGGTCAAGTGATCGACGGCGCGCTCACCATTCAATCGCCTTTTGTTCCTGCCGCTCGCCAGCGCCTACGGGAGTATCGAGTGAAGGCGCGAAGGGCGGTGAAGAAGCCGCCGTTCAGGCAGTCCAGGCGATAACCGTGCCCGATCACAAGTTCTCCCTCGACACGCTCTGCCTGCACGCCGGCCAATTTCCCAACG
>Ga0209108_10000924_pt1 | contig 16847 bp, 19 predicted proteins | sample Rifsed10ft1_FD_184003 | JGI IMG/M metagenome (GOLD analysis project Ga0209108, IMG submission 184003) | Soil microbial communities from Rifle, Colorado, USA - sediment 10ft 1 (version 2) | ecosystem: Environmental > Terrestrial > Deep subsurface > Rock core/Sediment | place: Rifle, Colorado...
CCACTACTTCCACTGCGACCTGACCACGCGAGCGGTGTTTCTGCCGATGGCGCTGACCGGGAACATCGGCAAGTCGGGCGGCAACGTGGGTCACTGGGCCGGGAACTACAAGACCTGCGTTTTCGACGGCGTGCCCAAATTCATCACCGAAGATCCCTTGCAGTTAAACCTGTCACCGGATGCCACGCCAGAGCAGATCCAAACCGCCTACCGGTTCAAGCCGGAGAACGTGGCCTACTGGAACTACCAGGACCGGCCGCTGATCGTGAACACGCCGCAGGGACGCAAAGTGTTCACGGGCAAGAGCCACATGCCCACGCCGACGAAGGCGATCTGGGCGGCCAACGTCAACCTGCTGAACAACGCGAAGTGGGCCTACAACATGATTGCAAACGTGGACCCACAGGTGGAGTTGATCGTTTACAACGAGGTGGAGTGGACGGGTTCGTGCGAATACGCCGACGTGGTTTTCCCGGCGTCGTTCTGGCTGGAGATCGAGCAGCCAAACATGACTGCGTCCTGCTCGAACCCATTCCTGCAGGTGTGGAAGGGAGGGATCAAGCCACTCTACGACACGCGGACCGACGGGCTGATCGTCGCCGGCGTCGCCGAAAAGATGAGCCAGTTGACCGCGGATTCCCGCTACCGGGATGCCTTCCGTTTCTATCTCGAAAACAAGGCGGAGGTGTACATCCAGCGCATCCTGGATGCCTCGACGACGACGCGGGGATACAAGGTGGAGGAGTTGCTGCGCAGCGACCGCGGCTGGCTGATGATGTTCCGCACGATGCCGCGCATCACCGGATGGGAGCAAGTCCACGAAAGCAAACCGTTCTACAACCGGACGGGGCGGCTCGAATTTTACCGCGAAGAGGAGGAATTCCTCGAGTACGGCGAGAACCTGATCGTGCACCGCGAGCCGGTGGAGGCCACGCCCTACCTCCCTAATGTGATTATCGCGAGTCACCCCCTGATCCAGCCAAACTCCTACGGGATTCCGCCCGAAGCGATGGACGCGGCGGCGCGGCAGGTGCGCAATCTGAAGATGTCGTGGCGCGAAGCGAAAAAGACGATCAATCCACTCTGGGAGGCCGGCTTCCGGTTCTACTGCCTGACGCCGAAGACGCGCCACCGGGTGCACTCCTCCTGGAGCGTGTGCGACTGGAACCTGCTGTGGGATTCGAACTTCACCGACCCGGAGCGCGCGGACAAGCGTTCGCCCGGCATTGGCGAGCACCAGGTGCACATGAACCCCGAAGACGCGCGCGCGCTGGGGATCAACGACGGCGATTATGTCTGGGTGGACGCGAATCCTGAGGACCGACCCTACGTCGGCTGGAAAAAGGCCGATGCGCTCTACAAGGTGTCGCGGCTCAAGCTGCGCGCGAAGTACAACCCGGCCTACCCACGGGGCGTGACGATGATCAAGCACGCCCCGTTCATGGCCACGCACAAGTCGGTAGCGGCACATGAGAGCCGTCCTGACGGCCGGGCCGTCGCCGCCGACACAGGCTATCAGGCCAACCTGCGCTACGGCTCGCAGCAGTCGGTCACGCGCGGCTGGCTGCAGCCCACGCAGATGACCGACCACCTGGTGCGGAAGGAAATGTACGGGCAAAAGATCGGCGAGGGCTACGCGCCCGACATTCACTCTCCGAACACCTGCCCCAAGGAAACCCTGGTGCGGGTCACCAAGGCCGAGGACGGCGGGCCGGGCGGCAAAGGAGTGTGGGAGCCGGCCACGCGGGGCTTCACACCGGCGACGGAGAACCAGGCGATGCACGCGTACCTCGAAGGCAAATTCATCCGGAAGGCGTGACGATGCCGAAAGACGAATTCGATCTAGAGGACCCGCTCGAACTGGCCGCCCGGGAAATCCCGGCGGGAGTGGAGCACGTCGAGGAGATGGCGGAGTGCTTCATCGAGGAGTACCGGCGCATGGGGTGGAGCGCCCCGGCGGTCTATGCGCTGTTCCGCAAAGCCGAGTACCACGGCCCGCATGTGGCCTTCCAGCAACTGGGCGACGCCCGCATCCGTGGGCTGGTCGAGGAGCAGTATGGCGCGGGAGTGCTGGCCGGCGCGCTTCCGGTCCTTTCCGGGGCGCGCAGCGGCGAGGGAAGGGAGTAAGCCATGGCACAGGTTCATAACTGGCAGCTTAGGCGGAAGATGGAGTATCCGTACGCGGAAGCACGCCCGCAAAAGCAGTTCGCCGCCGTGTTCAACATCAATCGGTGCATCGGCTGCCAGACCTGCACGATGGCCTGTAAGAGCTGCTGGACGTTCAGCCGCGGCCAGGAATATATGTGGTGGAACAACGTCGAGAGCAAGCCGTACGGCGGCTACCCGCAGCACTGGGACGTGAAATTGCTCTCTTTGCTCGGCGAGCAATCCTGGGAAGGCAGCCGCTACACCGGCAAGACAATCTTCGAAGCAGCTCCGCCGGGCGAGCCTACGGTGGGATACCTGCCGGAGAAACCGGAATGGAACGCGCCCAACTTCTACGAAGACACCAGCACGAAGCTCTCGCCGAGCGGCGCATCGCTCCCCGAGCACAAGACCTGGTTTTTCTACCTGCAACGCATTTGCAACCACTGCAGCTACCCGGCATGCCTGGCCGCGTGTCCGCGCAAGGCCATCTACAAGCGGCCTGAAGACGGGGTGGTTTTGATCGACCAGGCGCGCTGCCGCGGCTATCAGGAATGCATCAAGGCTTGCCCGTATAAGAAACCGATGTTCCGGGAGACAGCGGGCACGAGCGAAAAGTGCATCGCCTGCTATCCGCGGCTGGAGGAGGGCACGATTACGCGGTGTATCGCGGCCTGCGTGGGGAAAATCCGCCTGCAGGGGTGGATCAATCCTCCGGAGAAGGCCCGCGACGACAACCCGATGGATTACCTGGTGCACATCGAGAAGGTTGCGCTGCCCCTTTACCCGCAGTTCGGCACGCTGCCCAATGTGTATTACATCCCGCCGCGCTGGGTCCCGCGTGGTCACCTTGAGCAGATGTTCGGCCCCGGCGTTGAGCAGGCCATCGCGCGGTATCGCAACCCTTCTCCCCAGTTGCTGGGCTTGCTGCAACTGTTTGGCACGACCACGCGGATCCTCCCGCGCTTTCGGGTGAGCGGGAAAGAAGCGATTGGCTACGACGCGGAGGGCAAGGAGGCCGCCCGCGTGCCGATCGAGGAGCCGGTGATTATCCGACCAGAAAAGCACTTGAACACGACGTGAGGCGAGAATGGACCCTGCCATCGAACGCGCCAACGCCCGCAGCCGGACGTATCTGTTCTTCGCGCAGGCGCTCGTGCACCCGGCGGAATCGGCCTGGCTGCCGGAGCTGACCGAGTCGCCCGAGGTGTTGGGCCAGTGGCTGGCCAGCTCGCACCTGGTGGTAGCCGCGTCGCGACTCGAGACTCTACGGCGCAGCTTTCTTGCCGGAGAAGAGCGCGGAACGCTGCGCGAGGAGTGCGTGCGGTTGTTCGGCAATCTGCGCGGGGCAGGCTGCTCTCCTTACGAGACCGAGTTCTCCAATGCACACGTATTCCAGCGCGCGCAGCAGATGGCCGATATCGCTGGCTTCTATCGCGCCTTCGGTATCCAGACCTCGGCCGAAGGGGAGCGTGTGGACCACATCGCCATGGAGCTCGAATTCTTGCACTTGCTGGCCTGCAAGGAAGCGTACGCCGCTCAAAACGACCCGGGCCAAGTGGAGGTCTGCCAAGAAGCACAGGGCAAGTTTCTGGCCGACCATCTCGGCCGGTGGACGGGAATCTTTGCGGAGGTGGTTGCGCGGACGACGACGGAGGAGTTCTACGTCGAGGTCACGCGGCTGCTGGATGAGTTTGTGGCGCAGGACGCGGCCTCGCTCGGGGTGCAGCCGGAGCGCATCGCGGCTCCGCCACCGCGGCGCCGCGAGGAAGACGAGGACGAACGAGCCATGTGCGGCGCGAGCGGCGACTTTGTGGAGGTTTCGCAGATCGCGAGTCCAGATCCGGACCGCAGGGGAGGCAAGCCGTGAAACAAAAGGCGGTCGTGTACGCCATCATCGTCGTCACGCTGTTGCTGAGCGGCTGGATCGGGTGGAAGGTCAAGGAACGCCTGGGCAGACCGCCAGTGAGTCCTGAGACGGTTTCGTCCGATCCGAAGGTGACGGTGCACGCCCGGTACGTCACCGGCACGCCAGAGACGCCGGACTCGCCGGCGTGGAAAGAAGCGGAGGCGGCGGAGGTGCCGGTTGGCTTCCAGGTGCTGGCGCTGCCCTGGAGCAGCAGCAACCGTCCGCCCATGCGGGTGCGCGCGCTGCGGAATGCCGAACGAATCTTCTTCCTGTTGGAGTGGGCGGATGCGACCGAGGACCGGCAGATCGGGGCGCCACAGCGCTTTGCGGATGCGGCGGCGGTCATGTTCCCTCTCAAGGTCGAGCAGCCGGTCACGCTGATGATGGGATTCCTCGGCCCGGCCGAGATCTGGCAATGGAAGGCGGACTGGGACCAAAAACTGCGGGCCGCCAGGCAAGAGCGCAAGGTCTATGCCGACTTCTATCCCTTCGACAGCGACCCGGCCTTTCACCCGGCGCTCGCTGCGGGGAATCTGCGCGCAAGCGTGAAGCCGCCGAGCGCCGTGGAAGCTCTGGTCGCCGATGGCCCGGGCACAGTGCAGAGCAAAAAACATCAGCGGGTGGATGGCCGGGGCGCGTGGAAGGGCGGGAGATGGAGGGTGGTGATGTCGCGGGCGCTCACCGCTGCGGATGCGAATGACTACGCCTTCGCGACGGGCGAGCGCCGGCGGATTGCGTTCGCCGTATGGGACGGGGCGCAGGGCGAGCGCGGGGCACGGAAGTCCATTTCGGAATGGGTGTGGCTGGAGCTGGCACCGCCGCCGACCGAGACCGCTGTGGCCGGAGCGGCAAGGAGGTAGGCATGATCAAACGCCTCAAAGAGCGGCCGGTGGCGATCTTCCTGGCTCTGTTTTTCGTCGCCGCTGCCACCCACATCGCTTTTCTCGCGTGGCGAACGCCACCCCCACAGGAACGCACGATCGAGCTCAAGGCGCGGAAGTTTGCCTACGCTCCCAACATCATTGAAGTGAACCGCGGCGATACCATCCATATCCGCATGGTCAGCGAAGATGTCCATCATGGCTTCTACCTGGACGGATACGAATTGGAGATGACCGCGCAGCCGTCGCTGGCCGGCGGCGTGCATTTCGTGGCCGACAAGACCGGGAAATTCGCCTTCCGCTGTTCGTTTACGTGCGGCGCCTTCCATCCGTACATGATCGGATACCTGCGGGTGAAACCGGACTACCGGCTGGCGGGATCGTTGTGGTTGACCGGAGGAATCTTCGGACTGGTGGTGGTCTATCTGTTTGAGCGGCAGAGGCGCAACGGCAGTAGCGGGCAATCCGAACCAACCCCTGGAATCCAAGACAAGGATGGAGCGACATGAAACGCGATTTTGCGAGCCTGAACCCGCAGGAAGCGCTCTGGGTGGCGGTCGCCATCGAAGAGCGCAACGCGCAGATCTACGAGAACTTCGCCTCGATGTTCCAAGACTACGACCGGGAAACGGTGGAGATCTTCAAGGAGATGGCGGCCGAGGAATGGGAGCACGGGAAGGAGCTCGAGTCGCGGTACCGGAAGTGCTACGGCGAGCAGAGGCTGGAACTGGTTCCGGGCGACATCCAGCAGCCGATGGAGGCGCCGGTGGTCAGCGAGGGAGAGCTGTTCATCTACCAGGGGCTCTCGATGCGCGAAGCGCTGGAAGTGGGACTCCGCGCCGAGCGCGAGGCGCGCGACTATTACCGGCACTTGGCCAAGCGCACCAGCGACGAGGAGCTGCGCAAGCTCTACCAGGAACTGGCCGACACCGAGGACGACCACGAGCGCCGGCTGGGGAACAAGCTCCGGGAACACGCCGAAAGAGCCTGACCGGGAGGGCGTCGATGTTTCAAACCGATCGGATTCTGGGATTCATGCCGGTGGACTGGCGGCTGGAGCTGACGCGCTACCCGTGGGTGCGCGCGCTGCTCAAGAGCCGCTGGATGCCTTTCGTTCCCATCGTGGTGAACCTGTTCATCTTCACGGTGATCCTGATGGCGGGCTACTACGGGGGCACCTCGCCGGGCAACTACAACTTCGGTATCATGATCGTGTGGATCGTCTGGTGGGTGGTGCTGATGATGGTGCTGGTGCCGGGCGGCTCGCGGGCGTGGTGCATCGGATGCCCGCTGCCGGTGCTCGGCGAATGGATGCAACGACTCACACTGGTGGGGGTGCGGCACAACAAGAAAGGCAACTTCTACCTGGGACTTAAGAAGAGGTGGCCAAAATCGCTGAGCAACATGTGGATCATGAACTTCCTGTTCCTGGCCACGACATTCACGACGGGCTTCATCACCACGCGCCCGATTGCTACATTCATCATGCTGGGGGCGATCATCGCGCTGGCGATCGTACTCTCGATGGTCTACCACAAGCGCGCCTTCTGCCTGTATGTGTGCCCGGTGAGCGGTTTCCAGGGACTGTACTCGAACTTCGCCATCACCGAAGTGCGCGTGAAAGATCCGAGCATCTGCAAAGGCCACAAGAACAAGGGATGCGTGGTGGGCAATGAGCAGGGTTACGGCTGCCCGTGGATGCTGCTTCCCTACACGTTCAAGCGGAACACCTACTGCGGGATGTGCTTCGAGTGCTTTAAGACCTGTGAGTACGACAACATGGCGTTCAACTTGCGGCCGCCCGGCACGGACCTGCTGGTGGACGACAACCGGCGGCTGGACGAATCCTGGAAGGCCTTCATCATGTTGGGCATCTCCATCTTCTTCTTCCTGGTGATGCAGGGTCCCTGGGGCCTGCTGAAAGACTGGGCCAACGCCGAAACGTGGGGCGGCTATGTGAGCTTCATCGGCTTGCACTCGCTGTTCAACCTGGCGGTGATCCCGGCCGTCTTCCTCGGCTTTGTCTGGTGGTCGCGACGGATGGCCGACGCCCGGGAGGTGTCGCTGAAGAAGGCTTACATCAACTTCTCTTACACTTTGGTGCCCCTGGGGTTGGTGGCATGGATTGCGTTCAGCTTCGGCATCCTGCTGCCGAACAGCAGCTACGTGCTGCACATCCTCTCGGACCCGTTTGCCTGGGGCTGGGACCTGTTCGGGACGGCGCACTTCCCATGGACGCCGTTCTGGACCGGAGCCATGCCCTGGATCCAGGCGGCGTGCCTGCTGGTGGGTCTGCTGCTCTGTCTGGATTTTGCCTACAAACTTGCGAGGCAAACCTACTGCGGTGGGGCGCCGGCGGGTCAGGAGGTTGTGCCGGTGGAAGCGCTGGCCGCCCGCACCGTGCTGACGCCGGAGCAGGGCGAACAGCGAGTGCAACGCGGGTTCATTCCGATTGCCCTCTTCCTCACGCTGTCCACGGCGGCACTCCTGTGGCTGTTCATCGGGTAAGGAGCAGACGAAACGATGAAGATGCAATGGTCGAGCTGGGTGGCGTGGATTCTGGTGCTGGCGGCAACGGTGCTGACCTACTTCGGCGCGGTGGGGTACGAACAGCATCGCAGCCAGCAACTGGCCACGATCGATATTGTCACGCGGTCGCCGCTGAACGGGAACTTTGAGCCGAGCGAGGTCTCCGCGGTGGTGGGAAAACCGCTGCGGCTGCGCATCAAGAACGCGGAAACAGTGAGCCACGGCTTTGCCATCCCCGAACTGGGAGTGGGCATCGCCGAGATCAAGCCCGGGCAAGTGCAGATTATCGAATTGACGCCCACGCGCGCGGGCACGTTTGTGTTTGCGTGCACGGTGTGGTGCAGCGACGAACACATGACGATGAAGGGCAAGCTCATCGTGACCGAGGCCACCGTCGCCCAGCGCTGAGGCTGGCGAGCGGGGCACAGGTTGAGCAAGGCCCAGAGGAATCATGGAGAGAAGAGCTTGTCCACAATCCAAGGAGCCTTCGGTTACCGTCTGGTCTCATCCGGCCAGCCACTGGTAGTTCATGCGTTTCAGCTTTGCGAGCCGGCAGCCGATGAGGTTGTGATCGAGGTTGCCGGCTGCGGCGTTTGCCACACCGATCTTGGATTTGCCTTCGACGGAATCCCCACGCGCCATCCGCTGCCCCTGGTGCTGGGGCACGAAATCGCCGGGCGGGTGGTCGCAGCGGGCCAGCAAGCCGCCGGGTGGCTCGGCCGCAGCGTGATTGTTCCTGCGGTGATTCCCTGTGGTGTGTGCCCGGCTTGTGCCGCGGGGCGTCCGACGATTTGCCGGCAACAGTTCATGCCGGGCAATGACGGCGACGGCGGCTTTGCCACGCACGTGCTCGTGCCGTCACGGGGATTGTGCCCCGTGCCGGAGAAACTCCCCTCCGGTCTTTCGCTGGCCATGCTCTCGGTGGTCGCCGACGCCGTCACCACTCCCTACGAGGCCATCCGGCGCGCGCGGCTCGGCCCCGAGGACGTGGCTGTGTTTGTCGGCGCCGGGGGAGTGGGCGGCTTCGGCGTGCAGATCGCGGCCGCGCTGGGCGCAGCCGTGGTGGCCATTGATATTGACCGCGACCGGCTCGACCTTGCGGCGCAGCACGGCGCTTCGCTGGTGCTCGATGCCGGCTCGACCGACCCGAAGGCCCTGAAAGCCGCCGTCCGCTCGTTTGCGAAGGAAAGCGGCCGGCGCGGCATCGGGCTGAAGATTTTCGAAACCAGCGGAACGCCGGCGGGACAGGCGACGGCGTTTGGTCTGCTCGACCACGGTGGCTATCTGGGCGTGGTCGGCTTCACCAGCAAGCCCGTGGAGCTGCGCCTTTCCAACCTGATGGCTTTTGACGCAACGGCGCAGGGCAACTGGGGCTGCCCGCCCGATCAATACCCCGCCGCACTGGCTTTGGTTCTGGAAGGCAAGATCGCGCTGGGTCCTTACGTCGAACCCCACGCGCTTGAGGAGGCCCCGGCCATTTTTGAAGCTGTGGCCAAGCACGCCATCCGGCGCCGCGTCATTCTGACGCCGAACAACGATGGCAGGGCCGCGAACGAGGAGGCACGCCGATGAAGAACCACAACCTGATTGAAAAGCTCACGCCGCGCGAAATCCTGGTCGAGCGGCGGCCCGCGCGCGACCGCTCCGGCGTGGAGGTCAGCGGCCTCCACAACGTCTGGATCACGCTGAACAACCCGGACGAACTCAACGCCTACACCACGGATATGATCAAGGAGGTCATCCTCGCGCTGCGCGAAGCCAGCCACGACCGCGCCGCCGTCGCCGTGGTGCTGACCGGCGCGGGCACGCGGGCCTTCTGCACCGGCGGCAACACGCGCGAGTACGCCGAGGTGTACGCCGGAGCCCCCGGCGAATATCGCCAGTACATGCGGCTGTTCAACGACATGGTGACTGCCGTGTTGCAGTGCGACAAGCCCGTCCTTTGCCGCGTCAACGGCATGCGCGTCGGCGGCGGCCAGGAAATCGGCATGGCCTGCGACTTCTCGATCTCGAGCGACTTGGCCGTCTTTAGCCAGGCCGGGCCCAAGCACGGCTCCGCGCCCGATGGCGGCAGCACCGACTTCCTGCCTCTGTTTGTCGGGATGGAAAACGCCATGATCAGTGGGACGCTCTGCGAGTCCTGGAGCGCGCACCGCTTCCACTGGTTGGGCGGGCTGACGCAAATCGTCCCCGCGTTGAAAGTGGACGGCCACTGGGTGGCGAACCCGCTGGTGGTCACCGACCGGCTGCTGGACGAATACGGCCGCGTGGTGCTGGGCCAGTGGAAGACGGGCGTGGCCCGCGACGAGGGAAAAGCTCTGCTGGTCCGCGGCACGGTGGATCTCTCGCTACTCGACCAGGCGGTCGAGGAGCAGTGCACCAAGCTCCTCTACACCATGCCCGACTGCCTGACCAAGACGATCGAGAGCCTGCGCAAGCACAAGCTCGAACACTGGGACCGCAACCGCGAATCCAACCGCGCCTGGCTATCGCTGAACATGATGACCGAGGCCAACGCCGGCTTCCGCGCCTTCCACTACGGCACGCGTGACCAGCGGGAAGTCGATTTCGTTCTCCTGCGCCGGCGGCTGGCCGAGGGTGTCCGTTGGAGCGAGGACCTGATCCGCGAAATCGCTCCGTGGGTCGCGGAACCGGTGAAAGCGCGGAGATGAACCGAACCGGCAGAGGAGAAGCTGCGTGAGACCCGAGCTCGTTGAGTTGACCAACCGCGCGCGCGAGTTGTTTGACGACCTGGACCTCAAGGCGGTGCGGGCCTGGAAAGAAGCTGCGCCGGGCCGCAAGGCGGTCGGCCACATGCCCATCTACGTGCCGCGCGAGCTGATCCATGCTGCGGGGATGCTGCCGGTGGGAATCGTCGGCGGCGGGGACCGGCTGGAGATCATCCGCGGCGACGCTTTTTTCCAGAGCTACATCTGCCACATCCCGCGCAGCACCATCGAGCTGGCGCTTTCGCACCGGCTCGACGCGCTGGACGGGATGCTGTTCCCTTCCATCTGCGACGTGATCCGCAACCTTTCCGGCATGTGGACGATGCTTTTCCCCGACCGCTACGTCCGCTACGTGGACGTGCCGCAAAACTATGAGCGCGCCGTGGGCGGCGTCTACTGGCGGCGGGAACTGGAAATCCTGCGCGAGGACCTGGGCCGGCTGGCCGGACATACGGTTTCCGATGCCGATCTATCCCGCAGCATCGCTGTCTATAACGAGAACCGCGCCGCCATCCGCGCGCTCTACGAGGCGCGCAGCCGGCAGCCGTGGTTTTACCCCACGTCCGAGGTGTTCCTGTTCCTGCGCGCGGGCAACCTGTTGCCGCCCGAGGAGCACACGGCCATGCTGCGGCAATACCTGAAGCTGGCGCCGCTTGAAGCCGACCGCTGCGAGCAGGACCAGAGCCGCGTGGTGCTGGTGGGCATGTTCTGCGAGCAGCCGCCGCTGGGCCTGCTGCTCACGCTGGAGCGGGCCGGTTGCTGGGTGGTGGACGACGACCTGCTGCTGGGTCTGCGCTGGATCACCTGTGATACTCCGACCGAAGGCGATCCGCTGCAAAACCTGGTTGAGGCGTACCTCAACCACAGCGCGGTGACCGCCTCGCGCTATCTGCCCGACGGCGACCACGGGCGCGGGCTGGTCGATTCGGTCCGGCAGAACCGCGCCGAGGGCGTGATCTTCTGCGCGCCGAGCTTTTGCGATCCCGCGTTGCTTGAACAGCCGATGCTGGTGCGAGCGCTCGAGCGCGAAGGAATCCCGCACACGCAGTTCAAGTATTCCGAGGACACCGGCCAGTTTGCGGTGATCCGCGAGCAGGCCGGCACGTTTTCCGATTCGATCCGTCTGTGGAGCGAAGCATGAGCAGCGAGCCGCGCAAAGACGCTTCTTCGCAGGACCAGGCCCAGAAAGAGCGCAGCATGCTCTTGCAGAAGCAGATGATCGGCGCCCACTACGACGCCCTGGCTACCGCGCACGAAGACGGTCGCAAGGTGGTGTACACCTTCGTGCCCGGCAACCTCACCGAGCTGATGCGCGCCTTCGACGTGCTGCCGGTGCTGCCGGAAATCAATGCGCTGCAATCGGGCATGCGCAAGCTCTCGGGCGACTACATCGCTGAAGCCGAGAAACAGGGCCACAGCGAAGACGTATGCACCTACGTCAAGTGCGATATCGGCATGCTGAAGAAGGGCAACATCGGTCCGACCGGCAAGAAGCTGCCGCCACCCGATCTGCTGTTGCTTTCCTATACCGGCTGCTTCACGTTCATGAAGTGGTTCGAGCTGCTGCGGCAGGAGTACAACTGTCCGGTGGCCATGTTGCACGTGCCCTACCAGTCCGACGGCCAAATTCATGAGCACCACCGCGACTACATCCTCGATCAGCTCCGCACCGAAGTGATCCCAAAGCTCGAGCAGGTCACCGGCCGGCGGTACGACGAGGACCGGCTGCGGGAAATGATGCGCCTTTCCGCCCAGGCCGAAGACGACCTGGTCTGGGTGCTCGAAAGTGCGAAAAACGTTCCTTCGCCGATCGACGCGTATTTCGGCGGCGTGTATTACATCGGCCCGATGTTCACGGCGTTTCGCGGCACAGAGGCAGGCGTCGAGTACTACCGGACGCTGCGCCAGGAGATCGAGGAGCGCCTGCGGCAGGGCCTCGGGCCGGTTACACCGGACGGCTCGCTCGGAACGGAGCGCTACCGCCTGGTGATCGAAGGCCCGCCCAACTGGACCAGCTTCCGCGAGTTCTGGAAGATGTTCTACGAAGAAGGCGCGGTGGTGGTGGCCAGCAGTTACACCAAGGTCGGCGGCCTTTATGACCGCGGCTTCCGCCACGATCCCGCCCGGCCGCTTGAATCCCTGGCCGATTACTGCTTGGGCTGCTATACCAACCTGGGCTTGCCCACGCGCGTCGGTCTGCTGGAGCAGTACATCCGCGACTACCGCGCCGACGGATTCATGATCAACAGCGTGAAAAGCTGCAACTCCTTCAGCGTCGGCCAGCTCCTGATGCTGCGCCAGCTCGAGGAGCGCACCGGCGTTCCCGGCGGCTTTATCGAAAGCGACCTCGTTGATCCCCGCTATTTCTCCGCCGCGAACATCAAGAATCGCATTGAAAGCTATCTCCAGATGCTCCAGCAGAAGCGCGCGGTCAGGGTGCAGGCATGAGCGAGACGCCGGTCTACGTTGGCATTGACCTAGGTTCGACCACCACCAAGGCGGTGATCCTCGACCCGGAAGACCAGGTGCTCGGCCGCGGCATCACCAACAGCCGGAGCAACTACGATGTGGCCTGCCAGGTGGCGCGCGAAGAAGCCTTCGTCCGCGCGCGGTTTACGCTCACGCGCAACGCGCTCACCGCTGATACTTCCCTCGCGGGCGTGGAGAAGTCGTTTCTGCCCGCGCTGGCGCGTAATTTCCGCCTGGAACATCACCTGGACCAACTCGTCCGGCTGCGCGAAACCCTGCACCGCACCGCCGAGGCCCCACGCCACCGCGCGTACCGGCGCGAGCTGGACGAGCTCCTGGAACGCATCGTGAACGCCATGGCCGGGCGCGCCGCGGCCCATTTCAGCGAGCTGGCCGTGCGCAAGAGTGATTTCTTCCGCGACCTGGCCGCCGCAGACTATTTGCAGCTCGCCGAGCAACACGCCGACCCCAAGGGCATCACGTTTGAGACTTTCTGCGGGCTCTTCGACAGCGCCATCCTCGTGGTGGAGAACTCCACCGCCGACGGTGCCTTCGAGGGCCACATCGGCAGCGCACTTGACCGCACACTCGCCACGGCGGCTCCGGCCCTGCAACAGAATGAGCCGCGGCTGCGGGCGGCGGTGGAATCGGCGCGCGCCATGGAGTTGAAGGAAGTCGCCACAGTGGGCACCGGCTACGGCCGCCAGCGCCTTCCTTTCCCCAAGGAGCAGATCCGCAGCGAAATCCTGTGTCACGGGCTGGGCGCCCACGCGATGTTCGCGGGCACGCGCACCGTGCTCGACATCGGCGGACAGGACACCAAAGCAATCCAGGTGGATGCCAACGGAATTGTCACCAGTTTTCAGATGAACGACCGCTGCGCGGCCGGCTGCGGCCGCTATTTGGGTTACATCGCCGACGAGATGAACTTGGGGGTGCACGAACTGGGCCCGCTGGCCCAGCAGAGCCAGTGCCGGGTGAAGATCAATAGCACCTGCACCGTCTTTGCCGGTGCCGAGCTGCGCGAACGGCTCTCGCTGGGCCAGGCCCGCGAAGACATCCTGGCCGGGCTGCACCGGGCGATGATCCTTCGCGCCATGTCGTTGCTCGCGCGCTCGGGCGGCATCTCGGACGAGTTCACCTTCACCGGCGGAGTGGCGCGCAACCCCGCGGCAGTGGCCGCGCTGCGCGAGCTGGTGAAGGAGAACTACGGCGAGCGCACGCTCAATATCTCGCCGGATTCCATCTACACCGGTGCGCTGGGGGCGGCGCTGTTTGCGCACCGCGCGGAGAGGAAAGCGGCATGACGGCCGCGATCTCCCTCGCAAAGCCTTCCACCGCGCATGGGCTGATCACTGCCGGCGTGGACGTGGGCTCGAGCTCGGTGAAGGTCGCCGTGGTGCGGATGAAAGGAGAATCCGACGCCGAAGTTTTGACCCTCCGCACCGATCGCATCCGCCGCCGCGACCTCCGCAAGGTGATCCACGAAGGCTACGAGGTGGCGCTCGAAGAGGCCAGCCTTTCGCGGGGCGATGTCGCTTATGTGGCCAGCACCGGCGAGGGCGAGCTGGTGGATTTCCGTCGCGGCCACTTCTACGGCATGACCACGCACGCCCGCGGCGCTGTTTTCCTGATGCCGCAGGTCCGAGCAGTGATTGACGTCGGGGCGCTGCACGCCCGCGCCATGGTCATTGACGAGCGCAGCCGCGTGCTCGGCTACCGCATGACCAGCCAGTGCGCCTCCGGCTCCGGCCAGTTCCTGGAAAACGTCGCCCGCTACCTGGGCATCGCGCTCGAAGAGGTGGGGCCGCTCTCCTGCCGGGCCGCAAACCCGCAACTGGTCAGCAGCATCTGCGCGGTCCTGGCCGAAACCGACGTCATCAACATGGTCAGCCGGGGCATTTCCACCGCGGACATCCTGAAGGGCATCCACCTTTCGATGGCCGGCCGCTACATCAAGCTGCTGCGCGCCATCGGCGCCGAGGGGCATGTGGCCATCAGCGGGGGGCTGGCGGCCGACGTCGGCCTGGCGAAAGCTCTGCAAGAGAAGGTGGACGAAGAAAAACTGAACATGCAGATCCATACCCACCGGCATTCGATCTATGCCGGCGCGCTGGGTGCGGCCCTCTGGGGCGGATTTCGCTACCAGGTGCTCGCGCGCCGCGCGGAGGCCTCTGCATGACGGGCATGCAGGCATTGGTCGGGCAGGTAGCGGTGGTCACCGGCGGCTCGGGGGCCATTGGCAGCGCCATCATTGCTGCGCTTCAAGAAGCTGGTGCGCGCGCGGTATCGCTTGATCTGGCTGAGCCAGCCCGGGCCGGTGAACCCTGGGTGAAGTGTGATATGCGCGAAGACGGCTCGGTGGCTGCCGCCATTGAACAAGTGCGTAGTGAATACGGCCGGCTCGACCTCGCGGTCCACGCTGCGGGAGTCTCCCGCGATGCTGTGGTGTGGAAGCTGACGGTGGACGACTGGGACCTCGTGCAGACCGTAAACCTGCGCGGAGCTTTTTTGCTGATTCGCCACGCCGTGCCCGTCCTGCGCCTCGGGCCGGGCGGCCGGATTGTGTTGATTGGTTCGATCAACGGCTCACGGGGAAAGTTCGGCACCTCGGCGTACTCGGCCAGCAAAGCGGGCCTGCTTGGCCTGGCCAAGAGCGTCGCGCGGGAGACCGCTCGCTTCGGAATCCTCGTCAACGTGGTCGAACCCGGCTGGGTGCGGACGCCGCTGACTGAGGCCGTGCCCAAAGAAGTGAAGGACGCCGCACTGGCCGAAAGCCTGCTCGGCACATTTCTCGAGCCGGCGGATGTAGCCGCAACGGTTCTGTTCCTGTGTGGGCCGGGCAGCAGCCGGATCACCGGCCAGATTCTGCGCGTGGACGCAGGGCAGTTCCTCGGCGGCAGTTGAGCCGGGAGAGGAGAACCAACATGGCGGTCGAACGCACCGAAGAGCCGGGCATTCTGGAAACCGATGCGGTGCTGGTTCGCACGATGCGCGAGGAGGACCTTGAGGCGGTGGTGTCGATCGACGCGGGCGCCACGGGCCGGCGGCGCCCCCGGTACTTCGATCTGATGATTCAGCGCGCGGTGAAGCAGGCAGGCTTGCAGATCTCTCTGGTGGCAGAGTTAGGCGGGCAGGTGGTGGGCTTCCTGATCGCATCGTTATATTACGGCGAATATGGCGTGACCGAGCCCTCGGCCTCGATTGAAGCAATCGGGGTGCACCCTCAGTACCGAGGACGGCACGTCGGCCGAGCGCTGATGCGACAGTTGCGGCTCAACCTGGGAGCGCTGCGCATCACCACGTTGCGCACGGAAGTGGCCTGGGATGATTTTGAGCTGCTGGCCTTTTTCAAGAAGGAAGGGTTTGCGCCGGCGGGAAGGCTTTGCCTCGAGTGCACTTTGGATCCCACTGCGCCAGGGGAATAAAGCCTTCGGATAAACAGGGACAGTTCGGATGCTAGGTTTCAATGATTCCCCCGAACCGGCACGCGTAGAATCCTTCGTCGCACTTCTCTACCTGCCCTACCTCTCCTCGGAATACTTCCCCAGGTTGGGCTGACGTCCGTCCACCGTTCCTGAAGCCATCCTTCTGACCAAATCTCAAGAACTGAACACTCTCTCCAACTTCTTGAACACGTGCAGGTCAGCCGGGTTGGTATTGTCGTCTACGCTAGGCTCGACGAATCCAGAGAAGTGCTCCATCAGGAGTGAATTCCTCTGAGGGAATCACTATCTCTGAAATCGACTACAGTCAGTTTGCTGGAAAACTGAGAATGGCCATGAACCATTGAAACGAATGGCGCGCCCTAGGGGACGATTTCAGAACTCTGTGCGACCTTCAGATTGTGGCCGAGGTTCCCAAGCTGGATCAGGCATGCAAAAGGTCAAGGGGCTAGGGTGAATTACCGACCTGGCGGGTTGCCTCGTAGAGGCCGCAAGGCGTTCAGCAGACCCCAATCGTAATGGGTTTTTTTCCAGTAGAGCGTCGCTGAAGATTCCAGGTACGGCACTCCAAATCCGGGGTCGCCTTCGACGGGGTCCGTATACAGGGGGCGCGGAGGAAAGAGCGCATCGAGACTCCCCAGCGAATGGACGCCGGGCCAAGCATGACAATTCTCGCACTTCAGCGTCGCCGTTCGCGGACAGCTTTCCATATTTGCGATCATGTCGCATCCATGAGTAC
>Ga0209108_10000928_pt1 | contig 16832 bp, 15 predicted proteins | sample Rifsed10ft1_FD_184003 | JGI IMG/M metagenome (GOLD analysis project Ga0209108, IMG submission 184003) | Soil microbial communities from Rifle, Colorado, USA - sediment 10ft 1 (version 2) | ecosystem: Environmental > Terrestrial > Deep subsurface > Rock core/Sediment | place: Rifle, Colorado...
GCGCGTGAGCACGGACGCGTTGAGTGCATTGGCGAACGCTGCGGCACGCGAGAGGCATGTCGTGCTGGCGCCAGACAAGTCCGGTACGGGAACCAACGCCTTGTTGATCGGCGTTGACACGGGCTTCGCGTTTGAATTTGGCGCAGCGAGTTTCGCCGCGCATCAGGCCGCGGCGCAACGTGCGGGTCTCACCCTGTCGGTCGTGCGGCGCGCCGATCTGGAATATGATCTCGATACACCGGAGGATCTCGCCATCTGCGCCGGCACGGCCAACATCGCGATACTCAAACCGGGCGAAGCGCGTTAACATGCACGCCGGGACGCAACCCATCGAGGAGGAATGATGATCAAGAAGACCTGTGGCAGGCTGCGGGGACGAACGCTCGCGGCGTTGACGCTGGCGGTGATGGCGACGGCTGCGGCGCATGGCCAGCAGGCCTATCCCAGCAAGCCGATCAGGATGATCGCGCCGTCGTCCGCCGGCGGGCCGGTCGATCTCATATCGCGCGTGATCGCGCAGGGGCTGGGCGAGGCGCTGGGCCAGCAGGTGGTGGTCGAGAACCGCGTCGGCGCCGCCGGGCTGATCGGCACCGAGCTGGTGTCAAAGGCGCCGCCGGACGGGTACACGATTTTGCTGGGATTCTCCGGCCCGCTCGCGATCGTCCCCAATCTCGTTGCCGCCACGCCGTACGACCCGCTGAAGGACCTCGTACCGGTGTCGGAAGTCGCCGCCGCGGCCTACGTGCTGCTGGTGCATCCCAGCGTGCCGGCGAAATCGGTGAAGGAATTGATGGCGCTCGCCAAAGCGCAGCCCGGCAAGATGAACTTTGGCTCGGGTGGCAACGGCACCGGCATTCACATGGCGAGCGAACTCCTGCAGCAGATCGCCGGCGTCAAGATCGTTCACGTCCCGTACAAGGGTGCGGCGCCGGCGATGACGGGGTTGATGGCTGGCGAGGTGGACATGATGTTCAACGCCCTGCCGCCGACCATGCCCTACCTCAAATCGAACCGGCTGCGGCCGCTCGCCACCGGCGGCGCCAAGCGCGCGCCGTTGGTTCCGTATCTGCCCACGCTGCGGGAAAGCGGTTACGACTTCGAGATGTCGGGATGGTATGGAGTGCTCGCGCCGCGCGGGACGCCGCCGGCGATCGTCACGCGGCTTAACAGCGAGTTGATCCGCGCGCTGGGCACGGCGGAGACGAAAGAGCGCCTCACACGGCTGGCGGTAGACGGAGTCGGATCGACGCCGGATGCGTTCGGCCAGCACATGCGCGCGGAACTCGCGCGCTGGGCAAAGGTCATCGCGGCAGCGGGGCTCAAGTAGGAAGGAATTAGCCGAGGTTCGCCCCGACTAATTCCTTATGGAGAACCGACTGGGGATATGGATTAAGTCTGAATCAAGACACTCACTCCAACGCACTATATGAGATCCGAGCAAGTCGTATTCATATTTCGGTGCTGCTTCCCGCGGCAATTTCTCGTATGCGGTCCTCTTTAAGGAATTTTCCAGACCATGGGCTGGAAAATTCCTAGCGGAGATTCCGCCGGAAGAAATCGACGGTGAGGGCGAGGGCACGATCGGCATCGGCCTTGCGATAGGGCTTGCCGCCGTAGCGCGCGAAGGCGTGATCGGCGTCGGGATACTGGTGGATGGTGACGAGCGGGTTGGGGGAAAGCCGGCGTTCGATGAGATCGTTCACCTCCGCCTGCACCCAGCGATCCTTCATCGCCATGTGCAGCACGAACGGGCGGTGGAGATTCGGCGCCTCGCGAATGTTGTGCTCGATGTAGGTGCCGTAGTAGGCGACCGCGCAGTCGATATCGGTGCGGCAGCACATGAGATAACAGAGCTTGCCGCCAAGGCAGTAGCCCACCGCGCCCACCTTGCCGTTGCAGTCGGCTGAGCGCTGAAGGTGGGCCGAGACATCCTCCATGTCGCGCACACCCAGGTCGTAGTCGAAGTCGTAGTAGAGGTCGAAGGCCTTCTTCACGTTCTCCGGGTTGCTGTCGTAGAGCTCGACCCCGGGCTCCTGCCGCCAGAAAAGATCCGGAACGAGGCACAGGAAGCCCGCCTCCGCGAACTCATGCGCGTGCCGGCGCATGGTGTCGTTTACTCCCCAGATCTCCATGATGGCGATCACCGCGCCGGCGGGCGCGCGGTCGGGAATCGCGAGATAGGCGCCCAATTCGCCATCGCGCAGCGGCACGCGGATATTCCGCGTTTTCATTGCAGCTTCAGCAGGCGGGCGGCGTTGTCCCAGAGGATCTGCTGCTTCTGCGCGGCGGTGAGCGACTTGACGCCCTGCACGAACCTGACCGGCTCCTCGTAGGCGATGTCGAAGCAGTAATCGCTGCCCGCCATGATGCGGTCCGCGCCGACGAGCTTCACGAGGTCTTCCAGTTGTTCCTCGCTGTAGGTGATGGTGTCGTAGGTAAAGCGCTTCAGGTACGTGCTCGGCGGCCGGGCGATGGTCTTGCACTCCGGCCGGATCTCGAATCCGCGGTCCAGCCGTCCGCGCAGGATCGGAAGCGCGCCGCCGGCGTGCGGCAGGCTCACTTCGAGCGTCGGAAAGGTGTCGAGCACGCCGCCGAAGATCAGGTGCGAGGCGGCGATCGCGGTGTCGAAGGGATTGCCGCAGGTGTTGATGAGGTAGAACTGCTTCAGCCGCTCGTTGTTGACCATCATCGGGTGCAGGAAGATCGGCAGCCCGAGGTCGGCGATGCGCTCGTAGACCGGGAAGAAACTGCGGTCCGAGAGTTCGCGGTCGCGCACCGCGGTCGCCATGTAGATGCCGCGGATGCCGGGGAGCTTCGCCGCGCGTTCCAGTTCCTCGAGCGCGAGCCGCGGGCTCTGGAACGGCAGGCAGGCGAAGCCGATGAAGCGCTCGGGGTGCGCGCGATGGGCGGCGCTTATCGCATCGTTGAAAGCGACGCAAAGTTGCACGGACAGATCGTCGTCCGCCCAGTACACCATCGGCTGGGTGAGGGAGAGCGCGTGCATCCGCACGCCCTGCCGGTCCATGACCGCAAGGCGCTCCTTGAAATCGATGAAAGGCGTGGTGATCGGCCCGGTGCGCAGGGCGAGCCCCACCTGGATGAAGCGCGCGCCGGACGGATCGGCGATGACGCTCGCACCGCAGCGCTTGCCGTGATCGGCGATCAGTTTGAGGTACGACTCCGGAAAAAAATGCGCGTGCGTGTCGATGGTGTTCGCTGGGGCCACGGCTTGACGTCCTCCTCTTGACTACAGTGACTTATGACCGGTGACTGGGGATTGGTGGTTCGGTATTTCGTAGGGTGGGCATTGCCCACCGTTGGTTTTGCGGTGCGCGATGCGCACCCTACGCCTGAATCCTGAATCCTCAATCCTGAATCCTCAATCCTGAATCATCCCCATGATGTGTTTCCACTCAGCCGGCTCGACCGGCGTGATCGAGAGCCGGTTGCCGCGCTGCAGGACGCGCATCTTCGCGAGTGCCTTGTGGCGGCGCAGCTCGTCGAGCGTCACCAGCCGCGTCTTCGCCATGAAGCGCACGTCCACGTTGACCCAGCGCGGGTTGTCGCGCGCGGACGCGGAATCGTAGTACTTGCTCTTGCGATCGAACTGCGTGACATCCGGGTGCGCGGGCGCGGCGACCTCGACGATGCCGACGATGCCGGGCTCGTCGCAACTCGAGTGGTAGAAAAACGCGCGGTCACCCACGCGCATGTCGTCGCGCATGAAATTACGCGCCTGATAGTTGCGCACGCCGTACCAGGGCGCCGTCTTGTCCCGGGCAAGGTCGTCGATGCTGTAGTCCGAAGGCTCGGACTTCATCAACCAGTAGCGCATTCCGCCCTGATTCGTGACTGGCAAAAAAAATGCGGCGCGTGCCGCATTTTGAGTCGAGACCCCCGCCTGTGCCGTCAGGCCTGCGTCTTGAACCAAAGGTTCAAGGTGGTCACCTTCCGAGCCCTTCAGGCGCTTCCATGTCGGACGCGCACACCGGTGCTGCTTGAGTCGGCGACCAGATCAGCTATATTGGTTCAAAGAGTATAAGACCTTAACGCGCACCGCAGGGGAAACCTAGAACAGTTCGTTCTGCTCGGACAGCGCCCGCTCAAGAACTGTTTCCATGGAGGCCATTCTACGCTTTATCTCCGCGATGTCAAAAGCGCCGCCGACCTTGGTGGTGAGAAACTCGTGGGCGATGTTGAGGGCGGCCATGATGGCGATGCGCTCGTGCCCGATCACCTTGCCGTTGTCGCGCACCTCCTGCATTTTCCGGTCGAGATAATCGACGGCCTTCAGCAGGCCTTCCTGCTCGTCGGGCGCGCACGCGACGCGGTACTGCCGTCCCATGATGGTGATCTGCAGGCCTTTGGGATCGGCGCTCATGCGTCGTCTTCAGGAATCTGGTTGAGAAGATTCTCCAGGCGGCTCGTGGCGCCGCTGATTTTCTCCTCCAGCAGCCGGTTCTCGTTGAGCGCCGTGGCGAGCTGTTGCCGCAGCTGGTGGTTATCGTGGCGCAAGCGCTGGCACAACTCGATAAACTGCGCGACCTTCTGCTCGAGCGATTTGAGTTCCGCGTCCACGCCGACACTATAGAGGGAAAAATTCCGCTCAGTCAACTGTTAACGGGCGCTATTGAATGTGATTTGCCACGAGCGGCGCAAACCCTGTTGCGCGAGCGTCACGCGCCGCAGGCGGCGACACGGTCATGGTTGGCGGCCGGCGGCTCGCCGGGCGCTAACAGCTTGAAGACCCGGCAGAAAGCCGCTCGCAGCGCATCGTGGGTGAGCGCCGGAGCGCCAGTCGCGGCACGATGTTGCCTCACCCGCAGATAACGTTGTCATCATCTGCGGCCTGCATGTAAAATTCCAACGGTCGTCGCGTCTGCCGCCCGCCGGCTGCGGATGCGCGCCACCGCGCTTGAGGTGCCTGCGCGTTTCCAACGCGCAGGTTGAACGGGAAACAGGTGCGAAAGGCAGGATTGAGGAATCAGGATTCAGGATTGAGAGGACAGGCCGCGATTGCGCATAACGCGCCCGTGCCGGTTCCTCGATCCTCAGTCCTCGATCCTCAGTCCTGTGTTTCAACTCCTGTGCTGCCCCCGCAACGGTAAGCGAGCGGTCTCACCGGCCGTCGAGGCGCCAGCAAGCCACTGGGCACATGTGTCCGGGAAGGCGGCGCCGCCATATCGCAAGCCCGTATACCGGCCCGAGCGCACCGTCGGAGATGCCGCGGGGAAGCGGCAGGACCGGTGCCCAGTGCGCCGCCTCGCCCCCTCTCGCTGCACCTCCTCGTTCCGTTGATCTGACGGCACGCGGCGGGCGTGCCAGGCGAGGTCTTTATGCGTGCGTTGTGCAACACCGTGCTCCTCCTGGGTGCAGCGGGGATGGTTCATGCTGCCGAGCGTCCGGTACTCATGGCCGAGGAAGTCGTGGTCACGGCCACCCGTTTCAGCGACCGTTATGTCGATACGCCCGTCAACATGACGGTGATCAGCGCCGAAGACATCCGGCAGAGCAGCGCCAAGACCGTGGCCGACATCCTGGCCGAGCAGGCGGGCATCGCCATCCACGATTTCTTCGGCAACAACGCCGCCGCGACCACGATTGATCTGCGTGGTTTCGGCATCACGGGCGGGCAGAATACGTTGATCCTGCTCGATGGCCGCCGCGTCACCGACATCGATCTCTCGGGGGTGCAATGGTCGGCGGTGCCGCTCAACGCCGTCGAGCGCATCGAGATCGTGCGCGGGGGCGGCGCAGTGCTCTATGGAGATGGCGCCACGGCCGGCGTCATCAACATCATCACCCGCTCACCGGCGAAAGTCGGCAACGGCGTCACCGTCCAGGGCCGGCTCGGATCCTATGCCACCCGCGAGGCGCAGGCCACCGCCAACTACTTCGGGGAGCGCGCGGGATTCAACGTGAGCGCGAACAACTATGAGTCCGACGGCTACCGGGCAAACAATCGCAATCGCCAGACCAACGCCCAGGCGGATCTGCGCTGGCTTGGCGAGCGCACCGATCTCACGCTGAAGATAGGCGCCGATAACCAGGGCATCCGGTTGCCCGGCGCGCGCACCGTGCAGCCCTCGGCAGGTATCGACCAGCTTGCAACCGATCGCCGCGGCACCGGCACGCCGCTGGATTACGCGACCCGTGCGGGCAATCGCGCGACGCTCGACTGGCGGCGCAATGCGCAGTGGGGCGAGGTCCACGTCGGGGCCGGCTGGCGCAGCAAGACGCAGACCTCGTACTTCGACTTCGGCGGTTTTCCCGACTATCGGGAGGTGGATCTCGACGTATGGTCGCTTACGCCGCGCATGCGGATCGCGCACCGCGCGTTCGGCGGCGAGAGCACGCTGGTCGCGGGGTTTGACTGGTACCGCTGGGATTACGGGCTGCGCCGCTCCAACTCGCCGTCCAACATCGGGCGACCCGTCAATGCCGTCGACGCGTCGCAGGAGAATGCAGCCGTCTACGTGCATAACACGACCCGGGTGAGCCGCGCGCTGACGCTCAACGCGGGGCTGCGCGCCGAACGTCTGCGGATCGACGCGACCGATCGCTTTGACCCGACGGCGCCCGGCGGCGCGTTCGGATCAGGCGCACTCGCGGCGGGCCAGAGGGAGTCGGAGCGCGCCTATGAACTGGGCGCGCGTTACCAGTTCCTGCCTGAACTTGCGCTCATCGCCAAGGCCGGGCGCAGCTTCAGGTTTGCGAACGTCGACGAGGTTTATGAGACCTCGCCTGCGTTCGCCAACCAGTTCCAGTTCCTGCGGCCGCAGACGGCGCGTTCCAGCGAGCTCGGCATCGAGCAGCGCGCCGGCGCGACCTGGCTGCGCGCGGCGCTGTTCGAAATCGACATCCGCGACGAGATTCACCTCGACGCCTTCACCACCGGCATCGGCAACACCAATTTGCCCCGCTCGCGCCGCCGTGGCCTCGAACTGGAGGGCACCTGGTCGCCGTTGCCGGCGCTCACCCTGCGCGGTGCCTACACGTACGTCGATGCGCGCTTTCGGGAGGGGGTACTGCCCGGCGGCTTCTTCACGCAGACCAATGTCGTGATCGCGGGGAAAACGGTGCCGCTCGTGCCCCGGCACAAGCTCAATCTCGCCGCCTCATGGGCGGTCGCTGCCGGCACGCGCCTGAATGCGGCTCTCGCTTACGTCGGCGAGCAATTCATGGACAATGACGAGGGCAACACGTTGGGCGTGAAGATTCCGGCCTATACGGTGCTCGACTTGAAGCTCATCCATGGGCGCGGCCCGTGGCGTCTCGCGGCGGCGGTCAACAATGCCACCAACGAGCGCTACCACAACTATGCAGTGCGCAGCCAGTTCGTGCCCGACCGCTACAACGCCTACCCCCTGCCGGAACGCAACTTCACGCTGACACTGGAGTACGCGCTGCGCTGAGGAATCTCTGCGCCCGTGGCGCAGAGATTCCTTGAGAAATTCAGGAATCCATCATCAACCGCCAAACACAGGCGCGAGGTTCAGCGTCGGGCGGTGGCTGTGGCTCTTGGGGCGTCCGGATGAGCATTGGTTATCGTGACCGGGTCACAAGACGTTTGAGGACCCCGCTCCTGAGAGGTGTCGCGCGGCTATTCTCCGATTTCCTCCTTTATGCAAAACCGCGGCCACTGGCCGCGGTTTTGCATGTTTGCTATTGTTCGCATCGATCATGAGTGCCGGCCTTTATCTGCGCCTGCTGCGCTTCGTCGCGCCGTACCGCGGCGTGTTTGCCCTGGCGCTCGCCGGGATGGTGGTCGTCGCGGCGACCGAGCCGGCGCTCCCGGCGCTGCTCAAACCGCTGCTGGATGGTATTTTTGTCGAGAAGGACCAGGCGTTGATGCGCTGGATGCCGCTCGTCATCATGGGACTGATCGTGGTGCGCGGGCTTGGCGAGTACGTCGCCTCGTATTCGATCAACTGGGTGGGCAGCAAGGTGGTGATGGATCTGAGGAACGCGATGTTCTCCCGGATCCTGGAGCTTCCCACGTCCTATTACGACGATCACGCTTCCGGTGCGCTCATCTCGAAACTCACGTTCGATGTCACGCAGGTGACGGGCGCGGCCACCAGCGTGCTCACGGTCATGTTCAAGGACACGCTCGCCATCGTGGGGCTCCTCGGCTGGATGTTCTGGCTCAACTGGAAGCTCACGCTCCTCGCACTCACCATGACGCCGGTCATCATTGTGGTGGTGCGCGCAGTCAGCGTGCGGCTGCGCCGGTCGAGCCGCGAAGTGCAGCACGCGATGGGAGAGGTGACGCAGGTGCTGCAGGAAGCGGTCGACGGGCACAAGGTGGTGAAACTGTTCGGGGGACAACGCTACGAATCCGGCCGCTTCGATTCCACCGCCAATCGCGTGCGCCGCTCTCTCATGAAGCAGGCCGCTGCTGCTGCAGTGAGCGTTCCCATCGTGCAATTCGTCGCTGCCGCCGCGCTCGCGCTGATGGTGTACCTCGCTACGCTGCAGTCGGGCTCCGACGAAATCACGGTCGGCAGCTTCGGCTCGTTCATTACGGCGATGCTGATGCTGACCGCGCCGCTCAAGCGCGTGACCAGCGTCAACGAACCGCTGCAACGCGGCCTGGCTGCCGCCGAGAGTGTGTTCGCGCTGCTCGACCAGGCCGGCGAGCCCGACCCGGGTACGGTGGCGCTCGACCGCGCCCGCGGCGAGGTGCGGTTCGAGCAGGTGGGTTTCACCTACCCCGGCGCCGCGCAGCCCGCGCTGGAGCGCGTCGATCTCGCGATCCGGCCCGGCGAGACCGTGGCGCTGGTCGGCGCATCCGGCAGCGGCAAGACCACGCTTGCCAATCTGGTGCCGCGTTTTTACCGCCCGACACGGGGGCGCATCACGGTCGACGGTCATGACCTCAAGACGCTTGCGCTCGCGAGCCTGCGCGCCAACATCGCCCTGGTGAGCCAGGACGTGGTACTGTTCAACGATACCGTTGCCGCCAATATCGCTTACGGCACGATGAACGGCTCCGCGCGCGAGGCCATCGTGGCCGCGGCCGAGGCGGCGCATGCGATGGAGTTCATCGGAACGATGCCCGAGGGTATGGAAACGCTGGTGGGGGAGAACGGCGTCAAACTCTCGGGCGGGCAGCGCCAGCGGCTCGCGATTGCGCGCGCGTTGCTCAAGAACGCGCCGATCCTGATATTGGATGAAGCGACCTCGGCACTCGACTCGGAGTCCGAGCGCCACGTCCAGGCGGCGCTGGAGACCCTGCTGCAGGGGAGAACGACGATCGTGATCGCGCACCGGCTTTCGACCGTTGAACGCGCGGATCGCATCGTGGTGCTCGACCGCGGGCGCATCGCGGAAACCGGCGCGCACCGCGAGCTGTTGGAGCGCGGCGGAATCTACGCCAAACTGTACCGCATCCAGTTCGCGGAGGATTTTGCCGGCTCTGGCGCCGACAAAATCCTTAACAAAGGGCGAGAGCAGTGATACTCCGGTCCAGGCTTGGGGTGCTGAAAGCGCATTTCCGTATTTCCCGGCACCGGGGCGGTGAGGCTGGTATCACGGCGCGGCTTTCGGCCTGGTTTTATGGCCGCGGCTGGTGCTGTCCCTCGAGTTCGCGCAGGAGTCTGTAGCCGCGGCCATGGCCCACGTCGCCGTCATCACTCCGGTCTATCAGGCGGAAGGCTGCCTGGAGGAGCTTTACCGGCGCCTCGCCGCGGCGCTCGCGTCCATCACCGCCGAGTTCGAGATCATCATGGTCGAGGACTGCGGCGGCGACCAATCGTGGGAGATCATCGGCGAGCTGGCGCGGCGCGATCCGCGGGTGAAGGGCGTCCAGTTCAGCCGCAATTTCGGCCAGCACTACGGCATCACCGCGGGGCTCGATCTGTGCGACGCGGACTGGGTGGTGGTGATGGACTGCGACCTCCAGGATCAGCCGGAGGAGATTCCGCGCCTTTACGCCAAGGCGCAGGAGGGCTACGACGTCGTGCTCGCGCGGCGCGGCAGGCGCTCGGACACCGTCACGCGGCGCTTTACGTCGTGGCTGTTCTATCGCATTTTCAGCTATCTCGCGGACACCGAGTACGACGGCGACGCCGGCAACTACCGCATCATCTCACGCAGAGTGGTGGAGAACTGCCGGCGCATGCGCGAGCAGCTGCGCTTCTTCGGCGGGCTCATCAACTGGATGGGATTTCCGACCGCGAGCATCGAGGTGGCGCATGCGCCCCGCCACGACGGGCACTCGACCTACACCTTCGCCAAGCTGTGGAAGCTCGCCGCGGATACGATCATCGCCTACTCGGACAAGCCGTTGCGGCTCTCGATCCGCTTTGGCTTCGTCATGTCCTTCCTCGCTTTTGCCTACGGCATTTACATTCTGGTGCGCGCCTTGCTCTACGGATCGGCGGTCGCGGGTTGGAGCAGTCTCATCGTCTCGCTCTACTTCATCGGCGGCATCATCATCAGCATCCTGGGCGTCATCGGCATCTACCTCGGCAAAACTTTCGAGGAGGCGAAGAAGCGCCCGCTCTACATCGTCGCCCGGACGACTTTCCCCGAAAAACACACCGGCGATCATGGCTGACTTCATCCACGAATTCTGGGAAGACCAGGCCGGGAGGCACGGCGCTTCGCCGGAGGCATCCTGGGGCGACAACTGGGCGATCGCGCTCGAGATCGAGACGGTCGCGAAGCACCTCGATGACGGCGACACCGTGCTCGACGCCGGCTGCGCCAACGGCCATTCCGCGTTCGCGCAGCTCGAGCGGCATAAGCTTGGCAAGCTGGTCGGCATCGATTTTTCGGCGCAGATGGTGGCGGCCGCGCGCCGCGCGCGGGCCGAACGCCGGCTCGGGGATAGCGTCGAGTTTCTGGAAGGCGACGTCCGCCGGCTCGCATTTCCCGACGCGAGCTTTGACAAGGTCTACACCACGCGCGTGCTGATCAATCTGCCGACCTGGGAACAGCAGGTGACGGGCATCAAGGAGTGCCTGCGCGTGGCGCGCGGCGGCGGCAAGGTGATTCTGTCGGAGGCATTCTGGGAGCCGCTCGTGCTGCTCAACGCGATGCGGGCGTTGAAGCAGCTGCCGCCGCTGGTGGAACACGATTTCAACCGCTACCTGAAAAAGCAGCGCCTCGAAGCATGGCTGCGTGCGCAGGGGCTCGCCTTCAGCGTCGAGGAATTCTCTTCCATTTATTACCTCGGTTCGCGCTTCCTGAGGGAGCTCGTGACCGATCCCGCCGCCTACCCCGGGTATTCCAATCCGATCAACCGGATCTTCCACGACATCGAGCGCGAGTACTCGGGCGGCGGTTTCGGCATCCAGCAGGCCTACGTGATCCACAAACCATGAGAGACGGGCGATGAGTTATGCGCTGGTGTTTGCCACCGTGCTGTTGACGGTGTACGGGCAGATCGTGATCAAATGGCAGGTGCTGGCGGCCGGCGCGTTTCCGGCGACCACCGCGGAGCAGATGTGGTTTCTCCTGCGGCTGCTTGTCGATCCGTGGGTGATCTCGGCGCTCGCGGCCGCGCTCGCGGCCGCGCTGACGTGGATGGCGGCGATGACCGAACTCGAGCTCTCGCACGCGTATCCGTTCATGAGCCTCGCTTTCATCCTGGTGCTGGTCCTGAGCGCCTGGTTTTTCCACGAACCGGTGAGCTGGCAGAAGCTCGCCGGGCTCGCCCTGATCTGCGCCGGCATCGTGGTCGGGAGCCAGGGTTGAAGCGATGTCTGCGTTGCGAGGCATCCTTTCACGGAGAAGACTGGCGCTGCACGGCGTGCGGATACACGCCGCGGACGCTGGAGGGCTTCCCCGCGTTTGCGCCCGAGGTCGCGCACGCCGCGGAAGGCTTCGACCCGGCGCTCTTTGCCGAGCTCGCGCGGCTCGAAGCGCGGAACTTCTGGTTTCGGGGCCGCAATCGCCTCATCGCGTGGGCGCTGCGGCGGTACTTCGCGCACGCACAGAGCCTGCTCGAGATCGGCTGCGGCACGGGGTTCGTCATGGCCGGCATCGCGGGCGCGATTCCGGGGATCAGCATCGCGGCGAGCGAGGCGCACGTGTCGGGCCTCAGGTTCGCGGCGCAGCGTGTCCACGGCGCGCGCCTCATGCAGATGGACGCGCGGGCCATCCCGTTCACAGCCGAATTCGATGTCGTGGCGGCATTCGACGTGATCGAGCATATCGAGGATGACCGGGTGGTGCTGTGCGAAATGCACCGGGCAGTCCGCCCGGGCGGCGGCATCCTCCTCACCGTGCCCCAGCATCCCTGGCTATGGAGCGAATTCGACGTGCGCGCCCGGCACGTGCGCCGCTACACCGCCCGCGAGCTGCGTGCGAAAGTGCTGGCGGCCGGATTCGAAATCGTGCGGCTGACCTCCTTTGTCTCGCTGCTGCTGCCGCTGATGGTGCTGTCGCGCCTTGCGCGGCGCGCGCCGGGAGCTGATTACGACGCGCTCGCGGAGCTGCGGATGGCGGGATGGCTCAACGCAATACTGGGCGCCATCCTTGCGTGCGAACGGGGCCTGATCCGGGCCGGGCTCGGCTTTCCCGCTGGCGGCTCCCTCCTGCTCGTTGCACGCCGGCCATGAATATCCCGTTCAACAAGCCGTTCACGATCGGCGGCGAACTTGAAAACATTGCACGCGCCGTAGCGGGCGGCCATCTCTCGGGAGACGGGCCGTATACGCGGCGCTGCCATCGCTGGCTCGAGGAGCGGCTGGGCTGTGGAAAGGCGCTGCTCACGCATTCGTGCACTGCGGCGCTTGAAATGGCGGCGATCCTTGCCGGCATCGGCCCGGGCGACGAGGTCATCATGCCCTCGTTCACCTTTGTCTCGACCGCGAACGCATTCGTCCTGCGCGGCGGGGTGCCGGTGTTCGTCGACATCCGTCCCGACACCCTCAACCTCGACGAACGGCTGGTCGAAGCTGCGATCACACGGGCCACGCGCGCCATCGTCCCCGTTCACTACGCCGGCGTGCCGTGCGAGATGGATGCGATCAACGACATCGCCCGGCGTCACGGCTTGCTCGTGGTGGAAGACGCGGCGCAGGCCATCCTCTCGGACTACAAGGGGAGACGCCCGGGGGCGATCGGGCACCTGGGTTGCCTGTCGTTCCACGAAACCAAGAATGTCATCAGCGGCGAGGGCGGCGCGCTGCTGGTGAACGACCCGGCGCTCGTCGCGCGCGCCGAGGTGATCCGCGAGAAAGGCACCAACCGTTCGCAGTTCTTCCGCGGCGAGGTCGACAAGTACACCTGGGTCGATATCGGCTCCTCGTTCCTGCCAAGCGAACTGGTCGGCGCGTATCTCTGCGCGCAACTGGAGCACGCCGACGCCATCATCGCCAGGCGGCGGGCCCTGTGCGCCGCGTATCGCAGAGGCCTTGAGGAACTGGAAAACGCCGGCGCCCTGCGCCTGCCGCAGCCCGATCCGCCCGCCACGGCCGGGAACGGGCACATGTTCTACGTGCTGGCCGGGAATCTCGCTGCCCGCACCTCGTTGATCGCTCATCTCAAGGCGAGCGGCGTTCACGCGGTGTTTCATTACGTGCCGCTGCATTCGTCGCCGGCGGGCCTCAAGTTCGGACGCAGCGCCGGCGCGATGACGGTCACCGACGATGCGGCCGGGCGGCTCGTGCGCCTGCCGCTCTATTACGAACTCGGGGACAGCGACATCGCGCGCGTCGTCGCGGCGATCGCCGCATTCTTCAGGTAATGGGTGATGAGTGATGCGTGACGGACGCCTACCCATTACCCGTCACCCACTACCCATTTCCGCGTAGCGTTCGCCATGCTGTTCAACTCCTACGCCTTTATTTTCCTGTTCTTGCCGGTAACGCTCGCCGGGTTCTTCCTGCTCGCGCGCGCGGGACCCAGGCTTGCTGCGGGATGGGTCACCGCGGCATCACTCTTCTTCTACGGCTGGTGGAATCCGCTCTACGTCGCCCTGCTCGCGGGTTCGATCCTCTTCAACTACGCGCTGGGGCTCGCCATCGTCCGCTCGGAGGCGGCGGGGCGCGCGGCACACAGGAAACGGCTGCTCGTCTTCGCGGTCGCGGCCAATCTCGGCGTGCTCGCTTACTACAAGTACGCCAACTTCTTTCTCGATAACGTCAACGCGGCGCTCGGCACCGCCGCAAACCTCGGCGAGATCATCCTTCCGCTCGGCATCTCCTTCTTCACCTTCACCCAGATCGCGTTTCTCGCCGACGCGTACCAGGGCAAGGCGCGCGAGTACAGCCTGGTGCATTACGGCCTGTTCGTGACCTATTTTCCGCATCTCATCGCGGGGCCGGTGCTGCACCACGGCGAGATGATGCCGCAGTTCGGGCAGCCCGCCATCTATCGTCTCAACTACGACGACATCGCCGCGGGGCTCACGATCTTCGTCATCGGCCTGTTCAAGAAGGTGATCATCGCGGACGGAGTCGGCGGATACGTCGCACCGGTGTTCGACGCGCCGCAGTCCGGGTTGACCCTGACATTCCTCGAAGCCTGGTGCGGCGCGCTCGCCTACACCTTTCAGCTCTATTTCGATTTTTCCGGCTATTCCGACATGGCGGTGGGGCTGTCGCTGCTCTTCGGCGTGCGGCTGCCGATCAATTTCCACTCGCCCTACAAGGCGGCGAACATCATCGAATTCTGGCGGCGCTGGCATATGACGCTGTCGCGTTTCCTGCGCGACTACCTGTATTTTCCCCTGGGCGGGAATCGCAGGGGACGCGCGCGGCGTTACCTCAACCTCATGATCACCATGCTGCTGGGCGGACTGTGGCACGGCGCCGGATGGACGTTTGTCATCTGGGGCGGCCTGCACGGCGTGTATCTCGTCGTGAACCACGCGTGGCGCGCGCTGCGCCGCCGGCTGGGGCATGACCTCGACCGTCCCACGGCCCGCGGGCGCGCGCTCGGGTGCGCCGTCACCTTTCTCGCGGTCGTGGTCGGTTGGGTGATCTTCCGTGCGAGCAGCATGGACGCCGCGCTCGCCCTTCTCAAGGCGATGGCCGGGATGAACGGCCTGGTGGTTCCGGATGCGTGGCTGCCGAAATGGGGCGTGCTGGGCGAGTGGCTCGCGCGGCACGGAGTCGTCTTTGGCGCGACGCCGGCACTCGGGCGTACCGGCGTCGTGCATTGGATCTGGATTCTGTTGTTCGTGGTGTGGTGCGCCCCGAACACTCAGCAGGTCATGGCGCGTTTCAGGCCGGCGCTCGGTGTTCCGCCCGAGCCCGCCACGCGGTGGCACTGGCGCCCCACCGCGTTGGGCGCGGGCGCCATCAGCGCGATGGCGCTCGCCGTGGTGCTCAACCTCAACCGGCATTCCGAGTTTCTCTATTTCCAGTTCTAGGAATTTGTCGCATTCCGACTCGACAAATTTCCATGTAAGACTGCGTGCAAGCCACCTGCCAACATGAACAGCATCCTTCACCCGGCTGACACGATGACGAGTCGCGCTTACGTGGCGCTGGTGCTGGGATCGTGCGCAGCCATCCTTGCGGCGGTGTTGACGCTGAACCTGATGCTCGCCTACAACAATTTCCGCCACGACAAGAACGCGCTCGCCAGCGCATGGCAGCAGCGCACGCGGGGTGTGACTTACGCGCCGCCGATCAATGACAATCGCCTGTTCAAGACGCTGCGGCTGAACGAACGGGTCGGCGAAATCAATGCCATCATGTTCGGATCGTCGACCACGATGGGCATACGCGAGGCCGCATTCGCGCCGCCCCTTCGCGCATACAACTTCGCGCAGAGCGGCAATTCGCTGGTGGCGGTGGTCGGCGAAGCCGAATATGTCGTCGCTCGTTGGCCCGGGCGCATCCGCTACCTGGTGATCCCGCTCGACTGGGCACTCGGTTTCACGTTTGATCCAGGCACGCCGGCCGCCACGGACTTGTCGCCGGAGGCGGTGCGGGCTGCGGCAAAGGCCGGGCGCCGGCGCGATGAGTGGCTCGCCCAGGTGCGCGATGCGCTGTCGTTGCCACGAGTGAAGGACCTCATGGGCATCGCGAGGGATGTGCTTCGGGCCGAACGCAAGGCAACGGCGTTCCGGCAGTTCTTCTTCGAACCCGCCGGCGAGGAGTATCGCTGTGCGGACGGCACCCCGGCGCGCGACTACGACACCCTGTACCGCGGCCTGTGCAACGGGTTTCGCTTCGACGGCAGTGCGACCTTTGCCGACCAGCGTCGAATCGATGCCCGCAATGCCGGCGCGCTCCTCGCGGCGGCGGCGGCATCCGGGTCACAGTACGCGATGGCATTGCGCCGCACGCGGGGCGAGCCGTATGCGCCGACGCTCGAGCGCCTCGCGGCGCTGGCAAGGCGCTTTGCGCGAGCCGGCGGGGCCGTGGTCCTTTTTCTGCCTCCGCTCATGCCGGGCCTGGAACAGGCGCTGCTCGCGTCCGCGCACAGTGGCGCCGCGCTCAAACGCACCAAGGAAGCCCTTGCGGCGTGGGCCGCACGTGAACGCCTGACGTTGATCGATGCGGGCGCGTCCGAGAAGTTCGGCTGCGCGGCTGACGAGTTCATCGATCCACACCACGCGCTGCCTGCATGCTATGCGCGGGTATTCGCGCGGCTGCCGGGCGCGGGGACGAAAAGCGTGCGGGCTGCTTCAGACTGAGCAATTGCGCCGCGTGAGGACGACCCCGGTGACGACGACGGCCCGGATGCAACGCTGGTGGTGGATTTACGCGCTTGCGGCCGCCACCTACCTGCCCACGCTCGCCTTCCACTACGTCGGCGAGGAGGCGATCTTTGCGATCAGTTCGCTCGAGATGTGGTACCACGGCGAGTGGGGGCGCCAACTGCTCTACGGCGGCGACCTGAAGCACAATCCTCTTTACAAC
>Ga0209108_10000929_pt1 | contig 16823 bp, 13 predicted proteins | sample Rifsed10ft1_FD_184003 | JGI IMG/M metagenome (GOLD analysis project Ga0209108, IMG submission 184003) | Soil microbial communities from Rifle, Colorado, USA - sediment 10ft 1 (version 2) | ecosystem: Environmental > Terrestrial > Deep subsurface > Rock core/Sediment | place: Rifle, Colorado...
CAGGTCGCGGAAGAAGTGGCTGTCGGTGAAGCCGGTCGAGACCGACGGAATGATCGCCGCCTGCGGGAAATGCTTGCGTGTCACGTCCACCATGGCGCGGTAGACGGCGTTGTCCTGCGGCGATACCGCCGGCGTGAAGCCCAGAATCTTCTCGATCCGGATCCCTGGATCATTGATTACCGCCGCCAGCTCGGCGATGAACGCCGCGTGATCCTGGTCGGGAAGGGTGCGGCAGTCGATCTGCGCCGTGGCCTCCGGCGGCACGACGTTGACCTTGTTGCTGGCCTCCAGCATGGTGATCGAGCACGTGTTTCGCGTGAGCGCGGCGGCGGCGGGCGCGTCGGCCTGCAGCTTGAGCAGCGTGTTCCGGTCCTGCACCGCCTTGGCCATGTCCTGGAACGCCGCCTGCCAGGGTCCGGCGTTAGGCGCAATCCCCTTGAAGTACGCGTCCACCGCCGGGACGATGCGGGGCGTGAATTCGTAGGTGCGCAACCGTTCGAGCGCCCGGATCAGCCGGGTCACGGCTGTCGAGACCTGTGGCTGCGAGCCGTGCCCCGGGTTCCCCGTCGCCACCAGCTTCAACCAGAGCGGCACTTTCTGCGTCACCTCGATCCCGAACTGCTGTCGCCCGGCCTCGACGCTTCCGTCCCCTCCTTCATTCAGCACGAACCCCACGCCACGAAATGCCTCGGGGTGGTTCTTCACGATCCAGCCGGCGCCAAATGCCCCGCCGGCTTCCTCGTCCGCGGTAGCCATGAAGACGACATCGCGATTGAGCGGGACGCGCAGGCGATGGAGCGCGATGAACGCCTGGAAGTGCGCGATGCCGAGCATCTTGGTGTCCAGCGCGCCGCGACCGAAGATGTCACCGTTGCGCACTTCGGCGGAGTACGGATCGACGTCCCAGTACCGCGGATCGGCCGGGACGACATCCATATGATGCAGCAGCATGAGCGCCGGCTCATTCCCGCCCTTGAGGCGCGCCCAGATGTTGCCGCGGCCGGGAGCCGACGATGCCGTATCGAACGGGATCCCTTCCTGCTGCAGGATGCGCGCGAACCACTGCATCGCGGCCGCCTCGTTCCCTGGTGGATTGGCCGTGTTGATCCGGAGGTACTCCTTCGCGCGCTGTACCGCTTCGTCCTGGAGCTTCTGCAGTTCGGCGGGCGTCTGCGCGGTGGCACGGGTAGTAACCACACCGGCGGTGAGAAGCAGCCAGGTACTCGCGATCAGCGTTGTCAGTCGAGGGGTGCTCAGCATGGCACGTCGCATGGTGGAATCCGGGGACTTGGGTCACTCAATGGCCGAAGGCAGCGAGTGCGCTCGCGTGCGGACATCGGTTCAGGCCGTGAAGAGTGGTATGCCCAGCATCCGCGCCGTGTCAGCCATGCGTGTATCGTATGTCGCGAGTTCGACCCGCTGATGCTGGGACCGCAGGAACTCAATGGAGGCCAGGTGCAGCGCGTCAAGCGTTCGCACCGGTGCCGGAAACGGCTCGAGGGCTCGAGCCAGGACAGCGGGCGAAAGCTCCAGCGTCGCCACCCGATCAAGGAGTTGTCGAGCTGTCTCGCCATGACTCCTGACCAGTCCGCGCGCGTTGAGTCTGATCCACATTTCGTACTCGATGAGCCGACTCGCGACAAGGGTTTCCCGCCACAACGCCTCCGGCGGTACCCGATCTTCGGCCAGCAAATGCGCCAGCGCGACCGAGGTGTCGAGGTAGATCATCGATCGCCGCGGGACCGGCTGAGCTCATCCAGAAGTTCGGCGAGTGGCGCGACGGGTAGTCGCGGCGGCGGATTTTCGCGAACGACCATCGGTGGCGAAAGCCATCCTTCCCGCACCGCTTGCGCCAGATACGCGTCCGACACGCGTGGGCCGCGTCCCGTCGCGGGCCCCAATTCGGCTACGACGCGGTCGCGGTCAGTGACGAGCACCGTTTCCCCGCGCTCGGCAAGGCGCACGTATTCGCTAAGGCGATTCTTGAGCACTTTAAGGCCAACGGAGCGCATAGTCCAAGGTAGCTTCTGGAGGCTACCTCGTCAATGAACGGAGGCCGACGTTTTGCCGTCTTTCGGGCCCTCAGCTTCCAGTGGACAACTTGAGCCGGACGATCCGCTCACGCCGTCGTCGCGGGCGGCGCCGTAGATGGCCGTACCCTACTCCTGCTTCGGGCCGAGCGTGAGGACAGGGTCGCCCCAGTACGTCCTCGCGAATCCGACGAACCGCACGATGAGTTGGGATCCGGATCTTCGGGCTTCAAGGGTCCAGTGATCAGTGGACGGCGGATTGATCAAGTCTGGCCCGAACCCGTAGAGCATCAGGACCTCGCCTTCCTCACGCATGGAGCTACCGTAGACCGAGAGATTCCCCGATCCATCAAAGGGGTCGGTGCCAATGCACCGGAAGTCGTAATCCAGGTCGAGGTCGAATGCGCCGGTCGGCTGGATCTCGAGTTTTCCGGCGATGAAGGCGGCCTGACAATCGATCGCGCCAAGCTGATGGTACCACCCAGGTGCGTGACCATCCACCTGGCTCAGCGGGTACCGTCCCGCCACGTCGGCGGGATCAAACGCCGCCTCGGCCCCGCATCCACTGGCAGCGAGGATGAATGGCATCGAGACGAGTTTCCAACGGACGTTGGCCTGCACGTTGCCGTTTGAATCCGGAATCAGGGACGAACGACGTAACTGACCTTGAGAAAGAGCCCGTCGCGAACGCGCTCCATGTCACGGAACCGGAACGCGTCCGGTTCCGTGAGACTCGCGCCGTAGCCGGCGAAGACCACTGTACCCGGACTGGGCAGATATGATACCAGCCAATCCACACGGAAGTCGCGCGTGTCCTGTCGGCCGGCGAGCACGGAGTTGAGGAGCAGCGGTTCGTTCGTCCGCGGATCGCGCAGCGCATCACGACGGCGGTTGTCGTACTGGCCGACGAACCGCAGGAACAGCGGTCGGCTGAGCTGATACTCGACTTTGAGGCGCGGGACGCTGGCGCTCGACAGCATGGAATTGTCGCGCCAGCGCGTGATCCGACTGTAGAGATACGACGTCGTCAGACGCAGTTGGTCCGAGGGCCGGAAGTCGATGTCGGCGGTGACGTCGGTGCGATGCGACGGCGCGGTCTCGAAGAAATCGACATCACGGCCGAGGAACGTCGTGAAGCGTCCCGAGAAGAGGCTGTACTGAGGCGTGTTCACACGCAGTAGACCGTAAACAGCCTGTGTTCGTGGTGATGGCGTGAACGTGATCGTATCAACGGTCACGCCTGACGATTCAACCGCGTACGGCTGATACCGTCGGGGGTCGAACAGAAAGGATTCCGTGACCGGCGTCAGGCTCACGATCCACCCGCCGCGGATGTTGAACACGTTCTCCAGCTGGAACTTCGTTTCCTGCACGCTGTCGCCGTCGCGGAACTTGTCGTACAGCCACAGGCCATCGAGACCCTGACGGATCAACCAGCTTTCTATGAGGCTGCCCGGCCGGCCATAGAACGAGTACCTGTTGTAGAAGCTGCCTTTCACGAAGTCCGTACGCGGCACGAATCCGCTCGCAGCGGCGAAGTCGGGCGCGATGCCGCTGAACGAATACAGGAACCCGAATCGCAACCCGGTCCGGTTGGCCGAGAAATTCCAGAGCGGCGCGGTCTGCGTCTCACCGCTGGCGTCACGCGTCGCGCTCGCCGCCACGTGTCCGTTGAATGTGTACTCACGCCTGAAGAGAACGCGCGTGTCCACGCCGGCCACGCGGTTGAACCGGTCTCCTTCCGTGCGGTCCGTGAGCGTGAGTCCCATCGTCGACGCCGACGAGATGTCTCGCCGGAGACGCAGCAGGTTGAACAAAGGATTGTCCTCGCCTGACGAGGATGCGTCCCGGCTGTCCAGGGCCGACATCATCGCCAGTGACGTCTTCCCGATCTTACCCGACAGCTTGACGGCGGCGTCGGGCTGCACGATTCGCCGCGTGTAGATCAGGAGATCCGGCGTCTCGAACTGCTCGATGCCGTCGACGAAGAACGGCCTCTTCTCGGGGAAGAACAGCGCGAACCGCGCGTCGCCGGGGATCTGCGCCGCGTCGGCTTCCACCTGAGAGAAGTCCGGCCTGGCCGTCCCGTTTATGGTCAGGTTAGGCGCCACTCGCCAACGCAGATTTCCGCCGAGCGAATTGTCCGTGCTCGTCACCCAATCGTCCATCACGCGCTGACCGCCACGCACCGACGTGAACTCCGGATTCAGCTCGACGACCTGGTCACGGCGCAACCCGGTGAATCCGGAGAGCGTGCCGGATTGCACGAGCAGGGACGCCGCGCCGCGCCGGGCGGGCGTCCATGTCTCCTGATAGCCCGAATGCTGCGCGAATCGAAGGACCTGGAACGCCCAGTCCTGCGGATCGCTGCCCTGAAATCGGATGCTCGTGAGCGGGATACGCACCTCGACCTCATAACCGAAGTCCGTGACGCGCCCCTTGGATTCGAAAACAAAATCAGTGCTGAGGTCGATGTTGGCGGGCGGGTTGCCGCCAAACGTCTGGCCGCGCACGTTGGGCGCGCCGGAACCGCCTCCGTCGGTGCGTGTGCCGTCGGCCTGTACGCCGAGTGGATTCACGCCGAAGACAAAGGCGCGGCGGCGATCGTTGAACGGATCGATCAGCAGCTGCACGTAGTCGTCGCTGTCTATGCGATCACGTGCGGCGAGCGTGGCGTGGACTGGCCCGTGCGTTTCGAAGGCGCGAATACCGAAATAGACGGCCGACGATGAATACCAGACGAGGACGTCGGTGGAGTCCGGTGCAGGGCGCCCGTCGAAGGGCAGGTAGCTGGAGAATCCGGTCAGTCGCGCAGCCGACTGCCAGACGCTTTCGTCGAGAGAACCGTCGATGGTTGCGGTCGCGTCATGAGCTGGCACTCGCGCAACGAGTTCTCCCTGGCGCCCATGGAAGGTGCCCTGGGCCGGCAATGCGGTGGCAGCCGCCAGGAGAATCCCAGTGATCGCGCAATGAAAAGGTGGATTCAATCGCATGGAAGACTGGAAAAGAAATGCAGTTGCATCCGCCAAATTGAATCGCGGGAAGAACACGCGCCAATGGCTGGTGTTAAGTGGTATGGCTCTTCGGCGAAAGGGGTGGGTTATCTCGCCGGATTCTCGCCGGCGAGGGGGCCGCTTTCATCGAAAAGGCCAGGACATTTGGTGCGCAAAGAACCCGGAGAAAGCGTGAAGAACGCCGAGTTCATCGGGCGTGAGTCCGCTACTCACGGAAGTTGTTCACCATCCGCGTGATGCCATGACGAAGCTGTCGGACATGGAAGTTGATGAGCAATCCGACCGGTCGACCGCTGAGCCTCAAGTAGGACAGCAACTGCGACTCGTGCACGGGCAGTAACCGGGCAATGGCTTTGACCTCGACGACCACGATGTCTTCGACCAGGAGATCGATCCGATAGCCAACATCAGTAGTTTCCCCCAGATACGTGATCGGCAGTGCCACCTCAGTCTGATAACGGAACTTCTTGAGGGCCAGTTCACGGCGTAGACAGGCGCGATACGCGCTCTCGAGTAATCCCGGACCCAAGGCGGAATGAATACGGATCGCCGCTCCGATCACTTCATGCGTTATCGCATTCGCGTCCATGCGGCAACTTCTACCTCGACCGTCAGCCAGGCGTCACCGCTCGGCGTTCTGTTGCGACCTTCGCGTACTTCGCGTTTCTAAAGTGTCTTGACGTATCCGCGGTCGTGTTCCGCGTTGCGAGTCCCACTGACCCCAAAAATCACCCACACGAATCCCCGAAAACCCAGTGGTATTAACGCGCCGCCAGGGAAGCTCTGCAAAACGGATATCAAGGACCATCGCGGCTTCCGGACTGCGGCGAAGATTTCAACACGGGGGTCACGGGGTCACGGAGGCAAGTATTCCTCATCGCCGTCACTGGCTACAACTCCTATCCTGAGGTGCCGTGGTGGCCTCCGTGGCCCCCGTGACCTCCGTGTTCAAGTGTGTTGGCCCCGCGCGGTCGTCGGCACGGTTCAGGCTCGGCAGCACAACAAGAGCTCTGCAGAGCTTCCCTACCCGATCAAGGCCCGCGTGGCATAGGCGATGGCGATGCCGGCGTAGTTGCCCGCGGCGTTACCCAGAATCCCCGCGGCAACGCCGGGTAGGATCAGGTCAGGACGCCGGCGTGAACCCGCGAGCGCCATGGCCGTGGTCGCGCCACCGACGTTCGCCTGCGACGCGACCGCGAGCAGGTCGCCGTTCATCTTCAGCAGCCAGCCAATGCCGAAGATGATGACACCGTGGATTGCGACGGTGCCCGCGGCGAACCAGAAGATCGCTGGCCCCACCTCCACGATGTTTGACACGACCGACTTCGCACCGTTGCTCGCGAGGAAGAGGAGCAGGAGGAAGTTCCCGATCACCACACTGCCCGAGAGCCTGCGAATGATCGGCACCTGCGCGAGGGCGAGCACGAGCGTCGTGAGCCAGATGATCTTCGGAATCGCCGGGGCGAGCGATGTCAGCGCCTCGGACAACCACATGATGCCGAGCGTGATGCTGGTGAGACCGGCGAAGTCCGACAGGCGGAGCGGTACCACGCTGCTCTGGAGCTGCGTCGCCAGTCCGCCGTGCGATGGATCATCCTGCATCGGGGCGTCGCCCGGTGGTGCGCCGGCGCGTTCGCGGCGGGCGAAGAGCTCCGGCACCACGAGGCAGGCGACCAGCCAGATCGCCGTGACGATCACGTCGGCGGCGATGCCCGCCGTGAACAGGTCGCTCCGCGTCTGGAGCTGCTGGCCAACCGCGGCGAAGTTCATCCCGCCGCCGATGTATGTCGCGGTGAACTGGCCCGAGAGCTTCCACGCGTCGGCGCCGATCGGGCCGTGCACCACGTTCGCCATGATCATTGCCCCGGCGGCCGATCCCACCGCGCCGATCACGAACGCCATCAGCATTGGTGCGCCGGCCTGACGAATGGAGTCCAGGCTGACGTTGAGCAGGATCAGGATGATGCCCGCGATCACCGCCTGCCCGAGCAGGAAGTCGTAGACGGGTGACTGACCGGGAATGAGCCCGGTGTTGGACAGCACCAGCGCGAGGAGGATCGCCGTCGCGGCCGCGCCGATCTTCCGGAATGCCCGCGTGTGCGCCTCGAGCCACAGCGCGGCGAGCACCACCGCCGCGAGTGTGAACAGGACGAGGACTGGATTAGTCACGAGAACGAGACCCGGTCAGAAACCGAGGGCGTGGTCGAAACGATTGAGCAGCGGCTCCCCGTCGAGGTAGCGCCGCAGGTTGCGGCAGAAGAGGTCTGTAATCCGCTCGTTCTCGCGATACGACGTGCTTGCCGAATGAGGACAGACGATCACGTTGTCCATCGCCCAGAGCGGACTCTCGGCCGGCAACGGCTCCTGCGCGAAGACGTCGAGGCCCGCGCCCAGCAAGTGACCGGAGCGCAGGACGTCGATGAGCGCGGATTCGTCGACCAGCGCGCCCCGTCCGATGTTGATGAAGACAGAGCCGCGCGGCAGCATGGCCAGTTCGCGGGCGCCGATCATCTGCTCGGTTTCCCGGGTGTGTGGCGTGATCAGGACCAGGTTCTGCGCCTGCGGAAGCGCGCGATACAGGTCCGCCGGTCCGTACAGCGTATCGAGGTGCAGGTCCTCCGGGGCAGCGCCCGCCGTCGCGCGCTTCACGCCAACGACGCGCATACCGAACGCCTTCGCGAGCCGCGCTACCTCCCTCCCGACGCGCCCGACACCGACGATGACCAGCGTCTGCCCCTCGAGGTCGGCGCCGGCGAAGCGCTCCCAGTGCCGATCGCGCTGGTCGCGAAGCGCCTGGAGGAGCTTCTTGTGGAAGGCGATCATCACCATCAAGCAGAACTCGGCCAGCGGCTTCGCATGCACGCCGCTCGCCGTCGTGAAGACGGTATCCGGCATCGACTCGGCGTAGCCCATTCGACGGACGTATTCGCCGATGCCGGCGCTGGTCGCCTGGATCCACCGGACCTTCGGCGCCAGCGACGGCAGCTCGCGCGCACTGGATCGGTCGAAGTCGAAGAGGATCTCGGCGCGCGAGAGGAGCGATCGCCAGCGCGCTTCCTGCTCCGGCGTGCGTGTCAACGCGGCGCCGGTGTGGTCGGCGACGTACCGGGGTGGCGCCAGCAGTCCCGGATCGTGGAGCACATCCAGCCGCGCATCCACGCGACGGATGCGCTCCACGTATTCCGGCTCGAGCCAGCTGGCGATCAGGACGGTCCTCTGTATCACGTCGTCGGGTTTGTTGGCGCGTTCAACTTCTTCACAGCCAACAGCGCAGGCGCGAGGAGGGCGAATGAAAACAGCGTAGCGAAGCGTCGTGACATCTCTCGACTTCGCAAGAAACCGGGCGCGTCACGGCATTCAGGGGATGTTGATCGTAACCGCCGGGAACGGCGACAGGCTCGGTGCCAGCTGTGGCTGGCCAAGCGCCTGATAGACGGCCGGGAGCGTGCTGCTGATGACGCGATTGATCGACTCGACCGCGGCGACGAGATCCTGGCGCGCCTCACGGGCGATTCGCATCTGGACATCAGTCGGTCGTGACGTGGATGCCAGGAGCTGGTTCTTGACCTGGCCGAACTGACCCGGCACAGGCGCAATACCACCGGCACCACCGCCACGCCCCGATGGCACCGGTTCACCGGGGGCCGTCACGGCGAACCGCTGGCGCAACGTGCGGAGGTCGCGGTCCAGCGCATCGACCGACGTACGAAGTGCCGGCGGCGGGTTCTGTGCTTGTGTCACGAGCGAGCGCACCGTGGCGAACCGCTCGCTGACCTCGGCGACCTTCTCGCGCATCTGGCCGGCGATCCCCTGGAGCTGATGTACCGCGAGGGACGCATCGTGCCACAGCTTCCGATCGGCATCGGTGATCACGCTGAGCGGGTCGCCGCTGACACTGACGGACTTCGTGCCTGCATCGCGGCCGTCGACGGTGAGCGCGACGCGATAGGTCCCCGGGAGAACGAAGGGCGCGTTCCCACCAGTGCGACCGGCATTCCACAGCAGCGAATCCGGGAGCGGCTGGTGACGAAGGTCCCACTGGACGCGATGCACGCCCGCGGATAGCCCGTCGGCAAACGAGTCGGGGCCAAGCTCGCGCACGACCGTTCCGGATGCATCGGTGATGCGCGCGGTGACACTGCGGGCCGGCGCGCGCAGGTAGTACGTCACCGCCGCGCCCGGCTCGGGGTTTTTCCCCCAGAAGCGCCGGTCGCCCGGGCTGCCGAAGGCCGGGCGGAACGAGCCAGCATTGAAGGATGTCGCCGCCCGCAGGTCGAAAAGGTACGCCGCCGACGCCATGGCCGTCGGCGCCTGCTGGAACGCCGAGATGTCATCCAGGATCCAGACGCTCCGCCCATGCGTCGCCAGGATCATGTCGTTGTCGCGCGGGTGAAGCGTGATCTCGTTGATCGGCACGGTCGGCAGGTTCGCCCTCATGCGCATCCACTGCGCCCCCTTGTTCAGCGAGGCAAAAAGGCCGAACTCCGTGCCGACGTACAGCACGTTGGGGTTCTTCAGGTCCTCGGTAATGGTGCGCACCGCCTGCCCGGCGGGGATGCCGTTGGTGATCGCGCGCCACGTGGCGCCGTAGTCGGTGGTCACGTAGACATACGGCGCGAAGTCGTCCGCGCGGTGGTTGTCGAACGTGACGTACGCCGTGCCCTCCTCGTGCGACGAGGGCGCGACGCGGGAAACCGCGGCTCCCTTCGGTAACCCCGGAAAGCGCGACGTCACGTTGGTCCAGTTCGCCCCGTTGTCTCGCGACACATACACAGTGCCATCGTCGGCGCCGCTGTAGAACACCCCAGCCTTATTCTCCGACTCGGCGAAGCTCACGATGACGCCGAACGTCGAGACGCCGTCGTTGCGCGCGATGGCGATGTCGCGGCCCCGAACGCCCATGATGGTGAGCGTGTCCCGGTCGATCTGCGCGGTCAGGTCCGGGCTGATCGCCTGCCAGGTGTCTCCCCGATCGGTGGACTTGAAGGCCCTGTTCGCCGCCACGTACAGCGTGCTGGGGTTGTGTGGCGAGAGCTGCATGGGGGTGTCCCAGTTCCACCGGTACGGGGCTTCGCCTCGCGCCGGCGTTGGACGGATGTTCTTCCGCTCCATCGACAGGCGATCCACCCGGTTCATGTTGCCGCCCTGCGACTCGGCGTACAGCGTACGCGCACTGGTGGGATCAGCCAGGGTGACGAAGCCGTCGCCGGTGCCGATGTTCTGCCAGTCGAAGTTCCCGATGCCGATATCGGCGCGTACGGCGCTGGGACCGAGCCACGACGCGTTGTCCTGCAGGCCGCCCATGACGTGGTACGGCGTCTCCATGTCGAAGCCGACGTGGTAGAACTGCCCGATGTCGATGTTGTCGATGAAGTCCCAATTCTTCCCGCGATCCCACGTCACGTTCACGCCGCCGTCGCACCCCGTGAGCACGTGGTTCGGGTTGGCCGGATCGACCCACAGGGCGTGGTGATCCGAATGCGGCACGTAGTTGGGGACGAACGTTCGCCCGGCGTCGTCGGACATGAAGATCTCGACGCCGAGCATGTAGATGCGGTGATCGTCCGTGGGATCGATGCGCACCTGGCTGAAGTACATCGGCCGCGGGTTGAAGTCGCTGACCTTGTACCAGCTCGCCCCGGCGTTGTCGGATCGATAAAGCCCGGTCTGGGTGCGATGGTCGATCCGGGCGTAGAGCACGTTGGGGTTCTTTCTATAGATGTCGAGCCCGATGCGCCCCTTGTCGCCGGTGGGGATGCCGTCGGTGAGCTTCGTCCAGGTGCGCCCCGCGTCTGAGGACTTCCAGATCGCGCTTCCCGGCCCGCCGCCGTTGAAGCCCCAATTGGTGCGCCGGCGCTGGTACGTGGCCGCGTAGATGACCTTGTTGTTCGACGGATCCATCACCAGTTCGGTGGCCCCGGTGTTCTCGTCCACTTGGAGCACCGGTGTCCAGGTCACGCCGCCGTCAGTGGTCTTGTAGACGCCGCGCTCGCGGTTGGGGCCCCAGAGATGGCCGAGCGCCGCGACGTAGACCACGTCATGATCCACGGGATCGACGACGATGCGGGCGATGTGGTGCGATTCGGTGAGCCCCATGTGCTTCCACGTGTGCCCGCCATCGGTGGACTTGTAGATGCCGCCACCCCACGACCCGCTCTGGCGGTTGTTGTTCTCGCCCGTGCCGACCCAGACGACACCGGCGTCGTTGGAGGCGATGGCCACGTCGCCGATGGAGACCACGTCCTGGTCGTTGAAGAGCGACTCCCAGGTGGTGCCATGGTTCATGGTCTTCCAGAGGCCGCCCGTGGCGGTGGCGACGTAGAAGACCGAGGGGTTGGTCTCGAGGACGGCAAAATCGTCGATCCGGCCGCCCATCGTCGCAGGACCGATGTTGCGGAAGCGAAGGGACTCGAAGGGCGATGCGGCTGACTGGGAGCTTGTCGCCTGCGCGTGGAGCCGGGGTGTGGCGAGCACCGCGATGGCGAGCAGCAAAGCGGCTGAACGCGAGCGAAGCATGTCGATCCTCGATGAGTTGCGGGCCGGACAGACCACCGGACCATCGTTCCTGGTGTCCCGTCCAGTGAGGGAGCGTTGACGGCGGGAACGTACGGCTGCGCGTCGGGGGTGGAAAGAGTACCTCGCTGTCGTCTGCCGACTGCCCGGAGTCAGCCGCTCAACCGGCCTGGTTCTGGGCCGAAGCCGTTCCACGGGTCAAGGCAGAATCGCGCTCGTGTACTCGAATTCCCCTTCGCATGAGCAGCTCGCGAAATCGCCGCTGCTCCCGCAACGGGTCGAGTCCGGGCAGCACACCGGCGAAGACCATCATCTGGTTTCGCTGGCGGTACGATGCATACAGCGAGTCAATGGCGGGGTCCACGTCACCGAGTGCGGTAAGGATCTCCGCCGCGAAGTAGGCTGCCGGGCCGGCGAGTTCTCCGCGACCTTCCAGCTCGGCGAGGATCTGCTTCGCCCGCGTGTGGGGCAGTTCACATCCGTGGGGACAATCAGTTACTGAGTGACCCTGGCGCGCGGCTGCGGAGTAGTTAATCACTCCCAGCCCGCGCGGGTGGGCTCATCGGCACGTCTGGTCCATGTCCATCGAGCACCGTACGTTGGTGCCTCATGGACCGACGCGAAGCACTTCGTAACATGGGCGCCGCCGCTGTCGCGCCGGCGTTTCTCCCTGGAACAACGGGCGAACGCGCCGGCACGAAGGGGCGACTCAAACAGTCAGTCTCGTACTGGCCATACGGCCGCATTCCGCTCGCGGACTTCGCGCGCTCGGCGAAACAGATCGGCCTGGCGGCGATCGATCTCCTGCAGCCGGAGGAGTGGCCGGTTGTCCGGGACGCGGGACTCGTCTGCTCCATGGGGTACCCCTCGAAGCGCCGCGACTTCCTGACGCGCGGCTTCAACGACGCGGCCAACCATGACCTGCTCGTGGACGAGATCGAGAAGACGCTTCCGCTCGCCGCCGCCGCCGGCGTGCCTAACGTCATCGCCATGTTCGGCAACCGGAATGGCCGCGCCGACGATGAAGGCGCCGCCAACTGCATCGCCGGCCTGTCGCGCGTAAAGGCCAGCGCCGAGCGCCACGGCGTCACCGTCTGCGTGGAGCTGCTCAACAGCAAGGTCGATCACAAGGATTACATGGGCGACACGACCGCGTTCGGAGCGAAGGTTATCCAGGGCGTCGGCTCACCGCGCGTGAAGTTGCTGTATGACATCTACCACATGCAGATCATGGAGGGCGATGTCATTCGCACGATCCGCAACAACATCGCGCACGTCGGCCACTTTCACACCGGCGGCGTGCCGGGACGTAACGAGATCGATGACGGCCAGGAACTGAACTACCGCACGGTGTGCTCGGCGATTGCTGACGCTGGATTCACCGGGTTCCTCGCGCATGAGTTCATTCCGAAACGAGACCCACTCACTTCGTTGGCCGAGGCGGTCAGGATCTGTGACGTCTAGACAGCGGATGTGGGAGGTGGGATGTGGGAGATGCTGATATGCACGGAACAAATGGGAATGGCGATTCACACATCCACCGCGATGAGCTGGACGAGGAATTCCCGCTCGGCGACGGCACGGCGGACCTGGACGCGATTGTCGAGTGCCCCTACTGCGGGGAATCGGTCGAGATCACGCTCGATCCGGGGAGCGGATCGGAGCAGGAGTACGTCGAGGATTGTGAGGTCTGCTGCCAGCCGTGGCGCGTCATGGTGCACTACGATGAGGACGGCCACGCCGAGGTCACCGTGAGTCCGCTCGCCGAGTAGCTGGCGAGCCGATCAACACCGCCCACATTTCGTTAGTCGCGCCCGCTGCATCCACGACCCACAACGGGGACCGGCAGGGCCGTCGCCGCGTATCAGTCCTGGTTTCCCACTCGAGTGATGGAGATGAAACGGTGGCGGTGAATGCAGGCCCGGAAGTTCCAGGTCGCTCGCTCGAAACGGCGTTGCTGACGGGGATCTTCCTGATCCTCCTCACCGCGGCGCTTCGCCTGGGTGCAGGACTGCTGCTGCCAATCGTGATCGCCTGCCTGTTCGCGCTGCTGCTCGACCATCCGGTGCGAGCCCTGCGCAAACGCGGGATTCCTTCCGCTATCGGGGCCGCAGCGGTGGTGTTCGGCACGCTGGGCGTCCTGGTCTATGCAGGAACAAAACTGTCGGGGCCAGCGATCGAATGGGTTGAGGGTGCGCCGAACACGCTCAGGGAGGTTCAGAGACGGATTCGGCAAATAACCCGCCCGCTCCAGCGCGCTGCCGACCGTGTGGAGCAAGCGACGGAATCCACTGCCGGGGGGCAACCTCCGACAGTCCAGATCAAACCGCCGGGACTCATGCAGCGGATCTCGGCGAGCACAGCGCAGATCGTCGCGACCACCATAACCGTGGTGTTCCTGACCTATTTCCTGCTGGCGACGCTTCCGGTGTTCCGCACGAAGGTGGCGAAGCTCATAGGTACGCGATCAGGGGCCAGGAACATGGAGGAGCTGCTGACCGAGATCGAAGTGCAGATGTCGAGGTACATGCTGCTCACCACTCTCACCAGCCTCGGCGTTGGCCTGGCGACGTGGGGCTTTCTCGCCGTGGTGGGTCTCCCAAACGCGCTGCTCCTGGGTGTGGTGGCCTTCTTCCTCAATTTCATTCCCTATGCGGGCGCCGTGGTGACGACTGCCCTGGTGGGGATGGCCGCGCTGGTAGCCTTTGACGACACCGGACGGGTGCTGATTGCCATGGGAGGGGTCGCCGCCATCAACCTGTTGGAGGGCAACCTCGTTACGCCGCACCTGATGGGCAAAACCCTGCCGCTCAACCCGGTCGCGATCTTCGTGAGCCTGATTTACTGGGGTTGGGTATGGGGACCGGTCGGTACTGTGCTGGCGGTGCCGATCACCGTAATGCTGCAGGTCATCTTCTCGCGGGTGGAGCGGCTTCGCCCGGTGGCGGTATTGCTGGACAGCTAGTCGTTCGACTGGCGAGCCCGCAACAAAGACTGCTCCCTACCTGGTTGTCCGTAGTCGTTTTCCTTTCTTGGGTCTTCGCGTGTCTGGGTGGGTTGGTGCGAGTCAGTAGCGCTGTCTAATTGCCTATCCACAACGACTTGGTTCACGCGGAGCCGCGAAGGCGCGGAGGACGGAAACCGAGCCTTGTCGCTCGACGCGAAGGCCCCGCCCCTCGAGAGCACGTGCCAGGACAGCTTCGTAGACTCATTCCAGCAGGCCCGGCCCGAGGTCACGGTGAATCCGAAGCGAGGCATCCACGAAAGTTCCTGTGATGTCATCGAGCTCTCGCATGACGTTCTCCTCCGCGGTTCTGCGGCTCCGCGTGAGCCAACCCAAACTCACGATACGCAAGCGGTCGCGGAGAAGCGCGCCCATCGCGTGGCCGCCAAATCATCTTGACGTCGACGAGCTCGAAGGTACAACGCACCCGCACAACGTCCCGAAGACCCTCTTTTTTTCTCTGCGACTTCTGCATCCTCTGCGGGAAAGATCTCAACAGCGAAATCCGTTGTACGCGGCGTGCAGTGCTGACTGGTGTTGCTGCGGAGATCAGTGGACAAGGGTCAGGGCTGGAACCCCTCAACGATGCCGCGAGAAGGATCACCCCGGCAGGAGCAGTTTTCCTCAGCCCCTCCCGTGCGCGCAGATCCCGGGTCAGGTTGATGTAAAGTCTGGAACGCCCACCGAACCCAAGCACCGGCTGTCCAATGAATCCGCGCACGCTTTCTATCGCAGCGTTGCTCGCAGTCGCCTGCAGTCCTTCGCGTCCGCCGGCGGGCGAGGCCGCGACACTCGTCCTTCGCAACGGCCGGATCGTCACGGTCGATTCGGCTCGGCCTGAAGCGGAAGCGATCGCCGTTCGCGGGTCGACGATTCTCGCGGTTGGATCGAACTCCGAGATCAACCGGTTCGTTGGCGACAGCACGGAGGTGATCGACCTCCAGGGCCGACTGGCTATTCCCGGTTTCATCGAGAGCCACGGGCACTATCTGGGCCTCGGACGAGCCAAGATGATCCTCGATCTTACACAGGCGAAGCGGTGGGATGACATCGTCGAGATGGTGTCGATCGCCACTCGCGACACGAGGATCGACTCCTGGATCAGCGGGCGCGGATGGCACCAGGAGAAGTGGGAAGTGCCGCCGCCGGGAGCGGTCGAGGGGAACCCGGTCCATGAGGCACTCTCGAAGGCATCCCCGAACAACCCGGTGATCCTCACGCACGCGAGCGGACACGCCGCGTTCGTCAACAAGCGCGCGATGGAGCTGGCCAACATCACGCGACGCACGCCAAACCCACCGGGTGGCGAGATCGTCAAAGGCCCGGACGGCGAGCCGACAGGACTCCTGCGAGAAACCGCTCAGCGACTCGCCGGCGCTGTTCAGGCACGGGCCGATTCCGGGCGTTCTGCCGAGGACAGGGATAAGGAGTTACGCACGCAGGTTCGACTGGCGGCGGAAGAGGCGCTCTCCAAGGGCGTCACCAGCTTCCACGACGCGGGCTCTGGTTTCGCGACAATAGACTTCCTCAAGCGCCTCGAGAGCGAGGGCGCGCTTCCGGTTCGGTTGTATGTGATGGTACGCCGCGAGTCGAACGCGACGATGGATCAGAAGCTGCCGCAGTATTTCATGCCGCTGGAGGGTGACGACTATCTCACCGTGCGCTCCATCAAGCGTCAGATCGACGGCGCGCTCGGTTCACACGGCGCCTGGCTGCTCGAGCCGTACGTCGATCTGCCGGAGAGCCGTGGGCTGACGCTGGAGACTCCTGAGGACATCGAAGGCACGGCGGAGGTCGCGATCAAACACGGCTTCCAGGTGAATACGCACGCGATCGGCGATAGAGCCAACCGCGTGGTGCTCGACATCTACGAGCGCGTCTTCAAGAAGAATCCGGAGAAGAAGGACCTTCGGTGGCGCATCGAACACGCGCAGCACATCGACCCGGCTGACGTGCCCCGTTTTGCGCAGCTGGGAGTCATCGCGGCGATGCAGGGAACACACGCCACGTCCGACGGTCCGTGGATTCCCAAGCGCCTGGGAGAGGAGCGCGCGCTCAAGACGTCGTACATGTTCCGCGAGCTGATGAACTCAGGCGCCATCATCAGCAACGGAACGGACGTGCCGGTGGATTACGAGCACCAGAGTTTGGGAGGTGTGTACTCGTCACCATCAGGCCAGGCACCGGCGGCCGGGTGGATTCGCGCCCTGCACGTGGTCGAGCCGGGCGAAGGCGAGGCCGGCTTGCACGCGGAGGTGGAAT
>Ga0209108_10000933_pt1 | contig 16774 bp, 12 predicted proteins | sample Rifsed10ft1_FD_184003 | JGI IMG/M metagenome (GOLD analysis project Ga0209108, IMG submission 184003) | Soil microbial communities from Rifle, Colorado, USA - sediment 10ft 1 (version 2) | ecosystem: Environmental > Terrestrial > Deep subsurface > Rock core/Sediment | place: Rifle, Colorado...
TTGTCGCATTGGGATCACTCTCTTTCTGTTTAATGAATTGCAGCTTATTCTCGGGATGGTTTTTCTTGAAAGAATCGATAACAACACTAAGTGGTACACGACTTGAATTTTGCGTACTTACATAATCAAAATCGTTTTGGCTATAGCTTGTTATTTCATCTTTAAAAGTATAAATACAACCTGTTAGGGCTACTATAAAAATAATAGTTCCAGAAGCTAAACCTAGCCAAAGATGCAATTTCCTGATTGTTTTTTTTATATTCATTTTAAGTGTTAAAAGTTGAAGCTTTAGTATTAACTATTTTTTTTCGTGTAACTCCTTCATTAAAAAAGAAGTATCTCTTGTAGACACTTCTTTTTTTCTTCTTTTTTAGTACAGAAAATTAAAAAACAAACAATTCTTCCCGATGATTATCACAGGTTGTTATAGCTATCCTATGGGAGTTTTTCTTAGAATTAGAGACTAAAAACTATATTGCATTTGTAATGTGACCCTTCTGCCAGGAGATTTTACAAAGTCTTGATTCCTGACTGTCCACCATGCGATATTTGGAGAATAGTCTTTGTTAAATAAATTCTCTACACCTAATGATGCTTTAAAATGCTTGTTAATTATATATGAATTGCTAATGTTGACAACGGTATACTCTCGCACAGGGCCTTCATTAAAATTATATTTATTTGTTTTCGGATCCGGGCTAAACCGGTCTCTTTCAAAATTATGCAAAGCACTTAATTCGACATCCCAATTTTTCAAAGGCTGAATTTGAATGTAGCCTGTAACTTTTGGCGCCATTATTCGAGCACCATTTATGTATTTTTCATAAGAAAAGTTGTTGTCATTATCAACTTTTCCTTCTATCCAAGCATACGAACCGCCAAAACTCAGATAAGTCGAAGGCTTAAAATTAACAACAGCTTCATACCCCCAAATACGTTCTGGAGCGCGTTGCATAACATAAGATCCATCAGGTTTTTGAACTGAGGATGCCCCCAATTTTGAAGTACTTGAGAATCTTGATACTTCGTAATTAAACCATTTTACTGGTGCTCCGGCCAATCCAAATTCATAGTTCTCAACTATTATCGGGTCTGTCGGTAACTTTGAGACAACACTTGTGGTTGCACTTCTTAATATTCTTCCAATTTCATTAATGGAAAACGATTGAGAATAGCTTGAAAAAATACTTATTGCAGGCAAAATATTATATCGGACTCCCATATTCCAAACTAGTGCATTGTATTCCAAATTACCGCCTTTAACAAAAATGCTTGGCGGATAGGTATTTGTTTTTGTGTTTAATATCGGAAGCGTATTAAAATCATCTACTTTAACTCTAATATTTTCATATCGGGCACCTGTTTTTATTGTAAACTTATCCAATGCATCAAATTTAATCAAAGCAAATGGGGCAGTATTCTGCATATTCATTTGTGGTGTCCAAAAACGACCATCCTCCAGTTTTTGCACCGTGGCATCTTGAAGCAAGTCCAACCCGTAAATTATTTCTGCTTTATAATCAGCTTTAGAAATCAGACGTGAGTCGAAATTTGTTCGAAGACCCATTTTATTCGATTTTACGTTAGATTGTCCGCCGTTAAGAAATTGCACTTTATCATAATAATAAACAGTTCTAAAGTCTTGCGAGTAGGCGTTTACATTTAATGAAGTCCCTTTCCAGATTTCCGAATTAGAGTAGCTTAACCTGAAATTATGATTTCTTGGAGTTCCCTCTGGGGTTCCTGGTCTATCTGATATTTCTATCCCAATGGAAGGCGTTACACCCCACTCGCCAATTTTAATATCTTGGTTTAAGAATGATTTTGATGCGTATCCAATATAGGATGCTTCTATTCTTTGTTTTTCGGATATTGCATACCCTATTTTAATCAGTCCATTATAGGTATTCATATTGGCCAAGCTATAGTTTGGGGCAATATTTACAGAATTAGCATCCTTTAACAATCCTGACCTATCGTAGGTAAATCCCAAAACATAATCAAAACGTTTCTGTTTTCCATTTAAAGAAACAGATGTTCTATATCCAAGTGATTCGGCAAAAGTTGCCGGTTGCGTCGCGAGTCCGAACTGGACAGAACCTGAAACAATCTTATCCTGACGGCTTTTCTTGGTTATGTAATTTATGATCCCACCATCTGCGCCGTTTCCATAAATTGACGTGCCCCCTTTTATGACCTCGATCCGTTCTATTGAAGCTGCATCGATAACCTGAACATCCCTTCCTCCGTTTCGCAACGGGGTAGATTGCGGTATGCCGTCTATCATTACCAAAACTGGCCTTCCTCGTAAGGTTTGTCCATAATTTGAAGTTTGATTACTTGAAGTTGCTAAACTAGGAACGGTATATTGCAGAATACTACTAATGTTTGAATTAACTACTGACTGGGTTTGGATCTTTTTCTCTCCAACAATAGTAACCGAAGAGGTTACTTCTTTTATACTCTCTTTTTTGCGACTGGCGGTTATTATGATATCATCTAATTCGTTGACTTTTTCTTGTGAGTTAATTTTTTCTTGTGCAAATCCAAAAAAAGGCATTAGAATAAGTAAATAAATAATTTTTATTTTTTTCATAAAGCGATCTAAATTATGTTAATTTTTTTTGCAAATATATATGTTATTTTTAATTATTCTAAATAAAAATACTGTTTTTGCAAAATAAATTTTAACACATTTTTAACTATATAAAAAAGTAACATTCCTTGATTTAGGTAAGATCTTTTGCCTTAAATACTTATGGTCAAAACAAGAAAACAGCAGACATCAAAGCCATCTAAAACAAAACACAATTACGGTTTATAATGGCTTGAGTTGCTAGAAGATCAACCAAACAAGATTGTGATACGAGGGAAAAACTTATTAAGGCATTTGTTAACCATTGGTGACAAAATTGGTTATAAGAAAAACACAGATTTGTACACTTTCATTAAAGGCAAAACTTGGAATATCGAAAAATTATCTACTGAAGAAGTAAAAAGACAATGAACACAAAAAGTGTATCAGGTAGACGATAGCCTTAAATATGAAAGTAATTGCAATAACAATATGTTTTCATAAAAATCTTTATAAAATCTTTATACTTTCAGCCATAATATTATAAATTACTTTTATTAGATGCTTTAAATTTGCGAAGTTCAATTTTAAATAAATCAAAATACTATGGACAGATTGTTATATGGGTTGATTCAAAAAATAATTGATTGACTTTTTAATTGTAAGAAAGAATATATTGCTATAGATATGGGCTTCCGGACTTGTTTTTATAATTAAAATGTCCATTTAATAAATCGAAATAAAAATTATAGATCAGGACGGAAGATAATAAATAATAAAATGGAGAAAATAATAGGTATAGCTTTAATAGCTTTCGGATTTACTACAATCATTGCTCAGGAAACTGAAAAAACACTAAATCCATTCACATTTTCGGGTTATTTAGAAACGTACTATAGTTATGATTTTGGCAATCCTGACAATCATGTTAGACCCGGATTCTTTTACAGTTATAATAAACACAATGAAGCCAATTTGAATTTAGGTTTGGTAAAAGTGAATTACTCTAAAGACAATATCCGTGCGAATTTTGCACTTATGGCAGGAACGTATCCTCAATACAATTTGGCCGCTGAACAGGATTTGTTGAAACACTTTTATGAAGCTAATGTGGGTGTGAAAATTTCTAAAAACCATAATCTTTGGTTTGATGCGGGAATTATGCCCGCTCACATTGGTTTTGAAAGTGCAATAGGGAAAGACTGTTTTGCTTTGACCAGAAGTATTTTGGCCGACAATTCCCCGTATTATGAAGCGGTAGTTAAATTGGGCTATACTTCAAAAAGTGAAAAATGGTATTTGGCGGCGATGTATTTAAACGGATGGCAACGCATTCAAAAAATTCAAGGTAATCAAACCCCGGCTTTTGGAACGCAAGTAACCTATAAACCCAGTGCGAAAACTACTTTGAACTGGAGTACATATGTTGGAAATGAACAACCGGATATTGACAAAAAATGGCGTTATTTTAACAATTTTTACGCATTGTTTAAAGTTTCTGAAGAAGTAAATATTCATACTGGTTTTGATATTGGAGCACAACAATCGAGCAAAGGCAGTAGTGACTATGATGTTTGGTATTCCCCAGTAATTATCGCACAATACAAACCTACCGCTAAAATTCAATTAGCGGCTAGAGGCGAATATTATGGGGATGAAAAAGGAGTTATTATTGCAACAGGAACACCAAACGGATTTAAAACTTATGGTTTTTCTGGTAATTTTGATTATTTACCGACAGAAAATGTAATGTTTAGGCTGGAAGCGAGAACATTAAAGAGCAAAGACAATATCTTTTTAAAAGACAATTTGCCAGATAATCAAAATGTATTTTTAACTACTTCATTAGCTATTTCATTTTGATTTTTCTGAAATAGAAAATCTAAACTCAACAACGAAAAAGAAAATAATGTTAAGTCCTGCAAATGAAATTTTTATTCTGAAATGCCACAGACATCTTTATAAAATCTTTATATCATGTTCAGATATATTATAAAATACTTACAACATATCATTTAACTTTGTACTGTTAATAATAAGTAGTTATTATGAAAAGTATTTTAAGAGATATAAAAAAAGAAAATCAATACCTTATAAGTATAGTATCTGTATGTTTCGTTGCTATATTGTGTTGGTTTACCAGAGATTATTTAGATTATAAAATTGTTGGTTATTTATTGTTGGTTGTAGTTTCATTATTAGCTGCATTTTTAGATATTTTTCCAGTATTATTGAGTGCTGTCTTAAGTGCTTTGATCCTGAATTTTTTGTTTATTAAACCTTATTATACATTTCATGTTAGCGATGCTGAAGATTCTTTATTGTTGTTTTTGTTTTTTCTGATTGCACTCATTAATGGAGTTCTAACTCATAAAATTAGAAAAGCTGAAAAAATATTACAAATTAAAGAAATCAAAGTAAATACGATGAAGTTATACAATGCTTTATTGGATTCATTATCGCATGAACTGCGTACTCCTATTTCTACAATCATGGGCTCAATTGACACCATACAAAGTAAAACCTTAACTATCTCTGAGGAAAATAAGCAAAAATTATATTCCGAAATCGAAAAAGCATCTTTACGACTAAATCACCAAGTGGAGAATTTATTGAATATGTCCAGATTAGAATCAGGAGTAATACAACCAAAAATGGATTGGTGTGATTTAAAAGAATTGGTTTATAATGTTTTGGATAGTTTAAAGGAAGATTTGCAGTTTCATAAAATTGTAGTAGTTGCAGATGAAAATTTGCCACTTTTCAAATTAGATTATGGTTTGATGGAACAAATTATTTACAATTTGGTTTTCAATGCTTCACAGTACACTCCAAAAGGAGCCAAAATCGAAATTAAAATTCAATACAATGCCGATATCGACTTTGAATATAATCCGGACAAATTGATGCCATGCGTTATTACTATTGCTGACGATGGGAACGGTTTTCCAGAAGCTGAAATTGATAAAGTGTTTGATAAATTTTATAGACTACAAAACTCAAAAACAGGTGGAACAGGACTCGGATTATCCATTGTAAAAGGTTTTGTTGAAGCTCAAAACGGTAAAGTGACTCTCGAGAATAAGGAGCAAGGTGGTTCCGTTTTTAAATTATTTTTTCCAGTCCCGGTAATGAATATTAAAGAAATTTCAAATGAATAATTCCGCTGAAATATTAATCATTGATGATGAAGTACAAATCAGGAAACTACTTGATATTGCTTTAGAATCGAATGGTTATAAAACTCTTTTTGCTGTAAATGCAAAAGAAGGTTTAACGCTTGCTGCAAATCATCAACCGGATTTAATCATCTTGGATTTGGGCTTACCGGATGAAGATGGACAGATTGTTTTAAAGCGATTGAGAGAATGGTATAAAAAACCTATCATTATTTTAACCGTAAAAAATACCGAAGATGAAATTGTAAAAGCACTTGATAATGAAGCCAATGATTATCTCACAAAACCATTCAGAACACAAGAGTTATTGGCTAGAATTCGAACTGCTTTAAGAAATATAGACCGAAATGAAAATGAACCAATTATCAAATTTGGTGAAATTTCAATTGATTTTACTTCTAGGATTGTTAAGTTAAAAAACGAAATTTTAAAACTGACAAGTACCGAATATAACCTGCTTTCCATTTTGGTAAAAAATGAAGGTAGAGTACTCACACATCAGTATTTATTAAAAGAAGTGTGGGGTAACAATTACTCAGATCAAACACAGTACTTGCGCGTTTTTGTGGCTCAGCTACGTAAAAAAATAGAAGAAGACTCAAACAGGCCTAAATATATCATAACCGAATCCGGAGTTGGTTATCGCTTCAATACCAGCTAAAATTAATTATTCTCTTTAAAGTTAATTCAGTTGTAGTGCTTAAAAAGCATTACTAATATGATTTTTTGTGCCCAAAAATTAGTAAACAAATCAATTAAATTTTAATTAAAATGAATAAATCAACTATTCAAAAAGTTAGTGCTGCATCGCTTTTAGTTGCACTGGGAATTATTTATGGTGACATAGGAACCAGTCCCTTATATGTTATGAAAGCCATTATCGGGCAAAGGGAAATATCTAAATTATTGGTGTATGGCGGTATCTCATGTATATTTTGGACACTTACTTTTCAAACGACTTTCAAATATATTTTCTTAACACTTTCTGCAGATAATCATGGTGAAGGGGGTGTTTTTTCGCTTTATGCATTAGTAAAACGTTTTGGAAAAGGTAAATTAGTAATTCCAACTATTCTGGGTGCAACCACTTTATTAGCAGACGGAATTATAACACCACCTATTTCGGTAGCTTCTGCTGTCGAAGGTTTAGGAGATGTGGTTCCTGGTATTCCAACACTTCCAATTGTAATTGTGATTTTATCGGGATTATTCTTTTTCCAAAGATTTGGAACCCAAAAAGTAGGTTTCTTTTTTGGACCGGCTATGGTAGTTTGGTTTTCTATGCTTTTTGTCTTGGGATTAGTTCAAATATTAGATCATCCTGCTATTTTGACCGCGCTAAACCCAATGTATGCATACCAATTATTAGTAGAATATCCTCATGGATTTTGGTTATTGGGAGCGGTATTCCTATGTACAACAGGAGCCGAAGCATTATATTCGGATCTAGGACATTGCGGAAAAAATAATATAAGAATCACTTGGATTTTTGTAAAAATTGCGTTGGTTGTAAATTATTTGGGTCAGGCCTCATGGCTTATGAACCAAGGGAAAACATTTCTTGAAGGAAGAAATCCCTTTTATACTATAATGCCACAGTGGTTTCTTTTTTCAGGAGTAATTATCGCGACTTTTGCAGCTATCATAGCATCACAAGCTTTAATAAGCGGTTCTTATACCTTAATAAATGAAGCAATGTCACTCAACTTCTGGCCTCGAGTTGCTATGCGAAATCCGACCAATTTAAAAGGACAAATATATATTCCATCTGTAAATACAATTCTTTGGGTTGGCTGTATTTTGATGATTTTATATTTTAAAAATTCCTCAAATATGGAAGCGGCTTATGGTTTTTCTATTACCATTGCCATGCTTATGACAACAGTACTTTTAAATTATTATTTGATTTACATAAAAAAAATGAATCGAATTTTGGTAGCCTTAATTATTACAATTTTTGCTGTTATTGAAATTGCCTTTTTCATTGCTAATATTGTAAAAATCAAAGAACGTTGGATGTTCTTATTCTTTGAACTTTTTATTTTTATGACTATGTACGCTTGGTTTTTTGCTAGAAAAATCAATAATAAATTTTTAAAATTTACTAATTTGTCTGAACATACGCAACAGCTTCAAGAATTGAGTAATGATATCAGTATTCCAAAATATGCAACACATTTAATTTACCTGTCTAAGGCCGATCGAAATTATGAAGTTGAAGAAAAAATATTGAAATCCATTTTTTCCAAAAAACCCAAAAGAGCTGATGTCTATTGGTTCTTTCATATCAACAGAACCAATGATCCGTTTACTCTAAATTATGAAGTAATTGAATTATTAGACGATAAGGTTATCAAAATTGTGCTGAATATTGGTTTTAGAATCCAGCCAAAAGTTGAATTGTATTTTAAGAAAATTGTTCAAAACTTGGTTAAAAACAAAGAATTGAATTTGCATATTCGTCCAGATGGTTCTACAAAATATAATCCCGAACCGGATTTTAAATTTATCATTTTAGAGAAATTTCTTTCTGTTGAAAATGAATTTACAGCCAAAGACGCTTTACTGTTAAATTCCTATTACATGCTTAAAAATTGGTCTCTCTCAGATACAAGAGCATTTGGGCTTGATAAAAGTGATGTCGAAATTGAAGAGGTTCCTTTTGTATATCAACCTATTTTAAAATTAGAATTAGAAAGGAAAGAGATTTAAAATAAGGTTTTAAATTTAAAATCAGTTTTCAGATAAAATACTCATTATTTTATCTGAAAGCTGATTTTTTTTGTCAATATTGATAATAGTGTTAAATCATAGCAAATATTATTTATTTGACTTCCTACCCCAGATAACAAACTCCACTTATAAAAAAGTTAAGTGAGCTAAAAAAGTAAAAATTCATGAACACCAAAAAACAATAACAAACCATGAATATTTTTTGTTTTCTTTTGAAATCGAAGATTCACGAACTCCAATAGAAGATCGAAAAAGGAATAACTAAACGAGCCCTAAATCTTTTGCGATAGCGACTAAGTGAGTCGGATTCTTTGCATTGAAGTAAATTTTGAGTTTGGTGATGCGTTTTTCAATTGTGCTTTTGCTACTTGGGTTAATACCAACTTCTTTGAATTTGGCCTCCATGTTTTCTTGAGAAACTCCAATCGAAAGATACTTGATTAATTCTAAGTCGTAATTGTCAATTTCTTGAACCGTTTTATTCTGAAAAATATGGCTTAATTCAGGTGATATGTATTTTTTATCATTTTGAAAAGTGCTCAAAATTGCCTTCTTTAGTTCTGGAATACTATTACGTCCTTTCATGACGAAAGCATTAATGTCTAGCTTTTCAAAAAGTGACTTTATGAGAAAGGATTTATTTTCAATAGAAAAGGCAATTACTTTTATTTCTGGATATAAATGTTTTACAGCGGCAATCAATTCTTCTCCAGAATCAAGTTTGTTTACTCTGTAATCAGGTTTAAAAGATAAATCGGTAATTAATAGTTGATAGGGCTCTTGATCGAGATATGCTTTTTTGATTTTTATCAAAGCATCATCACAATATTTAGCGTAGTCAATTTTTGAAACCATTAATTCTTCAAGTACTTGCACTACGGCAATATTGTTGAAATCGATATCTTCAGCTATTAAAACTTTTGTAAACATATTCAAAATTATTTTGGAAATAAAATTTTTGCTTTTATTCCTTTGTTAAGTTCTGAACCAAAAGTAAATGTTCCTTTTATAGCTATTATGCGGTTTTCCGCATTTTGCAGTCCATTCTTATGTTTTATGGTTTTATTAAACCCAATTCCATTATCTGAATAACTAATTTGAATATATTTTTCTAATGCCTCAAAGCCAATAATTACATAATTACATTGACTATGTTTTTTCATATTAACCATTAATTCTTGCAAGACACGGTATACTGCAATTTTTTTTTCAGGCTGAATTTTCAGCCAATTTATATCATGATTATCTTTAAGAATAACATTTATGGAATCTCCTTTATAATTTGACAGCATAGCTTTGAGATTCGTTTCGAATTCATCTCCAGTATCGATATTGCTGTTCTCTCCTGAAATATTTCGAGTTAGATTGTATATAGTATCAAGATTTACAAGCAATTGCTCCTTGTTTTCAGTCAACATTAAATCTTTTGTTTCGGCGAATGACATGGTATGATACACATCATTGGCAAGTTCATCATGTAATTTTTTTGCAATTCGTATTTCTGTATTATAGGAAGCTTTAATTTTTTCAATCCTATTTTTGTTACGATAATACCTTATTATAAATAGGATTAAAATTACAAGAAAAAGAATCCCAATTACAAAGACGATTCTTTGATATTTTACTTTTTGCAAATACAATAAGTTCTCCGCTTTCTCTAAACGAAGTTTCTGGTTTTCATCTTTCTCCTTCTTAGAATCGTATTTAATTTTGGCAAACTTGTTTTTGAAATTGTTTCTAATCTTTATAATACTATCATTTAAGAAAATATATTTTTGGGCATATTGAACGTTTTTAGAACTAAAATCATTTGAAATTAAGAAGGATAATGCTTTTAATCTTTCATCAATACTATTGAATTTTGTAGCAGTTTGATAGGCAGTTTTGGCATATTGATTCGATTTTTGAGAATCGATTTTTGTATAATATTCCGCTAAATGTAAATTACTTTCAATACAGCCATAAGAATCATTGATTAGATTTCGCATTTTGATCCCTTCATTCATTAATGCAAGTCCTTTTTCAGCCATTCCTTTTTTAAAGTATGCAAAACCAAGATTATCCACAACTCTAGCTTTACTTTCTAAAAGCGATTCAGTATCTAATATTTTTTTATTCAAGATTGATTCTAAAACGGTTATAGCATTATCATACTTTTTTTGTTGAATATAAACAACGGCAATATTGTTTAAAGGAGCTTGTTTGGATAATAAATCTTTTGAATCATTTATGGCTTCGTTATAATAAAAAATAGCGTCATTATAATTTGAAAGTTCTTTATCTGCAATTCCAAAAAAATTATTTGCAGCGGTAAGATAATTATTGTCATTTTTTATATAAGGTAAAGCATCAGTCAAAGTCTCTTTACTTCCATAATAGTCTCCATTTATTTGTTGTATAGAAGCCATTTGAATAAGATTATAGGCGATATTGGCGCTATCTTTTATTGTTTCAAATGTTATTTTTGATTTATTAAAGTAATAAAAAGCACTATTAAAGTTTTTCTTTTTAAAATTAGTCAAGGCATTATCCTGTAAAAGGGATGCTTCTTTTTTGATAGGATTTGGTGTAACCGATACCGTTGTTTTCTCTTTACAGGAGAGGATAAAAAGAAAAATAAGTAAACTAAAAAACGGGGATCGTAGCATAAAAGTTACTTTCCCCGAAAAATAGTAATTAATTATCTATTATGTACTTTAAATCATTATTATTATTATTTTGGAGGAGTAATAATCACTGGTTGATCTCCAGGTCCTTCTTCAGCATTTACTTGTCCTATTCCAACAGTTGCTGGATTTATACTCTTTTTTGCCTCTGTTATTCCAGTGGTCTTATTATCTGTTTGAATATCATCTGCTGTGCAGGAAAAAATTGTAGAACTTAATAGCGCAAACGCTCCCAATAGAAATATTTTTTTCATTTTGATATGAATTTAAACTTAGACGTAAGTATTGCTATCCAGATAGTTTCTGAATTTTATTAATGGCAATACCAAATTTTGTTGGGAAGTGTAGTGCGCCTAAACCGTAAAGAATGTTTTATACTTCCCGGATAAATTATCAGTGCGATTCGGCTACACTATTATGAACTAGTTTTGTACATTTGTTCCTATCGCGAAATAGAACAGAAACCAATTCTGAGGCAAAGTAAAGATGCTTTTGCGCATAGATTGACTGGGAATTCCTAGAATTCCTACAATACCGTAACATTCCTGTATATTCCTAAAAATTCCCAAAAGCTTATGGAGAACAATACTTTAGAAGATTATAAAATAGCAGTTAAAGCAAAATATGAGATAGAAAAAAGAGGGACGCATTCAAGTATTTTAATTAGTCCTTCTCGGGCAAGATTAAGAAGTTTGTGTTTAGAAATTTTTAAATCGAATCAAAATCAAAACGATTTAAATGTTTTTTCTTCATTTTTTAGATTTGAATTTAGCCCAAGTTGCAGTGGTAAATTAAAAGGGCAAACAGATAAATTTAGACCTATTGAAACCTTCCTTAAAGGAGAAACTAATTTGGTGGATGTTGAAGCTATAAATCTAGCAGCAATTTTGGTGGATTTTCAACCAAGGCCATTTTTGAAGTTTTCGAAAAGTGATTGGAATAAAGATTCTACGAAAACAGGAGAGTTTCCAGGATTCAATAAAAAAAATGAAGAAATTCATACTCTTAAACACACAGGGCAATCGCTTAAGAATAGATTTTTAGAAAAAATATCTAAAAAAATGATATTGATTGTCTTGATGGTTTTAAGTTTCGCATATACATCTTATTTTGTTTTTCAAAAAAAACAATGCATGCAATGGTCTGATGATCATTATGAAATTGTAGATTGCGAGTTAATCACTAATAATCTTGTAAATTTTAATACAATAAAACCTTTAGATAAAAGCCTCATAGATCTTAAGAAAATTCATGTATGTGATACTACCACATTTTTTAAAAATGGTGAAGCTATTATTTGGTATGCGAAAGCAGAAAATGGAATTGAGTTTTTCAATACTCATGGAAGACATCCTGAAAACGACAATGCTTTAAAACCAGTAACACATTATATTTTAAACAAATATGTAAAGTGATTTATATTTGATTTTTTATGTATAATTTCATTACCAAACCTGATGACCTAATGGTATTCTGTGACTTTCAATGAGAAATGTCCAATGGCTAGTCGAGTGAACCACGAGCGGCTGGTCACAATAGGAAAATGCGTCCGATGATTTTTGAAATATCCAGGTTTTGAAATCGAAGATTCATGAATACCAAAAAACAATAATAACCCATGAATATTTTTTGTTTCTTTTGAAATCATAGATTCACGAACTCACACTAAACTATTTCTCTTATAAAAGTAGTCTAACCTAATAGATTTCAAAGAGATCTGTCAGATTAATAATTAAGGACAACTAACCTATCTCAACAATGAACTCATTTAATAAATAAAATCGTATTTATTAAATGAGTTCAGCAGATCCTGACCAATAGTCGACACTATCACAATATATGGCTTTTACTACCGTTTATTCTCCAATAAGCAACACTTATTACTTTATGTTTCAAAAAAATGCAAATATGTAATAACTTACTTATTATTTCTAAAAAATTTCATGTAGGTGATCTAAAAAATTTAAAAATCAGAATGTTAATTATTTTTTTAAACATTAAATCTAAATAAAAACAAATCCACACAACATGCAACGCCTATGCCTCCCATTAGTGCCATAATCATAACGGAACAAACGGACATTTTACTAATTTTAAAAAAATTTGAAGAAGAGAACTTTATGATTATAAAAATAATCGGTGAAGCATTTTCCATAATCGAAGGCATAGCTATAATAAAATATAACAAACCTGATGTCGTTTTTTTTAGATATCCTGTTTCAAGATGATGCCTTTTTTGAAATGCTTGAACAATTAGAATTTAGCATCCCAAAACTGGTTTTTATCCCCACAAATGAAAATATTGCCGCTAAAGCATTTAAATAATGCAATTGATTTTAACGCTATTATTTTAGCCGTTTATAAAGTAATCAAAAGAATTGAAATGGAACTTTCGTATCAGAATCAAAAAATTAATGGCATTAATATTTTAAACTCTTTTAATCAGTCAAATGATTATGTTGCCATTGCATCTTTGGATAAAATAGAACTAATTCCCATGTCGGAAATTATTTCCTGCCAAGCTAATGGAAAATACACTAATTTTTTCCTCTTAAATGGTAATAAGATTACGTCCTGTAGAAATTTAGGAGAATATACTACTATTCTGGACAACAACTATTTTTTTAGAATGCATCATTCCTATATTATTAATCTTCGCCATATCGCTAAAATTTCAAAAAAAGATGATTATTTCTGTGAACTTTCAAACGGAACAATTTTACCGCTAGCCAAAAGAATACAGGAGGATTTTAACAAATTTATAAAAACTTAAAGAGTAATCCATTCAAAATAGCATCTTGAAAGTTCTTACCATTTTAAGTTATTTCTCAACTAATATAAAGACTGATGGAACCTACTAAAACTAAAATATTAATTATTGAACACGATCCCTCTGATATTATGGCGATTCAACATGCGTTGAAAATAGGTTATATCAATTGTATTACGGAAACGGTTCAGTCAGAAAAAAATTTTGAAAAGGCACTCCATAATTTCAAACCGGATCTCATCCTTTCCAATTACACTTTCCCATCATTCGACGGGATGGCCGTTTTTAAGTTAAAACAAAAAATCACACCCCAAACACCATTTATTTTTGTTTCAAAAGCCATTGATGTGGAAAATGTCATAAAATTTATAAAAATCGGAGTGAACGATTTTGTATTGAAAGAGAACCTCAATACTTTAGCGGATAAAGTTAACTGCACACTAAAAGAGGCTAAGCAGACCGTATTGAATCAATATGAAAAAAAACGCAAGAAAGAATTATGTCGAAATGAAGCTAAATTTAATGCTTTATTTGAAAACAATGTAGATGGAATCCTTCTTACTGTAACCGATGGACAAATTCTGACCGCAAACCCTACTGCCTTTGAAATTTTCCAAAGAACCGAACAAGAAATTATTGATGCCGGAAGATATGGTATTGTAGATATTGGGGATCCACGGTTAAAAAAAATGTTAGAAGAAAGACAACAAAAAGACAGGTTGACGGAAGAACTTACCCTCCTCCATAAAGATGGCAGCAAGTTCCCTGACGAACTAACTTCGGCAGTATATAAAGATAATAATGGCGAGGAAAGAACCTCCATGATTATACGTGATATAACGGAAAGCAAAGGGGTAAAAGAAAAAATTAATAGCACTACTAATTCTTTACAGCAGGTATTAAATGACCTTACTAAAATATTAGATTTCTCATTGGATCTGATTTTTTCTTATGATGAAGAAGGAAGGTTTGTATGCGTGAATGCAGCATCAGAATGCATTTTAGGCTACAAACCAGGGGAATTAGTGGGAAAAAAATATATGGATTTCATATTTCATGATGATGCTGAAAATACCATAAATGCAGATATTGATATTAGAAGTGGTGCGCAATTGACTATGTTTGAAAATCAGTTTATACATAAAAACGGAACTATTGTTCCATTGCTTTGGTCTGCAGTATGGGATGATGAATACAAAATGAGCTATTGTATAGCCAAAGATATCACCGAGAAAAAAAAACTGGAACAAGCTTTCGAAATTGAAAGACAACGGTTTCGCGATTTGTATTTGCAGGCACCTTCTTGTATGGGGATTTTAAAAGGACCCAACCATGTCTATGAAATGGCCAACAATTTATACTTACAGCTAATCGATAAAAAAGATATCATTGGCAAAACCGTAAAAGAAGTCTTGCCGGAACTGGAAGCCCAAGGGATTTTCGAATTTTTAGATACCGTATATAAAACGGGTGAGACCTTTTCAGCCAATGAAATGCTGATGAAATTTGATTACCATGGAAACGGAAAACTGGTGGATACTTATCTGAATTTTATCTACCAGGCGCATAGAGATTTGGACGGCAACATTGACGGGATTCTATTTTTTGCCAATAATGTAACGGAGCAGGTCCTATCGCGCAAAAAAATAGAAGAGAGCATACTGCGCTATAGTTCCCTTATAGAACAAGCAGGCGATGCGATTTGCTTTATAGATGCGTCCATGAAAATTATTGAAGTAAACCAGTACGCCTGCAAGAAATTAGGTTATTCGAGAGCAGAGATTTTAACGCTTTCTATAAACAAATTCTTTTTAGACGAAGACCTTAAGACAAACCCTTTAAAAATGGATGCCTTAAAAGGAGGAAAGACAATCAGGAACGAACGAAGAGTTATCAGAAAAGACGGCACCTTAATTGACGTGGAATTATCCGCAAAAATGCTGAAAGATGGCAACATGCTTCTTTTTGCCCGTGATATTACTGAAAACAAAAAAGCGCAGCTGGCTCTGATGGAAAGTGAAAAAAAATACCGTCAGATCGTAGAAACAGCCCAAGAAGGAATATGGCTGGTTGACGAAAATCACAGAACCACCTTTGTTAATAACAAAATGTGCCAAATATTAGAATACACCCAAAAAGAAATGATGGGAAAAGAAATTTATTCTTTTATGGACAAGGAGGGACAGGATCTCGCGTCTAAATTAATGAAGAAGAAAAAGAAAGACCACTCCGATCAAAGACATTTTAAATATATCTCCAAGTCAGGTAAAGAAATATGGGCAAATGTTGCTGCCAATCCATATATAAGTGAAACGGGAGATTATAAAGGAAGTTTGGCGATGGTAACTGATATTACAGAAATTAAAAAAACACAGCAAACCCTCAGAGAAAATGAAAAAAAATATCGGTATCTCTTTGACAACAATCCAATGCCAATGTGGATAACGGAATTAAATACTTTTAAATTTCTGGATATAAATAAAATGGCAGTCCAGTTATATGGATATAGCCGAGAGGAATTCCTTTCTATGACTGCCATAGACATAAGACCGGAGAAGGACAAAGAATCGTTTATACGATTTAATGAATCTTTTGAATATGACCCGGAAAATTTCAATAAAGGAATATGGAATCATCAGAAGAAAAACGGAACTATTTTTCAGGTTGAAATCATTGCGCATAAAATAATTTATGAAGGAGTCCCGGCACGGTTTGTTCTTTCAAACGACATCACCGATCGCAGAAAAGCAGAGCTAAATCTACAAAAACGTAATAAAGAACTCGTTAAAACTAATGCTGAACTGGATCGTTTTGTTTACAGTGTCTCCCATGATTTACGTTCCCCCCTTAC
>Ga0209108_10000936_pt1 | contig 16753 bp, 18 predicted proteins | sample Rifsed10ft1_FD_184003 | JGI IMG/M metagenome (GOLD analysis project Ga0209108, IMG submission 184003) | Soil microbial communities from Rifle, Colorado, USA - sediment 10ft 1 (version 2) | ecosystem: Environmental > Terrestrial > Deep subsurface > Rock core/Sediment | place: Rifle, Colorado...
GGAGCCGCTGCTTTGCAGCCACGTCTCGGAAGAATATTCACTGCTGCCGGAGTTAATGTTGTTGAAGGATACGGTCTAACGGAAACATCTCCGGTAATTACGTGCAATCGGTTTGAAGATTTTTACATTGGAACAGTTGGCTATACAATTCCGGATGTTCAAATAAAAATTGCTAATGAAACCGGTGAGATATTGACAAAAGGTCCAAATGTAATGCTTGGTTATTACAATAAACCGGAAGCAACCGAAGCAGCGATTGATAATGAAGGTTGGTTTCATACCGGTGATATCGGAGTTATGGTTAATGATAAGTATTTGAAAATAACCGACAGATTAAAAGAAGTGTTTAAGTTATCCGGAGGTAAATTCGTTGCACCACTTCCAATCGAAAATAAAATGAAAGAATCCTTGTTCATCCGAAATATTATGGTAATTGGTGAAAATCAGAAATTCTGTGCCGCGCTTGTTGTTCCCGAATTTGATTTCATAAAAAAATGGTGCGAGAAAAAAAGTGTAAAAGATTATCTGGAAAAAGGAATGTCTTGTAGTGATGCAGTTAAAGAAAGAATCTGGAGAGAGATTCAACATTACAATAATCGCTTTAGTCACATTGAACAAATTAAAAAATTTGAATTAGTTGATAAAGATTGGACAGTTGATTCCGGCGAATTGACCCCAACCTTAAAGCTTAAACGCAGAGTAATTTTGAAGAACAATCAGAAATTAATCGAAAAAATTTATTCAGAACCATTAACTACAAACTAAATGAAAAGCATTATGAAAAGAAAAATCAATGAAATAGCTGTACTTGGTTCCGGCGTAATGGGCTCGCGAATCGCTGCTCACTTTGCAAATATTGGGTGCAAAGTTTATTTGCTGGATATAGTACCAAAGGAATTAAACGATTCCGAAAAGAAAAAGAATCTTACTTTGCAAGATACCGCTGTTCGTAACAGGATAGCAAATGATAATCTGCAAAACGTTCTAAAAGCTAAACCTTCTCCAATCTATCGGACTGATTTTGCATCCAGAATTTCTACCGGAAATTTTGAAGACAATATGAATTGGCTTTCTAATGTTGATTGGACTATTGAAGCTGTTGTTGAAAACCTTGAAATCAAAAAGAAAGTTTTTGATAATGTTGAAAAGTTTCGAAAGCCCGGAACTTTGGTTACAACAAACACTTCTGGAATTCCAATTCATCTAATGCTTGAAGGTAGAAGTGAGGACTTCCAGCAGAATTTCTTTGGCGCTCATTTTTTTAATCCACCGCGTTATTTACAACTATTAGAAATTACTCCAACACCAAAAACAAGTCAAGATGTTATTGATTTCTTGATGTGGTATGGCGATTTGTATCTTGGTAAAACTACTGTGCTTTGCAAAGATACACCAGCATTCATCGCAAACCGAATCGGTGTCTTCAGCATTATGGCTGTCTTCAAATTAAAAAAAGATTTGGGATTAAGTATAAAAGAAATTGATACTCTCACCGGACCATTAACAGGTAAACCAAAATCTGCGACATTCAGAACAGCTGATGTTGTTGGAATTGATACACTGGTGAAGGTCGCAAATAATGTTTATCACGATTGCCCGAAAGATGAAGCACGTGATCTTTTTGCAATTCCGGAGTATGTGAATAAACTGGTTGCTAACAATTGGCTCGGTGATAAAACGGGACAAGGCTTCTACAAAAAATCAAAAGATGACAAGGGTGAAAAAATAATTCTTGAACTTGATACAGAAACTTTTGAGTATAAACCAAGTCCAAAATCCAATATGGCTTCTGTTACTGCCGCAAAACCAATTGATAATTTAAAAGAAAGATTGAAAGTTTTATTCAGCGGTAAAGATAAAGCTGCAGAATTTTTACGCTCACTTAATTTTTACATCTTCCAATATTCATCGAATAGAATTCTAGAAATTTCTGATGAACTTTATAAACTTGATGATGCAATGCGCGCTGGATTTGGTTGGGAATTAGGTCCGTTTGAAACTTGGGATGCGCTTGGAGTTAAAAAAATTATTGAGCAAATGACTGCCGCTAATATTAAACCTGCTGATTGGGTTTTGAAAATGTTGGAAAGCGGATTTACTTCTTTCTATAAGTCTGAAAATGGAAAGAAAAAGTTTTATGACATTTCTTCAGATTCCTATAAAGAAATTCCTGGCAAAGGTGATTTTATTATTCTTGATAATTATCGCGCCAATGAACCGGTCTGGAAAAACTCCGGTGCAACTCTGCACGATATCGGTGATGGAATTGTTAATCTGGAATTTCAAACTAAGATGAACTCAATCGGTTCAGAAATTTTGGAAGCAATTAACAAATCAATTGAGATTACTGAAAAAGATTTTAAAGGATTAGTAATTGGAAATAACGGGCAACATTTTTCTGCCGGCGCAAACTTAGCAATGATGTTTATGCTTGCAACCGAACAAGAGTATGATGAACTCGATATGGTTGTTCGCCAATTCCAAAATACTACAATGCACGTTCGTTATTCGAACATTCCGGTCGTAGTTGCGCCACATTCATTAGTGCTTGGCGGCGGGTGCGAAGTTTGTTTGCACGCTGATAAAGTTAATGCATCTGCTGAAACATACATTGGCTTGGTGGAAGTTGGGGTTGGAATTATTCCAGCCGGCGGCGGAACAAAAGAGATGACACTTCGTGCCTCTGATACCTATGTTGAAGGTGGAATTGAACTTCCAGAACTTCAAAAGAGATTTATGAATATCGCAACTGCAAAAGTTTCAACCTCTGCAGAAGAAGCTTTTGGTATGGGAATTTTTAGAAAAGGTTTTGATACTTATTCAGTTAATCCCAATCGTGTAATCGCCGATGCAAAAAAACAAGCAATTCTTTTGGCGGATAGAGGTTACACAAAACCAATTCAAAGAACCGATGTAAAAGTTTTAGGTAGAACTGCACTTGCGCCATTGTTATTGGGTATCCATTCTTTCCGATTGGGTAATTATATAACCGATCACGATAAGAAAATTGTTGAGAAGCTTGCATACATTATGTGCGGCGGGGATCTGTCTGAAGGCAGTTTGGTTTCAGAGCAATATCTGCTCGATTTAGAGCGAGAAGTATTTTTAAGTTTAGTTGGTGAAAAGAAAACTTTGGAAAGAATTCAAAGCATTCTCACAACCGGTAAACCATTAAGAAATTAATTAACAATGAATTTTAAAATAAAATAAGAAGAATAAATACAACCCACAACCGCCATTTAGCGAGATTGTGGGTTTAGTGGAATTACCGTTTTTATTGACGTTAACGTTCAGCCGAAAGTACTCGTTTTCAAAAGTTCACAACCTCGCTAAGTGGCATAACGTTATGCAACATTTTAGAAGACGATACGAAAATGGACAGATATAAAGAAACATTTGAAACATGGAACAAACTTGCATCGCTATATGAGGAGAAGTTTATGGACTTGGACTTGTATAATGACACTTATGATTTTATTTGTAATTCAATTGCCAAGTATAATGCGAAAATATTAGAAATTGGCTGTGGACCAGGAAATATAACAAAGTATCTTTTATCTAAAAGACCAGACTTTGATGTTTTCGGAATTGACTTTGCTCCCAATATGATAGAACTTGCGAAAAAGAATAATCCATCGGCAAGTTTTGCCATTATGGACAGCAGAAAAATTGACGAGCTTAAAACGAAGTATGATGGAATAGTTTGTGGCTTTTGTTTGCCTTACTTATCACATTTAGACAGCCAAAAATTTATTACAGATTGTAACAATTTGTTAAATGACGAAGGACTGATTTACATAAGTTTTATAGAAGGCGACCCGAATAAATCGGACTTTCAAATTGGAAGCACCGGAGACAGGTGTTTCTTCAATTTTCATAACTTAGACAATTTGAAAACGCAACTTGTTGAAAATAAATTTGAAGAATGGAAATTATTTAAAGTTGAGTACAAATCAAAAACGGAAATTGAAATTCATACAATAATCATTGCGAAGAAAAAAGCGACCGCATAACAGCAGTTTGGCAAAATGGAGCGTTCAATGCTAAATTCAACAGCAGTTTCTCTATTGAATTTTAGTGCAAAACTGAACATTTATGCTTCGATTTCCGCCACATCGAAAAGCCGCGAAAAGTTAGCGGTGATACTATCACAAAAACTTAAAAAAGAAATTAACCCAAATATTAGAATAAAATTATGATCATTGAAATTGCAAAATGGACAATCATTACTTTCGGGATATTCTTTATATGTGTTGGTGGAATTATGCTAATTACACCTAAAATCGCTAGAGAAACTTTAAGAAAAGCGGGAAGTACAAATTTGATAAACTATGCGGAAATAACTATCCGAATTATTCCGGCAATCGCATTAATTTTATGCTCTAATTATTCAAAATATCCAGATTTTTTTAAAATATTTGGTTGGTTTATGCTCGCCACTTCTTTTATACTTTATTTTGTACCAAGACATCTTCATCATAATTTTTCAAACAAAGCAGCAGATATATTGAAACCATTATATTTTCAGTTGATATCACCCATATCAATTATTATCGGAATAATAATAATTAACTCTGTGATGTAAACATCAGATAAATAAAGGACTACCACTAACAGCGGTTTTAAGAAATTGGGGTTTTAGTGTTTAATCGGACGGCCTTTTTGTATATTTGACTTGAGTCTTAATTTTTAGATCATGAAAAATTCAATAATGCTTTTCATTGCACTCTTAGCTTTTACGGCCTGCTCAAAACATCCGGGGGAAAAAAATGTTGCTATCACCGGCATAGATTCCACATTGAGGCCCGGCGATAATTTTTTTAGATATGTAAATGGCAAATGGTACGATTCCGTACCAATACCCGCATCCCAAGCTGGAGTTGGTGCCTATATGTTTATGAATTATCCACAACGCATACGCCTGCAAGGGATATTGGACAGCATTTCGCAAAGCAAGAATCCTGCGGGAAGCGCAGCACAAAAGGTGGGTGATTTTTATGCGTCGGGCATGGATAGTATAACAATCGAAAAACGCGGTTACAAACCCCTTAAACCACTGCTTGCCAAAATTGAATCTATAAGCGATATACCGTCTCTAATGAATTTTGTGGCTAACGAAGCAAAAGTATACAATACTTCAGTTTTAGCTTTTGGAGTCTCACCCGACGATAAAAACAGCAGTATGAACATTGCCCATGCTTACCAATCGGGCATTGGTTTGCCGGACAGGGACTATTATTTCAAATCAGATTCATCGACTGTTGCCATACAGCAGTCGTACAAAAAATATCTTGCCGCATTATTTCAAAATACGGGCAGCAACGCCAAAGACGCCAAAAAGAACGCCAATCTGGTATACGATATTGACAAACAACTCGCCGTTTCGCATAGAACAAAAGTTGAACTTCGGGATGTGCAAGCCAATTATAATAAGATGGCTGTGCGAGATCTTGTAAAAAGACATCCAAACATAGGCTGGGCCGATTTGTTAAATAATTTAGGCGCACAAACTGATTCTATCGATGTAGGCCAACCAGCCTATTATGACGCCCTTAACAAGCTTTTAAAGACCATTCCCATCAATGACTGGAAAGTGTACTTAAAAGCAAATTCCATAAGCAGATATGCAGATGACTTAAGTAAAACTTTTGTAGATGCCGCATTTGAGTACACCAAGGTGCTTTCCGGTCAAGCTGTCCAAAAATCGCGTGGAGAAAAAATGGCTAGTGCGGTTGACAGTTACTTGGGCGAAGCCCTGGGGCAATTGTATGTGAAGAAATATTTTTCGGAGGATGCCAAGAAACGTATGTTGGTCCTAGTGAATAATCTGCAAAAGGCTTATGCTGTAAGGATTGATAAGTTGGAATGGATGAGTCAAGGCACAAAACAAAAAGCGAAGGAAAAACTGTTTGCCATCACGAAGAAAATAGGATATCCCGACAAATGGAAAGATTACAGCAATGTGCAGATAGCTAGAGGCAGCTATTTTGAGAACGTCATGTCGGCCTCAGCAGCTGCCTATCAACGTCAATTAGCTAAATTGGGCAAGCCTGTCGATAAATCAGAATGGTTTACAACACCTTCAACAGTTACGGCATATAATAATCCTACCGCAAATGAGATTGTCTTTCCGGCAGGTATTTTACAAGCCCCCTATTTTGATAATGCCGCGGATGACGCACTTAACTATGGAGGCATTGGAATGGTCATAGGCCACGAAATAACCCATACTTTTGATGACCAAGGCGCACAATATGATAAGGACGGTAACTTAAAAAACTGGTGGACAAAAGAGGATTATAAAAAGTTTAAATCAAGGATACAACAAGTCATCGATATGTACGGCACATATACCGTTTTGGACAGTTTACATGTTAATGGCGCCATGACCGTTGGCGAAAACACGGCAGATATTGCCGGAATAGCTGTTGCTTATGATGCCTTTAAAATGACCAAGGAAGGACAGGATTCCACAAAAATCGGCGGTTTTACTCCAGACCAACGCTTCTTTATCTCTGTCGCTAAAATATGGAGAGTGAAAATGAAAGATGAGTTCCTGCGTTTGTGGATTAACAACAACCCACATTCCCCACCGGCTTGGCGTGTCAATGGGCCATTAATGAATACTACCCCTTTTTACGAAGCATTTGGCGTAAAACCAGGCGATAAAATGTTTTTGTCTAAAAAGGACAGATTAACAATTTGGTAGTATAACGTCAGCATAAAGGAGTTAAAAATAACAACTTGTCCTTGCTAAAAAAAAGTATGCCAAAACATAGCTATCGTTTTCGAACCCAACGAAATTACAGTTTGTGATCGCGTATTCGGTAATCAAATTGGCATAGAACCGCTTTCATGCAGTAAAATTGTGTGAGTCGCTTATTCCGAACTTGATTGAGAATCTTGTCGAAAATTAAAAAATGACCTGCAAACATAAAATTGCATTTTTTTTATGTTAATTCATTTCCATTCCCATTTATAAATTCATCAAATATGTTGTAAGCTTTGAGGTATTTGATTGCTTCAATTTCAGCACTTGTAATTTCTAAATTATCGGAATAATGATTCGTTTCGTAATGATCCAATGTTCCTTTTAGCGCCAGCTTTTTAATTTGCAATTTTGCTTTTTGTCTAAAGCCGTACAATTCCATTTCGAGAGTAATCAGTTTTTCTTTAGAAATTTTTAGTTTGCCTTTTTTGTATTGTGCCAAGTTATAAATTTCAAGCAAATCCATCTCTTCAACCTGTTGAATTAAAATTTTCAAGTTAAACGGGTTTTCAACTAGAGGCAAAATAATCCTGATTGCTCTTATGATTCTTTTCACCACGGTAGGGTCCTCTTTTCCCCATTGAAAAATCTGATCGAAACAAAAATCGATAAATTCTTCAAAATTAAATTCATTCACTTGAATTTTTTTGGATTCCAAAGTTCTTGAAGCCGTTGAAGGAAATTCTCTCAAGGCCAATTCTTTTGCTATTTCCCCTATCTGGTCTATGCAATTTAAACAAGTCGTGGGATCATTAACCGCAGGAGAGATGGCTTTTATGCCAATGTCCACCAGTTTTCTCACCCCGAAATTGATGTCCTGGGTATGGCTTCTGAACAGCTTAACTTTAAAAGTGTTTTTGACAATCGCTCCGATTTCCTTTTTCAAACTGCTTATCTGGTCCCGGTTGATTTCGACACTAAAAACTAGTACCAAAAGCACGGTTGTCTCTTTCATAATAAACTCCCCTATAATAGGTTTTTGATACGCGTTTTCAAAAACTGCTCCAACATCCGAACTAAGAATAGACTCTGTTAACTGTTCCAGTTTATTGTAATTAACGCTATCTAAATAACCGGTTTCAAATGGGCTCACAATTTTTATCTGAAATCTGTCAGCGTTTATTTTTGATCTTTTATAAAGTAAATTTTTTCCGAAACTCCAATTTTCCTGATATAACTCATTGATTTCTTGAATCATTTCCGACTTAATCCGGTTCGTTATAGTGGAGACATTCATATTGATACTTAAATAAGTAATCATATTGGGATAAGCCCAAATCAAACAAAGCGAAGATAGAGCCCGTCGTAAGTGTCAAAAGAAACGAGGTTTGGTAAAAAACGGAAGCTAACTGAGGCAAGATACACAACGAAATTGTACCGACGAACAATCCGATAAAATGTTGCATTTTAATATCATTTGATAAAAAATGTCTCAAAATTCGCGGAGAAAACTGAGAAGATGCCAGCTGCATCACAACAAATATAACAGAGAAAGTGGTTAAGGAAATACCAATCAGAATAGAGATTAAAGTAGTTGAAACAGGAATTAGCCTATTGTAAATTTCAACTTCATTAATATCGAATTTTACTCCAAAATCAACAAAATAATCAATTGTCATTAAAGCGAGACCAATAATAAATGCATAAATACCACTGGTAAATGTTCCTATATGTTTTATCTGATGCTCAAACATATTCTTGGTACGATGTCTGAATTTTAGTTTCATGATTTAAAATTTCAATATGTAAATTTAAACATAAATACCTCTATTACATTAGTCTTGATTTTTAATGATTATTTCATTCGCACTATAACAGAAATTTAAAAAAATGGAACACGATTTATAGTAACTGAATCTCCTTTTAAAATTTCTAGGATTAGGAACATGGTATTAATAGGATGTTATTTACTTTTGCTTTAATTAAGTAACACTCCTATTTTAATAATTATCCTTGGATATAATTAAACCTTGACTATTATTATTTTTTAAACCAATTTTAAACCTCAGCAAATGACCTTACACATAGAAACTCCGGCTCTGCTATTTTCGGCCACCTCGTTGATCCTCTTGGCCTACACCAATCGTTTTTTGACCATCGCCACGATCGTCAGAGGATTAAAAAAGACCTACGAGGAAAAAGAAAACAAAACCATCCTGCTGGAGATCAAGAACCTCAACCTGCGATTAACGCTGATCCGTTACATGCAGCTTTTTGGCGTGTGCTGTCTGTTCCTTTCCGTTTTCGCCATGTTGCTGTTGTTTCTCGACCATCAATTAATCAGCATCTATCTTTTCGGCTTGAGTTTATTGAGTTTACTCATCTCATTGGGCTTGTCCTTTTGGGAAATCAGCATCTCGGTAAATGCATTGCGCCTGCATTTGAGCGACCTGATGGATGCCGGAAAGAAATAGAAGAAAAACGATTCATTAGTCTGCTAATTTTTTGAAGGTCCTTCTTACAAATTTAAAATCCGAAAAACGACAAAAAACGGGGCTTTCCCAACTAAAAAACTATCTTTGTCGGCTTTTAAATTTAAAATAATGATTGAAAATAAGGTCTTAAAGGGAGTTTTTTTAGTTGCATTTGGTGCGACCAGTTATGGCATGTTGGCCACTTTCGTGAAAATGGCCTATGACGAAGGATACACTACCGCCGAGGTCACTTCATCCCAATTTATATTGGGTATTTTAGGGATTCTGATTATCAATCTGTTTCAAAAAACAAAAAACAAAGACAAGACGCTCAAGGCCTCAAAGCGAAACATATTCCACTTGATGCTGGCAGGAACTTCCCTTGGAATGACCAGTGTGTTTTATTATTTGGCCGTAAAATACATTCCGGTTTCCATTGGTATTGTCTTATTGATGCAAACCGTTTGGATGGGAGTTTTGCTTGAAATGATTCTAGAAAAAAAAATCCCTTCGACCCAGAAAATCATATCGGTAGTTGTCGTACTGATCGGAACCGTCTTGGCGACCAACTTAATCAAAAATGAAGTCTCTTTGGATTGGCACGGAATCATGTGGGGGATTTTGGCGGCCGCCTCATTCACCACGACGATGTTTACCGCCAATCGAGTGGCAACAGACATTTCTTCAGCCCAACGCAGTCTATACATGTTGCTGGGTGGAGCGGTCATAGTATTTGGATTCTCGATAGCGACGCAAACCGCTCCTTTCAACTTTGAAATATTCCTGAAATGGGGAATCATTTTGGCCCTTTTCGGCACTATAATCCCCCCTATGCTGATGAATGCAGGCTTTCCGCTTACGGGAATCGGCCTGGGAAGCATCGTTTCTGCGCTTGAACTTCCCGTTTCGGTGATGATGGCATTTTTTCTTTTGAATGAACAGGTCAATGCAACGCAATGGCTCGGTATTGTCTTAATTATTTTGGCCATAGTGATTATGAACGTGAATTTTGGAAAACGAATTAAATAAGCTTTCTTTTATTAAAAAAATATTCGCTTAATATTCCTAAATTCGCAACTGCAATAATTTTAATTCGCATCATTATGGATTTACCTTGGCATCTTTACTTAATGGCTATGATTTATACCGTTGCGGGACTCAATCATTTTAGGAGTCCTAAACTTTACCAAAAAATAATACCTCCTTATTTCCCTAACCCAAAATTATTAAACCAAATAAGTGGTTTCGCTGAAGTGACATTGGGAATAACGCTGATGATCCCAATGCTTTCTAACTATGCCGCTTGGGGAGTCATAGCGTTGTTAGTTGCCGTTTTCCCCACTCATGTCTATATGTACCAAAATGAAAAAGCAGCAATGAGATTGCCAAAATACGTTTTGCTTTTACGTATGCCGTTGCAATTGGTTCTGATTTACTGGGCTTATATCTATACCTAAAGGATAAAATCACTGTTCTATTTCGCTCATAGTAGGTATTTTTTTATTTCAATGAAGTTAATGTAAAAAATGCTATTTTTGAAACAAACAAGCGCATCATCATGAACGAAATTATTGCCTACTTTTCAACGATTCCCTCCGCACATCGAAGTTTAATTCTGGTAAGCGGCATCACTATTTTTTGGCTCATCGAGAACGCTTTTCCTCTTTTTAACTTTGACTACAAGAAATGGCAGCACGCCAGCATCAATATTTTCCTGACCTTAACTACAATTGCCGTCAATTTTTCATTGGCATTTATACTGTTGCAATCGGCTGATTGGGCTTTTGCAAATCAGTTTGGAATTCTGCAATGGCTGCCGCAAATGTCATTATGGTTATACGCCTTAGTTGGTTTGCTGCTATTGGATCTAATAGGAGCCTATCTCGTTCACTGGGTAGAACACAGAATTAAATTCTTGTGGCGCTTTCATCTAATCCACCATACGGACACTTGGATCGACACCACATCGGCCAACAGGCACCATCCCGGCGAAAGCGTCATCCGATTTGCCTTCACCACATTGGGAGTACTAATCGTTGGAAGTCCCATGTGGCTGGTTTTCCTGTACCAAACCCTGTCCGTTATCGCTACGCAATTCAACCACGCCAATATAGCAATACCAAAAAAATGGGATACTGTTTTGAGTTATCTCATCGTCTCTCCTGACATGCATAAGGTGCATCACCATTACAAATTGCCGTACACCGACAGCAATTACGGCAACATTTTTTCGGTCTGGGATCGCCTTTTCGGGACCTTTAAAACGCTTTCAAAAGAGGACATCGTTTACGGGGTGGATACCCATATGAAGACGGAAGAACACAATCAATTGCAGAATCTACTGAAAATACCATTTCAAAAACCTCGCCCATCCGAAAAGTTATAATTGGTATAAAAAAAAATCATATTTTGGTGAGAAGTAAATATATTTTTATTAATATTGGTGTCTGATTTAGAATCAATTATATTAATCATTAAAAACAAATTGAATTAATTTTCACCTGATGAAAAAGAGTAACCGCAAAGAATTGACCTGGGAACAAACAGAAAAACTTGTTACAATGGCCCTTGAGGAAAAGAATCCTTTTGAAATTATCAAAAAAGAATTTGGTCTAGCCGAAAAAGAGATTCTGGAAATAATGAAAAAGAAAATGCCCGCAGAAAAATTTGAAATGTGGAAAAAGAAAGCTGCAGCAAACAAGCCAAAACCAAAACCAATTAAAATTGATGATTTTGATGAAGATTTGGACGGTAAGTACTACATAAAAAACAAATTGGATTAGCCGATTGAAAAACACTCTTAATAAGGGTGTTTTTTTTTTATAAAATACCGGAATAAAATGTAACAATTCTATTTTTTGAAAGTCTAACAACAAAATCAAACTAACGAAAAAATGAAAAAAATAATTTACACGGTTGCGTTTGCATCTATTTTATGGAGCTGTAAAACTGCCAGTTCGGTAACTTCAGCCTCTTCGAATAAAGAACAGGTTCAGGTTGCGATAAACCTGAATGACATTCAAGAGGATAAGGTGATGGTGACGGTAAAAGCCCCATCCATTACCACCAGTGAAATCACCTATCATATTCCAAAAACGGTTCCAGGAACCTATTCTGAGGACAATTACGGAAGATTTATAGATGATATGAAGGCATATGACGCTAAAGGAAATCTATTAGTGGTAAAGAAAATAGACAGTAATTCTTGGTCTATTTCAAAAGCTAAGACGTTGGACAAAATCACATATTTGGTAAATGATTCCTTTGACGTTGAAAAAGGCACCGGTTTTGGGCAAGACGACGTTTTTTCGCCAGCAGGTTCAAACATAGACGCCGGTAAAAATGTGATGCTAAATACGCATTGTTTCGTGGGCTACTTCACTAATTTCATGTCCACTCCATACAAAGTGGCTGTCTCGCATCCGGCGGTAATGTGGGGAGCCACATCAATGACCGATATAGACTCTAGCGACACAAACGACGTTTTCATCACCTCGCGTTATGCGGAATTAGTTGAAAACCCCATCATGTACTCAAAACCGGACTATACTTCGTTTACGGTTGACGGAATGGACATTAACATCGCCGTCTATTCTCCTTCCGGAAAAGTTACCGCCGAAAGCATTACGCCGGAGATGAAAACGATGATGACCGCACAAAAGAATTTCTTGGGAAAAATAAATTCAACCAAAAAATACAGCGTTTTACTGTATCTGTCTACCATGAAAGAAGGCGACGCGAAAGGTTTTGGCGCTTTGGAACACCCGACCTCCACTACGGTTGTGATGCCTGAAGTGATGCCGAAAGAAGAATTGGTGAAATCAATGAAAGATGTCGTTTCCCATGAATTTTTCCATATCGTAACCCCATTGAGCATTCACTCTAAAGAGATTCAATACTTCGATTACAATAATCCAAAAATGTCAAAACATTTATGGATGTATGAAGGAGTTACGGAATATTTCGCCAATTTATTTCAAATCAACCAAGGGCTGATTACGGAGGAAGATTTCTACAACCGTCTTTCAGACCAGATTGAAAGAGCAAACGCGATGAACGACACCATTCCATTCACGACAATGAGCGCCAACGTATTGACAGAACCATACAAAGGACAATATGTAAATGTGTACCAAAAAGGCTCGTTAATTGGAATGTGTTTAGACATCATCATCAGAGAGAAAAGCAATGGAGAAAGAGGAATACTTGATTTGATGCAAAAGCTCTCCAACGAATATGGTGTTTCAAAACCTTTTAACGACGATGAGCTTTTCGCAAAAATAACTGCTTTAACTTATCCTGAAGTGGGCGAATTCCTAAAAACTTACGTTGCGGGTCCAAGCCCGATTCCTTATGACACCTATTTCGCAAAAGTGGGATTGTCAAAATCTACAACTAAAATTCCAGCCAATGTTTTCCTAAAAGGCCAAAAACCTTACATCACGGTGAATCCACAAACCAAAGAAATTGTTGTTTTGCCAAACATTGAATTAAACGTTTTTTATACCTCCTTGGGCCTGAAAGGCGGCGATGTAATAATGGCCATAAATGACAAACCTTATACCCTGGAAAACATTTATGACATGATTGGCGCAAGTCAGAACTGGAAAGAAAACGATGCAATCACCGTAAAAATAAAGCGCGACGATGCAATCCAGACCATTAAAGGAACGGTGAAACTTCCTTATGAAGAAAAGCAAACGCTCAAAGCGACCGATGCTTCAAAAACACAACTAAAAGAGGCCTGGCTGAAAGCCTAATTGAAAACCAAATTTGAGAAATCCCAATGTAGAAATATATTGGGATTTTTTTATGAAATTTCGGTAAGTTAGTCTCTCATCTTTCCAACTATTTTCTTTATTTTGCAGCAAAATATATAACCAATGAAAAAAATAATTCTTGCATTCGTTTCACTTGTGCTTTTGGCATCCTGTAACAAAAACGAATCAAAAACAAACTTGCACATTACTGGAAACATCAAGGGACTGAAGAAAGGAACATTGTACATCCAAAGAATTGTTGACACGGCACTTGTGGCCATAGACACAATTACGATTGATGGTAGTTCTGCATTTGAAAGCGATATCGACTTAAAATCTCCTGAGATGTTATATTTGTATCTGGACCGAGGAACCAGCAACTCATTAGACAATAACATACTGTTTTTTGCTGAGCCTGGAACTATAAACATAGATACCAACTTAGAGTCTTACATATCTGCCGCGAAAATTACCGGTTCAAAAAATCAAGATTTATTTGAGGAGTATAAAAAGATCAATTCTCGTTTTACGGACGAAAAACTAACTTTGATTGAACAAAAGTTCAATGCAATCAAAAGCAACAACGCAAAAGCGATCGATAGCTTGAGCGCAAAACAGGACTCCAACATAAAGAGAAAGTATTTGTATGCGACTAATTTTGCCATAAACAACAGGGACCATGAGGTAGCTCCTTACATTGCTTTATCCGAGATCTACGACATCAATGTTAAATATCTGGACACTATACAAAAATCAATGAGTCCGCAAGTGGCACAATCGCTTTACGGGAAAAAATTGACCGAATACGTAGCTTCGATCAAAAACCAAAAATAAATCGACTGGAAACCCCATTTCGATTATTTGTGAAAACACAAAAACGTCCCGATTTTCACGGGACGTTTTTTTTTGGTGCATGCTATAAAAACCCATTTATGAACTTGTTTAAAATAAAAAAACCACCTAACAAAAGTTAGATGGTTTTACCGATGAGCCGGCGGAGGGACTCGAACCCACGACCTGCTGATTACAAATCAGCTGCTCTAGCCAACTGAGCTACGCTGGCGTCTCATTACGGGTGCAAATATAAGTCTGAATTTTAAATTTCCAAAACAAATTTGCACTTTTTTATTGTTTTTTTTGACTACAATTCGTTGATTTTAGCAATCAATTGATTTGCAGTTTGTTCCAATTCAACGTTGATTTGTTTGAAATGTGCTTTTTTGTTTTCAACGTTCTTAGCGTTCACTTTTGTGATCAAATCGTCAAATGCAGCAATAGCTTCATCAATTAAATTGTTAGTTTCAGTTGTTGGTTTTCCTGTAGTTGAAATTTCAAACAAGTAAACTGCTTCAATAATATCTCCTAAAACGTAGTTGATGTCTTTTTTTAAATTCTTAATATTTGCCATTTTATTTTTAATTTTAATTTGCGTCTGCAAAAGTACACATAATCTTTCTATTACTTGCTATGAAATGTAAATTTCTAAGATAGAAGCTTTTCCACTAAGAACGAAATCGGTCATCGCTGCGGGGAACAATACGGTATCTCCTTTTTTATATTTGGAAATGACATCATTATATTCCAACACAAATTCCCCGTCAACACACATATAGACAGTAAAGCTGTCTGCTGTCTTTGCAACCGTCTCTTTTCCGTCTAACGGAATAAAATTGGTGGTAAAGTAAGGACAGTCCACTATCGCATTCGACTGATTCAAATTCTTGCTGTAGGGACGATAAGTATCTACTTTATTGTAATTGATGGCATCCAGAGCCAAATCTATGTGCAACTCCCTGGTATTCCCCTGCGCATCCACCCTATCGAAATCATATAGGCGATAGGTAATATCACTCGTCTGCTGTATCTCGGCAACAACAAGTCCCGCACCAATGGCGTGAACAATGCCCGTTTCTAGGAAAAACATGTCCCCTTCTTTTACATTGACATCATCCAGAAGATTTAACAAGGTTTTATTTTTAAGGCTTTCCGAAAATTCGTTCGCATTTGATTTTTCTTTGAAGCCTACAATGATTCTTGCGTCCTCATCTGCCTGCATAATGTACCACATTTCTGTCTTCCCGAAAGAGTTGTGGCGCTTTTTGGCCAATTCATCATTAGGATGCACTTGAATAGATAAATCTTCGCGCGCATCCAAATACTTAAAAAGCAAAGGAAACTGCTTCCCGAACCTCTTATGAACTGCTGTCCCCAAGATCTCGTTCGGCATCATATCAATGATTTCTGTCAATGATTTTCCTTTTAATTCCCCATTTGCGACGATGCTAACATCACCCTCAACGGTTGACAGCTCCCAACTCTCGCCGGTTATCTTTGATGTGATTGGTTTATTAAGGACTGTTTTTAGCTTTTCACCTCCCCAAATTCTTTCTTTTAATATCGGCTCAAACTGTATAGGGTATATTTTTGTGGTCATTTATATTTATTTTTAATAAAAACATTTTCGCCGTCTCGCGAATTGTATCAGATACTATATTATTACTTTACTAAATGCTTAATGGCTTCTAATGCTTTAGGAATATGTTTGGTGGCCATCATACTGTCAAATATCATTTTTACCTCACCATTTCGATCCGTTACATAAGTTACCCTTCCAGGCAGCAACCCAAACATATTTGAGGGAACCCCAAATAATTTCCTGATTTTCTTGTCATTGTCAGATAAGAGTATAAAAGGCAGTTTGTGCTGTTTGGCAAACTTGTGATGTGATTCGATACTGTCACTGCTTATACCGATAACTTCAGCGCCCAAATCTTTGAAATCCTCGTATTGGTCCCGAAAGCTACAGGCTT
>Ga0209108_10000940_pt1 | contig 16719 bp, 16 predicted proteins | sample Rifsed10ft1_FD_184003 | JGI IMG/M metagenome (GOLD analysis project Ga0209108, IMG submission 184003) | Soil microbial communities from Rifle, Colorado, USA - sediment 10ft 1 (version 2) | ecosystem: Environmental > Terrestrial > Deep subsurface > Rock core/Sediment | place: Rifle, Colorado...
TTGCTTGCCGTTCCGGTGCAGGGCCTGTCCGGCCGTCACGGCGCCCTCGCTCTGTACTTCAGAGACCCCAAGGACTTCCGTCCCCTCGATGTCGAAACCCTTGTGACGTACGCCAATCATCTGGGGATCGCCTTGGAAAACGCGCGACTGTACACCGCGCTTCAGGATCGGGCAGAGCGCATCGCGGCGGTGAATCGACTGACCAGAGTCATCAGCGCCTCGTTCGATATCGGCGCCGTCTACCAGACCTTTGCCGTGGAAGTGAGACGGCTCATCCCGTATGACCGGATGGGGGTCGTCGTACTGGATAGCTCAGGAAAGGGATTCAGTATGTCCCAGCTCGCGACCGATCCTCCCAGCACAGGCGAGCCGGCCACCGTCTGGTTGGCGAAAGAAGGGACGGGCATCGAGTGGGTGATGTCCCAGCGACGTTCCCACATCGAGTCGGATCTGGTCGAAGCGAAGCGGTTCGTCGAGGATGAGGTCCTCCTGAAGGCGGGGATCCGCTCCACCGTCCGCCTGCCACTGATCGCTAAGGGGGAGGCGATCGGCGCCCTCTGCCTGGATAGCAGCACGCCACACTGCTACGCGGAGCGCGAGCTTGAGCTCCTCGTGCCGCTTGGCGAGCAACTGGCTATCGCGATCGAAAATGCGCGGCTGTTTCAAGAGACCAACCGGCTGGCCATCACCGATGAGTTGACCGGTCTCTTTAATCACCGACACTTCTATCACCGGCTCGAGCAGGAGTTCAAGCGGGCCCAGCGGTACGATCGGCCACTCTCACTCATCATTCTGGATTTCGATTTCTTCAAGCGATATAACGACCTCCACGGCCACCTGGCGGGCGATGAGGCCCTTCGTCTCCTTGCCAATCGATTGAGAAGTAATACGCGAGGGGTTGATATCTTGGCCCGATACGGGGGGGACGAGTTCTGCATCATCCTCCCGGAGACTGATCTCAGACAGGCCTTGGTGCAGGCGGAACGGATCCGCTCCGCCATGGAACGTGACCCCCCTCTCGGGCAGGAGCTGGCGGCGGGCGAGAGGATCACCGTGAGCCTCGGGGTCGCCTGTCTCGGTCCGAACATGGACCAGGTCGAAGACCTTGTCAGGGCGGCGGATCAGGCGCTCTATCGGTCCAAGGCGGCGGGCGGCAATCAGATCTCCCTCGCCTGAGGGTCAGAGCCTACCGCAGCTCATGAGGCCTCGGGAACCTCGGGGTCGGTCGTTGTTCTCGCGAGTTCCTCTGCTGATTGCCACGGGCTTCCACCTCGGCCGGTTTCCATGCGCGCCGGGCACGGTCGGGAGCCTGGCGGCCTTCTTACTGTTCCTTCCATTCCGGCACCTGCACTGGACCGTCCACCTCTCGATCGTCGGGATTCTCTTTGCTGTTGGCACCTACACGGCCGGTAGGGCGGAGCGGCTCCTCGCCGCCAGGGACCCGTCCGCGATCATCATCGATGAAGTCGTCGGCTGTTGGGTGGCGCTGCTGGCGATCCCGCCACACCACGTATCGCTCCTGAGCGCGTTCGTCCTTTTTCGTCTCTTTGACGTGTGGAAGCCGTTTCCGGCCGACCGAGCACAGACTCTTCCGGGTGGATGGGGGATTATGCTGGACGATCTCGTGGCAGGGTGCTACGCGAATCTGTGCGTCCGGTTGTTCCGATGGTGGCTGCCGGGACTCACGGGTTAAGTGGCGCGAGGCAGAGGGTGATGGGCGCCGAAATCCTCACCATCGGCACGGAACTATTGCTGGGGCAGACTATTGACACCAACGCCGCCTATGTCGCTGAGCAGCTTGCCGCAGCCGGGATCGATGTCTATTGGAAGACGACGGTGGGCGACAACGAGGGGCGGATCGGGGAGGCGCTTCGGCAGGCCTTGAGCAGGTCCGAGATCGTGATCGCTACCGGGGGTCTCGGCCCCACCGAGGACGATCTGACCTGCCGGGTCATTGCAGCCGTCCTGGCGCGACCGTTGGTCCTCGATCAGACAGTGCTGGAGTCTATCCGTCGCCGCTTTGCCGATCGAGGACTGGTAATGTCCAAGAACAACGAGCGGCAGGCCCTGATCCCGGAGGGCGCCACCGTCTTGCCAAACCCTCGAGGTACCGCGCCGGGTCTGCTCATCCCCGCGCGCGATGGGCGAATGGTGGTGGCGATGCCAGGGGTTCCCTCGGAGATGCAGCCGATGCTCACTGAGCAGGTCATCCCGAGACTTCGCAAGCGCTTCGAGATCAGTGCGCGAATCGGGTCGCGGATTCTGAAGACCTGCGGGATCACCGAATCGCAGCTCGACGAAGCCATCGGCGATCTTGCACGTTCATCACTGAATCCGACCATCGCGTTGCTCGCCCATCCTGGGGAGGTCCACATTCGATTGACTGTCAAGACCAAGTCGCATGAGGAAGGTGAGCGACGTCTCGACGATCTCGAGGCCAGGCTGCGCGAGCGGCTTGGTGCGCTGCTTTACGGGCGGGATGGGGAGCGACTCGAGGAGGTCGTGGGGCGGCTCCTGCTGGATGCGGGGCAAACTGTTGCCGTCGCCGAGTCGTGCACCGGGGGGCTGGTCTGCCACCGCCTGACGAATCCACCTGGAAGCTCGGCCTACGTCGTTCGGGGAGAGATGGTCTACAGCAACCGGGCCAAGGAGGACAGGTTGGGCGTGCCGCATGAGCTGATCGCGAGACACGGAGCAGTCAGCCGGGCCGTGGCCGAAGCGATGGCGTCCGGGATGCGGGAGGCCGCCGGGACCGATCTGGCCCTCGGGATCACCGGTATCGCAGGGCCGGGCGGCGGCAGCGCCGAGAAGCCGGTCGGCCTGACGTACATCGCAATCGCCTCGGCAGAGGGGGTGATCTGCCGGGAGTGGCGGTTCCTGGGCGACCGGGAGATCAATAAGCTGCTCGCCTCTCAGGCGGCCCTCGATATGGTCCGCCGACACCTGATGTCCCGCCGAGATGCCACCCCGGCCTGATCGCCCGCCTTCCCCCACGATTCGAGCGTTTGTCGCCGTGAATCTGGATCCGTCCCTGAAAGAGGCCCTTGCCCGTGTCATGGAGCGGCTCAAGGCGACCCGCGCGGATGTCGGCTGGGTGAAACCCGAGAATCTTCACCTGACGCTGAAATTCCTGGGACAGGTGGAGGAGACTCGCCTGGAGGCCATTGCCGAGGCTGTTGCATCAGCCGCCAGGGGGTGTGGGCCCTTCCGATTCGTCCTTGGAGGCCTTGGCGCCTTTCCCCAGCCCCGCGCCGCTCGAGTCGTCTGGGTCGGCGTGCCTGAGGGTGCAGATTCGCTTGCCGGGCTGCAGGCCCGGCTGGAGGCGGAACTGGAGCCGCTCGGGTTTCCTCGGGAAGAGCGGCCGTTCACGGCCCACCTCACGCTGGGTCGGGTCCGGGGTCCGGGGCGGAGGGAACAACTGGCGGCCGCGTTGATCTCGGTGCCGGTCGAGCCGCTGGGCGAGATGGTGCTCGATCGGATCGAGATGATGAAGAGTGACCTGCGCCGGGAAGGGCCCCGCTACTCTATCCTGCACAGCCTTCCCCTGGGGCCCCCTCCATGAACCTGAAGGCGTTGAGAGAGGCCGCCGGTCAGATTTTTCGCGCCTCGCTTCAGGCGGTTGATGCGGCCGATGCGGTGCGCCGGCATCTCGCTCGTGAAGGGGGGCACCTGCTGGCGGACGGGGAGTCCTATCGACTGGATTCGATCGATCGCATCTATCTGGTCGGGGCGGGGAAGGCAAGCGGGGCAATGGCCGGCGCGGTAGAGGGGATCATCGGGGATCGCATTGCCGATGGCGTGGTCACGGTCGGATATGGGCAGGTGCAACCCACGGTGAGGGTGCGCGTGCAGGAGGCGGGGCACCCGATCCCGGATGAGGCCGGCCTCAGAGGGGCGGAGAACATCCTTTCCCTGGTGTCATCCGCAATGGATCGTGACCTGGTTATCGCGTTGATCTCCGGCGGCGGCTCAGCCTTGCTCCCGCTTCCCGTCATGGGGGTCGGATTGGCCGCAAAGCAGGACGCGACGCGACAACTCCTGGCGTGCGGGGCGACCATTAAGGAGATCAACGTGATACGCAAGCACATCTCCCGGGTCAAAGGGGGACATCTGGCCGCTGCGGTCGCGCCGGCGCGCCTGCTCGCCCTCATCTTGTCCGACGTCGTCGGTGACCCACTCGAGGCGATCGCCTCGGGGCCGACCGTTCCTGACAGCAGCAGCTTCGCGGACGCGTGCGCGATCGTGAGCAAGTACGCCCTCGAGCGCACCCTCCACCCTGCGATCCTCCGCCACCTCCACGCCGGGCTGCGCGGGGAGGTGGCGGAGACGCCGAAGCCGCAGGACCCTCACTTTGCGAGGGTGAGGAACCTCCTGATCGGAAACAATCTACGGGCGCTTCGAGCGGCCGCGGAGCGCGCCCGCAGCCTCGGTCTCTGCCCTCTCATTCTCTCGTCCTCAGTCGAGGGAGAGACCCGGGAGGTGGCCAGGGTTCACGCGGCCCTGGCGCGTGAAGTGAGGGCCACAGGCAATCCTCTGCCTCCCCCAGCCTGCCTGATCTCAGGAGGCGAGACGACCGTGACCCTCAGAGGTAATGGCTTGGGAGGGCGGAATCAGGAGTTTGTCCTTGCCGCTGCCCTGGAGATCGAGGGACTTCAGGATGTCGTGATCTTTAGCGCCGGGACCGATGGGTCCGATGGCCCGACTGATGCGGCTGGCGCCGTGGCCGACGGCACCACTGTCTCTCGGGCACGCTCGATCGGCCTGGAACCGATTCGCTCGCTCCACGAGAACGATTCGTACCACCTCTTTCAACGGCTGAACGATCTCGTCATTACCGGCCCCACGAACACCAACGTGATGGATGTTCGGCTGATTGTGGTCGGTTGATGCCATATGATCGATGGCGGCTTCTGGGTGGCCTACAGCGTGCAGTTTGACCTTGACAACCAAAGGAGGAAAGGGCTATTTTTAGCTTTCGTCCTTGAGAGGGAGTGTCATGTTTGACGGACTCGCGGAACGGCTAGCCCTGGTCTTCAAAAGACTTCGTGGGCATGGACGCCTCACCGAGGAGAACATCATCGAGGCGCTCCGAGAGGTTCGTCTTGCGTTGCTCGAGGCCGATGTCAATTTCAAGGTCGTCAAGGGCTTCATCGAGCGGGTCCGGGAGCGGGCGGTCGGCCGGGAGGTGCTGGAGAGTCTGACTCCCGGCCAGCAGGTCGTCAAGGTGGTCTACGAAGAGCTGGTGGGGGTGTTGGGCAGCACTCGCGTTCCGTTGGCGTATGCACAGGACTCCCCGTCTGCTCTGATGCTGGTTGGCCTTCACGGATCGGGCAAGACGACCACCGCGGCGAAGCTGGGCCGATGGCTGCTGTCGGAGGGGCGCTCGCCGCTCCTGGTGGCGGCAGATCAGGCCAGGCCGGCGGCAAGGGAACAGCTCCAGATCCTCGGGAAATCCCTCGGATTACCCGTGTTCGTCGGGACAGGTGCGGCGCTGCAGGTGTGCCAGGAGTCGCGGGCCGTTGCCAAGGAGCGCGGGCACAATCCGTTGATTCTCGACACCTCAGGGCGGCTGCATGTCGATGAGCCATTGATGCAGGAGCTTGTCGCGATCAAACAGGCGATGTGTCCCGCCGAGATCCTGATGGTGGCCGATGCCATGACAGGCCAGGATGCGGTGAACTCCGCCCTCCGGTTCGATGCGGATCTCGGGCTGACCGGCTTTGTCCTGACCAAGCTGGACGGAGATGCCCGTGGCGGCGCGGCCCTTTCCATCCGGTCGGTGACCGGGAAGCCGATCAAGTTCGTTGGGGTGGGTGAAAAGCTGGACGCCCTTGAGCCTTTCCACCCCGATCGGATGGCTTCCAGGATACTGGGGATGGGCGATATCTTGACCCTGGTGGAGAAGGCGCAAGCGAGCGTCGATCACAAGCGAGCCGCGGAGCTGACTCAGAAGATCGCATCAGAGGGCTTCGCGCTGGAGGATTTCCGGCTGCAGCTCAGACAACTGAAGGAGCTTGGGCCGCTCGAACAGGTGATGGGGATGATCCCCGGGCTGTCCCAACAGAAGGGGCTAGCCGACAGCGGCGCGGCGGAACGGGGGATCAAGCAGGCTGAGGCGATCATTAACTCCATGACGCGGAAGGAGCGGGAGGTCCCGGGGCTCATCAATGGAAGCCGTCGCCGACGGATTGCCGCAGGAAGCGGCACATCTGTGGCAGAGGTGAATCGGCTCCTCAAACAGTTCTCTCAGGCCCAGAGATTGATGCGACAGCTCCTGCCGGGGGGGGGAGGAGGGAGTGGCGCCAAACGAACGATGGCCAAGCGCCTGCTGCCCTTCCTGGGATCATGACGCCGCATGGATAAGGGAGAGTAGAGATGAGTGTCAAGATCAAGCTGCGGAGGATGGGCGCGAAACAACACCCCTTCTACCGTCTGATCGTGGGGGAGTCGCGGGTGGCAGGCGGGGGGAAGGTACTGGAGAACCTGGGCACCTATGATCCTCACGGCGACCAGCCCGCGCTCCAGGTCAAGGCGGAACGGGCCTTGCACTGGTTGCAGCGGGGCGCTGAGCCAAGCGACAGCGTCCGTCAGCTCTTCCGGCGAGCGGGCGTTATGCGTCAATTCGCCCAGCTCAAAGCCACCGGAAAGGGTCGATAACCCTTCAATCGAGACCGACGCACCCGGAGGGAGAGAAGATGGAAGGTGGTCCGTCACTTCCGCAACGGGATCCCGTGGACGAAGCGGCCGCGCTGAAGCATCTCGTTGAGCAGATGGCCCGGGCGCTTGTGGACAGCCCTGAAGGGGTGACCGTCGAGGCCGCGGAGGAGGAGAACGCGTGTGTCATCCGTCTTCGGGTGGCCTCCGCCGATGTCGGCAGGGTGATCGGGAAGCAGGGTCGGACGGCCAAGGCGATGCGCACGGTGCTGCACGCCATCGCTGCACGATCGAAGCGCCGGGCTGTCCTGGAGATCCTGGAATAACCGATGCCGTCGCTATATCTTCAACTGGGCAGCGCGGTCAAGGCCTGGGGACTGAAGGGAGAGGTCAAGGTAGAGCCGTACGCTGACTCCATGACATTCGCGGCAGGACTGCCGTCGGTCTATTTAACGGGTGCGGGAGGCGACGTTGCCCGGTACGAGGTAGAGCGGGTTCGGCGGGCGGGCTCGGCCTGGGTCATGAAGCTTCGTGGCGTAGAGACCCCGGAGCAGGCGAGGCGCCTGGTTGGTCATGGGTTGTTCATTCCGAGATCAAGCGCCCCCGAGCTCCCGGAGGGCCGCTACTATCATGCCGATCTGCTCGGCCTTCGGGTCCGGAGCGAGGAAGGACGAGAACTGGGACGGATCGTGGAGATCCTAGAAACGCGTGCCAACGACGTCTATGTCGTCCACGGCCCGCAGGGTGAGTGGCTTCTTCCCGCGACCCTGGAGGTCGTGAGACGGGTCGATCTCGAAAGGGAGGTCATGTTGGTCCGTCCCCTAGAAGGGATGATCGAAACTGAGGCGCTATGACATCCTCACCCTCTTTCCCGGTTTCTTTCAGGGGCCTCTTTCGGAAAGCATTCTCAAGCGGGCCCAAGAACGCGGGATGGTGGAAATCGTCGTTCATGACCTTCGCGCCTTCACGCACGATCGTCACGCGGTCGTGGACGATCGGCCCTATGGGGGCGGCGCCGGCATGGTGCTCAAACCTGAGCCGATCCTTGAGGCCGTTGCCGGGATCAGCCGGGGGGAGGAGACTCGCCTGATTCTCCTGACCCCTCAGGGTCGCCCATTCGGGCAGGCGATCGCTCGGGAGCTTGTGGAGCACCGACATCTGTTGCTGATCTGCGGGAGATACGAGGGGTTCGACGAACGGGTCAGGGAGCGGCTGTGCCCTGACGAGATATCGATCGGCGATTACGTCCTGACCGGGGGTGAGCTGCCAGCCCTCGTTCTCCTCGATGCCACCATCCGTCTCATTCCTGGCGTTCTGGGAGATGCAGACTCGGCGCGGTACGACTCCTTTATGGAGGCCATGCTCGATTTCCCGCAGTACACTCGCCCCCCGGTTGTTCAGGGGCTCTCGGTTCCGGAGGTGCTGCTGTCAGGTGACCATGAGCGAATCCGGCGCTGGCGCCGAAAGGAAGCGCTGCGGCGCACGAAGGCGCGCCGGCCGGACCTGCTGCTGCGGGCTGATCTGAACGAGGAGGACCGGCGGCTACTCGGGGAGATAGAGGGAGAGCAGGGGCAGAAGTAATAGCGTGCGAGGTGCGATGTGCGAGGTCCGTGTGCGCGCACCTCGCCCCCCGGACGCCGCACTCTTTACCTCGTGTGGTGGAGGTGAAATCATGGATGTGATGAGACGCGTCGAAGAACCGTTTCTCAAAGGGCAGCTTCCCGAGTTCTCTCCGGGAGACACAGTCAAGGTGCAATTAAGGGTTCACGAGGGGGACAAGGAGCGGATCCAGGCCTTCGAAGGGGTGGTGATCCGTCGGCGAGGCGATGGGCTTCGCGCGACGTTCACGGTCCGCAAGGTGACCTACGGCGTTGGCGTGGAGCGAACCTTCCCCATTCATTCTCCGTTGCTGGAGAAGATCGAGCGCACGAGACGCGGCCGGGTTCGCCGGGCAAAGCTGTACTACCTTCGAAAACTGAAGGGGAAGGCTGCTCGGATTACGGAGCGCAAGTTCAGTTAAAGGGGAAGCTGGCCGTGCGCGCCGACGCGGAGGCATGTCTTCGCGCCGAGGGGTATCCCCTCATTGCCGGCGTTGACGAGGCCGGGCGAGGATGTCTTGCCGGGCCGGTGGTGGCCGCTGCGGTCATCCTCCCGCCTGCCTCAATCATCGATGGGGTTGACGACTCCAAACGGCTCAGCCCGCGGCGACGCGAGCAGCTTGACGCGGCCATCAGGAACGCGGCCGTGGCCATCGGATTCGGCGTGATCCGCGAGGGCGTCATCGATGCCGTGAATATCCTGCAAGCGACCCTGCTGGCCATGCAGCAAGCCATCGATGCGCTCGACCCTTCCCCGGATTTCGTCCTGATCGACGGCGATCGATCCCCCGATTGCCCTATCCCTCATCGTGCCATCCCAGCAGGCGATCGACTCTGTCACTCGATCTCCGCTGCTTCCATTCTTGCCAAGGTTGCCCGGGACCGGATCATGCAGGGGTATCACCGCGCTCTCCCGCAGTATGGATTCGCGCAACACAAGGGGTACGGAACCAGGGACCATCTCCTGGCCATTGTCCGCTTCGGAGCCAGTCCGCTTCACAGGAAGAGCTTCAAGGGGGTCCGCGAGCAGTTGTAGCCGAGGCCGGAATATGAAAGCGGGGCGGTCGGGTCTGGGGGCGGAAGGGGAGCGGGCGGCGAAGGCATTCCTGCAAGCCAAGGGCTATCGGATCCTGCGGGAGAACTATTCGACACCGCTCGGGGAGATCGATCTCATCGCCCGAGAGCGTGAGGTGGTGGTCTTCATAGAGGTGAAAGCCCGCTCGTCCGGCGAGTTCGGTCCGCCGCAGTCCTCGGTCACCCTGACGAAGCAGCGACAGATCGTCAAGGTCGCAGGGCTGTTCCTGGAGCGGGAGGGGCTTGCCGACGCACCGTGCCGCTTCGACGTAGTGGCGGTGACGTTCGGGGGGAAAAGAGGCCGACCCGAGATCCTCCTGATCCGGGATGCCTTCTGCGCAGGCGGGTCCGCGGTCTTCTGATGGGGCGGTCGGAGAAGAGCTGATGGGCAAAAGGATGGCCGATCACCCGGGCCGGAACTCCCAGTTGAAGAGGCAGTGATGGCCCCCATCAATCATCTCCGATGGCACTGGTCGATGATCTTGCTGGGGGCGCTCGCAATCCTGGGGGTACTCTGGGCGCTATTGGGTTTCTGAGACCCCAGCCTTTCATGCACCCTTGGCCAGCGCCCCCCCAGGCTGCGGCGCGAGGAGGTTATCCTTTACCTTGCACTAGCGGGTGAGCTTCAGAGGATGAGGATGCTGGCCAAGGTGTTGTCGAGCGCCGTCATAGGGGTGGATGCGTACCTGGTTGAGGTTGAAGTGGATATCGCGATGGGCCTGCCGACCTTCAATACTGTGGGGCTGCCGGACACCTCGGTCAAGGAAAGCCGCGACCGCGTCAAAGCGGCTATCAAGAACTCGGGGTTCGACTTTCCCTCGCGTCGGATCACCGTGAATCTCGCCCCGGCCGACATCAAGAAGGAGGGGGCGTCCTTCGATCTCCCGATGGCTTGCGGCATCCTCGCGGCGACTGGCCTGATCCGGCCTGAGCGCCTCAAGGATCATCTGATCCTGGGCGAATTGTCGCTGGACGGGGGCGTGCGCTCGATTAAAGGCGCGCTCCCGATGGCCGCGTCGGCCGCCCACGCGCGGCTGGCCGGGATGATCCTGCCGGCCGAGAATGCCCCGGAGGCGGCGGTCGTCGAGGGGATCCAGATCTTTGGCGTGGAGACGCTTCCGCAGGTCGTGGAGTTTCTGAACGGCACCCTGGAGGTCCGACCTACCCGAATCGACCTAACGGCCGTCTTTGCGCAACACGCCGAGTACTCGGTTGATCTGACCGATGTGAAAGGACAGGCGCACGCAAAGCGCGCCCTGGAGGTGGCGGCCGCCGGGGGCCACAACATCCTCTTGATCGGGCCTCCGGGTTCCGGCAAGACGATGCTGGCCAAGCGACTGGCCACCATCCTACCGGACCTGGTGCTGGAAGAGGCGATCGAGGTGACGAAACTCCACTCGATCTGTGGCCTCCTCCCAGGGCGCGCCGCCCTCATCGCGACTCGACCCTTTCGGGCGCCCCACCACACCATCTCAGACGCGGGCCTGATCGGCGGTGGAACCATTCCGCGACCCGGTGAGGTCAGCATGGCCCACCACGGTGTGCTCTTTCTGGATGAGTTGCCGGAGTTCAAGCGGAGCGTTCTGGAAGTGTTGCGCCAGCCGCTCGAGGACGGTGTGGTCACCATCTCCCGCGCTGTGACCTCTGTCAGTTACCCGGCCCGCTTCATGCTGGCTGCCGCAATGAACCCCTGTCCTTGCGGCTACTTTACCGACCCACAACGCGAGTGCACCTGTTCCCCACCTCAGATCGATCGGTACCGGGCCCGGATCTCTGGCCCTCTCTTGGATCGGATCGACCTTCACATCGATGTCCCGTCATTGCGCTATCGGGAGCTTGCCGTCGAGACACAGGGGGAACTGTCCGAGACGGTTCGGGCGCGGGTCAAGCAGGCTAGGGCCCTTCAACACGAACGGTTCAAACGGACCAAGACCTTCTGCAACGCCCAGATGGGCTCCAAGCAGATCCGCCGGCATTGCTCCATCGGGCCGGAAGGGCAGCGGCTCCTCGAAACCGCGATCGAGCGGTTGGGCCTCTCGGCGCGGGCCTACGATCGGATCCTCAAGGTGGCGCGAACCATCGCCGACCTTGAGGGACAGGAGGCGATCAGGACCGACCATCTGGCCGAGGCGATCCAGTATCGAACCATGGACCGCCGCGCCGGTTCATGAGCGTTCGGCGGTGCCATCGGGTCCTCGTTTTGCCTTCCCGGCTGCGGCACGATGGACCTCGACAGCGCTCACGCTACGGCCCGCAGCAAATGACATCGCGGGAAGAGCCACTGCGATCCCATGCACCCTTGCTTCACTGGACCTCTATCGGGGTTCCATCCTCGCCAAAGTTATAGCGGGGCTTCTTCACCCACTTGCCCCCTTCCTTTGAGGGTTCCTTGTGGAGGCGGGTCTGCGTGACGACGAGCTTGCCGTCTTTCTCGTTGAGCCAGAAATCCAGGTCATAGAGCTTCTCGGGTTCGCCCTTGACGCGAAAGTCGGTACAGGCAAAGTAGCCCTGTTTGGTCCTGGTGACCGGATCGTGGATCTTCACGAAGTCAAGCTCCAGGTTATCCCCGGTCTTTTCGTCCTTATACTTAAAGACCCCGCCCCCCTCCTTGGTCTTCTGGGCGATGTGATCGTGCATCGCAGCCTTGACCTCCCAGGCCTTCTTCTCCTCCGTCTCGCCGGGATGCTCCTGGGCGACGGCCCACCACCACGGCAGAGGACTCACACGGACCTGCACCCATTGGTTACCCTCCTTCTGGGGGAAGCGGTGGGTGCGGATGTCCATCAGGGTGAGTTGGTCATCCATGGGCTTGATCCAGATATCGATGTCATAGAGCTTCTCCGGCTCGCCCTTGACATGAAAGTCAACGCTACCGACGTAGCCGTGCCCCTTGATCCCGCGGATGACGCGGACCTTCACGAACTCGAGGGCCACCACTTCGCCGGTCCTATCGTCCTTGAATTTGAAGGCGCCGCCCCCTTCTTTGACCTTCGCGGCGATGAGCTCCTCGATCTTGGCCTTGGCGTCAGCCCTGGTGAACTCCTGCGCCGCTATAGCCGCTCCGCTCATGCAGACCGCGACCGCCAGCAAAGCCCCTAGGAGCCCAACCCCAAGATATCGCATGCTGTTACTCCTCTCCTTTGCTCGTTGATGTAACCTGACAGTAGGTCTTTGCCGATCGAGAATCGACCGTTGGTCGATGCGTGGTTTCATGACAGTTCCGGCCGATTCGTCTGTCCCCCTCATATCCGAGCTTGTTGGAAAGATCGATTGAATCCACCGCCTCATAGGCGGCATCAACTTTCTTTTGAGATTAGCAACTTCTGAGGCGATTTCAAGAACTATTCCCATCCGCCCCAAGTGTTTGAGTGAATTCTACCAAAAATTTAGATGAAATTTTAGATAAAGCGATGAACAGGGGACCTGTAGCTACCTGATCAAGGGGGAGGGGGAGAGTCGAAACCTATGCCCGGATGATCAGGGGCCCTTGGGGGGATCATTGTGATTCGGAGGTGTAAGCCCTCCCGCTCCATGATGGAGAGCTTCCCCCGATGAGCCGTCGCTTGGCTCCACCTCGATCTCATACCCCTCATAGGAGATAAAGCCAACCACCCCTTCATGATCTGTCAGGGGCTCCATCGGCACTCGCATTTTCAGCTTTGTCTTGATCTCCGCCCAGACCTCGCGACGGAGGGTCTCAAGATCCGGCGCTGCTTCCTCTCCGGTTTCATGAACAAGAACGAGCGGAAGGTTTTCCAGGCGCTCGCGTCTGGGGGCGAAGAGATCCAGTCGGCAGAGCAGTTCTCCCCGCTGATTCCCGACGATCGAGATCACCCGGTTCCCCGGAAACCGCTCGATCGTCTCGAGATCGGTCTCGCTCCAATAGACCTCGCCATCGACATGGCTATGCCACCAGAGTTGGAGGGACGATGGGTCGCCCCCGTCGCCCACGAAGCGGCCGAGAAAATCACAGAGGGCCTCGGGGTCCAACTCGGCGTCGGAGTCGGTGACACGCTGGGGGAGAACAAAGAGGTCTTGAATGAGGAACCCTTCGGGATGAGGCGTCACATACCCCAGACCGGCGATCTCGGCGGGACAAAGCTTGAGCAGAAGTTTCAACCGATGGAAGGCCCGGGCCTCAATAAAGATGCCCGGGGGATCATGACGATCGAGCTCCACTCTTTCCTCCTTCTCTCACGGCTCAGCCGGAAGTCGCCCAGACAGTATCACGAAGCTGCCCTCCCGTTCAACGGAGATATCTTCACCCCGGATCCTCCCTCACCTGGACAGACTACCGCCCCGTGTTTTCGCGCCTCTGCATGGTCACCCAGGGTCGCTCCTCCACAAAAATCAAACGATATTTTACCAGGGCCTGGTCAGGCCAGGCCTTCCGAACCCTTGGCTCCTGTCCACTCAGTCGGCTTATTCAGCCTTCCCAGCGACGTAGAGATAGTGTCGCCAGAGTGGTATTTTCAGTTTTTGAAGCGAAGCTGAAGCGAAATTAAAACATGTTTATAAATTTCGCTTGACACACCTCTCAGGAGTCTGATAGAAAGAGGCGGCCCGGCGAAGAGCTTCGCAGTTAGGGGGTGGTGGCGGACAACATATCAGACAATCGGTGATCTCATCGCAGGCGGAAGGTAATGCCCGTAACGCGAGGGTGCTAGCGGTTCAGGATATTCACTCATAATAGTGGGGAGGGGGGAAAATGGCGGAAGAGAGGCTTCCAAATCGGATGTTATTTCCCGTATTAGGGATCCTCATGAACCTCTGTATGGGCAACCTGTACGCCTGGAGTGTTTTCAGGATCCCCTTACAGAAGGCGTACGGCTGGACCGCCTTCGATGCGACCGTGCCGTTCGCCCTGTCTATCGTGTTCTTCGCCGTGGGGATGATTTTCGCGGGCCGGTGGCAGGATAAGGCGGGCCCGAGGACCGTGGCCATGGTCGGAGGGATCCTCGTCGGGGCAGGGTTTATCCTGTCAGGCATCGTGGGCTCGACCCTGATGGGTCTCTACATCGCCTTCGGCGTGATTGGTGGCCTGGGGATGGGTTGTGCCTATGTGACCCCTCTCGCGACCACCATCAAGTGGTGGCCCGATAAGCGGGGCCTCATGACGGGCCTGGTTGTGTTGGGGTTCGGCGCGGGGAGCATCGTCGGTGGGATCGGTGGGCCGCTGCTGATCGCGGGCGTCGGGGTCATGACCACCTTCATTATCTTCGGGATCGCCTTCGGCGTGATCATCACCTTCTGCGGGGCGTTCCTCCGCGTCCCGCCGCCAGGATATAAGCCGGCAGGCTGGTCGCCCCCGGCTCCTGCGCCAGGCGCGAAGGTAGTGAAGGCTGAGTACGGGCCGGGAGAGATGGTGGCAACGTTGCCGTTCTGGCTCCTCTGGATCGAGTACGTCATTGCGGCCGGGGTCGGCCTGATCATCATCTCACAGGCGTCCCCGATCGGTCAGGAGGTCGCGAAGCTGACCCCCGTCGTCGCGGGAGGCGCGCTGACGATCCTGGCCGTCCTTAACGGTCTGGGGAGGCCGGGATTCGGCTATATCTCTGACGCGATCGGGCGCGCCAGGGCGATGAGCCTGGTCTTCGCCTTGTACATCGTGTCTATGATGTTCATCCTCCCGAATGCCACGACCTTCGGCACCTATGTCTTCGGCCTCTGCCTGGTGGGGTTCGCGTTCGGGGGGACCCTGGCCCTGATGCCGGCCTTCACTGCCGACTTCTTCGGGACCAAAGGCCTGGGGATCAACTATGGATGGCTCTTCAGCGCCTATGGCGTGGCCGGCAGCGTGTTGGTACTCTACGCCGCCCGGGTCCGGCAAATAACCGGCGCCTGGACGACAGCGTTCTGGTACATGACCATCATCTGCGCCGTGGGGCTGGTCCTGACCTTCATCACCAAGGCGCCGACCGCCAAGGAGGCGTAGCGACCAGCCGCTTTAGGCTCTTGTATCGAGGCAGGCCGCCTCGCCAGCATTAGCGGTGGACGTGCTTGCCTTTCGGAGCAGGGAAGGCTTGCTGAATATCAGCAAGCCTTCCTTTTTTATATGCCTAGTGCCGTTCCAACTTGTTGCGCCTAATGGAAGAGAGCTATGCAGCACATACGTCGCCTTCAGCGAAGCTTGACTGATTCGGCGAAAATAGTTGGAACGGCACTAGCAGCCTAGACCGCTCTCGGCTCTCGACCTTGGAGGCGTAGGTGATGTTGGAGCTGATCTGGCTGGTACCAGGCTTTCCATTGATGGGGGTCATCATCAATGGCCTGTTTGGTCAGACCCACATTCGTGACAAGGCCCATCGTGTGGCGGTCCCTGCGGTAGGCCTCTCATGCCTTGTAGCCCTCCTGATCTCCCTCCAGGTCTTCTCGGGTCAGACCCTTGATTTGAACCTGTATCCCTGGGTCGTCGCGGGAAATCTCCAGGTCCCCGTCGGCTTTCTCGTCGATCCGCTCTCAACGGTGATGATGCTGACGGTCACCGTCGTCGGCTTCCTCGTCCACGTCTATTCTATTCGATACATGTATGGGGACCCCGGTTACGCCCGCTACTTTACCTACCTCAACCTGTTTCTGTTCGCCATGCTTGTACTAGTACTGGCCAACAACTACCTGCTGATGTTTTTGGGCTGGGAGGGGGTGGGGCTCTGTTCCTATCTTCTGATCGGTTTCTGGTACGAACGGAAAAGCGCCACGGATGCAGGAAACAAGGCCTTTATCGTGAACCGGGTGGGGGATGCGGGGTTCTTGCTGGGCCTGTTCCTGATCTGGACCACCTTCGGGAGCCTGAGTTTCGCCGAGGTCTTCCCCAGGGCTGAGCAGGTCCTCGAACCGGGGTCCACATTGGCCAATGTGATCACCCTGGCCCTCTTCGTGGGGGCCGTGGGAAAGAGCGCCCAGCTCCCCCTTTCCGTTTGGCTCCCCGACGCCATGGAGGGCCCGACCCCGACCTCGGCCCTGATCCATGCGGCGACCATGGTGACGGCGGGGGTCTACATGGTGGTCCGATCGAGCTCTCTGTTTAGTCTCGCCCCCGACACCTCAAATCTCGTAGCGATCGTCGGTGCCCTGACCGCCATCTTCGCCGCCACCATCGGCTGCGTTCAGACGAACATCAAGCAGATCATCGCGTATTCCACCATCACCCAACTGGGCTATATGTTCCTGGTGGCGGGCCTGGGGGCCTACGCGACCGCGATGTTCCATCTTGTGACCCACGCCTTCTTCAAGTCTCTCCTGTTCCTGGGGGCCGGTTCGGTGATCCAGGCCCTCCATGGCGAGCACGATATCAAGCGCATGGGAGGCCTGGCGCCTCACATGCGGCTGACGGCGTATGCCTTCTTGATCGGGGTGCTGGCCAGCGCCGGGATTTTCCCCCTTGCAAGCTTCT
>Ga0209108_10000942_pt1 | contig 16698 bp, 13 predicted proteins | sample Rifsed10ft1_FD_184003 | JGI IMG/M metagenome (GOLD analysis project Ga0209108, IMG submission 184003) | Soil microbial communities from Rifle, Colorado, USA - sediment 10ft 1 (version 2) | ecosystem: Environmental > Terrestrial > Deep subsurface > Rock core/Sediment | place: Rifle, Colorado...
AACGGCCAGCACGCCGAGGACGACCGTGGTCACGTCGGCTTCCACCAGCCATTGGAAGAAGCGCGCCTGCAGGTCGGCGGGCAAAATCAACGTGCCGAAGCTCGGCAGGATGAGCACTATCGTGAGAGGGATGAGCAAAGTCTGCTGGGCCTGGCGCACGGTGGCGGCGCGCAGCGAGATCAAAATGCCCAACCCGGCCACCAGCCCCGCGCCGAGCAGGCCCGTGCCCGCCGCGCCCAACCCCACGCTGGGCCGGTAGAACAGAAACTGCCCGCGCCCGTGGGCGAGACTCACCACCACCGCGCCCAGCAGAAGACTGACGAGGATTTGCCCCCCCACGTAGGCCAGCGCGGCGGCGTATTTCCCGAGCAGGATCGCGCGGTTGGAGAGGCGGCTGGCGAGCAGCGTCTCGAGCGTGCGCCGCTCGCGCTCCCCGGCAAACGAGTCGGCGATGAGGTTGGTCGTCCAGAACGACGCGACGAACAGCATCCAGAACACCGTCCACAGCGAGTTGAGCCACTGGAGGCCAAATTGCCACGGCATGAACGCGCCGAAGATCCCGACGTTCATCAGGACCATCCACAGGCTGCTCCGCCGGTTGCCGCGCGCCTGCAAGAGTTCCTTCCACTCCTTCCACATCACCGTCCAGATGTCCACCATCATTTTTTCTCCTCCACCACCAGATCGAGAAACGCCTCTTCGAGGCTGGCCCTGCCCTTGCGGACCTCCTCCACCTGCGCGCCCGCGCCGACGATGAGGCTGACGAGCGGGGCGACCTCCGCGTTCGCGTCCCCGCGCAGCGCGACGGACAGGCGGCCATTCTGTTCCTCGACTCCCGCAACTTCGGGCCGCGCCCTGAGAGCGGCCAGCACGCTTTCGCCGAAGCCTTTCCCCACGAACTCGACGCGCGGCCCGCCGGTTTTGGCGCGCAACTCGTCGGGGTGGCCCACCGCAATCAGCTTGCCCTTGCGGATCACGGCCACCCGCGCGCACAGTTTCTCGGCCTCGGTCAGGTTGTGCGTGGTGAGGAAGACGGTGGCGCCCTCCTGCGCGGCGAGAGCGGCGAGGTCGTCCCGGAGCGCGGCGGCGGCCACCGGGTCCAGCCCGGCGGTCGGTTCGTCGAGAAAAATCAATTGCGGGCGATGCAGCAGCGCGCGGGCCACGGCGAGTTTTTGCTTCATGCCCCGGCTCCACGTCCCCACCTGCTCTGTGCGCCGCTCCCACAGCCCGACGTTCGACAACAACTCTTTGATGCGCGCCCGGCGCTCAGAGGCGGACATGCGCCACGCGCGCCCGTAGAATTCGAGATTATCTTCCGCGCTCAACCGCTCGTACAGTCCCGGATGCTCCAACAGCGCGCCGACGCGGGCGCGAATCTCGTCCGCGTGCGTGCGCGTGTCGAAGCCCAGCACCTCGGCCTTGCCCGCCGACGGCTCCAGCAGGCCGAGCAGCAAGCGGATGGTCGTCGTCTTCCCCGACCCGTTCGGGCCGAGGAAGCCGAAGAGGATGCCGGGCGGCACGTCGAGCGAGAGCGCGTCCACGGCGCGCACGGTCTTGAAATCGCGGGTGAGGTTTTCGAGGTGAATGGCGATTGGGTTCATGGCAAGGGAACCTCCCGAAGGCTTAGAGCCTTCAGGAGGTTGACGAGGAGGAGCAGACACGAAGTGTCTGTTGTTACCGGTGATCAGCCGCTTCGCCAATCGCCGCGTGCGCCGCCGCCAGTCTTGCAATCGGCACGCGGAACGGCGAGCAGCTCACGTAGTTCAGGCCGATACGGTGACACAAGGCAATGGATTTGGGATCGCCGCCATGCTCGCCGCAGATTCCCACCTCAAGGCCCGGCCGCGTCTGCCGCCCGAGTTTCACGGCCATGTCCATCAGTTTGCCCACCCCGAACTCGTCAATGCTCGCGAACGGGTTCTCCGGCAGGATGTCCTTTTCGATGTACTCGATCAGGAAGCCCGCCTCGGCGTCGTCGCGCGAGATGCCGTAGGTGGTCTGCGTGAGGTCGTTGGTGCCGAAGGAGAAGAACTGGGCGTACTGCGCGATCTCGTCGGCGGTGAGGGCGGCGCGCGGGATTTCGATCATCGTGCCGAACTTGTAGTCTATCTCCATCCCTTGTTCTTCCATCACCTTCTGCGCCTCGGCTTCGAGCGCGGTCTGCTGCACCTTGAGTTCGTTGACGTGCGCGGTCAGCGGGATCATCACCTCGGGGTGCACGTCCACGCCGTCTCGCGCGCACTGGCAGGCCGCCTCGAAGATGGCGCGCACCTGCATCCTGGTCAGCTCCGGCAGGTGGATGCCCAGCCGCACGCCGCGCAGCCCGAGCATCGGGTTCGCCTCGCGCATGGATTCCACGGCGGCGAGCATCTTCTCTTTCTCGGCCAGCCGCGCCGGGTCTGTGCCCGTCACGCGCAATTCGGTGACCTCCTGCAGGAGCGAGTCGTGCGAGGGCAGGAACTCGTGCATGGGCGGGTCAATCAGCCGGATGATGACGGGCAGGCCGTCCATGGCGCGGAAGAGGCCGTCGAAGTCGGAGCGCTGATACGGGAGCAGTTTGGCGAGCGGCTCCACACGCTCGGCGTCGGTCTTGGCCAGGATCATCTGCTGCACAAACGGCAGGCGCTCGGTCTCGAAGAACATGTGCTCGGTGCGGCACAGGCCGATGCCCTCTGCGCCGTACTGGCGCGCCCGCTGCGCGTCGCGCGGATAGTCCGCGTTGGCCCACACGCCCAGGCGGCGGATGTCATCCGCCCAGGAGAGCAGTTTGAGCAGGTAGGGGTCGTTGAACTCCGGGATGAGGGCCTTGATCGGCCCGGCATACACCTCGCCAATCGTGCCGTCGAGCGAAACGAAGTCGCCCTCCTTGAACACGCGCGTCGGTATCCCGTGCGCGGGGTCCGACACCGTCATCTGGCGCTTCTCGAGATCAACTTCCATCGTGGACACGCCGACGACGGCGGGCTTGCCGAACTGCCGGGCGACGAGCGCGGCGTGGCTGGTGCGCCCGCCTTTGCTGGTGAGGATGCCTTTCGCGGCGAGCATCCCGTGCACGTCGTCGGGCTTGGTCTCGGGCCGCACCATGATCACGTCTTTCTTTTCGACTTTGGCCCAGCGCTCGGCGATGTCGGCGTCGAAGGCGATCTGGCCGAAGGCCGCGCCGGGCGAGACGTTCAGCCCGCACGCGATCCGGTCGCCGCGCGCGATGGCGGCCTTGCGCTCCTGGGGATCGAATTGCGGGTGCAGGAAGAAGTCCACGTGCTCCGGCTTCACGCGCTTGACCGCCTCGGTCTTGCTGATCACTTTCTCTTCGGCCAGGTTCACGGCGATGCGCACGGCGGCCTGCGCGGTGCGCTTGGCGTCGCGCGTTTGCAGCATCCACAGCTTGCCATGTTCAATCGTGAACTCCACGTCCTGCACTTCGCGGTAATGCTTCTCCAGCTTCTTGCAGATGCGCTCGAACTGGGCGTAGATCTTCGGCATCTCGTCCTTGAGCGCGGCGATGGGCTTGGTGGTGCGCGTGCCCGCGACCACGTCTTCGCCTTGCGCGTTGGTGAGGTAGTCGCCCTCGATCTCCTTCTCGCCCGTGGAGACGTTGCGCGTGGTCACCACGCCCGTCCCGGAGTCCGCGCCCATGTTGCCGAAGACCATGGTGACGATGTTGACCGCCGTGCCGAGGTCGTGCGGGATGCCGGCGGCGTTGCGGTAGTCAATCGCGCGCTTGCCGTTCCACGATTTGAAGACGGCCTCGGTCGCCAGTCGCAATTGCTCGACGGGGTCGGCGGGGAACTCGCGGCCCGTCTGCGCGCGCACGATGGCTTTGAAGTCGGCGGTGATGGCCTTCAGGTCTTTCACGGCCAGGTCGGCGTCGTTGGTCACGCCGCGCTCTTGGCGGCAGCGGGCGAGCACTTCCTCAAACGGCTCGTCCGGCACGCCGATCACCACCGTGCCGAACATCTGCACCAGCCGCCGGTAGGCGTCGTAGACGAAGCGCGCGTCGCCCGTAGGGGTCAGCGCGATCAGGCCGTGGGCGACGTCGTCGTTCAGGCCGATGTTGAGGACGGTGTCCATCATGCCGGGCATCGAAAACTTGGCGCCGGAGCGGCACGAGACGAGCAGGGGGTTCCTCGGGTCGCCGAATTTCTTGCCGGTGAGTTTCTCGATCTGTTTGAGCGCGGCCAGCTCCTGCTCCCACAGGCCGGGCGGGAACTTTCCGGAAGGACCCGCGGCGAGGTAGGCGTTGCAGGCTTTCGTCGTCACGATGAAGCCGGGCGGAACGGGGATGCCGATGCGCGTCATTTCGGCGAGGTTCGCGCCCTTGCCCCCGAGCAGGTCGCGCATCTGCGCGTTCCCCTCGGCGAACAGATAGACCCAGCGCACCTTCTCTTTGGCGCGGCGCGCGACGGGCTTGCGACTGTTACCATTATGGCGATGGGCAACTTTAGTTTTGGCAGGGGTGGTGATCATGGGGCCTTCTTTCTGTGAAATGGACAATAGCTATCGGGGATAGCCTAGCGGGGGGAAGATGACTTTTCCAGTGTCAAAAGTCATTAAAAAAGATGAACGTCCGTCAACTGATCTTCACCCGTATCTCCCACACACCCTCCCGGAAAACCTTTTCCGTCGGGAGGCCGCTGCGCCGGACAAAGTGCAGGATGCGGTCATTCTCGGCGTTGACCTCCATGAAGAAAATGCGGACGCCGTGCGCGCGGGCGTAGGCCATGATCCGGTCCACCAGGAGCGTCCCCAGCCCCTGTCCCTGGTACTGGTCTTCGATCACGATCGCGACTTCGGCCTCGCCGGGCCGCTCCGGCCCGGTCACCGCGTAACGCGCGACGCCGATCAGGGATTCCTCTTCCTGCTCTGTGCGCGTCGCCACCAGCGCCATCCGGGTCTGGTAGTCCACATTTGCCAGCTTTTCGGCTTCTTTGTCGGACAGCGTCGGGTGCATGCCCAGGAAGCGCAGGTAGATGGTCTCCGGCGAGAGGCGGGAGTGAAGGGCCTGCAGGCGCGGGACGTCGTCCGGGCGGATGGGGCGGAGGGTCACGGCAGTGCCGTCGGGCAGGGTCACGGTCTCAGTGGCGTGCGGGGGAACGACAGACATATGGCGGTGCTCAGGCCTGCGAGGTCTCCGCGAAGCGCCCCTTTAGGGCGCAAACCTCACAGGTCTCGTTATCAGTAGTTGTCAGTATAATAGAAATCAATCCATCCCTGCCTAGTGACAGTCTACCATCTCCGGGCTGGAATCTGTAATCCTGATGCAAATAGTCGGCTTTGAGCTTATCCGGAAACCCGCAGGCCTCCGGCCCTGCTGCAGGCCCCCGTAGGCCAGACCTGACAGGTCTCGCGAAGCGCCCTTGGAGCGAAGCGGTGCGGGGTGGAGACCTGTCAGGTCTATAACCTACCGGAGATACGGAGTTTTGTCGCGGGGTTCGGTGACAAACAGCACTCAGCTTGCCCGAAAACGCCGTTTATATTGAAGGCGCGTTCCGCCCGCCGTGCGCAGCGCGGGGCGCGCAAAAGGAGGTTACTCATGAAGAGAGCATTAGTCAAAGACTGGATGACGTCCCCCTGTGTGACTGCTCCGGCGGACATGACCCTGCCGGAAGCGCACAAAGTGATGAAGGACAAGCGTATCCGGCGCCTGCCGATCGTGGATGCCAGGGGCAGGCTGCTGGGGATTGTGACGCGCGGGGACATTCGCGGCGCGGAACCTTCGGAGGCGACCAGCCTGAGCATCTTCGAGATTCATTACCTGCTCAGCCGCCTCACGCTCGAGCGCATCATGACCAAAGACCCGGTCACCATCAATCCCGACAGCACCATCGGCGAAGCCGCGCAGATCATGCTCCAGAAAAAGGTCGCCGGGCTGCCGGTCGTGGACGACGGGCGCGTCATCGGCATCATCACCGAGTCGGACATCTTCCGCATGGTCGTGAAGATGTGGGAGAAAGAAGGCTAGACGACGCGCGCTTTTCTCACCGCCAGGAACGCAGAGCGCGCAGAGAGAAATGATGGCTTCGCCTCTGCGCGCTCTGTGCTTGTGGCCGCCTGACGGCTTGACGCGAGGGCGGCCGCCCAAAAGGATGCCTCGCCGTGCCGGTTAACAGCGACTTGCAGTTTGACGCGCTCATCCCCGCCCAAATGGCGGCCAAGGCCGAGCAGATCGGCGTGAAGAAGGCGCACCTCAACCCGGTGAGCATGTTCGTGCTCGCCGTGCTGGCCGGGGCCTTCATCGCCCTCGGCGCGATTTTCTCGACCACCGTCGTCGCCGGGGCGGGTGAGGCGCTCCCCTACGGCGTCACGCGCCTGCTGGCGGGCGTGGTCTTCTCGCTCGGGCTGATCCTCGTCATCATCGGCGGGGCCGAACTCTTCACCGGCAACAACCTGATCGTCATGGCCTGGGCCAGCCGCAAAGTCAGCACGAGCCTGCTCGTCCAGAACTGGATCGTCGTCTACCTCGGCAACTTCGTCGGCGCGCTGGGCACGGCGGCGCTGGTGTACGCCAGCGGCCAATACACGTTTGGCAAGGGCGCCGTCGGCGCGGCGGCGCTGGCGACGGGCGACTTCAAGGCCGGGCTGGGCTTCGGGCAGGCGTTGGCGCTGGGGGTGCTCTGCAACGCGCTGGTGTGCCTCGCGGTGTGGCTGACGTTCAGCGCGCGCACCACCACCGACCGCATCCTCGCCATCCTCCCGCCCATCGCCGCCTTTGTGGCCGCCGGGTTCGAGCACAGCATCGCCAACATGTACTTCATCCCCATTGCGTTGTTCGTCAAAGCCGGTGCGCCCGCTCCGTTCTGGACGGCCATCGGCATGACCGCCGCCGACTTCCCGCATCTCACGTGGGGGAAGTTTCTGATCAACAATCTCCTGCCGGTCACGCTCGGCAACATCATCGGCGGCGCGTTCATGGTCGGCGTGGTCTACTGGTTTGTCTATCTGCGCCCCATGCGGACGGCATGGCCCGCCCCCTCCGCGAGAGGAACCCAAAATGAGCCAGGCCCGCAAGCCGAGGCAGTATCGGCGGTATCGGCCAGGCCGGTGGGAGACGATCGCCGCTGAGGCCCCCGTCTCGCTCGCCGTCAACGGCGAGGTCTGGCTGACGTTCACGTGCACGCCGGTCAATCTCGACGCGCCCGCGGTTGGCTTTCTGTACAACGAAGGTCTGCTCAAAGCGAAGGGTCTCTGCAGCGAGCGCAGAGATGCTTCGCTTTGCTCAGCATGACAAGCATAAGGGCGCTATCGGATCCGGAAGAATCAATTTCAGGAGATTTGTGATGCAACGTCGAACGCTCACCTCGAAGCCCGTTGATCCGGAAATTACAGCGCTGGCCGAGCGCCATCATGCCGACCCCGAGGCCATCCTCGCCATTCTTCAGGAATTGCAGGCGCGGCACGGCGGCCTCACCCGCGCCGCCATCGCGGACGTGGCCCGCGCGCTGCGCCTCCCGGTGGAGCGCGCCTACGGCGTGGCGACGTTTTACTCGATGCTCAACTCGCCGCCGCGCCCCCGCCCGACGATTCGCGTGTGCGACGGCCCGGCCTGCTGGCTGAACAGCGCGCAGGAGGCCCGCGCGGCGGTTGAAGCGGAGTTCGGGGGGGAGTGGGCGGTCGAGCGCACGAGCTGCCTCGGGTTGTGCGACCGCGCCCCGGCGGCGCTGATGGACGGCCAACCCTTTGGGCCGCTGCTCGCGGAGAACGTGCTCGTCGAGCGCAGCCGGTGGCTCGGCGAGCCCAAAGCCTACGCCCGTCCGCGCTCCGGCGAGGTGCGCATCCTGCTCGCCCGCGCCGGAACGGTTGATCCGGACTCGCTCGACTCGGCGCTGGCTCAAGGGGCCTATACCTCGCTGCTCGTGGCCTTCAATCGCCCGCCCGAGGCGGTGATCGCCGAGGTCGAAGCCGCGGGGCTGACGGGCCGGGGCGGCGCGGGCTTTCCGGCGGGCCGCAAGTGGCGGATGGTCGCACAGGAACCGCGCTCGCCGAAGTACATCGTCTGCAACGCCGACGAGTCGGAGCCGCTGGTCTTCAAAGACCGCGTGCTGATTGACAGCGACCCGCATCAACTGCTGGAGGGCATGGCGCTCGCGGGGTACGCCGTCGGCGCGCGCGAGGGCTTCATCTACATTCGCGGCGAGTACGAGCCACAGGCCGCGCGGCTGGAGCGCGCCATCCAGCAGGCCGAGACGCACGGCTGGCTGGGCGAAAACATCGGGGGGAGGGGCGGGTCTGGTACGGGCGGGTCTCAGACCCGCCCCTACGTGTTCCACATTCACGTCCATCGCGGCGCGGGCGCGTACATCTGCGGCGAGGAGACGGCGCTGCTCGAATCCCTGGAAGGCAAACGCGGCGAGCCGCGCGTCCGCCCGCCGTATCCCACCACGCACGGCTATCACGGCCTGCCCACCGTCGTCAACAACGTCGAGACGTTCTCGGCGGTCCCGGCCATCATTGCGAACGGCGCGGCGTGGTATCGCGCAATTGGTACGGGCGACCGGCCGGTCGCCCCTACAGCGCCCGGAACGAAGATGTACACGCTGCTCGGTCACGTGAACCGCCCCGGCCTGTTCGAGGCCCCGTACGGCCTGACGCTCCGGCAGATTATTGACGACTTCGGCGACGGGATGCGGCCCGGCGCGGCGTTTCACTTTGCGCTGACCGGCGGCGCGGCGGGGACGATTGTGCCCCCATCCCTGCTCGACGTGCCGATTGATTATGCGTCGGCGGCCAAAGGCGTCTCGCTCGGCGCGGGCGCATTCCTGATCTGCGACCAGACCGTCTCACCCGTCGCGCTCCTGCGCGAGCTGTTGCACTTCTTCGAGGTCGAGTCGTGCGGCAAGTGCACACCCTGCCGGATTGGCACGCGCGAGGCGCGCGTGATTCTGGATCGCCTGGCCGCCGGACAGGGCCACGCGGGCGACGTGATCGAGCTTACGCGGCTGGCCGACATCCTGCAAACCACGTCGTTCTGCGGCCTCGGCCAGTCGGCGGCGATCCCGATGAAGTCGGCGCTGAAGCATTTCGCGGAGGCGTTTGAAAAGGCGGAGCAGGGGTGAGGGGGTGTTTCTGCTCAACCCAGTCGGTGGACATCACAAAAGGCGCAGCATGAATTTTGCCATCGAAACAAATGGGTTATCAAAATCCTACGGCCAGGTGCGTGCCGTTGACTCGGTCAACTTGCGGGTAAAGCAGGGAGAGATCTACGGCTTCATCGGCCTGAACGGCGCGGGGAAGACCACCACCATCCGCGCTTTGTTGGGCATGATCCGCCCGAGCGCGGGGTCGGTCAAAGTGCTGGGGCAGGCTGTCGGGCCAAATGGACGCGGGCCCTGGCGGCAGGTTGGCCATCTGGTCGAGAGGCCCGCCGCCTATCCCGAATTGACCGTCAGGGAAAACCTGGAAATCGCCCGCCGCCTGCAAGGGATTTCGGACATAAAAGCCACGTCCCGCGTTATCGAGCGCCTGGGTCTCGCCTCTTACGCGGATCGAAAAGCGGGCACGCTTTCGACGGGCAATCTCCAACGCCTGGGGCTGGCGCGCGCGTTGTTGCACGAGCCTGAGTTGCTGATCCTCGACGAACCCGCCAATGGACTCGACCCGGCGGGCGTGGTGGAGATCCGTGAACTCCTGGCAGGTCTGGCGCACGAGAAAGGCGTGACTGTGTTCATGTCGAGCCACATCCTTACGGAGGTGGACCGCCTCGCCACGCGCATCGGCATCATCCACAAGAGTCGTTTGCTCGAGGAACTCGAGGCGGAGAAACTGGAAGAATTACGGTCGCAGCGCCTGGAAATCAAAGCGCGTAACCTTGAAGCCGCGCAAAGCGCACTTGCCCAAGCTGGCTTTGCTGTGAAAGCGAACGAAAGCACGATATTCTTGAACGAGGCGCGCGCCATCGACGCGCCGGATGAAGTGGCAACTATTCTTGTCAACACGGGAATACCTCCAACCAGGCTGGCCGTGGAACAAGAGAATCTCGAAGATTACTTCCTGCGATTGACAGGTGAAAAAGCATGAACGCTTTTCTTTCTGCTTTTTGGGCCGAGACGCTCAAAGCGCGCCGCTCCAAAATATCTGTGCTGACAGCCGCTGGCTTCTTGATTCTGCCCCTCGTCGATGGACTGTTCATGATTATTTTGAAGGACCCCGTGCGCGCACGGGCGATGGGATTGATCAGCGTAAAAGCACAACTTACCGCCGGGGTGGCCGATTGGTCGACATTTTTCGGAATATTAACCCAGGGCACTGCCATTGGCGGAGCCATCCTGTTTGCGATGATAACGGCCTGGGTTTTTGGACGCGAGTTTTCCGATCACACCGCCAAGGAATTACTGGCCCTGCCTACCCCGCGCGGGATCATCGTCGGCGCGAAGTTTGTATTGATTGCGCTGTGGCTGCTGGGACTCACCCTCATGATCTTCGTGATTGGGCTTGGTATTGGAACAGCCATTGGCATTCCAGGCTGGTCTATCGAGTTGGAATGGTCATCCTTTTGGTCTCTTGTGACCGTCGCTCTTCTGACCTTCATGCTCATGCCGTTCGTCGCTTTGTTTGCCAGCGCGGGGCGCGGCTACCTGCCTCCGCTTGGTTGGGCCTTTCTCACGATGGCCCTTGCCCAAATCGCAGCCGTGCTGGGTTGGGGGGATTGGTTCCCGTGGTCCGTGCCTGCGCTGCTCAGTGGAATGGCCGGGCCGCGCGCCGAGCAGATAGGAATGCACAGCTATATTCTGGTATTGCTGGTTTTCATCGCCGGGGTTGCGGCAACATTCGCGTGGTGGCAAAGTGCAGATCAGGCGCGGTAGCTATATGTGCTGCGGCACCTCGAAACCTGCCGGCCCAAAGACGTTCCGCAGCACGCCGAGAAAATCGTCGTGGCTGTAACCGCCAAAAACAAGGGTGAATTTGTCGAAGTGCTTGAGAAGAGAATGGCGGATATGACGGGTTCGCAAGTGACGAGGGTCAAGAGGGTAATCAAGGAAGCGGAGAGACATTGAGAAGGCATCCTGCCGAGCGCCTATTGAAGCATCCGGGAGAATGGCATGCATCAACGCAGATACTTCGGAATGACGGTCGTCCAGGTCGGCATCCTGGCCGGGCTGGCGGTGCTGGTCGGCAGCGTGTTGTGTGTGGGCTTGGTGTTGATCCTGGCCGACCGCGCCGCGTCAGCTGCGCCGCGCGAGGTGGTGATCGCCTCGCCCGCGCTGGCGACGCCGCCGCCCATGCCGACGTCCGCGCCCCGACCCACTCTCACGCCCGAGCCGACGGCGACCCCCGGCGTGACCTCGACTCCCGTCCCGGGATGGAAGAGGTTTGAAGGAAGCGGCGCAGAGCTGTGGTTGCCGGAAAACTACAAAGGCGGCAATCCGGCAACCGGCCTGGAGACGATTGTTGCAGAAATCAGGGCTTTGGGTCCGGACTTTGACGAAATCGCCAATGAGGTTGAGCAGAATCTGTCCGATTCCCACGTGGCGATCTTTGCGTTTGACGCGAACGTCGGCGACGCGCTGACGTTGACGACGGTGCAGGTCATCAGCGAGTCGTTGGACTCTGACGTCGAAATCACGATGGACGCTTACCTCGATGCCGTCATCAAGAACCTCCCCGCTGATTATCGCGTGGTGGAGCGGAAAATCGAGATATTGGACCGCTACCAGGCCGGGCGGCTATCCGTGGACTACAAAATCACCGATCAGCAGGTGAGCGTGTTCCGCAAGCGGCTCATTTATGCCATTCGGGTGGACGACGCGATGTGGGTGGTGCAGTATCTGACGGAGCGGGACGATTTCAAAGACGCTTTGCCGATCTTTGAATTAAGCATCCAAACATTCGTTGTTCAACCCAAGTGAAAAGCCGCTCACTATCCGCTTATCCGTTGCCCCATCCGCTGACACCGAGTCGAAAACTATGAACACCGTCACCTCAAACACACAACCGACAGGATCATCCGACCTGACCGCAGCCATTATCAGACGCCTGCTCCAGCTCCTCGTCTTTATCCTGATCCAGGCCGCTATCCTGTTCGGCGCGTCGGGGCGGCTGAACTGGAGGGCGGCCTGGGCCTACCTCGGCGTCTACATCGGCATGATTGCCGTCAACGCCGTGTTGATTTTGCCGCGTGACCCGGACTTGATCGCCGAGCGAGGCCGGATCAAAGAGGGTGCGAAGGACTGGGACAAAGTGATTTCGGTCTTTTACGCCGTCGGCGGCTTGGGCGTTCTGGCCGTGGCCGGGCTGGACGTGCGCTTCGGATGGTCGCCGCAAATCCCCACCGGCCTCCAGTGGGTCGGGTTGGGAATCCTGATGTTGGGGTGGGGTCTGGCGAGTTGGGCGATGGCGTCCAACCGGTTCTTCTCCAGTGTCGTGCGCATTCAAAGAGACCGGGGCCACACCGTCGTCACGGGCGGGCCATATCAGTTCGTGCGCCATCCGGGTTACGTGGGAGGAATTATCTCCGCGTTTGCCACAGCGCTGATGCTCGGCTCGTGGTGGGCGTTCGTCCCCGCCGGGTTGCTGGTGTGCGTGGTCGTCGTCCGCACGGCGCTGGAGGACAGGACATTACAGGCCGAGCTTGAGGGCTACAAAGATTATGCCGGGCAGGTGCGCTATCGGCTGCTGCCGGGCGTCTGGTGAACTTATCACCCTCACCCCAACCCCTCTCCCAGCGGGAGAGGGGCAAGGGGGTGAGGGAGAGTCAAGGGATAAACGTATGACCATAAAACTCACCATCAACTATCGTCCTATCGAAGCCGAGGCCGGGCAGACGGTGCTCGAAGCCGCGCGCGCGAATGGCATCACCATCCCCACGCTGTGCTATCACAAAGACCTCTCGCCCGTGGGGTCGTGCCGCCTGTGCATGGTGGAGGTCGAGGGAATGCGCGGCGAGGTCGCCGCCTGCACGCTCCCGGTGAGCGACGGGATGGCCGTCCGCACCGAGACACCCGCGCTCGCTCAGACACGCAAGACCGTCCTCGAACTGCTCTTGCACAACTACTACGACGCCGGGTACGCCGCCGAAGACCGCCCCGAGACTGAGTTTATGCACTGGGTCAGACACTACGGCGCGCAGCACACGGATGGGGCGCAGCCGAGCTGGCGCTACCAGATTGACGGCGACCCCAACCCGTTCCTGTGGGTGGACTTCAACAAGTGCATCCTGTGCACCCGCTGCGTGCGGGCGTGCGCCGAGGTGCAGGGGCGCTTCGTGTGGGGCGTGGCTCAGCGCGGGCTCGAGGCGCGCATTGTGGCGGGCGCGGACACGACGATGCTCGAGGCGCGGTGCGAGTCGTGCGGCGCGTGCGCCGCTTACTGCCCGACCGGCGCGCTCGACGACGTGATGTCCCTCGGGCTGGGCCTGCCCGATAAGACGGTCACGACCACCTGCGCGTACTGCGGGGTCGGATGCCAGTTCGACCTTAACGTGAAGAACGGCAAAGTCATCCGCGTCACCTCGCGCCCGGATGCGCCCGTCAACGGGATGGCGCTGTGCGTGAAAGGCCGGTACGGCTACGACTTTATCCATCACCCCGACCGGCTGACGAGGCCGAGGGTGCGGCGGTATCTATTGGGCGAAGACCGGACAGGTCTCTCGCAGACCCTCGTAGCGAAGCGGATAGGGCAAAGACCTGTCCGGTCTGAAGGCCGGGGAGAGTGGATCGAAACGGATTGGGACACGGCCCTTGACATCGTCGCGCGGAAACTGGCAGCGGTGAAGAAGGAATCCGGCCCGGATGCCGTCGGCGTGCTGGCCTCGGCCAAGTGCACGAACGAAGAGAATTACCTGATGCAGAAGTTCGCGCGGCAGGTGATCGGCACACACAACGTGGATCACTGCGCGCGGCTGTGCCACGCCTCGACCGTGGCCGGGCTGGCGATGTGCTACGGCTCCGGCGCGATGAGCAACACGATGCAGGACGTGGTCGAGAACGCCAAAGCCATCTTCATCATCGGCTCGAACACGACCGAACAGCATCCCGTCTTCGGGACGAAGATCCGGCAGGCGGTGCTCCGGCGCGGCGTTAGACTCGTCGTCGCCGACCCGCGCAGGATTGACATCGCCGAGTTCGCCACCCCGCTCTATGGCGGCCTCCACCTGCGGCAGAAGCCCGGCACCGATGTGGCGCTGCTCAACGGGCTGATGCGCATCATCCTGGAGAACGGCTGGCACGATCAGGCGTTCGTTGACGCGCGCTGCGAAGGCTTCGAGGAGTTCAAGGCGACGGTCGAGAAGTACACATCGGAGATGGTCGCCGAGATCACGGGCGTGCCGATGGAAGACCTGTACCGGGCCGCCGAAATCCTCGCGCGCCACAAACCGATGGCCGTCATCTGGGCGATGGGCATCACTCAGCACACTACGGGCGTGATGAACGTGCTCACCCTCGGCAACTTGCAGATGCTGCTGGGCAACATGGGCGTGCCGGGCGGCGGCGTCAACCCCTTGCGCGGACAGAACAACGTGCAGGGCGCGTGCGACATGGGCGCGCTCCCCAACGTCTTTCCCGGCTACCAGGCCGTCACCGATGCGGCAGCGCGAGAGAAGTTTGCGAAGGCGTGGGCATTGACCAAGGCAGAAGGCGGAAGGCACAAGGCAGAAGATTTCACTCTTCATCCTTTGTCCTTTGCCCTTCCCGACAAAGTCGGGATGACCGTCACCGAGATGATCCCGGCGGCGGGCGAGGGCAAGGTGCGCGCGCTGTACATTCTGGGCGAAGACCCTGTGCTGACCGATCCGGACCTGAATCACGTGCGCGAGTGCCTCGACGCTTGCGAGTTCATCGTGCTGCAGGAAATCTTCCCCTCGGAAACCGCGCAGTTTGCGGATGTGCTTCTGCCGGGTGCGGCGTTTGCCGAGAAGGAGGGGACGTTCACGAACACCGAGCGCCGCATCCAGCGCGTGCGGCAGGCGATTGACCCGCCCGGCGCGGCGCGGCCCGACTGGGCCATCACCGCCGAGGTCGCGCGGCGCATGCTCCCCCTCGAAGCGCGCGAGCCTGCCGGCCCGCAGGCGCAGTGGGACTATACTTCGCCCGCGCAGATCATGGACGAGGTCGCCGCGGTGACGCCGTCGTATGCCGGGGTGAGCCACGCGCGGCTGGAGCGCGGCGATCAATTGTATTGGCCGGTGAAAGGCATGGATCATCCGGGCACGCCCCTCCTGCACCTCGGGCAATTCACGCGCGGCAAGGGCAAGTTCCACGCGATTGACTACCTGCCCGCGAAAGAATTGCCCGACGACGAGTACCCGATGATCCTGACCACGGGCCGGGTGTTGTATCATTGGCACGGCGGCGAAATGACGCGCCGGGCGCAGGGCTTGCTGGAAATTTACCCGGAGACGCTGGTGGAGATCAGCCCGGAGGACGCAGCCCGCCTCGGGTTAAATGGCGACCCCACGGAGCGGGGCGCAAGCAGCCGCACGGTGCGCGTCACGTCCCGGCGCGGAGAGATGGTGGCGCAGGCCGTCGTCACCGACCGCGTCTCGCCGGGGCTGGTCTTCGCGAACTTCCATTTCCCCGGCGCGCAGAACGTGAACAACCTGACCATCGCCGCGCTCGACCCGGTGGCCAAGATTCCGGAATACAAGGTGTGCGCGGTGAGGATAGAGCGCGTTGAGAATCAGTAGTCACGCAAGCATCCTGAGCGGCGCGGCGCGCACCGCGCTCCTGAGCAAAGCCGAAGGACGAAGGATAAGGATAAACACATGCTGCCGTTTGCCGACTTGCCCCATCTCCCGCCGACGAAATTCGGCGAAGCGATCAGACATCTGGAGCCGCGCCCGCCGGCCGCCGCGCTCGCGGACATCATTCTCGGCGGACAGGATGGATTGGTGAATACGCTCGGAGTGCTCCTGGGCGTGGCGGCGGCCTCCAGCGATCTCCGCATCGTGATCGCAGGCGGGTTCGCGGCCACGTTTGCCGAGTCCATCTCGATGGGCGCAGTGGCCTACACCTCCACCCTCGCCGAACACGACCATTACCGCGCCGAATTCGAGCGCGAGCGGCGCGAAATCCGCGAGATGCCCCAAGCCGAAAAACAGGAAGTGCGGGACATCTTCGCCGGTTGGGGATTTTCCGGCGACCTGCTGGAGCGCGCGGTGTCGCAGGTGATCGAGGACGAAGAAGCCTGGGTGGAAGTGATGATGCGGAACGAGATCAAGCTCGCGCCTATCGAGGACAAAAGCGCGCTGCGGATCGCGCTGGTGGTGGGCTTCTCCGCGATTGTGGGGTCGCTCATCCCGCTCCTGCCGTTCCTGTTCCTCCCGTTAGGCTGGGCCATAGGCGTCTCGCTCGTCGTATCGGCGCTGGCGCTGTTCGGGGTCGGCGCGTACAAGGCGCGCATCACCGTGGGCCGCCCCCTGCGCAGCGGCGTGCAAATGGCGGTGATCGGCATCGTCTCGGCGTTGGCCGGGTACGCTATCGGCGCGCTGTTCGGCTTAAGAGGCGGCGGGTAGCCTCACCCCCCCACCCCGGCCCTATCAACGCGGAGCAGCGCACCGGAGGCAAGTCCGGCGCGCTCCGAGCCGCGATCTTCGGAGCCAACGACGGCCCCGTCTCCAACGTGTCGCTGATCTTCGGGGTGGCCGGTGCCGGCCAGCCCACCAAGGTGATCATCGTGGCCGGCGTGGCCGGGCTGCTCGCCGGGGCCTTCTCCATGGCCGCGGGCGAGTACATCTCCGTGCGCGTCCAACGCGAGGTGTTCGAG
>Ga0209108_10000944_pt1 | contig 16676 bp, 14 predicted proteins | sample Rifsed10ft1_FD_184003 | JGI IMG/M metagenome (GOLD analysis project Ga0209108, IMG submission 184003) | Soil microbial communities from Rifle, Colorado, USA - sediment 10ft 1 (version 2) | ecosystem: Environmental > Terrestrial > Deep subsurface > Rock core/Sediment | place: Rifle, Colorado...
GATGGGCCGCCCGCCGTCCCACTCCCCCGACTCGATCCGCCCGCGCAGGACCCGCTGGATCTGCAGGTGGCGGGGGACCGAGGGATGGTAGGCGATCTCGCTGGATCTCCTCATTTGTATCGATCTTAATACATTAGACGGGCTCTCCCTGTCAAGCGCTCGATTCCGGCCCCGGACAGCCGTGGGCCCGGCGCGACTCGCGAACGAGCCGATCGCCGGGCCCTGGTGCGAACATCACTCAGGCGGCGCGGTGCGGGTGCGCCGCGGCAGCCGGGCGATCGTACGCCACGTACAAGACCCGCACGAGATTCGAGCTCTTGAAGTCAGCTCGTCTGGTCCGGCCCCTGTCCTGTTCCTGTCTGGCCCTCCGAGTCTAGGAGGCTGGCGCCGCGCGCCGCTCCATGTCGAGCGCGGCCGCGAAGGTCTCTAGGAACCCTTCGATCTCGGCGTCGCCGATCGGCGTCGGCAGGCAGCCGAGGCCGGTGGTCGAGAGCAAAACTCCGTGGTCCAGCAGATACCTGAAGAGGTGGTCGAGCCGCGCGGCCTCCACCGGGTCGTGTCGGCTACTGCGGTAGTCCACGAGGGCACGATCGGTCGGATGGATCCTGAACAGCGAGCCCAAGCCGGTGACAGCCCCCGCGATGCCCGCGTCCTTGAAGCAGGCGCTGAGACCATCTCGCACCTTGCTCCCGAGCTCGTCCAGCCGGTCGAACGCCGCGCGGTCCAGCAGCCGCATCGCCGCCAGCCCCGCCGCCATGGTCACGGGATTGGCATTGAAGGTGCCGGCGTGCGGCACGATGGGCTTCCCGCCCCTCGGATCGAACACCCCCATCACGTCCGCGCGCCCGGCCACGGCCCCGACCGGGAAGCCGCCGCCGATGATCTTGCCGAGGGTCGTGAGATCGGGCCGGACCCCGAAGTAGCCCTGGGCGCCGTGGTAGCCGACGCGGAAGGAGATCACTTCGTCGAAGATGAGCAGGATGCCGTGCGCGGCGGTCACCGCCCGCAGCGCCTCCAGGAACTCCCGCGTCCCGGGCATCAGCCCGATCCGGTTGGGCACCGGGTCCACGATGACGGCCGCCAGCTCGCGGGCGTGCCGCTCGATCCGGCGCGCGGCCAGCTCGGGGCGATTGAACGGCAGCACGATCACGTCCTGGAGCACCGACGGCGGCGTGCCGCGCGCGTACGCGACGCTAGCCGGCTCGGCCAGTGAGCCCCAGTTCTCCGGCGTCGAGCTGAGACTCACCTCGGCATAGTCGTAGGAGCCGTGATAGGCACCCTCGAACTTGGCGATCTTGGTCCGGTCTGTGAAGCCGCGCGCAGCCTTGATAGCCATCATCACGGCCTCGCTCCCGGAGTTGGTGAACCGGACCTGGTCGACGGCAGGCAGCCGCTCGACGAGGAGCGAGGCCAGCTCGATCTCCTCCTGCGTCGGCAGCGGGAACGAGGCGCCGCGGGCCAGCCGTCGGGTCGCCGCCTCGGTGATCGACGGATGGGCATGCCCGTGGATCAGCGAGGTGTAGTTGTTGAGCAGATCGAGCCGCCGGTCCCCGTCGGCGTCCGTCAGCCAGCACCCCGCTCCTTCCGCCGCATACGGCGGGTAGGGCGCGATGAAGACAGACGTGCGCGAGTTGCCTCCGGGCATCACCGACTGGGCTTGGCGGAAGAGGCGGGCGGACACGGAGCCGGGGTCGGCGTAGCGTCGCGTCACTGGAAGCTCCTTGCGAGTCGCCATCGGGACTCTCCTCAGGCCGCCTTGACCTCGACGATGAGCTCGAGCTCGACCGACACGTTAGACGGCAGGGCGCGGAGCCCGACGGCCGATCGCGCGTGGCGCCCGGCTTCCCCGAAGAGCTGCTCGAGCAGGTCCGATGCGCCATTGATGGCAGCAGGCTGCTGGTCGTAACCCTCGACGCAGTTCACGAAGCCGAGCACCTTGACCACTCGCTTCACGCGATCCAGGCTGCCCACCGCCTGCTTGACGCAGGCCAGGCAGTTGAGGGCGGCATCGCGGGCCGACAGGTAGGCCTCCTCCGGCGTGACTTCCTTGCCGACGGTCCCCACATACCGGCGGACTCCATTGATCCGCGCCGTCTGCCCGGAAGTGAACACGAGATTGCCGACCCGGGCAGCCGGCAGGTAATTGCCCACCGGCTTCGGGGGCTCCGGCAGCGCCAGGTTCAATCCGGCCAGCCGCTCTTCGACAGTCATGGAGCGGTCACCTCACGCCAGCGCCGTGGCGACGGCCACCATCTCGTCGTAGCCGCTGATGACCCGTTCCGGGATGCGCACCATCTGCGCGATGCGCTCGAAGTCCTTGAACCCGGACCCGGTCACCACGCACACCACCGATTCGTCCCGGTCCACGTGCCCGCTGGCCACGAGCTTCGGCAGCCCGGCAAGCGTCACCGCTCCGCTGGGCTCCACGAAGAGGCCCTCCTGCGCGAGCCAGCGCGTGGCCGTGAGGATCTCCTCGTCGGTCACCCCCGCCGCGGCGCCGTCAGATGCCAGGATCATCTCGAGGGTGCGGTTCCCGAGGAGCCCCGGGTCGGCCACGCCGAGGGCGCTGGCGACCGTGGGTTTCTTCTCGATCCCCGTCACCTCGCGGTCTCCGTGAGCCCACGCGTCGACGATGGGCGCGCAGTCCCTGGCCTGCACCGCGGTCATCCGGGGCAGCCGGTCGACCCAGCCGAGCGTCTTGAGCTCGTTGAAGCCCTTCCAGGTCTTCACCAGGGACATGCCGCCCCCCGCCGGGTGCAACACGCGATCGGGAACCTTCCAGCCGAGCTCCTGCGCGATCTCGTACGCGTAGGTTTTCTTGCCTTCGTAGCGGAACGGATTGTCCGTGCCGCAGTCGTACCACTTGACCTGGCCGCTGTGGATCAGCCGCCGGTACATGGCGTTGATCTCCGAGTAATGCCCCTTGACCCGGATGAGCTCCGCCCCGAAGAACACCGCCTGGGCCATCTTCGGCAGCGGGGTGTCGTACGGGCAGAAGACCACGCTCCGGAGCCCCGCGCGCGCGGCATACGCGGCCGCGGACGAGGCCTTGTTCCCCGTCGAGTCGCAGCTCAGGATCCCGTAGCCGAACTCCCGCGCCTTCGTCGCAGCCACCGTGATCGAGCGGTCCTTGAGGGAGCCCGTGGGGTTGCTGGTGGCGTCGGACTTGACCCACAGCTCGCGGACACCGCACAGGCGGGCCAGCCGCTCGGACCGCAGCAGGGGACTACCCCCCTCGCCCAGCGTGACGATCTTGTCAGGATCGTGCACCGGCAGCAGCTCGAGCCAGCGCCAGACCGTGTGGGGCCGCCGCCACAGCGCGTCGCGATCGAGATCGCGGCCCAGCCTCGCGTAGTCGTACTGTGCCTCCAGCAGGTTCTGGCAGGCGGGGCACAGCAGGAGGTCCTGGTCGGGTGGGTACGCCGCCCCGCATTTGACGCAGACGAATCCGGTGAAGTACATGTCTAGCGAGTCCTCTCTGTCGTGATGAGCCGCGCCCTCACGAGCGCCTCCGGTAGAGCAGCAATGGCGTGAGCATCAGCACGCTGGCCACGATGATCAGCGTGGAGATGGCCGGCAGGATGGGCGTGATCTCGTAGAGGATCGCGTCCCACACCTTCACCGGCAGGGTCTTGCTGTGCACGCCGCTGATGAAGAGCGTGACCACCACTTCGTCGAACGACACGTTGAACGCGAACAGCGCGCCGCCGAACACCGCCAGCCGGATCTGCGGAAACGTGATCCTGAAGAACGTCCGCACGGGTCCCGCGCCGAGGCTCTGGGAGGCCTCCTCCAACGAGCGGTCGAAGCTGTGGAGCGCGCTGCTCACCAGCACCACCACGAACGGAAACGCAAGCACACTGTGGGCGACGACGAGGCCCGCGACCCTGCCGACGAGCCCGACCTGCGAGAAAACGAAGTAGGCGGCCACCGCGAACACGATGCTCGGCACGATGCGGGACGAGATCAGCGCCGCCTCGAGCGCGGCCCGCCACCGCGACCTGATCCGCACCAGGCCCAGCGCCGCCAGCGTGCCGAGCGTCGTGGCTACCACGGTCGTGCCGAGCGCCACCTGCACCGAGCGGCCCAGGGCCACCATCCATTCCGGGCTCCCGAAGAAGCGCCGGTACTGGCTCCACCCGGGCGCCGTCGGGATCAGCTCGAACACCATCGAGGAGCTCAACGACATGGGGATGACCGAGAAAACCGGGACCACCAGGAACGCGAGGACCGATCCGCCCAGCACGGTGAGGACGGCCCGCGCCAGCCAGCGCTTCACCCGTCGTCCGGTGATCCGGGACGCCCGCACCGCGCGCGCTCCTACGGCAGCCCCGCCTTCGACAGGCGGCCTTCGAGCAGGCGAACATGGACGAAGTAGAGCGCGAGCGTGCCCCAGAGCAACGTGTTCGCGAGAGCGAACGCGAAGGGCCAGTTCAGAACCTGGCGCACGCTGAACTCGATGAGGTTGGAGATCATCATCTGTTTCGGCCCGCCCAGCAGGGCCGGCGTGATGAAGAAGCCGAGCGCGACGATGAAGACCAGCAGGCCCCCGGCCGCGACGCCCGGCAGGCTCAGCGGGAGCGTCACGCGCCAGAACGTGCGCACCGCGCCGGCCCCTAGGCTCGCGGAGGCGTGCCGGAGCTCCGGCGGGACCGCCAGCAGGGCGCTCAAGACCGGGAAGATCATGTAGGGCAGGAGCGTGTTCACCATGGCGATGAGGACGCCCAGCTCGTTGTACATGAGCTCGAGCGGCTGCGCGATCACTCCCCAGTCCAGCAGGAGTCGGTTCACCAGCCCGGTCCGCTGGAGCAGGACCATCCAGATGTAGTTCCGGACGAGCACGCTCAGGAAGAACGGGACGATCACACAGAGCAGGAGCATCTGCCGCGTGCCGGGGCGGACGGACGCGAGAAAGTAGGCTGCAGGATAGCCCAGGAGGATGCAGAACAGCGTCGTCAGCGCGCTGATCTTGAGCGTGATCCAGAAGACCCGGCCGTACACCGGCACCGTCCACATGCGCTCGTAAAACTGCAGGGTGAAGTCCGGCGCGAAGAAACTGCCCCAGATGACCCGCGCCAGCGGGAACGCGAAGACGACCACCAGGAAGAGGAGAGGCGGCCCCAGCAGCACGAGCGTCGACCAGTTCCGGCGAGCCAGGGCGCGCATGTCAGGCCAGCACGATCCTGGCGTCGGCGACGGCCGCGCCATGCTCGAGGGCGAAGACCGGGTTCAGGTCGAGCTCCGCGATCTCCGGGCGATCCGCCGCGATCTCCGACACGCGCACGAGGAGCTCGCCGAGGGCTCCGATGTCGGCAGCCGGGCGGCCGCGGAGCCCCTGGAAGAGCCGGTGGGAGCGGAGCTCGCCGACCATCGCCTCGGCCTCGGGCCGGTCGACCGGGGCCACGCGGAAGACGACATCGTCGAGGGCCTCCACGAAGATCCCGCCGAGTCCGAACATCACGACCGGACCGAACTGGGCATCCCGGAATGCGCCCACCACCGCTTCGATTCCGCCGCGAATCATCGGCGTCACCAGCACCCGGAAGTTTCCCGACGTCACCGTCCTGGCTCGGCGGCCGAGCTCCGCATGCCCCTCGGCGGCCGCCTCGGGCCCCGTGATGTCCAGCAACACCGCGCCCAGCTCTGTCTTGTGCACGATGTCCGGCGAGACGAGCCTCAGCGCGACCGGGCCGCCGAACTCCCGGGCGGCCGCGGCCGCCTCGGCCGGCGTCGAGGCGACGCGGAAGGAGGGAACCGGGACGCCGTACAAGGTCAGCAGCTCGCGGGCGTCGGGCTCGAGGAGCAGCCGCCGGTCGGGCCCCGTCGCCCGCCCCAGCACCGCCGCAACTCTTCCCGCGTCCACGGACGGGGGCCGCCCATGGACGAGAGGCGGCCGCGGCCGCGACCCATGGAACCTCCACAGGCTGGCCATGGCGCGGGCCGAGCCCTCGAGCGAGCGGTACACAGGGATCCCGGCACGACGCAGCTCCTCGAGCGCCGGCAGCGGCTCGCTGCCATAGATGGTGTGCACGATCACGGGCTTGTCGTGGCGCTTGACCACCTCGACGACCTGGCGGGCCGCCGCAAGCTCCCGCTGACCCAGCTCCTCCGTCGCGATCTTGAAATACCCGCCGAAGTGGCCCGCCAGGATCGCGCCCCCGAGCGCCGGATCGGCCAGACAGACATCGAGGACCTGCGGCACCACCTCGGGCTCCTCCTCAGCCAGCCCTGCGAAATCCACGGGGTTGATGATCGCGCTGCGGGTCGGCAGAACCTTGGCCAGCCCCTCCTGGGTAGCGGCGGACAGACGGGGCACCGCGAGCCCGGCCCGGTCGGCGGCGTCGCAGACCAGGGTCGCGTGGCCTCCGCCGTCCGAGATCACCACGACGCTACCGGGCTCGAGCGGGGGCAGCGAGGCCAATGCGATGGCCGCGTCCCAGGCATCCTCGCTGTCCCGTACCTGGAGCGCGCCGGCCTGCCGCAGGGCCGCCTCCACCACGCGGTGGCGCCCGGCCAGGGCGCCGGTATGAGAGAGCGAGGCGCGCCGCCCGCTCTCCGTCTCGCCGGGCTTGAGCACGATCAGCGGCTTCGGCGTGGGGTGCGTGCGGAGCAGGTTGAAGAGCTCGCGCCCCTCGCCAGGCTCGAAGCCTTCGAGGTAGGCGACGACCACCCTGGTCTCGGGGTCGGCGAAGAGGTAGTCCAGGTACTCGGGAATCCGGATGTCCGCGGCGTTCCCGACCGTGATGAGCTTGCTGAAGCCGAGCCCTTTGTCGCGCGCGAACTGCGCGAAGGTGAGCGCCATGTTACCGCTCTGCGAGATCACGGCGATCGGACCCGCCGGCACCTGCCAGCCGAGCACGTTGACCCGGCCGGACGCGCTGAAGACACCAGCACAGTTCGGGCCGATCATGCGGCCCCCCCCGGAACGCAGGCGCGCCACCATCTCGCGCTCGAGCGCCTTGCCCGCGGGGCCGGTCTCGCCGAAACCCGCCGTGATGACGATCACACCGGGGACCCGCAGCTCCGCGCACTCGGCGACAACCCCAGGAACGAGATCCGACCGAACCAGCACCACGGCAAGATCCACCGATTCGGGCAGATCGCGCAGCGACCGGTAGGTCTTGCGACCGAGCACCTCGGGGGCGCTTGGGTGGATCGGATACAACGGCCCGCGGAAGCCGGCGTCGACCATGGTGCGCCAACGCCGGCCCCCGGCCTTGTGCGGGATGGTCGAGGCCCCGACCACCGCGACGCCCTTCGGGTTCAGGAAGCAGTCGAGCGGGTGTCTCACGCGGTCATGCTCACCGGTTCTTGAACTGCGGCGTGCGCTTCTCGGAGAACGCCCGTGGCCCTTCCTTGGCATCCTCGGTCTCGTGGATCAACGCCGTCACCGCGGCGTAGTACCGCAGCGCCTCCTCCGGCTGCTGGTAGAGACCCCGCCACGCCAGATCCTTGGTGATCTTGATGGCCAGCGGTCCGTTCTGGCTGATGCGCTCGGCAATCTGCATCGCCGTCGGGAGCAGCGCAGCGGGCGCGACCACCCGGCTCACCAGCCCGATCTCGTACGCCCGGCGTGCGTCGATCCGCTCACCGGTCAGCAGCATCTCCATGGCCACCGACAGCGGCACCGTGCGGGGGAGCCGCATCGCGCCGAATCCGTGCAGGATCGCCCAGCGCACCTCCGGGCACCCGAAGGACGCGGTGGTGGAGGCGATGCGGATGTCGCAGCCGAGGGCCAGCTCGAGGCCCCCGGCCAGGCAGTAGCCATTGATCGCCGCGATGATGGGTTTCGCGACCTGGAGCCTCTGCCCCAGGCGGTACTGCCGCTCGTGGTCCCAGAGTTCGCCGATGCCGCCCGCGTGCGACCCGCCATGCATCTTTTTCAGGTCGGCGCCGGCGCAGAAGGACTTCTTGCCGGCGCCCGTCAAGATCGCCACGCGCAGCTTGGCGTCCCGGTCGAATTGCTCGAGCCGCCGTGCGAGCTCGCGCGCCGTGGCCAGATCGAACGCGTTCATGGCCTCAGGCCGGTTGATCGTGATCCGGGCGACCGGCGGCGTCCGATTGTAGAGCACCGTGCTCACAGGCGGCTCCTATCTCAGCCGCCACTCGTTCCACTGCTCGTTCACCTTGTCGAGGTTCGGCCCCCACCAGTCGCCGCTCAGCAGGAACCCCTTCTTGACGTTCTCCGGGTCGGAGGAGAGCAGAGGCCGAAGCTTGGGATCCACGAACTGCGTGGCCTTGGCATTGGTGGGGCCGAAGGCGATGTACTTCGTCAGCTCTGCCTGCGGCTTCGGCTGGAGCGCCCAGTTGATGAACTTCATCGCGTTCTCCGAGTTGGGCGAGCCCTTCGGCACCACCCACGCCTCGTACGTGAGCGCCGCCCCGTCGTAGCTGATGCCGAGCGGCTCGCCCTCCATCATGAAGGAGATCGCGCGCGTCCACGGCGTCATGGTGATCTCGCCCGACTTCAGGAGCACGCCCGGCTGCGGGAACTGCGACCACCAGACCTTCACGTCGCCTTTGATCCGGTCCAGGCTCTTGAGGGCCCGCTGGACGTCGAGCGGGTAGAGCTTGTCCTTTGGGGCGCCGTCCGCGATCAGCGCGAACTCGAGGATGTAGGTCGGCGCGTTGTACATGCCGCGGGGGCCGGGGAACTTCTTGGGATCCCAGAAATCCATCCACGTCTGGGGCGCCTTGCCGGCCGGATACGCCTTGGTGCTGTAGGTCAGCTGCATCGGGATCGTGACGCAGCCGACGGCGTACTCGCTCACCAGCGCCGGTATGATGTCCTTGGCGTTGATCGTCCTGTAGTTGAGCGGCGACAGCAGGCCGTCCTTCACTGCGGTGTACCGGAGCCGGTCGGGGATGGAGATGAGGTCCCACTCGACGTTCTTCGACTGGACCTGGGCGCGGAGCTTCGCCAGGTCCACACCGGTGGTCTGGACCACCTTGATCCCCGTCTCCTTCTCGAACGGCTCGAAGAGCGCCTTCGTCTGGCCGTCCTGGTAGCTGCCGCCGAACCCGACGAACACGAGCTCGTTCTTGCCCGCCGCGCGGGCCCGGGTGATGACGTTGGGAAATGCCAGGCTCGCGGCCCCCACGGCCGCCGTACTCTTCAGGAACTGTCGCCGCGTGCTGCGTGTGTCGCTCATCGCTTGACCCTCCTCGTTAGGCGTTGACGGTGAGACAGTCGCCAGGATCCCATCCGACAGTGACGCGCTGCCCCGCCTCCCACTGCCGGCCCGCCGATGGGGCCAGCGTCTTGGCCGCGAACTCGTCGCCGCTCTCTACCACCATGCGGTACTTGACCATATCGCCGACGTACAGAACTTCCAGGATCTCCGCCTGGTACCGGTTCGCCGCCCCCTCGGCGGCGGCCCCCAGCCGGACGTACTCCGGCCGCACGACCATGTGCACGCCCCCCGAGGGTTCCGCCCGCTCCCCGGCAGCCACGCGCACGGCGAGCCCCTTGGAGGTCGTGAACACCTGCCCGTCGGCGGCCGCGGCCGACACGGTCCCGGAGAGAAGGTTCGATTCCCCGAGGAAGTCCGCCACGAACTGGTTGGCCGGGCGCCGGTACACCTCGAGCGGCGGACCGATCTGCTGGAGGATCCCACGATCGAGGACCGCAATCACGTCGGACATCACGAGCGCCTCGACCTGATCGTGGGTGACCGAGACCGTCGTGATCCCCAGCTGCTTCTGCAGGTGGTGGATCTCGACCTGCATGGCCTCCCGGAGCCGCTTGTCGAGCGCGCCCAGGGGCTCGTCCATCAGCAGCACGGGCGGCTCGAACACGACGGCGCGGGCCAGCGCGACCCGCTGCTGCTGGCCGCCGGAGAGCTGCTTCGGATACCGTGACTCGAAGCCCTGCAGGCGGACCAGGCCGAGTACCGTGTCGACGCGGGCCCGAATCTCGACCCTGGAGCGCCTCCGCATCTCGAGCGGGTACGCGACGTTCTCGAAGACGGTCAGGTGCGGAAACAGCGCGTACTGCTGGAACACTACGCCGATATTGCGCTTGTGGGCGGGCGTGTCGGTGACCACGTTCCCGGCGACCCGGATCTCGCCCCCCGTGGGCTCCTCGAACCCCGCGATCATGCGCAGCGTCGTGGTCTTGCCGGAGCCGCTGGGCCCGAGCAGGGTCAGGAACATCCCGCTGTCGATCTTGAAGGACACGTCGTCGACGACGCGCGTCTCCCCGAACGCCTTCACAAGCTGGCGGACCTCGAGCGGGGCGCCCCGGATCCGGAAGCCCCCGTCCCGTCCCGCCACCGCTGCCTCGCGCTCCCTCATCGCCGCAGCAGACCCTGTGGATCGACCCGCCGCCGCAGGATGTCGAGCTCCTCGGGTGTTGGCGCCTCCGTTACCGGCACGCGCTCCGGCACGATCAGCGGGAACCCCGTGTTCGCCACCACCTGCTCCACCGCGATCCCGGGGTGCACCGAGCGCAGCCGCAGTCGTTTGGACTGCTCCTCGAAGTCAAGAATTGCAAGCGGCGTCACGCAGTACCGCGGGCCGCCGCCGGGCAAGCCGAGGGCACGGCGCGCCCCGGCCCCGCCCCGCCCCCAGCCGACCGTGCTCACGAAGTCACACCGCTCGACGAACACCCGGGGGGAATGCTCGTTGACGTAAAGGTAGAAGCGGCGCACGTGGCTCGCGTTGGTCGTCGTGGCGATGGCGCCCGGACCCCGCATCCGAAACCGCGCGCCTTCGCCGGCCAGCCCGATGAGGTTGGAGTTGCCGTGGGGATCGATCTGCAGCGCCCCGACGAAGAACACCGAGTCCCGCCGGCTCTTCTGGTAGAGCACGATCTCGTTGTCGTTGAAGTAGGCCTCGGCCCAGCGGCCCGCCCGCCAGTCCGTCAGCAGCTCGAAGTGTTCCATCACCGGCGTGTGGAACAGGTTCGTCCGCGTGTGCGCCACCATCACGCGCATGTTTGGACCGTGATGAAGGTGCGCTAGGAGCGCTCCCGCCCGAATCACCGGGAGATTGGTACCGACAAAGATCTCCTCACCGTCGAGCATGTCGCGCGAGAGGAACGTCGCCATCAGCTCCTTGATGGAGGCGGTGGCCGCGGGCAAAGTGCATGGGTTGCTCAGGCCCGGCATCTCAATACTCGTGAAGCGAGAGAAGCCGGCGGAGTCCCACGGTTTCGAGGTAGTCGATGTGAGTCTCGGGTCGGTGGATGTACCGGTCGAGGTAGACCTCGAAGGGCCCGCGGTCCCCGATTTTCGAAAACACCCGGCCCGCCTCGACGAGCTCGCGGATGTGCTCCCGATCCTCGATGTAGAAGCCGGGGCTCGAGAACGGGTGCGCGCCAAACGGGGCCCGCATGACGCCGTGGGCCAGCAACGCGGTGCGCTCCGGAGACCGCCTGATCTCCTCGTTCGGCACGATGCGCTCGACCTGCACCAGGGTCCGCGTGGCCGCACGCCACAGCAGGCGATCCGCGTACCCGGTCCCGACGAACTGCACGTTGCCGTACGCGTCCGCATGCGCGGCGTGGAGTAGCGCGACGTCCGGCTCCAGCGCCGGCACCGCGAGCAGGGTCTGCCGGCGCACCGGATCGGTGAACAGCTTGAGGTCCGGATTCAGCTCGGGGTACGAGGTGCCCACGCCGCCGCGACAGGGCATGAACGGCAACATCTGTGCGGCAGCCTGGAGCCCGGCGTAGTACTGCCCCTCGTCGCACTCCCAGACCTCGATCTCGCCCCGCTCCGCCGCGGCCCGGAAGAACGGGCCGATCGGCGCGAGCGCCTCAGCGCCCACGTACGGGCTGATCACCTTGCGCACGCAGCCCGCCCCGATTAGCAGGTCCACGTCGAGGCCGCCCACGGCCGAGCCGATCACGGTGAGGTCGCGCAGGCCCCGGCGGATCATGTGGCGGACCGCCACCATGGCGTGGCAGGAGGTAGCGAGTCCGCCCAGGGCGACACACATGCCGCTCCGGAGCCACTCTGCGAGCGCCCCCTCCTCCACCACGACGGGTCGGCGCTCGACCGTCTCGGGGGCGGATCCTGCAGACAGGTGGCTGTCCATCATCGGGACTCGGCCATCAGAACGTCGGCGGAATGATGGCCCAGATGCATCTCAGCTCCGTCTTCCCCCGGTTCACGATCCGGTGGGGAATCGCGCAGTCGAAGCGAATGCTGTCGCCGGCTTCCAGCCGATGCACCCGGTCGCTCAGATGCACCTCGGCCACGCCCTCGAGGACGAGCCCGCACTGCTCGGCCGGGTAAGCGAAGGGCTCTTCTCCCGTCGACGCGCCGACGTCGTAGACGCTCAGGATGAACTCGATCTGGCCGGCCAGGTCCGGTGTCAGGAGATGGTAGGTAATACCCTGCCGCGGGGACAGCCGCTTCCGCTCGGCCGGCCGGACGACGACGCGGTCGGGCGCCGTCGCGGGTGTGAAGAGGCTCCCGATCGTGATATCCAATGCGGTCGCGAGCGCCTTCAGCGTGCCCAGGGTCGGGTTAAACTGATTCCGCTCGAGCTGGCTCAGCGCGCTCGTGGTAATGCCGGCCTTGGCGGCGACCTCGCGCAAGGTCAAGCCCCGGCGGAGTCGGGCTTCCCGTACGCGCTTGCCAACACTGATATCCCCGGCCATGGGTGAAGTGCGTAGACTCTATTCAGTGGCACTTAACATGTCAAGCGTGTCTTCACTCAAGCGCTCGCCGGGTGCTGACGACGCTCGGATGCAACTCTCGCGGATAGTCCCCGGTTGAATACTCGCGCCCTGACCGCGCGTCCGAGGGATCGAGACTGAGGGCCGCCCCGTCCTTCGCGAAACTCTACAGTCCCGAGCGAGACCGGAGGCTTGGTGGACGCTGAAGTGGCGAGGAGGGCCTATCGGAAAGGAGGAAGCCTGGCTACTTGAAGCTCGGCTGAGATCTGCAGTTCCAAGTAGCGCGGAATACGACGCACCGCGCAAATGCCAGGCCCGAGAATTACAAACCCTCCCCTTCTCGCCGCACCGCGTGACGCCCAACCCATCGGAAGACTTGAGAAAACTCGGCGGGTGGCCAGGCCCGGCTTACAGGCCCTCTCTGGTGCGATTTATTCTTCTCGGGCACTCGGGTGCCAATCGTCCGTCGACCCTCATGCGTGTCGCATGACCCCGTCGCAATGACCTGCCCGTCATCCGTCGACTCGGTCAGGGCTCCCATGGCCGCTTGCCATTCCACCAAGGGAGATTCAGGACTCGATCAGCACGCAGTGCCGGGGCTCGAGGGCGAGGTGGACCTCCTCTCCCTCGTCGAACTCCTCGGTGGGCCGCGTGCGCACGACCAGCGCGGCGTCCTCCCAGTCGACGAGGTACTCGATGGAATCGCCGAGGAAGACCCGGCGGGTGATGCGCGCCGGCCACACGTTCCGCGCTCCGGCGGGCCTGGCCCGGCTCAGCACCGGGTAGGCGGTCCGGATCGCGAAGACGCCCTCCGTCCCCGCCGTGCGGTTCCGGTCCACGCCGTAGACGAGGCGTCCCCCCGGCGTCTCCAGCGCGATCATCCCGTCGCCGCTCTCGTCGCGCCGGATCCGGCCGCGGATCAGGTTGGCCGATCCGATGAAGTCGGCCACGAAGGCGTTGCGCGGGGCGTTGTAGATCTCCGACGGCGTGCCGTTCTGCTCGATCACGCCCCCGTTCATGACGATCACCCGGTCCGAGATCGCCAGGGCCTCCTCCTGGTCGTGCGTCACGTAGACCGCCGTGATCCCGATCCGCCGCCGCAGGTCCCGGATCTCCACCCGCATCTCGGCCCGAAGCCTGGCGTCGAGGTTCGACAGGGGCTCGTCCAGGAGCAGCACGGTCGGCGAGAACACGATGGCGCGGGCGAGGGCGACCCGCTGCTGCTGGCCCCCGGAGAGCTTCGCCGCGCTCCGGCGGGCGACATCGCCGAGCTGTACCAGCTCGAGGGCCCGCTGGACGTTCTCGTCGATGTCCCGCCGGCCCATCCGGCGCACGCGCAGCGGGTACGCCACGTTGTCGAAGACGGACATGTGGGGCCAGATCGCGTAGGACTGGAAGACCATCGAGATGTCCCGCCGCTCCGTCGGCACGTTGACCCTTCTCGCCGAGGAGAAGACGGTCCGGCCGTCGATCCGGATCTCCCCCGCCGCGGGCGTTTCGAGGCCGGCGATCGATCGCAGCGTCGTCGTCTTCCCGCAGCCGGAGGGGCCGAGGAGGGTGACCAGCTCGCCGCGCGTCACGCTGAACCCGATCGACCGCACCGCCTCCACGGTGCCGTAGCGGATCACCAGGTCCTCGACCTCGATCTGCGCCGGGCCGCTGCTACTCATCCCCGGCCCGCCACACGCGCCCGACGGTCGCGACCAGCACGGCGAGGGCGGCGAAGACGACGAGCACCTGCACGAGCGCCATCGCGGCCGTGAGCTGGGTGCCTGCGGACTCCCAGCTCGAGAGGATGGCCGGCCCCAGCACCTTCGCGCGGGGGCCGACGAGCAGCACCGAGGCGCCCACCTCCCGCACGCTGGCGATGAAGAGCAGCATCCAGGCCGCGATCAGCCCCGGCCGCAGCAGCGGCATCGTCACCGTCCGCACCTGGTACAACCACGACGCCCCGCACACCCGGGCGCTTTCCTCGAGGCTCCTGTCGATCTGCAGCACCACCCCCGAGAGCGTCCGCACGCCGAGCGGCAGGAAGACCGTCAGGTACGCGATGAGCAGCAGCCAGAGGGTGCCGTAGACCGGGACCGGCATGACGACCCACGCCATGAGCAGCCCCAGGCCGAACACCATTCGGGGCACGGACTGCGGGAACATCACGACGTACTCGAGGAGCTGCCGGCCCGGCATCCGCGTCCGGTAGATGATCAGCGAGAGGACCGCCATGAGCACGGCGCCGATCGTCGCGGTGGCGACGCCCAGCAGGAGGCTGTTCCCCAGGGCGGATCGCACCGGCGCCATCTCGAAGGCATTCTGGTAGTTGCTCAGGGTCCAGTGCACGTCCTTCGGGATCACGGTGACGAAGCGCAGGAGCGACACGTACCCCAGCGTCGCCATCGGCAGGACCACCGCCAGCACCAGGTACGCCACGCAGACCGCGAACAGGAGCCACGTCATCCATCCCATCTTCAGCACCCGGGGCCGGAACGCCCGCCCGGTGATGGTCGCGTAGCTGCCCGCCGTGACGATCCGCCCGTAGAGGTACATCAGCCCGGCCATGATGGCGAACAGGGAGAGGCCCATGGCCGCCGCCAGCGGGTAGTCGGGCGGGAAGCGGAGGATCAGCGTCCAGATCGCCGTCGTCACCACGAAGAACCGGTCGGGCATCCCGAGGATCGCCGCCGCCGAGAACGAGCCCAGCATCTCGGCGAAGACGAAGATGGCGGTCCCCAGGATCGCCGGCGTCATGAGGGGCAGGGTGATGCGCACCGCGGTCTGCAGCTTTCCGGCGCCCAGGACCTGGGAGCTCTCCTCGAGGGCGGGATCCATGGACTTCATCGCCGCCGAGATCATCACGAAGGCGACGCTCCCCTCGAAGAGCGCCATGACCCACGCGATGCCGAGCGGCGAGTAGACGTTGACCAACGGCGCCCGGCCGCCCATCGCATACCAGAGCTGGTTGAGGAGCCCGCTCCGGGGGCCGCCGAGCGCGGCCCAGGCGAGCGCCCCCAGGAGGGGCGTGACGTAGTAGGGCAGCCCCATGAGCTGCTCGAGGATCCCGCGGCCGGGGACGCTCGTCCGCGAGAGGATCCAGGCCAGCAGGCACCCGAACACCATCGTCATCCCCGAGGAGAGGAGCGACACATAGAGGGTGTTGAGGAGAACAGCCGGGCTGTGAGCAAGCCCGGCGAAATTCGCAAGCCCGTACTGCTCCGGCGGCCACGCCGTCGGCGGACCCGTGTTGAGCGCCATCAGGACGAGGAAGGCGAGCGGGTACAGCACGAACCCGCCGCACACCGAGACGACGACGAAGAAGATCAGCTTCTGCATCGCGCGCGCCGCCTCACGCGCCGCGCACGACTACCGCAGGCCGACGAGCGCGTTCCACTCCTTCACATATTGCCCATGCGTGGCGACAGACTCGTCCCAGTCCGGCACCAGCACCTTCATTTCCGCGATCGGCCTCCCACCCGGCGGCGCCGCCACGTCCTTGCGGAGCGAGTAATAGTAGTTCGCCTTGACGTAGGCCGCCTGCCCGACCGGCGACAGCAGCCAGTCCACGAACAGTCTGGCCGCCTCCGGATGCGGCGCCCGGTCCACGACGCCGGTCACCGTCGGGCCCACGATCACGCCGTCGGGGGGGAACACGAAGGCGATGGGCGCGCCCTTCTCCTTGTTTTTGAGGTAGACGCTGAACTGCGCGATCCCGTTGACCTTGTCCTCGCCGCTGATCAGCCGCTCGTACTGCTGCGTCACCGACGCCAGCCCTCGCGGCTTCTGTTCCGCCATGTCCTTCCAGAACCGGTCGCCGTACATCTTGCGGAACAGGAGCCACTGTATGCCCTGCCACCCGGAGGCGGAATCCTTGAAGTTGAGCGAGCCACGCCACTTCGGGTCGAGCAGGTCCTTCCAGTTCTTCGGGGCCTCCGCGGCCGGGACGAGATTGGTGTTGTAGGCGATCCCGACCACGTCCGCACCGCACCAGGTGAAGTGGCCGGACGCCTCGCTCTGGAACCTCGGCTCGTACGCCTTGACATGCGGGGAGAGATAC
>Ga0209108_10000949_pt1 | contig 16628 bp, 10 predicted proteins | sample Rifsed10ft1_FD_184003 | JGI IMG/M metagenome (GOLD analysis project Ga0209108, IMG submission 184003) | Soil microbial communities from Rifle, Colorado, USA - sediment 10ft 1 (version 2) | ecosystem: Environmental > Terrestrial > Deep subsurface > Rock core/Sediment | place: Rifle, Colorado...
CCCAGCCTCTCCACCAGGTTGCAGTCAATGAGTCGGCCATCGGGATCGAGGAAATTGACCTGGATGGTCCCACCGCGCCGATAAGTGTTAGGGGGGCCATACAGACGGATCACCGGGCTGCTATTACTGTGACGGAGCGCCAGCAGTCGGTCAATGAGCCAACCGGTCAAACACATGACCCGGGTATGAATCAGGTCAATCCCAATCCACTCAATCAGCTTGAGGCCAATTTCTACGGCGGGTAGGCTCAGATAGTTGACCGTGCCATCCTCAAACCCCGCCGGACCGGGAGTCAAATAATGGTCGTTCGCCAGCACAGAAGAAAAGGTAATGGTGCCGCCCGCATACCAGGGACGCCGCAGCTTGTGAGCCGCTGTCTTGCGCGCCAGCAGACAACCCGTGCCCGTCGGGTAGCCGAAGATTTTGTAAAACGAAATGTCTACGAAGTCAGGATGCCAGCGGCTCAGGTCCAGCCGGTTGGAGGGCGCAAAGGAGGCCGCATCCAGCAGCACCTCCCAGCCCTTTGATTGCGCTTGCGCGATCCAATCAAGCGGATGTTGCACACCCGTGAAATTGGATTGCGCCGGATAGGCGAACAGGTTGTTGTGGCCAGGGCGAGCGGCCTCCAGGGCTTGCGCTAAATAATCGGTATCCACATGTAGGTCAGGGGGCAAAATCGGGACATAGGTCACGGTTGCGCCTCGGGAACGGGCGAACTCGCGGAGGCCGTTGACTGAGTTGTGATTGTCGAAGGTCAACAGATAGGTATCTCCCGGCGCGAAGGGATACGACTCGCCGACGAGCTTGAGCGCGCCGGTGGAATTCTGGGTGAAGATCACCATGTATTCCTCGGGCGACGCACGGAAGTACCTGAGGACAGACGCGCGCGTCTGCTCGACCCGCTCAGTCATCGCCATCGAGGTCAGATTCTTGGAGTGGGGGTTTCCAAAGACCTCACGGCAGGGCAGCGCCATGTGATAGCGCAATTGGGATTCGGCATATAGGCCGCCGCCGGTGTAATCCAGATAGACGTGTCCCTGCCGGTCCAGGCGGGCATATTCGGTGGCGCGTAATTCATCCAGTTTCTTTGTTGAATCAAAGGCCGGGTAGGCCTGCCGGAAGGCTTCGAACGCGGCCGCCATAGGCGCCAAGCTAGACTGCAAGTTGACTTCCGATAGTCTGGGTGAAATCATCGTTTTGCTCCTTTCCGTTCGGGCTTTGGATGAGCCTGTTCATTGCGCCCTGTGGCTCTTTTAGCCGCTCACTTCACGATGAAGGGCAAATAGACGCAGTAAGACGCGCAAGCGAATGGCGTGGCTGTTGGCGTGGGCGTGCAGGGCGAATCCGATCCAGGCGTACAGAGCGGCAGTGTCCGCGTTGGCGTGGGCGACGGCGTCAAGGTCGTTGCCTCGGTCGGCGTCGCCGTCTGTGAACCGTAGGGCGTGGCCGTTGGTGTGCGCGTATTCGTGTCGGTAGGTGTAAACGTGCGCGTGGATGTGCTCGTCCGCGTCGCGGTTGGCGTGCGCGTCGGCGTATTGGTTCGGGTGAAGGTTGCCGTCGCCGTGTTGCTCGGCATGGGCGTGACAGACGGCGTTGGGGTGCCGGGTGAAAGATACTCGTACGCGCCCATATCGCACAGGCCGTTGCGGACGAAGCCTCGTTGATCGGTGTAGAGCAGGTTGTTGTCCTGGTCAACGCACCAGTTGACCGGGTCGCCCCCATCAATCGCCGGGCTGCCGGCCAGCAGCGCGTGGGTGCGCGTATCGCCGCCGTTGAGTTGTAAGGGGCCGAGGTTGGCGCTGACGCCCGTGATGTTGCCGGTGGTGTCGCCGGTGATGGTGCAGCCGCTTGGGTTCTCGATCAAGTTGTAGCCCTCACTGATGAGCGTGCCGGAACAGTCAGTAAAGAGAAAGCTGGTGCCGTTGTTGTCAAAGTTGCCGGAGATGATGCTGTTCCTGAGGGTGAGCGTGCCGGAGTAAACATAGACTCCGCCGCCGTCGCCGTAGACGTCGTTGTCCGAATTGGCGGTGTTGTTGGAGATTGTGACGTTGAACAGGCTCGTTGTGCCGAGGCTGGAAATGCCGCCGCCGTTATCGCCAGCGCTATTGCCGCTCACCGTGCTGTTCACCACCGTCAACGTGCCGCCGGAGTTGTTGGTGATGCCGCGCCGTTAAAGTCGGTTGTATTATTGCTGACGTCGCTATTGAGGATAGTCGCTGAAGCGGTGCCGCCTAAGACAATGCCTGCGGTGGGGTTGTTGTCCACGCGGCTATTGATGGCCGTCAATGCCCCCGAAGTGAAGTAGATGGCGCCGGAACCCGTGTTGTTCGTCACGCGACTGTTCAAGAGAGTTAATGAGCTGCCGCCTGCGAGAAGTATTCCGCCGCCGGTTTGACCCTGCGAGTCGCCGCCCGTAATCCTCACCTCTGCGATTTGCACATTGGCGAGGCCAGAGATGTAAAACACGCGGTCAATACCTCCGGCATCAATCGTGGTGCTCAAGCGGCCCGCGCCGGTGATGGTCACAGCCTCTGTGATATTCAGGTCGCCGGTGCGCGCGGCAGTCTCATTGACGCCCGCAATCGTCAAGACATAGTTGCCCGCCGGCAGGAGGATGGCGTCGGCGCCGTTGCCGGCCGGGCAGGCATCCACCGCGCGATCTTCGTTGGCGGCGATGACGGCCTCGCGCAGGGTGCAGTTGCCGTTGGCGGTGTTGTCATCGGAAGTGACCGTGACAGTGATGGTGGCGGCGCGGGCCACGGGCGTGGCCGTCAACGCCAGCCCGGCGAAGAGCACAGTGGCGAGCAGGAGGCGTATGATATTGGCGCGCAAATGAGATGGGCGACTGACCTGAATGTAGCGATGCATCTGGCTGATCCTTTCCTGCTGATGGTGAACAGGATAGGATCAATCGGAATTGGGCGCATCGGGAGGTCCACCTTATTTTGAGATGGGGAGCACCCCATATTTGCCTGAGACTGGGGGCCTTATCGGGCTGTGTGATGGACGCGTGATTTAGCGCGCCGGACGCTGGAAAAGGGAATGTCCGCGGGCGAGCCTGGCGGCGTCTTCGCGAGAGTGAACGTCGAGTTTGGCGAGTACTGCGGACACATGCCGGTCAACCGTCTTGGGCGAGAGGTGCAGACGCGCGGCGATCTCGGCATTGGTCAGGTCTTCGACAAGCAGGCCCAGGATCTCCGTTTGACGGTCGGTGAGGCCGAAGGGGTTCTCGCGGGTGGCGGGCCGTGGCCCGCGCGGGATATTCCGTGCGCCTGCCGCGCGGAGCTTCTCTCGCAATTCGTCGGCGGCAGGTCGCGCGCCAAGCCGGTCGAAGATTTCCAGCGCCGCCAGCTGCGCCTCGTGGTCGCCGTCCGCCAGGGCGCGGGCTTGTTCGTATGGACAGCCCAGCCGTTCCCATTCTTCTGCCGCCGCGTGCCAGTCGCCGGCGATGTGCAGGGCAAAGGGTTTGGCCGTCCACTCGGGCAACGGCCGCACGTCATCGCCCGCGCGCCAGCGCCAGAAGGCCAGCTCGCCCGTGAGCCAGGGATGATGTTTGCCCACCACAATGTCGTAGGCGGCGCGGGCGTGCTCCAGAGTCAGCGCGCGGTCGCTGGCCAACCAGGCAGCCTCAGCCAGCGGTGCGCGGATGATCCCGATGCGCTGGAGGTTGCCCTGCTTGAGGCCGATGTCGAGGGCAGTGTTCAGGGGTTCATTGGAAGCGGGATCGCCTCGACGGGCGCGCACCCTGCCCAGCGCCACCAGCGCCGGGACCTGACCGCTGGTCGCGCGTCGGAGACTCTGATTGGCAAGTTCGGTCGCCTCGGCCCAGCGTCCCTGATGCATCACCATCAACGCCTGCCAGCCTTCCATGAAAGCTTGGATGCGATCCAGATCGCGCTCCGCCGCGAAGGGGAGGCCCTCGGCCAACACGCGTTGGGCCTCCGCGAATTGATAGAGCTCACAGTAGACCGAAACGAGGTTGGCGCAGATCCCGGCGAATCGCAACTCAACTTTCGCCTCGCGCTGGAGGGCGAGGCTGCGTTCCAAGAACTCACAGGCCCGCGTTGCATCTGTCCCTAGCCAACAAATGCCAAGGCCCTCATAGGCCGAACCGATCACACTCGTCTCTTCCAACTGCTGGGCGATGGACAGCGCTTTGTCCGCCAGGGCGATGGCCTGGGCGTCCTCGGCGCTGAACAGGTGCAGCATGGCCTTGGTCCGGTATGTCACCACCAGCATCGCACTGGGCGGCAACGGCTCCAGCACCGCCAGGGCCGCCTCGATGGCCTGCTCACATTCGGATTTTGCGCCCAACTCGCTGAGGCCCATGGCGATGTAGGCCAGGTTATCACCTTGACGTTGGGGATGACGAGCCTCGCGCCACAGGTCGGCGGCTACCCGCCGCGCCGCGATGGCCTCCTTGCGTGGCTCAAGATGTTCGCGTTCGCGGGCATAGGCCTCCCACAGCTCGGCGCGTTCGGCGGGTGGAAGGTCATCTGCGAACTGTAAGGCCAGCTTGTATAGATCGGACGCCGCGCGGTGGGCGCTGGCCGCGGCGGCGTGCCTGGCAGCCGCCGGCGCAAACTCCAGAATCGCCTCGCGGTCACCGGCGCCCTCGGCGTGGTGAGCCAGGCGCGTCACGTCAGTGCGTGTGACCGACGAATTCTTCAGCGCGTCCAACGTCATCTGATGCAGAGCCAACTTGCGCGGCGGCGAAAGGGTCTCAAGAATGGTCTGCCGCGCCAACTCGTGGCGGAAGGCCAACAGCTCGCCTTGCGTCACCAAGACGCCTATGGCCAGGGACTCTTCAGCGGCTGCGGCTTCCGCGCCGGTGACTTCCGCAAGAACCGGTGGCTCAATGTGCGGCCCGATGACGGCGGCGGCCTGCAACACGGCCTGACCCGAGGCAGACAGTCGCGCGGCGCGGGCCAGCACCGCATCGCGCACCGTGGCTGGGAGGCCGCCCGCCTCGTTGGCGATGACTTCGGTGATGAAGAACGGGTTGCCGCCGGTCTGCTGGCAGAGCGCCGCCGCCTCTAGCGGGCGGTCCCCGACCAGGGCGCGCACGGATTCAACAGAGAGGGGCGGGAGCGATAGACGCCGAGTGGTCGTAGACGCAGCCAGATCGCCCAGCACCGTGCGTAATGGATGCTTCGGGCTAAGTTCGTCGTCGCGGTAGGTGACAACGAGCAACGCGCGGGTGCGCGCGATGCGGCGGCCCAGATACTTGATCAGGTCGAGGGTGGCCTCATCCGCCCAGTGCACGTCCTCGAAGACGACGATGGCCAGACGGGTTTGCAGTTCCACCAGTACGGTGGAAAAAACGATAGTTCGGTTGGCGGTGCCCGAACTGAGGAGCGTGGGCAGGTTCCCCTTGATCTGTACGGCCATGTCGTGAAGCGGGCCGAGCGGGCGGGGGGTGAAGAGCGCGTCGCACGCACCCCACAGCACGCGGGCGCGTTGACCATGCTCCTGCGCGAAGCGCTCGACGAGCGCGGTCTTGCCGATGCCGGCTTCACCGCTGACGAACACCAAGCGGCCATTGCCGGAGGCGGCCTCGGCCAGGGCGGCGGCCAGGGCTTGCAGGTACGGTTCACGCTCCAGCAGGTTCATTGCCGGAGATTCTACGATGCGCCGGTTGCCTCGTCAACGACGGGAACCAGACGGGTTGGATTTCACAGGAGGGCAACGTAGGGTTTACAAATCGAACAAGAGGGAAAAAGGAGAACAAAACGGCTCACTCAAGTATGTGAATGAGCCATTTTGCCTATCTCTGTAAACGAGTGCTGATGACTTGTAAGATCAATTATTTCCGAACTCCAGCACGACCTTAGTATTCAAGAAGGCACTGAGCCGATCCGCCTCGGCTTCAATGCCTTTCCGGATGGAAGCCGTCGGGGATGCGAACAGGTGAACCTTGACGACGGTTTGCGAGCCTCGGATTTTATAGTCCCACACGCCTTTCATATCATTATTGTGTAGGCAAATTTGAAGAGCATGTGCGTCGACGCAGCAGCGGCTCACGAATCGCCTTTGCATCCAGCTTGCCAGCGCCGAGAAAGATGACGAATCGCGCGAACCCGCAAGCTAATGCCTCCGCAAATGCCTCATCTTTGCCGAGGGCCTTATCTTCCAACCACAAGCCCAGGATGACGAACGTGTTGGTCGTCCGGTCGAGTTTGCTGTCGAATCGCGCGACGAGCCGGTCGCCCCACAAAATCGGCAACGTGTAGTAGCCGAACCGGCGCTGGTGCTCAGGCTTGTATACCTCCCACACGTAGTCGAAGCCGAATAGAACTTTGGCTCGCCCGCGCGCGCTGACGTGATCGAGCGGTGCGAGAAAGACGACCTCTTCAGTCGTGGTCGTCTCCAACGGCGTCCACGCCTTCGGCACGCGCCCGGCGCTCAAATCGCGTAGCACCTTGGCGTCGCTGCCGAGCGCGTAGTGCACCGCCTTCCAACCTTCAACCTGTACCTCGATGAGGTCGCCGTCGGCCAACATCGCCTCGAGTATCTGCTTGGCTTTGCTAAATGGCACGCCGCGTTGCCACGAATCACTCGTACGGTTTAGCCGCGATAGGCCGGAGAAGTTGACCTCCTTTTTGATCAAGAAGCGGTCCGCTTCGGCCTCGTCGCTTTCGCGAATGAGATGCGCCGGCGCGACCGCTTCCGTGAGTGCGTATACGCGCTCGAAGTTCTCGCGGTGGTGTGTCATGACTTCGCCAGTGCGCCACAAATAATACAAAGCTAACGTGCTGTCCTTGCGCCCGCGATAACTTTGCGTCCGTGTCCGCGTTGCCATATCGAAGTCGCGGTTGTTCACGATGCCGCGCTCGTGCAAAATGGTTCGCATTTCCACGATGGCCTCGGCGTGGTCGCGGGCCATTTTGTGAATTCGCGTGTCGATATCGGGCCCACCATCGCGCTCGCGGCGCATGACCACGCGCCAGTGCGGCAGCTCGTCCATCGGTCGGGCGGCCAGCCAGCCACCCCAGTCAAAGAACTTGCGCTGCTGGTAGGCCACCTCCTCCCACATGCCAGGCGTGTAATCGAGTACGCGGCTGTGCAGCGTGATGTCCTGGCTGCGAGCGATGATTTGCAGCGGGTCGAGTTGCAAGTACTCTATCGCACGCATGGCTTGCTCCGTGCCCTTGACGCCGCGCCAACGCCGCCCGGGCCACAAGCCCTGCTTGCCGAGGATGAAGCGACGGGCTATATCGATGTTGATGGTCAGCATGATGGTCTGTGGGCTACATGCCGGGTTAGGCGGCGCTGCTCCTGGCCTTGGTTTCCCAGTCCGGCGCTGAGCCCACTTTCTGCCCGAGCCTCAGGCTCAACTGTGACGCATGTTCCTGAACGTGGCGCATGTTGTAGAGCAGTAACTCCGCGAAACTGACCTCGCCCCATCCAAATCGGCAGCGCCGTTGAGCTGCTTCGTCGGTCAGTGCCTCAATCGTCGCCTGGCATTTCTGGCGGCAATAAGCGAGATAGGCCTGGAGCTCGTCTTTCGTGTAGGGCCTTTCAGGCATCGGACCCTCATCGTCCTGCTCAATCAGCGTGAAGGGGGCCGGGGGTGCAAAGCCTTCCTCGGCACCGGTCAGGTAAAGGTCGAGCCAGAATAGCGCATGATATACAACATACCAGAACTGTGAAAACCCCGGCCACCGCGAGGTGTCCTCCCACAAACGGTCGCGCCACAATTCGTCGGGACAGGCGCGCAGCGCATCGTCGAGCATGTCGATAGCAGCCCCGAACTGCTGCCAGATGATCGTTCTCCAGGGGATATTCATTTCAAGACTCCTGTACACGAATGATTTTCCGATCGTCAAAGTCAGCCGGATTAAGTGGCTCTGGGATTGCGACGCCTCGCAATCCGCTAAACCATGTATCATCAACGCTCATGAGGTGAACGATTTGATCTCGAACAGACCCATGAGAGTAGTCTACATCTCGCGTGAACTGTTCATGGGATAGTGGAGTGACATAACTATCCCATATCTTGCGGTTTTCAGTGAAGTGATAGTCGTAGAAATGGCGAAAGGCATTTGCATTCATGTCGTAACTTGCTCCTCCGAAGCTATGCCCGACAGGAATTGGGCCAAACTATTGGTTCTCCACTCGCGCCAACCAGGCGCGCATGTCCGGCTCATGGTCATCATGGAAATGGTCAAAGAATTCACCAGCGGGGAAGCGTTTATCATCCAACCATACAAGGTGCCACTCTGGCTCTATCAGAACTTCATCAGGTAAGCCTTCAATGACAGCGAGTAACTGCTGAAATACTTGACGCGATTCATCCAGGACTTCGCGCACCGAGCGCCCGCGCATGCAGGCGGCGACGCACGCCATTAGACCTGCTTTTGGGGGATCACCGGCTTGCTTTCCACAAACCGCCGCATCACCACCTCCGGCAGCTTCGTGTAATACCTGACGATGGTCGCCGGGGCGGGCGTACAAGGCTTTGAGCGCCGCGTGCAGCGAGGTTTCGCGGAGGGTGCCGATGGCGTGAATGGCATCGTGGTCCACACGCGTCGGTTTCATTCTTCTTCAACATCGTATGGCCACCAGTTCCGGTAGTCGTTGAGCACCGTGGCGACACGGCCCGTAGCTTTGAGCGAAAAGACTTGATGGGCTGGGACCAGACGCACACGGTTGCCCACGCGGTCGCGAAACATCAGGCCGTGTTCGTCCTCCCAATCCTCTGCGAGCGTCAGCACGGTGATGGGTGTCCGCCTGTCGCCCACGTGCCATTCAGCACCAAAGGCGTAATCCAGTGCGTCAGAAAGATAGACGTGAAGCGCACCGGCTGCCTCGGCGTCGCCGCCGCTTGCGCCCCGCTCAGCGGGGTAGCAATCCACGAAGAGTTCCGCTTCGCGTTTATCCTGCGAGCGCAGGCGGGGGATCTCGTGAATCTCACGCATGCTGGTCATCCCGACGTGCCCATCCCCGGTAAGTTTCTCAAGGTGTCGGGCAGCAGCCCCACATACGTCATCACTACACGCTGCCCGGCGCGAGTGAGGGCCATGTACAGCTTGCGCGTGTTGTCCCTTATCAGGTCGGAGCGCTCTTCATCTGATAAGCGAACACTCTGCTCCTGTTCAAACAACTGATGCGCGCCGACCAGGAACACAATCGGGCTTTCGAGGCCGGTCACCGCATTGAGCGTGCACACTCGGATGGCGTCACCCTGCACGGCTTCTTTGGGGTCAACGGCCGCGGTCGGCCCGAATTTGGCTTGCAGCCGCTCCAGCAGGCGATCACAACCGTGCCAATCAGCATGGATGACGAGCAGATGGCGTTTGGGCACTCCCTGCTGGATGAGTTGGTCGATCTCGTTCACCACGCGTGTGATTTCGTCCTGTTCGCTGGTGAGCGGGATCACCTGCGGGAAGAGGCCGCCCGGCATGTCAAACAGGTCCGGCGTCTCGATATCGTCGTCGTCGTGCGGGACACGCGTGCGGTAGAGCAGTGTTGCAAAGTCCAGAATCTCCCTCGTCGTGCGGTAGCTCTTCTTCAGCCGATGCACGCGCCCGCGCACTTCCAACCCGCTTGCCAGCCAGGATTGGCGGCGCTTGAGAAAGCCCTGAGTCGGATCAGCCACCAGAAAGAGATGGCCTGTGTTGGGTTTGACCACGCGCTTGATCAGCTCAAACCAGATGGGCGCGAAGAATTGGGCTTCGTCCACCAGGATCACGTCGTAACGGGGCAGGCGCAATTGCCCGGCCTGCACCCAGCGCCAGATTTGCCGGGGTACGTCGCCCCAGTCCATCTGATCACGACGGTTGAGTTCCGCCTGGTAGGCCTCGAAGGCGGTGTACATCTTCTGGCGCTGGGCCTCGGTGAGGGCGAAGCCGCGCCCCGTGCGGTCGGCGGCCAGATAATCGTCGCGCGAGAAGATCAGCCGATCTTTGCACCAGTCAATCTCGTCGTGCAGCATCTGCTCGGAGAGGGATGTATCCGCCAGGAGTGCATGCCAGACGTTGGTCATGAGCTGGCGCTTGGCGTCGATGCTAATGGGTGTGGGAAATGGGCGTTCCCCCCACAGACGGCGGCACCATTGATTGAATGTCAGCCACTCGACGGGCGCGCCATCCGGGTTCAGCGCGCGGTAACGGGCCTGCAAATCGTGGATCAAGGGGCGGTTGTGGGTGAGTCCGAGGATGGACTTCTGCGGATACAGCCGGCGCAAGAGTTGCGCCCGGTAAACCACAATCAGCGACTTGCCGCTGCCCGCGACGCCATTCACCAGCCGGAGGTTGAAGTCGGTGAGGGTGGCCTGCGCCTCATCCGAAAGATCAAGCTCCGTCTTCAGCACGCGCTCCTGGTCATAGTCCAGCAGATAGGGAGTAGATTGCGCCGCCGTGTAGCGTTGGAGCGGCTCGTGCAGGCCCGGCGTCATGGGCGCTCCCCCCGTGGGGGCGCGCACCGTGAAGTGCGCGGGGATGATGACTTCCGGCGTGAAAACCTGTCGCAGGCGCGCGATCTCGTCTTCCGCCAACGGTGTGCCCAGGTGCTCCTCGAGCCAGGGCCCGAGCGCGGCGGGCGAGAGACGCTCCTTGCCAACCCAGATGATGGTGGGTGGAGTCTGAACGGCATCGGCCAGGCGGGTCAAGTCCGACTCATTCAGATTGGGAAAGGCTACCACCGCCGGGATCTGCTGCAACGGCCTGGTTTTCGTGGTGGAGAAATGCTGGCGCGCGAACCTCAGGAGCGCCTGATGCTCGGCCTCCGCTGGAGCCGAGACGGGCGACTCGAACAGGCTGGCCTGGGTGAAGACTTTAGCGCCCACCGGCGTGAGATTGGAGACTTTGATCCACAGCCCGCGCCGGTCGGCGTGCAGCACCCAGAAATCCGGCCCCGGCTCCGGGTGGATGGTCAGCCGGTGCCAGACGGTGAAAGTTTCATCGGGCAGCTGCTTGAGCAACCGGTGAAGGCGGGCGACTTCCGGGGAGGTCGTGACGAGCGGGGTATCCGGCAGGATGACGGCCATACAGCTTCAGGTGAGATAGTCCAGCGTGCGGTACGAGCACGAGTTGAGCAGATCACGGAAGAGGGCGACCGCTGCCTGATGATCCGGGTCGTCCGGCTGGGCGTTGAGCACGTGGCGGCTGCCGACGATGATGAGTTTCGAGCGCGGGCGGGTGACGGCCACGTTGAAACGCTCGGGCTGGAAGAAGAACTCCGCCAGGTGCGCGGCGAAGGTCGGGTTGCTGGTGGTGAGCGAGACGACGACGGCCTCGCGCTCCTGCCCCTGCATGCGTTCCACGGTGTCTACAACAATGTGCTGGCGCGTCTCGGCATCGGGCAAGGCAGCGCGGAGCAAGGCGCGGATCTCGCGGCCTTGTGCGCGGTAGGGCACCACCACGCCCACTTCCCAGGGCGGCAGGCCGCTCTCCAGCAGGGTGAGCAGCAAATCCACGACCACGCTGGCTTCTTTGTGGTTGCGGGTGGTGGCGTTCCGATGCTGAAGGTCAAGGAAAACCTTCGGGTGCGCCGGGTCGAGGACTTCCGCGAAGCGTGAGGGTGTTTCCAGTTCGAGTCGCCGCTGCGCCACTTTTTCAGAAGCCGGATGGAGCTTGCCGTTGTAGAAGGTGGCGCTCGGCCACTCCGCCAACTCCCGGTTCAGGCGGTAGGTTTCGGTGAGCAGGGTGTCGAAGCCCTGGTCGGCCAGCACCTCAAAGACCGATTCGCGGAAAGCGCCGCCGCTGTATCGGCGGGTGAGCACGGGCGGCAGTTGTTTTTGATCGCCGAAGAAAATGAAGCGCTTGCCCGCCAGCATCCCCATCACGGCCAGCGGCAGGGTGATCTGGCTGGCTTCGTCGAAGATGATGGCGTCAAACCCGACACCGCTCAACCGCCTGGTGCGAGTGGCAAAGGGTGTCGCGCCGATGACGTAACCCTTGTCCATCTCCGCCATCGGCGATTGGTTGAAGTACGGATAGTTCTCCACGCCGCGCACCGTGGGCAAAGCCCACGCGTCGTCGGCGCGGTGGGGCTGGCCGATCTTGGCGGCAGGCACGTCGGGCGCAACTCTAGCCAGAGTGTTGAGAGCGTTGTTGATGGCGCGGTGGGTGAAGGCGGTGATGAGCACGCGCTCGCCACCTTCGACCAGCATCTCGGCCAGATGCGCCAGCACGCGCGTCTTGCCCGTGCCGGGCGGGCCTTGGATCAGCCACGTCAGGTCGGTGGCGTAGGCCTGCGCGAAGGCTTCCGACTGGTCGTAGTTCAGGCCAAGGTTCTCAGCCCGTTCCAGTGCGCGTTGGTAACGCGCCATATCTGCCTGTGGGCGCGCGACGCCCATAAGCAAAGGTAGAATGTGGTGGACACCGATGAGGGTATCCCCCGCCTCTGCCAGCGCGTCGAGCACGTAGTGGCTGAGGTCCAGGTAGCCCTGATCCAGCACCCAGCCGGTCGGCTCGGCGTGCAGCAGGTTCAGGTCGAAGGTTTTGGGGTCATCCAGAAAGACGGTCAGGCGTGTCTCATCATCTACTTCCAATGTGACGTTGACGAATGGCTCAAAGAACGGGCTGCCCCGGTTCAGGCAGAGGGTATCACCTTCGCGGAAACGCGATTGGTTCCGGTCACAGGCCAGTTCCAGATAACCATCCGGTTGCATGCCAAGGAAGCGAACACCTTCAATCGCCAGGCCATCGGCCACGCGTTCGGCTAGAGACTTGCTCCACTCCTTCTCGATCTGCTGGCGCTGGGCGTCGCGCTCGTCAAGGATAAAACGGCGGAGGCGGAGGAGAAACTGAGCAAGGTCGGGGCGCAGAGGGGTGTCCATTAGAAAGGCAAGTTTGCAACTCTCAATACCATCGCTCCAGTTCTACGACGTTCCAGAGCGGTTCACCCGCTACGTAGCATGGTGAGACCAACAGCGCATCGCGACCAGCCAACACGTGAGTCAGCGCTTCTTCCTGCCCGAGCCGGAAGGCAGGATAGCGAAAGTGTTGGCGTAGGGCCGAGGTGAGGTTGAGCATGGGATCAGACACAAAGCGGAGGCGGCTACTTTCGCTCAATGCGCTGGCAAACCGAATCAATCTTCTGCGTTACCCAAGCCGCCAACTCCGGCCAAAGCGGGTCGTGCGGAACCGCGTCTTGGGCGAAGGCCACGATTTGTTGATACGGCATTGTTCTGAAGAGGATGGCATCCGGTTGCAAGCGCGATTGAAAGTCCAGCCACAAAGGCGATTTGACTCGCTCGGCCATTGCCAAGCCCGGCCCGTTGGCGTACACCACCACAAAAGCCGCCTGTAAATCGGCCTGCTGAGCAGCGACCCAACAGTTGGTCAGGTTGCGCATCCACTGGAAGCGCGGCCCGGCGAAAGGGCAACGGACGTAACTTCCATCAGCGGCATAGTCGAACACACGCGAGACGGCTTCCCAATAGCGAATGCCTTTGGCGGTCAGAGCGCAGCGAGACTCTTGGTGGTTAACCGGATTGACCTGCCACATATAACTACCATTGCACTGCGTCAGGCCTTTATAGGGGCCACTGACGAGTGGCCGGGTCTGCGAACATGAGCCGCCATCGGTTTCGGTGAATTTGCATTCAAAGAAAATCAGGCTCCGAGCGTTGCGGGCGACGGCATCTACCCAGGTCGGCTGGCGCTCGTGCAGAGGGTTGTCGGGATTGGCCCATTCCAGTTCGAGCGTCCAGGGTCCGCCGACTGGCAGGCCGATCTCATCCGCCAGACGATCCAGCACGATATCGCGCGCTGAGGCGACTTTGATGGTGCCAAACACGTCTATGGCCAACGCCTGCGATGAATGCCTCTTCCAGGTGTCACACGATTCACCGGAAGCGCTGTGCCAGCGGAAGCTATCCCATGGCTCGACGGCCGAGTGCGCCGCCGGAAACAGATTAGCCCGGATGGTGGCGCGGCGCGAAGCGCTCATGAGTTTAGAGTGGGTAGAAGGCATGGCGGTCAATAATACTGCCGAATATACGCATACGCCTTATCGAACAGCTCCTGGTCTTTGAGTTTGTATTTGAGATACAGCACGTCGCGCAGGCTTTTTTGCACGAGGCGCTCGCCTTGCGAGGTGCGCTGCCAGTCGGGAAAGCGCACCTTCTTCACGATGTCGTCAATGTCGGCCACGATGCGCTCGACGATGATGTGCGTGTTCTGATTCTTGGCTTCGTTGAAGAGTTCGGTGAGGGCTTCTTTGGCCTGGTCGCGCTCTTCTTCGGGGTCGGTGGCTTGCTCGGCTTCCACCACTTCTTTCGCCAGTTCCAGAATTTGCTTGAGGAACTCCACGCTGGTGAGGAAGCCCTGCTCGTGCCGTTCGCGGATGCGCTCCAGCCGCTCGCCGAGGGCGGTGAAAACGGGGTTGCCGGGGTGCTTGCGGAGGCGGGCGATGAGTTTGATTTCCACTTCGCGCCCTCTCTTCTCCGCGTCGGCGTCGCGCAGAATTTCGTTGAGCACTTGCGCGTCGAGGACGAGGGTCTCCAAATCGTCGCGCACGGCTTCGAGGTGGACGTTCTGGTTGATGAGGTCAACGGTCTTCGCGCCGAGGGCATGCCACAGCAGTTTGCCGTTGCCGCTGGGTGGTTTGACCGACTCGTACACTTGCGTGAGCCAGCGGTAATCGGTTTCGTAAGGGTTGAGCACCGGGTCGGGCGAGAGGGCTTCCCAGATGGTCGCCAGCAGGCTGTACTCGGCGGCGAACTTATCGCGGGCTTCGTTGTCGGGCACGCATTGTTGCGCCGCCATCAGCCCTTCGTAGCCGCTCACGGTTCGGTCTATATTTGGGAAGAAGGCCAGGCACTTGTGCATTTGCGCGGGGAGGGCCTGCCGCAGCTCTTCGATGTTGGAGACCACCTGCTGGACGGCTTTTTCGTCGAAGGTCAGCGCCCGCGCCACGTCGTCGAAGATGCCGATGTAATCCACAATCAGCCCGTGCGTTTTCTCCTGCCCAAAGGTGCGGTTGGTGCGGCAGATGGCTTGCAGGAGGTTGTGGTCTTTCATCGGCTTGTCGAGGTACATCACTTGCAGGATGGGCGCATCGAAGCCGGTCAGCAGTTTAGACGTGACGATGACGAAATCCAGCGGGTCGTTTTTGTCGCGAAAGCGGTCGAGCAGTTTTTCCTCCGCGTCGCGGTCGCGGGCGTGCTTCTTCCATTCCGGCGGGTCGCCCGCGGTAGTGGTCATGACGACGGCGCTGGCCTCGGGGCCGAGCAGTTCATCGAGCATATTCTTGTAAAGCACACAGCACTCGCGGTCAAAGACCACCACTTGCGCCTTAAAGCCGTTGGGCGCGACCTTGCGCTGAAAGTGCTCGACCATGTGCGTGACCACCGCCCGAATGCGCTCCGGGTTCTTGACCAGCACGGCCATTTTGGCGGCGCGCTCGGCGAGGTCGTCGCGGTCTTGCTCGCTGAGGGCATCGGTGATCTGGCTGAAGGCTTCGTCAATGGCGGCGCGGTCAATCTTCAATTTCACGGCGGGCGCTTCAAAGTGCAAGGGGAGCGTGGCCTTATCGCGGATGGAATCCTGGAAGGAGTAGCGGCTGAGGTAGCCGCGCTCGTCTTCGTCCGCGCCGAAGGCCCAAAAGGTGTTGTGGTCGGCGCGGTTGATGGGCGTGCCGGTGAGGCCGAACAGAAACGCATTCGGCAACGCGCCGCGCATTTTGCGCCCGAGGTCGCCTTCCTGAGTGCGGTGGGCTTCGTCCACCATCACGATAATGTTCGAGCGGTCGTTGAGTTTGTCGTCTGCCTCGGCGAATTTGTGAATGGTGGTGATGAGCACCTTGCGCACGTCCTGCGCCAACAACGCCTGCAATTCCTGCCGCGTGGCTACTTGCACCAGGTTGGGCACGTCGGCGGCGTTGAAGGTGGCGGTGATTTGGGTGTCGAGGTCAATCCGGTCCACCACGATGAGGACGGTGGGGTTGCCGAGCTGCGGGTGCAGGCGCAGTTTTTGGGCGGCGAAGACCATCAACAGCGATTTGCCGCTTCCCTGAAAGTGCCAGATGAGGCCTTTCTTGGGATAGCCCTTGACCACGCGGGCAACAATTTTGTTGGCGGTCTCGAATTGCTGGTAGCGGGCGATGATTTTACTGCGGCGATGTTTTCTGTCCGTGGCGAAGAGGGTGAAGTGCTGGAGAAAATCGAGCACGACCACCGGTTGCATCATGCTCTTGACGGCGGCTTGCACATGGCGCAGTTCGCCTTCGGCGGTGTTCTCGTCGTCGCGCCACGGTCCCCATTGTTCGATGGGCATCCGCACCGCGCCGTAGCGGTAGGCTTTGCCCTCGGTGGCGAAGGAGAAGACGTTGGGCACGAACATCGCCGGCACGTCGCGCTCGTAAATCTCGTGAATTTGATAAGCGCCGTCGAACCAGGTGACGGCGTTGCGCGTGGGCGTTTTGGCTTCGCCGATGACGAGCGGCAGGCCGTTGATGAGGAAGACTACATCGAAGCGCTTGGTGTTGGAACCGGCCTGATACACCCATTGATTGGTGACGGTGTAGGTATTGCGGGTGAGAGTGTCGGGGTCGAGCAGGCGCACAGGGACATGTTCGCCGTGCGGGCCGAACGGCAGGGTCTTCTCGCCGCGCAGCCATGCCGTGAAGTTTTCGTTGGCGCGCACCACGCCATCGGCGTGGACGGAGAGCAGGATGGC
>Ga0209108_10000951_pt1 | contig 16615 bp, 19 predicted proteins | sample Rifsed10ft1_FD_184003 | JGI IMG/M metagenome (GOLD analysis project Ga0209108, IMG submission 184003) | Soil microbial communities from Rifle, Colorado, USA - sediment 10ft 1 (version 2) | ecosystem: Environmental > Terrestrial > Deep subsurface > Rock core/Sediment | place: Rifle, Colorado...
CGACCTGGAGCAACGGCAGATCGCAATGGAGGACGAGCCAGGCGCACCCGGCTGCCTCGGCCCATTCGACACCGACAGCAGCGGCGGCACTCAGGTCACCTCCTGGGTCGTCGACGGTTGGGATTCCCCGGATCAGAGCCCATGTCGCCACCTCGTCGTCCCCGGCAACGAGCAGCGGGATCATGCCCGCCGCTTCGGACGTATCGGCGGTGTGAATGGCAAAGGCCTGAGCCAGGGCAACCCGGGCGTCCGGGGTCAGAGACTCGGTGAGCCGCTCCTTGCCCAATCGGAACGGCTTGACCGGGAGGATGGCGACGATCGGCACCTGGTCGAGCGTAGAAGCGAATCAGGAAGCGGTCGGGCTTCGCTCGGGACTTCAGGGAACCACGAGCACCGGGACCGGCGATTGGTGACAGAGCCGGTCGGCCACCGATCCCAACATCACTCTTTCGGCGATACCGGCACCTCGTCTACCGATGACGATCAGGTCGGCGCCTTTGTTCTCGGCGACAGCGATCAAGCGCGATGAGGGATCGCCCAGTTCCTCCACCAACTCGTGCTCGACACCTTCGAGGTCGAGGTCCGCCTCCAACTCATTGAGCACCTGTGCCTGACCTGCCTCCAAGGCGGCCGACAACGCCTCTGGGGGTGGCGGCGCCCCACCGATGCCCCACCATCCTTCAGGGGGTCTGACCACGGTCACCAGATAGAGCTTGCCCTTCCAGTGGCGGGCGATGGCGAGCGCGTGCTCAGCCGCGGCCCGACTCGTCTCGGAACCGTCGACTCCGACCACGATCGCATTCGGTTGCCATTCCATTGTCACCTCCACACCACAACATAGGCGATCATCAGGCCGCGTCCGAAGTGCGGATAGTCACTAGAAAACCGCAATCAACATCAGATGACCCACGGCCAGGCCATAGAGACCGGCCACGAGGTCGTCGGCGGTGATACCGAGAGCCCCGGGCAGGGACTCCGCCTGAACCACCCCGGTGAGTCTGCTCTTGAGAATGTCGGCGATGCGAAAGACGACGAAGGCGATGAGGGCGGGCCACCCGAGCAGGCCGATCGTGGCGACAAAGGCGCCGGCGGCCTCATCGATCACGATCCAGCTCGCGTCACCCACATCGGGCGCCAGCGGTCTCGTCGACCAGAGGGCGGCGAGGGTGAGGATCACCGCCCCGACCAGTTGGGCCGGCCACCCAAGACTCGAACCGACCCAGAGTGAAAAGGGAAGAGCGAATAGTGCTCCGACTGTCCCCGAGCCTGCGTTCGATCCGCGGAGCCGACCTAACAGCAGGCCGGAGCCGAAGAAGGAGGCGACCAATCGGTGCATTGGGTGTCGAGACTAGATATGGTCCGTCGGCCCGCCCTTTCGCGCCTCGAGAACCCTCATCGCCCGAAGCGTGTTCCACCGACTGGGCTCCCCGACTTTCTCCATCTCGAACCATGTCTCACCCGCCCACCGCTGCTGCAACGGCCATCGTCCGTCCTTGCGGCGTTTGCGGACAACCACCTCGAAGGCGTCGCTGAGCCGATCGTCACCGAGGCTCCCCGCAGCCCAGAAGTAGTCGAGGCCGCGCAGGATGTCGTAGTGCCATTGCGGGGGGAAGGAGAAACGCAAGAACTGGCCGCTCACCACCTCCCCGGTGTGATGAGACTTGAAGAGTCGGTGACGGAGCATGAACTCCTGGCCTCGGGCTTCGGCGGCTTCTGTCTCGGCCTCCCGAGTGCCGTTTGCCGCTGCGTACTCTCGCCACGCCTCGAGGACCGAGATCGTGGTGTGGAACGAGCTGTGGTCTGCCCCGCGAATGCAGTTCCACCCTCCATCGGACATCTGATTGGCAAGCAGGTAGTCGACCAACCGTTCCCGGCGCGGATCATCGACCCGGAACCAACAGAGAAAAGCGAGGGCCATGCCGGTGACACACGTCTCGCTGCGACTGCCTTTGGGCCTTGACGCGGTGATCCCACCGTCGGGCTGTTGGGCCTCGTCGAAGAAGAGCAGACACGAGCGATGGATTCTCTTCGACGGGGGCATCCCCAGTCTCCGCAACAGGACCAGCGTGTAGGTGGTGGAGATCCACTTCTTGCCATACAGCCAAGGTGTCCAGCGCCCGTTGTCATCCTGATGCTCGAGCAGCCGGGCGCCCCATCCCTCTCGGGCCACGCGCTTCTGCTCGGCGCTCCAGACCGACTCGGGCACACCCTCGAGGTCACGCAACACCTGCCAACGGATCGCGGGGTCGCCCTCGAGCAGCCAATCGAGGATGCGGGCTCGGGTCTCGACGTCATCGCCCATCTCCCGATTCAACACGGCCCGTCCCGTAATTGGGACGGTGAGGGGTCATATATGGCCCTGTGCAACCCGATTACAACGGGGGACTCCCCGGCGGGGGATTTCACATTGCGCTCCAGCAGGTAGCCTCTTGGCGATGGAACCGTCATCCAAGATATGGGTGGACGGCGAGTTCGTCGATTGGGACGACGCAACCGTTCATTTCCTCGCGCATGGGCTTCAGTACGGGACGGGTGTCTTCGAGGGCATCCGCGCCTACAAGACCCCGGAGGGGACTGCCGTATTCCGGCTCCACGAGCACATGATCCGACTCGTAGCCTCCGCCCGCGCCTACGGGATCCCGATGCCTTGGACCGTGGACCAGTTGGACGAGGCGTGCCTCGAGCTGCTGAGGGTGAACGAGCTCGAATCGGCCTACATCCGCCCCCTCTCCTTCTACGGGTCTGGCGCCTTCGGGCTCAACCCCGCGTCGAGCCCGGTCCTCACCTATATGGCGGCCTTCTTCCTTGGCAGCTACATGGGGGAAGAGGGTGTCCAAAAGGGGATCACCACCATGGTGTCGAGCTGGCGCCGTATCTCGCACACGAGCTTCATTCCCACGGCCAAGGGAAGCGGCCAGTACCTGAACTCGGTCCTGGCCAAGCAAGAGGCAGTCGCGGCCGGCTTCGACGAGGCGATCATGCTCAATGACGCAGGGTCGGTGTCCGAGGGCAGCGGGATGAACCTGTTTGTTGTCAGCAGGGACGTCGTGTACACGCCTCCGGTGTCGTCGGGGATCCTCGAGGGAATCACCAGATACAGCGTCATCCAATTGCTAACGGCAGAGGGAATGGAAGTGCGAGAGGTGGATCTCGCTCGGGGTGCTTTGTACACCGCCGATGAGGTGTTCCTCACCGGTACGGCGGCTGAAGTGACCCCGGTCCGCGAGGTCGACCGGCGTGTGGTGGGCAACGGTGAGCCGGGGCCCGTGACCCGCAAGGCGCAGGACCTGTTCTCGGATGCCGTGGCCGGCAAGCTCCCCGATTACAAGGACTGGCTGACCTTCATCTGATGGGGCAACAGCCGAATCGGGAGATCGCCGACTCCGAAAGACCGCGATCGACCCTGGAGACGCCTCCCGCCCGGAGCTGGCGGCCGACCAAGCCCGGGGTGATCACCTCACCCGACCAGGTTCCGAGGGGAGGGCGCTTTGGGACCGCCGGCCCTGACGCCGGCTGGGCCCTTCACCTGCTGTCCGTTTCGGATCTTCCCGACGACGACCCCAACCTTCGTGGCGTCCTCGCCGGGTTGATGACGGCGCGCGCCGCAGCACTAGGCCGAGCCCCGATCAAGGAGGATCTCGAGGTGGCGCTGGTGCTCTGCGGGTATGGATTCGAGGCCATCCCCGAGTTGATTGCCCAGCGAGAGCGCTGGATGGCTGCGGTGCCCCACGAAACGCGGCCAGGGGAGACGGCGGTCTCCGAGATGGACCGGGAGTTGATGACCAACAAGCCGGAACAGGTGCGCTGGGCGCTTGCTCACGCCGAGCGGCCTCCTGAGGAGTAGGCGCCCTCGGCTAGCGTCCGTCGCCTCATGAAAATCGTCCGGATCAAGGCTGGCGACGACATTGCCTACGGTGTTGCGGACGCCGAAGGGGTTCTGGTTCACCGGGGAACCCCGTTTGTGGCGTGGGAGCCAACCGAGACGGTGGTGCCCTGGGATCGAGTTCAGCTGCTCTCTCCCGTGATCCCAACCAAGGTGGTCTGTGTGGGGCGCAATTACGTGGACCATGCCGGGGAACAGGGTGTCGATCTGCCCCAGGAGCCAATGATCTTCCTGAAGCCGGCGACCGCGGTGATAGGCCCCGACGCTTCGGTGGTGCTGCCACCGGCCTCGAACGAGGTCCATCACGAGGCGGAGCTGGCCGCGGTGATCAACAGGGTCGCTCGCAACGTCCGGGCCGAGGAGGCGTCGAAATACATCCTCGGTTACACCGCTGCCAACGACGTGACCGCCCGGGACCTTCAGAACCGGGACGGGCAATGGACCAGGGCCAAGGGGTTCGACACCTTTTGTCCGCTCGGCCCTGCGATCGAGACCGAGCTCGACCCACTGGAGCGTCTCGCTGTCATCTGTCGAGTCAACGGCGAGGTGCGCCAGGCCGGGTTCACATCGGACATGGTCTTTGGAGTGGCCGAGATCTTTGAGTTCATCACCACGGTGATGACCCTGCTACCAGGTGACGTGATCCTGACCGGAACTCCCGCCGGGGTGGGGAAGATCGAGGCAGGCGACTCCGTGGAGGTGGAGATCGACGGTATCGGGACCCTGAGCAACCGGGTCGTGCGTCGGTGACGGTTCGGGTCCGGATCGCTCCCTCTCCCACCGGGCATCTCCATGTGGGCACTGCCCGCGCCGCTCTCTTCAACTGGCTCTACGCACGTCACAACGACGGTGTATTCATCGTTCGGATCGATGACACCGATCGTGAGCGATCGACGGCGGAGTTCGAGGCCGACATCCTGGAGTCTTTGCGGTGGCTGGGCCTGGACTGGGACGAAGGTGTCGAGGTCGGAGGGCCGCACGGCACCTATCGACAATCGGATCGTTACGACCGATATCGGGAGGTTGCCGGTCAGTTGGTGGCCGGGGGCGCCGCCTACTACGACGATCGTTCGCCCGAGGAGCTCGGAGAGCTTCGGGCCCAGGCCCAGGGCGAGGGGAGGCACCCCGGTCATTACATCCGCAGGCCGGAGACGGACGCCGAGGTCGGGGCCATCCGTCTCTCCATCCCCCAGGACTCCCCGGTGACATTCGACGACCTGGTGAGGGGCACGGTCGTTTTCGAGCCCCGCGATCTCGATGACTTCGTCATCCTTCGCAGCGACGGCACACCCACCTATCACCTGGCCTCGACTGTCGACGACGTCGACTACGAGATCACCCATGTGGCGAGGGGGGAGGACCTGCTCCCGTCGACACCGAAGCACATCCTGCTCGCCAGGGCGATGGGTGCCACCGAGGTCTCGTACGCCCATCTCCCGCTTCTGTTTGGGACCGATGGCAAGAAGCTGTCGAAGCGCTTTGCCGCCGCCTCGCTCTCGGTGTACCGCGAAGAGGGTTACCTGTCGGACGCGGTGTTCAACTACCTGTCCTTGCTCGGATGGTCCCTCGACGCCGAGACCACGATCTTCTCCAGGGCGGAGGCAATTGCGGCTTTCGACCTACGGGACGTGTCCAGCAACCCGGCGATTTTCGACCCCGAGAAGCTCGCCTGGATGAACGGTGAGTACATCCGGGCGCTGTCACCTGAACGGTTTGTGGAGATGGTCACGCCGTATGTCGAGGCCGCGGTCGGCCGAGTGCTCGGTCCCGAGGAATGGCAGCGCTTCGGATCGGTTGCTCACCTGGTCCAGGAGCGCACCCGGCTCTTGCCCGAGGCCGGCGAGCAGATTGTCTTTCTGTTCGAGGATTTCGACCAGTACGACGGGACCTCCTGGGAGAAGGTGATGGCCAGGGAAGGCGTCGCCGGGATCATCACCGAGGCGCGTCTCCGTCTCGAGGCCATCGACGATTGGAGGGCCGAGATGATCGAGCCGGTGTTGAGGGGGATGCTCGAGGAGATGGGGATCGGGACCGGGAAGGGCCTTCAACCGCTGCGGGTGGCGGTCACCGGGTCCTCGGTCAGCCCTCCCCTGTTCGAGTCGATGGCGGCGTTGGGGAAAGCGAAGACCCTGGAGAGGCTGGAACGGGCCCTAGGGAGGCTTGCTTCTTCCTAATTGGGAGCCACAGGGCCGGATATGACCCCTGTGGCTCCCAATTACGGGTGGGGGGATACCGTCTAGAGAACAGTTAACCTCACCCTTTCCCAGGTCCCGTCGTCCAGAGGCCCAGGACGCCGGCCTTTCAAGCCGGAAACGCCGGTTCGAATCCGGTCGGGACTGCCCACCAAGGAGCCCTATGTCGATCGAAGCCACCCTCGCCTACAACAATGTGGTTGCCATCCTCTCCCTGGTCGCGCTGGCAGGTGCGGCGGGTCTGGTCATCTATCGCACGGCGAAGGGTCCCGAGGCGGCATACCTCCTGGGGGACAAGGCGATCTGGCTCGCCTGGGTGGTGGCAACGGTGGCCACCGTCGGCTCGCTCATCTACTCCGAAGTGATCCATTTCGTGCCGTGCAAGCTCTGCTGGTTCCAGCGAATCGGCATGTACCCGCTGGCATTCATCCTTCTGGTGGGTGCTATCCGGAGGGAGGCGCTGGTCAAGTACTACGCCCTGCCTCTCGCTCTGGCTGGTCTCGCCGTCTCCGTCTATCACAACGTGATCCAGTTCTACCCCAGCCTCGAAGGCGGCTCGTGCGACCCGCTCAACCCCTGCTCGGCGCGCTCGGTCGAGGTATTCGGGTTCATGGACATCCCGTTTATGGCCGGCGCCGGGTTTATCTTGATCTCCGTCTTGGCCGCCTTCTATATGAGAACTGAGAACAACGAAGAATGACCCAACGAAACCAGAAGAAGCCTCCAGCCAAGACCGGTCCCAACCTGACCACCCTGTGGTGGATCCTGGGTGGAGTGGTCGGTCTCGGGTTGATCGTCTTTCTTGCCATCTCGATCGCCGGTGAGCAGGAAGTCGATGACAGCATCGGGTTCGGTGTCATCACCATGGAAGGTGAGCCGCTCCCGGCTTTCACCGACCCGATCAATGACGCGGCGATCGGTTTCACCGCCGCAACCATCAGCGGTGGCGACTGGGAGGACAACTCATACAGCATCGCCGCCGACGGGACGCCCAAGATCGTGGTGCTTCTCGCCCATTGGTGCCCCCACTGCCAAGTGGAGGTCCCAGTCATCCAACAATGGCTCAACGATGGGGGACTGCCCGATGGGGTGGACATGTACTCGGTGACCGTCTTCACGGATCGCCTCCGCGGCAACTGGCCTCCCCAGGATTGGCTCGACGCTGAGGGCTGGACGCTTCCGGTGATCATGGACGACGAGATCGGGACCGCGGCCATCGCCTTCGGGATGGCGAGCACTCCCATGTATGTCGTGCTGGACGGGGACAACAAGGTGGTGCAACGGGTCTCTGGGGAGATCGGGGTCGACGGTCTCAATACTTTGAGCCAGATTGCCCTCGAAGGCGCCGGCTGAGCCTCAGCTCTCGAGGGACCTGATCTTCTCCAGCCGCCGGACATGACGTTCTTCGCGGCTGAACTTGGCCTCGAGAAAGGTGGTCACCAGGTCCTGGGCCAGGGCTAACCCGATCACTCGTGCACCGAGACAAATCACATTGACGTCGTCGTGCTCCACCATCTGATGCGCGGTGTACATGTCATGGGCCACCGCCGCCCTGATCCCGTTCAACTTGCTGGCCGCCACCGAGGCGCCCGCACCTGAACCGCAGATGATGATCCCCCGGTCGGCCCGCCCGTCGAGGACCGCCTGACCCACCGCCGCCGCATAGTCGGGATAGTCGACGGGCTCCGCGGAATGGGTCCCCAGGTCGTAGACGGCATGACCGGATTCAGCCAGCCAGGAAGCCAGATGTTCCTTCATCGAGTATCCGGCGTGATCGGAGCCGAGTGCGATTCTCATTGGCCTCGGCAGGGTAGCCATGCCACTCATCCCGACCGGAACCAACATGTGGTTGCCGACGCGGGGTGGTTACATTCGGCGCAATGTCCGTGATCGTCGTGGAGGGTGGAGCGCGTCTCCAGGGAACCGTTGGAGTGCGCGGCGCCAAGAACGCGGTGCTCAAGGAGATGGTTTCTGCTCTGCTCGCACCCGGGCGTCACCGTCTCACCAATGTGCCGACGATCCTCGACGTCGACTTGATGTGCCAGGTCCTGAAGCACCTGGGTTGTCGTGTCGAACAGGGCAGCAACGAGCTCTGGGTGGTCGTGCCCGACGAACTGAACCCGGAGGCGCCGATCGAGCTGGTACGCCAGATGCGAGCTTCGATTGTGGTGTTGGGCCCGCTGCTTGCCAGAACCGGAGTCGCCAGGGTGGCACTTCCCGGTGGGGACGACCTGGGGGCGAGGCCCATCGACATGCATCTCAGCGGTCTGGAAGCCATGGGAGTCACCTTCGAGCTGGTCCATGGTGAGCTGGTAGGAACGGTTGACGGCCGTCTCAAAGGGACCGAGATCGAATTGCCCTTCCCGTCGGTGGGCGCAACCGAGAGCCTGTTGTTCGCCGGCGTCACCGCCGAAGGGGAGACCGTGATCGTGAACGCGGCCCGTGAGCCCGAAGTCCAGGACCTGATCGATCAGCTACTGGCGATGGGCGCCGACATCAGAGGTGGCGGCACATCGTTGGTGACGATCGTTGGGGTGGATGGCCTCTCCGCAGTCGAACATCGGGTCATCCCCGACCGGCTCGAGGCCGGGACCTATGCGGTCGCTGCTGCCATCACCGGGGGAGACGTCACCGTGACCGGGTGCTCCACGGCGGACCTTCGGATGGAATTGATGAAACTCGAAGAGACCGGGGCCCAGGTCGAGCGCGGTGACGGGTGGCTGAGGGTGATCGGCCCGGAGCGACCGGCTCCGGTCGACTTCGCCACGCTCCCCTTTCCCGGTTTTCACACTGACATGCACCCCCAAATGGTGGCGCTGCTCACGGTGGCCTCCGGCACCTCGGTGATCACCGAGAACCTCTACGACTCCCGCTTCCGGTATGTGGGTGAGCTGGCCCGGATGGGGGCCGACATCACCACCGAGGCTCAACATGCCATCGTCCGGGGTGTTGATCAGCTCTCCGGATGCCCGGTGCTGGCGTCCGATATCCGGGCGGGGGCGGCCCTGGTTCTCGCCGGGCTGCGTGCCGACGGCACCACATCGGTCGCCGACGCCGAGCACATCGACCGCGGGTACGAGGACTTCACCGGTCGTCTCGCTGCCCTGGGAGCGCGGGTCTCGAGGGAGTGACTCGATTGGGTGAGCCCCGGCAAGCCCTTAGAATCGGGAAGAGTCGACGTCAACAACCGGTTCTACCAAACGATGACATCAAGCACACCAGTGACGATCTCCTCGGCCGATTCGGCCGATCGGGTCAAAATTGACCAGGAGAAACTGGCCGAAACCCTCGAGTACATCCGCCCGGCGGTACAGGCCGACGGCGGTGATTTGATCCTGCTCGGGACCGATGGTGGGACCGTCAACATCCAGATGGTCGGCGCTTGTGGTGGCTGTCCGCTGTCGATGATGACCTTGAAGGCGGGGATCGAACGGATCCTGATGGACCGAGTTCCCGGTGTCGAAGAGGTCAACGCCAGCGCCGATGCCCCCGCCCTCGACGAGGACCTGTCCCTGCCCAAGAACGGCGGGATCACCCTTCCCGGCCATTTGATGGCGTCCCCCGATCTGGCCTGACCGTTCTTTAGTCTCTCCCTGATGAGCCCGTTCGAGCTGATCGATCACGCCCGAACCGGCGACCGGGCCGCCTTGGCGCGCCTGGTGACGGCTATCGAATCGGGCGACTCGGATGTCGTCGCGGCCCTCGGCAGCCTCAGTGGCGAAGGGCAAGCCAGCCGCATCGGGATCACCGGCCCGCCCGGTGCGGGAAAGTCGACCCTGATCGGCGCCATCATCACGGAACTGCGTTCGCGCTCGCTCACGGTGGCGGTCCTCGCCGTGGATCCCTCCAGCCCGCTCACGGGCGGGGCGCTCCTGGGAGACCGAATCCGAATGCAGGATCATGTGGAGGACCCCGGGGTCTACGTCCGCTCCATGGCCAGCCGGGGACATCTCGGCGGTCTGGCCGTGGCTGCGGGCGCGACCATCGACCTCCTTTCCAACGCCGGATTCGACTACGTGCTCGTAGAGACGGTGGGCGTGGGTCAGTCCGAGGTCGAGGTGATGGGTTTGGTCGATCTGGTGGTGCTGGTGGTCGGTCCCGGGTGGGGTGACCAGATTCAGGCTGAGAAAGCCGGGATCGTGGAGATCGCAGGTCTTTACGTCGTCAACAAGGGCGACCGCCCTGGTGTCGATGAGGTCCGAATCGCTTTGTTGGGTGCTGCCGGCGAATCCGGGCCCGAAGTCTTGACCACGACCGCCAGCACCGGCGAGGGCGTTGCCGCCCTGGTCGATGCCATGGACCGGCTGGTAGGGAGCTAGCCGGCCAGCGCCGCCTGCGCGGCCGCCAAACGCGCCCCTTCGATGCGAGGCGGGCTGCACGACACGTAATCGAGGCCGAGCTCGTGGACGAAAGCGATCGACTCCGGGTCCCCTCCGTGCTCCCCGCATAGACCCACGGTCAGGGCGGGGTTTGCTTCCCGGCCTTCCTTGGCGGCCACCCGCACCAGACGGCCCACTCCGGCGCGGTCGAGGGTTTGGAACGGGTTGGAGGCGAGGATCCCACGCTCCAGATAGTCACGAAGGAAGAGCCCCTCGGCGTCGTCGCGGCTCAGGCCGTACGTCATCTGGGTGAGGTCGTTGGTCCCAAACGAGAAGAAGTCGGCGACCTTGGCGATCAAACCCGCCGTCAACGCCGCTCGGGGCAGTTCGATCATGGTTCCCACCGGAACCTCCAGCTCGAGGCCAGATTCGAGGGCTGCCTCGGCGACCTCTTCTTCGATCATCTCCCGCATCCGGATCAGCTCCTCCACGTCTGCCACAAGGGGGATCATGATCTCGAGCATCGGGTGACCGCCCGCCTGCCGTCTCCTCACCAGCGCATGGCACGCGGCACGGGCCTGCATCCGGTACAGGTGATCGACCATCAGTCCGAGCCGGACGCCGCGCAGCCCAAGCATCGGGTTGTCTTCCTCCCATCGAGCGACGTGTTCGGATACCGACTGGAGGTCGTCGATGGGTCGGCCCGCCTTGGCGCGCAGCCGCATCTCGTGCTCCAACTCGAACCGGGAAGGCAGGAACTCGTGGAGCGGAGGGTCGAGCAGCCGGATCACCACAGGTAGACCGTCCATGGCCTCGAGAAGACTCTCGAAATCACCGACCTGGACTCGTTCCAGTTCGTGCAGAGCCTCGGACCGCTCCTCTTCGACATCGGAGAGGATGATCCGTTGCACCACCTTGAGTCTCTCGCCGAGGAACATGTGCTCCGTTCTCGCCAGCCCAATGCCTTGCGCCCCGTATTTCCTGGCGGTCACCGCATCCGCTGCGGTGTCTGCGTTCGCCCAAACTTCGAGCACCCTGATCTCATCCGCCCATTCCAGGAGCTGCTGCAATTCGGGCGGGGACTCGGGGGCGACAACATCGACGCTGCCGATGAACACGGTCCCGGTGGAGCCGTCGATCGTCAGCAGGTCACCTGTCCGAATCTCCCCGGCAGGGGTACGGGCGACACCGGCTTCGACGTCGACCACGAGACTTGCCGCTCCGGTCACGGCAGGTTTGCCCATGCCCCTGGCCACGACCGCGGCGTGAGAGGTCTTCCCGCCTTGACTGGTGAGTATCCCAATCGCGGCCACCATGCCGTGAATGTCGTTGGGGGTGGTCTCCGGACGGACCAGGATGACCGTTTCCCCTGTTCTCGCCTGGGCCACCGCATCGTCCGAAGAGAACACGGCTCTCCCGATGGCGGCCCCGGGTGAGGCGGCGACACCAGTGACCGCGGCATCGGACTGCTTGACGTGATCGGCGATCCGGGGCCGGTGGAGTTGCTCGAGGGAGGCGGGGGCGACCCGTCTCACCGCGGTGGGTCGGTCGATGAGACCCTCCTCCACCATGGCCACGGCCATCTTGACCGCCGCCGCAGCAGTGCGCTTCCCGGCGCGGGTCTGGAGGATGTAAAGGACGTCGTGTTCAATGGTGAACTCGATGTCACACATGTCCTGATAGTGGGTCTCCAGGCCGTTCATGATCTCCAACAGCTGGCGGTGGCACTCCGGGTGGAGCTCCCTCAACTGGTCCAGGGTCAGGGGGTTGCGGATCCCGGCCACGACATCCTCGCCCTGGGCCCGGGGCAGGTAGTCGCCATATATGACCCGTGCCCCGGTTCCGGGGTCCCTGGTGAAGCAGACTCCCGTGCCTGAGTCGTCACCGAGGTCACCGAAGACCATCATCTGCACGTTGGCCGCGGTCCCCAGGTCGTCGGGAATCGCGTTGATCCTCCGGTACTCGATGGCTCGCTTGGTGTTCCAGGAGCTGAACACGGCCGTGATCGCCCCCTTCAACTGCTCACGAGGGTCGGTCGGGAGCTGGCCGGGTCGGAGCTCCTCGACGATTGCCTGGAACTGGCGGGTGGCGACCTCCAGGTGGGAGGTGTCGAGCTCTGAATCGTCCGCAACGCCCGCCGACGCCCTGAGCTCGCTGAGAACGTCTTGGAACAGGACCTCGTCCACCCCGAGGACCACATCTCCGTACATCTGCACGAAGCGGCGATATGCGTCCCACACAAAATGAGGATCGCCGGACCACTCGATCAGCGTCTTGACCAGGTCGTCGTTGATCCCAAGGTTGAGGACGGTGTCCATCATCCCCGGCATGGAGAATTTGGCCCCTGATCTGACCGAGAGCAGGATCGGAACCGGCCCTCCCCCGAAGCGGCGCCCGGTCTTCTCCTCGAGGCGAGCGATCGCGGAGTCGACTTCACCCCAAAGGTCTACAGGAACGTGCCCTTCCCTCATGGTCAGCCGACACGCCTCGGTCGTGATGGTGAAGCCGGGTGGGACCGGCAGACCCAGCGACGTCATTCTGGCCAACCCCGCGCCCTTCCCTCCGAGCAGGTCAGGGTCGGTGCCGTCGGTAGCGGAGAAGTCGAAGAGGTGGGGCAAGAGCTTCCTGTTCCTTGTGCCGGATAAGACGAAGTTAATGATTCTCGACGGTCGGGCAATAGGGTCCGCCGAGAAACAAAGACGGGTCTTTCGTCACCTTTTACTGCTCGATTTCTCCCAGACCGCATGTTCAAGGATCATCGAGCTGTGAAATCGTTCATCGCCCGCGTGGATGAGGTTGTCATCCCATTCCTCCGCCGTTGGGGGATACCCACGCTTCGGATCTCTCTGGCGGTGGTGTTCATCTGGTTCGGGGCCCTGAAGGTCTTCGGGGTGTCCCCGGTGGTCGATCTCGTGGCCTCCACGGTCTATTGGGTCGATCCGGACTGGTTCGTCCCGGCGTTGGGGGTGGTGGAGGTATTGATCGGTGTGGGTCTTGCCGCGAGACTCGGTCTGCGGCTGGTCCTGTTGGTGCTTGCACTGCAGATGCTGGGCACATTCCTGGTGTTCGCCCTGCTGCCTGACGTCACCTTCCAGGACGGTAATCCTCTGCAGCTGACCATCGAGGGGGAGTTCGTGCTCAAGAACCTGGTCCTGCTGGCGTCGGCGATGGTGGTTGGCGCCAGCATCGATTCAGCTGAGGGGTTGGTGCTGGATCAGGAGTCGGCTTCGACCAGTTAGGCGAGCCCGGGCCGTATTTCCGCCCCCAGGAGCGAAGCGACGTTGGCGGAGGTGGCCCGAAGGTCCGGAGGGGGCAATCCTCACACTTAGACCGCACGCCCGAAGGATCTACGCGTCCTGTTCGGTCTCGATCCCCAACTCGACGAAGATGCGATGCCGCTCCTCGGTGTAGTGGCTTTCGCTCACCAGGTTGGCGTTGTACTGCTCGCTCAGAGCCCTGAACTCCTCCATGAGAGCTGTCTCGTCGGGCACCTCGGCCTGGGCCGACTCCTCGACTCGGTCCTCGCGACGCTGGCGCTTGGCCTCTTGCTTCTCCTGGCGGGTCCGCTCCCGGGCCCGCTTGCTCATTGCCTCACGTCCTCGTTGTGCCATGTGGATCCTCTGGTCGCGGCAGGCGCCGACTCACCGGGTTTTTCTGGACAAAGACGCCAATAGAGCCCGGAACCGGACTTCCTGTCCGGTCCAACCTGGTCGGTCGCGGGCCGTGCCTGCGGGGCCTGGTGGTGAGATACGCAATGACCACCCTAACCCCGTGGGGCCGCTAGACGGGAAACGTCGCAGCTCGTTCGAATCCTCGAATGGTTCCGGCGGACTCGGATTAACGGCGCGGAACGGTTACTGTGAAGACCACAGCGCACGCCTGGATGCGTGCTGCGCCTTTCTTCGCTCCTTCGTACCGTCGGGTGAAGTCGCCACAGGTGCCTACCTAGACCCTCCGCTTCAAATCGAAGGTGAACCCAGGTTGGGCGAGCTGTGGGGCGTCAAGTACTTCGACGGTTCGAGCTTCGGAAGGAGCATGTCAATGTCCACCAATCTCTATGTGGGGAACCTCTCGTTCACCACCGACTCCGCAGAGCTGGAGTCCCTGTTCGCGCCCCATGGTCGTGTGACCAAGGCGCAGGTCATCAATGACCGTGACACCGGTCGGTCTCGCGGTTTCGGGTTCGTCGAAATGGATTCGGCCGAAGAGGCGCAAAATGCGATCTCCTCGTTGAACGGCAAGGACATGGGCGGGCGTCAGCTCACCGTGAACCTGGCCAAAGAGCGTTCCCGCTAAGTAGCGAGAGCAAAGCGGCTAATACCGCCGCGCATCTCAACAACGAGAAACCCCCCGGATTCCGGGGGGTTTCTCTCGTTCTGTAACGGGCGATCCAAGGCAGTCAACCCTCAGCCCGATAGACCAGGCCCTGATTCCCGGCCGAGGTCAAGGTGAGGGTGTCCCCCTCGACCAGTGCACGGAACCCGTCGCCGAGCACGGTTACTACCAGGCTGTCCTGATCCTCGAGCTCTTGGGCACAGTCACCTTCGGCGGCGAGCTCGTTCATCAGGACCTCGGCTCCACTCACGACGTACCTGCCGTTCAGGTTGCGGCAGCCTGTTGATCCCAGCATCGAACCGTCGGTGAACAGCTCGAGAGTCGCCCTCTCACCGCCGACACTGGAAGCTGAGTCTCCCTCGATCAGACTCTCGAGCACCCACACGGTATTGGTCAGAGCCGCGGTCAGAACCGGGGGCAGCTCGTTGAATTCGAGCTCGACGTCCTCGCCAGAGAGGGTCAAATGGTCGTCGGTCGCGGTAACCGATGTCGCCCGGGTGAGAGCTTCGAGGTAGGCGCTCTCCGAGGCCATGGTCTCCTCGGGGAAACATGCCATCTCGGTTTGGAAGAGCGCGGAGAAGGTGATCTCGTCATCGGAGATGGTGTAGGACCCGCCGTAGCTGTTGCAAGCAGCGGTGCCTCCGACGGTGTCACCTTCGATGGTCAGGGTGATCGGGTGACCATCGACGAGTGGGATCGGCTCGCCGTCCAGGGTTCCCGATTCCAGTTGCCAGGCCCCCTCGATCGAGGCCGGCTCGGCCGGCTGGCCACAGGCGGTCATCACCAGTCCGAGGACGCAAAAAGCGAGCAAGAGCTTCTTCATGACGGTTGGACGCTGGGCGGCCCGGACACGGTTCCAGTCAGAGGGCGGCGCCGGCCGCCAGGATCACCCCGGTCCAGAGATGGAGCCTGCCGTTCATGATCAAAGCCCGGATCAGGGAGTGGCCGTCTGTGCTCTGCCACAACGTCCGCACCGGTCCGACGGCATAGGGGGTGAGCATCGCTGCGAACAGAGTGGGGAGCGGAGTCCACCCAGCCACGGCGAAGATCACGATGAGCACGAAGGCGCCATAGACCAGCACTGCATACAGCCACTTGGTTTGCTCCCTCCCGAGGATCACCGCCAGCGTCCGTTTGCCGGTCTCGGCGTCGGTGTCGAGATCCCGGTAGTTGTTGGCCACGAGGAGGGCGGTGACCAGCATCCCCACCGGGACCGCCAGCAGCCAGGCGGCCGCCGGGGCGGACATGTCATGCACGTACCGGCTGCCCACGGTCGCCACCATCCCAAAAAAGACGAAGACGAACACTTCTCCCAACCCGTGGTACCCGTAGGGGACCGGACCCCCGACATAACCCAGCATGGCGATGATCGAGATGGCACCGATGACCAGGATCAGCGGCCCGGCGATCACTGCCAGACCGACGCCGGCAATGCCTGCGATCAGGATCGTCACGATCACCCCGGCCCACATCTGTCGGGGGGTGAGCACACCGAGCGCAACCATGCGGGGTGGGCCGAGCCGGGCGGTGGTGTCGACACCACGTTTGGCGTCCGAGGCGTCATTGGCGAAGTTGGCGGCGACCTGGATGGCGACTGCGGCCAGCAGGGCCAATGCGAAGGCATCCCAGCGGAACACCCCTTCACCGAGGGCCAAACCCCCTCCCACCAAGATCGGCACCACGGCTGCCGGCAGAGTGTGGATCCGAGCTGCCGTCTTCCAGGCCTGGAACGCGGTCAAGGGATCAGAAGTGCCAGGGATAGGGGCCAAAGTCCGGGTCTCGTTTTTCGAGGAAGGCATCCCGACCTTCTCGGGCCTCCTCGGTCATGTATCCGAGTCTGGTGGCCTCCCCGGCGAAGATCTGCTGGCCGACCAAGCCGTCGTCGA